>Ga0307373_10005024_pt1 | contig 21912 bp, 18 predicted proteins | sample OX2MG_FD_202534 | JGI IMG/M metagenome (GOLD analysis project Ga0307373, IMG submission 202534) | Soil microbial communities from Risofladan, Vaasa, Finland - OX-2 | ecosystem: Environmental > Terrestrial > Soil > Coastal area > Acid sulfate soil | place: Finland: Risofladan, Vaasa | collected...
TGCGGATTCGGCTGGTTCATGTTCGACCTCGCGACGGCGGTCAGCTTCATGGAGCACGACCCGCGGGTACCCGAGCTGTGCGACGCGTGGGTGCGCGGCTACTCCAGGATGATGCCGCTGGCCGAACCTGACGTGGCCGAGATCGGAACCTTCGTGCTGCTGCGCCGGCTCCAGCTCGTCGCCTGGGTCGGCTCGCACCGGTTCGCCGACGCGGCGCTGGAACTCGGCGCCGAGTTCACCAGCGGCTGCTGCGAGATCGCCGAGCGCTACCTGCTCGGCGCGAGCTAACTGTCCAACCTCGTCAGGGAGTATGCGATGTTCGATTCGATCAGGGGCCGGTCCGTGCTGGTCACCGGCGGTACCAAGGGGATCGGCAAGGGAATCGCGGCCGGATTCGCGAACGCCGGCGCGCAGGTAGTGATCACCGGGCGGGACGCGGCCAGCGGCGAGCAGGCGGCCGGCCAGCTGACCGCCGCCGCGGCCAGCATGATTCCGGCCGGCGGCCAGGTCAGCTACGTGCGCGGCAACGTCAGCGACCATGCGAGCTGCCTGGCCATGGTGGCGGCGACGATCAGCAAGCACGGCGGCCTGGACGTGGTCTGCTGCAACGCCGGCATCTTCCCGGCGGCGCCGCTGGCCGAGATGACCCCGGCCGAGCTTGACGAGGTGCTCGACACGAACCTGAAGGGCGCCTTCTTCACGGTGCAGGCGGCGCTGTCGGCGCTGAAGGAGTCCGGGCACGGCCGGATCGTCCTCACCTCGTCGATCACCGGCCCGATCACGGGCTTCGCGGGCTGGTCGCACTACGGCGCGAGCAAGGCCGGCCAGCTTGGCTTCATGCGATCCGCGGCCCTGGAGTTCGCGAAATCCGGCATCACCGTCAACGCCGTGATGCCGGGCAACATCATCACCGAGGGACTCGACGACCTCGGGCCGGACTACCTGGCCAGCATGGAGGCGTCGATTCCGCTCGGCCGGCTGGGAAGCGTCGCCGACATCGCGAACGCGGCGCTGTTCCTCGCCTCCGACGAGGCCGGCTACATCACCGCCCAGACGATCGTGGTCGACGGCGGCCAGACCGTGCCGGAATCGCTGCAGGCAATGGGGTGAGCCTGCTCCCGGAACCCGGGGCAGCCGACGGCCATGACGGGCGTGAGGGTCCGTCCGGGCCGGCCGGATCGGTTGGCCCGGACCGCACCGAGCTGACTGACCTGCGGCTGGTCGACGAGGCGCGGCACCGGCTGCTCGACATGATCTCCTCGGGGGCACTGCGGCCGGGCGACAAGCTCGGCACCGAGCGCGAGCTCGCCGCGACGCTGTCGGTGAGCCGCTCGACGCTCCGCCAGGTGCTGGCCGTCCTGGCCCAGGCCGGTGTCGTGCGCCGGGTACCCGGCCGGTCCGGCGGAACGTTCGTCGCGCACTCGAAGGTCGACCGTGATCTCTCGGTGATCGTGGGCCTGCCCGAGTACCTGCGGCGCCAGGGCTTCGTGGCGGGCACCCAGGTGCTGTCGGCCACGATGACCGGCGCGGACGACCTCACCGCGACCCACCTGGATGTTCCCGCCGCCAGCCTGGTCGTGGACATCGTCAGGATCAGGCTGGCCGACGCCGTGCCCATCTCGCTCGAGCGTGTCAGGCTGCCGGCCGACCTGGTCCCTGGCCTGCTCGAGCTACCGCTTGGCGGCTCGATCTACGACCTGCTGGAGCGGCAGTACGGGATGACGCCGCAGGACGTGGTCGAGCATCTGGAGGTGGTCGAGGCGAGCCCGGACGAGGCGGCCCTGCTCGGCATCGCGGACCGGGCCCCGCTGCTGGCGATTACCCGCACCTCGCGGACGGCCGGCGGCGTGGCGTTCGAGTTCTCCAACGACCTGTTCCGCGCCGACCGCACCTGCGTCACGTTCCGCACGAAAGCCGAGCGGGCGGAGATCGTCGGCCGGGCGGCGAGTGAGCATGCTGTCGACTTGCGGCTGGGGGAAGCCCGTCCGGCTGGCTGAACCGGGAGACCGGCGTGCGCCGGCCGCCCGGTTCAGAGCCCCCGGGGCGCAGCCCCGGATCGCGGACTAGCCCTTCGAGTGCTCGGGGTCGATCCCGTGCACGGCCGGCACCCTGACGGTCCGGTGACCCGGCGTGCCGCCGAGAATGATCTTCCGCAGCGAGACGTCGTTGCGGACGTTCGACTCGTGCAGCACCCGGTTCGGGTTGGCGATGATCTCGATGTAGTAGGTGCCGTTCGGCACCTTCTCGATGTTGAACGACTGACCGGGCAGGAACTGGTAGTACGTGTCACCCCAGCCGATCGGCATTTCTTCCTGCACCCACAGGGCGCTCGGCGCGCCGCACGCGCCGCCGAAGCCGGTGAAGGTGGGCTGCCACAGCGCGTGCGGCAGCAGCAGGTTGACACCGTCGGTCGGCGCGATGCAGAAGCCGACCTTCTGGCTCTTGAGCACAGTGGACTTGCTCGAGTTGAGCAGGCGGTACTGGGCGAACTGCTGGAAATGCCAGTGGTCGTGACCTGGCTTGCTGTCAAAGCCCATCGTGCCGGCGCGGGCGCGGCCGATGATCCGGCCGTTCTTCCAGAAGTACTGGTAGGCCTTCATCGTGGGCGAGCCGTGGGACCTGAAGCCCTCGACGTCGAGCCGCGAGCTGCCGCCGACCGAGACGGTCGCGCCGAACGTCAGCGCATCGACGGTCGAGGTCTTCGTCACCCGGAATCGCATCACCCTGATGCCATAGGACGGCAGCGGCAGCAGGTCGGGCAGCGATGACGCTGGCGGGTTGCTCAGGGTAGGAACATTGGCCGGAAGCTTGGGCAGGACCTTATTCGACACCGGGCGCTGGGTGGCCCGGCGAGCCGGGCAGGGGAACACGCACTGAGTCGGCTTGACCACCTTGATGTTGACGGTGGCCGTCGCCGCGCGCGGCGTGAGATGCAGGAACCGCTGCCACGTGCGGGTGATGTTCACGGTGACGACGTACCTGCCCAGCCTGAGCTTCGGAGCGAGCCCGCCGATGTCGACACCCCAGCCACGCTGGATACCCCAGGCGTTGCTGAGCTGGAACGGATCGGAGGCACACTGCTGCGGGAACGGCGACCGGGGCGGGCTGTTCGGGCTCGAGCGCTGCGGGCTGTAGTTGTTCGGGCAGAACGGGCCGACGTTCGAGGCCACGATCTTGCCGGACAGGTTCTTCACCGTCATCCGGAAGAAACGGTGCAGCCCGCTCCAGTCGCGGGCCACGGCCCATCCCGGCAGCGGCCGACTCGTGACACGGCCAGGACCGCGGATGATCTGCGTGATCGTAATCGGCTTGGCGTAGCTCGCGCGCTGAACGTCGAACTGCAGCGGCGATCCGACCGCGGTGACGTAGACCCCGGCGTCGAGGAAGACCCGCTTGCCGTACAGCGGCACGTTGACGTTCTTCTGAGCGACAACCAGCTTCACCATCGGCCCGCTGGCATCGCTCTGCGCAGCGGCAAGCCCGGCAGGCAGCCCGGCGGCTACCGCCAGCCCTGCGGTGACGGCGGCAGCCGACCGCAGAGTCCATCGCGACAATTTCATCCATTCTCCTTGCTCGCTGCGGGGTCCGCGGACCTCGTTTGGTGAACCGGGATCACCACCATCAGACGCCCCGAAGGCATGATGCGTTGCTTTATATAGCGAAAAACTTCCTTACGTTACCGAGGCGATATCTGCGCATTGCCGGGCTGAGGGCAATGAGATGCCGGGACCGGGTATGTCTGGATGATGCGACTGGACCTGCCGATCTGCGTGACCTGCGGAGTGCAGTACTCAGCCCCGCGCGAGGACTGCCCGATCTGCCTCGACGAGCGTCAGTACGTGGGCTGGGACGGGCAGCGGTGGACGAGCCTGGCCGAGCTCGAACGGGCCGGCCACCGGGGCGCGATCGAGGAGGAAGGGCCGGGGGTCACCGGCATCGGCGCCAGGCCGGCCACGGCGATCGGCCAGCGCGCGCTGCTGATCAGCACCCCGGCGGGCAACGTGCTCTGGGACATGATCACCTACCTCGACGAGGACCTGATCGCGGCCGTGAAAGCACGCGGCGGCGTCGCCGCGATCGCGATCAGCCACCCGCACTTCTACGGGTCCATGATCGACTGGGCGCACGCGTTCGGCGCCCCCGTCTACATTCATGCCGCCGACCGCCAGTGGATCGCCCGGCCCGACGAGTCGGTCGTGTTCTGGGAGGGCGACACGCACACCATCGGCGACGGGCTCACCCTGGTCAACGCCGGCGTGCACTTCGACGGCGGCCAGGTACTGCACTGGGCGGGCGGCGAGAACGGCCGGGGCGCGCTGTTCTCCGGTGACATCTTCACGGTCGTACCTGACCGGCGCTGGGTGAGCTTCATGTACAGCTACCCGAACCTCATCCCCGAGCGGCCCCGCACGATCCGACGGGCGATATCGCTGATCGAGCCGTTCGGCTTCGAGGCCGTATACGGCGCCTGGTGGAAGCGGGTGGTCCATGCCGACGGCGTGGCGGCGGTCCGGCGATCGGCCGACCGTTACTTCAGCTTCGCCCTGGACGACTGACACTGGCCTGGTCAGCCGATGAGGTGCTTCTTCTTGTCCTTCGGCATCCGGCCTGTTGCCGGGCGGATCGGCGCGATGGGCGGGTGCGGGCGTCGCCTCGGACCAGACCAGAGGGCGGGCACGGCATCGATCGCATCGGCAATCGCATAGGCGGCCTGCTCGTAGTTGACCCGCCAGCCGACGAAGTCCGGCCACGCCTCCTTCGTCTGGCGCTCGATCGGGAAGTCGACTTCCTGCATCCTGGCGACGGCATCCTCGAACTCGGCGTAGGTCAGGCTGATCCCCGTGTCCGGATCGGGTGACTCAGGTACCTGGAGCCGCATCGCCGTGGCGATCTCGCTCAGGCAGTTGAATCCGCTGCGCAGGCACAGCCTGGCGGCGACCGCCGGCGCCTTCTCAGGCGAGAGCGCCAGGTAGAGCGCCGCCGAGTCGAGCACCGCGAGCAGGGCCGTCACCCAGGATGACAGCGGCCGCGGCGAGCGGAACCTGACCAGCGGCAGGTAGGTCGCATGGCTCTCGGTGATGTCAGCGGCGAACCGCTCCCACTGGGCGTAAAGGTCAGGCAGCGTATCGATGGTCGACGAGCCAGACCCGAGCGCGTAGTGAGTGCGGGCCAGCAATTCGGGTCCCCAGGACGGCACTCCGGCCCGGGCGTTCAGCAGTGCGATGTCGGTTTCGCGCCGGTTGAAGGCCGAGTACAGGGTCGGCAGGTAGGCGATCTGGAGCGTGATGGTCACCAGGCCGGTGAACGAGGCGGTGTCCTGGATCGTGCGCTCGCCCGCCCCGCTGACATCGGAGTTCCCGATGAACCACAGCGCCGGGCCGGCCGTCGTGAACGCCCTGGTGAGGCCGGCGTGCAGGAACGGCCAGAGCAGCAGCGAGAAACCGATGAAGAAAATGCCCAGCCAGGCGATCAGCTGGACGAGCAGGACCGCCGGCGCCTGCCCGGCCAGTACCCGGTCGCGCCGCTTGAAATTCTTGATCGGCGCCGTCGCCAGCTGGAACGCGCCGTCGACCAGCCAGTCGACCGAGCGGGTCAGCCAGCTGGCGGCCGGCCTCGGCACGATGATCGTCGCGATCATGCTGCGGGCCGCCGTGATCACGAGCAGCCCGCCGACCACCGCCGCGAGGACGCGGCCCGCCAGCGGCACGACCATGGCACTCCCTCGACATGCTCGGAGAATCAGCGGGTCCTACGAATAGTAACGATGCCGCTCCGGGACGAGCCCGGTGCGCGGGCCGATCGGCTCCGCCGTTCAGGACCAATGCCACTAGTCACACCAGCCCCGGAGGATTAGTTATGAAATATAGATCATTAGGGAAGTGCTGCTATGAATACCCTCAGCAGGCTGGGTCCGCATTCGCGCACGCAGCGCCGCCTGCGCGCCGTCATTCTGATTCTCGTCGCCGCGCTGACCGCGTGCCTGGGCTTCGGTCTACTGGCGGTCCCGGCGGCCGCGGCCGCGACGTCCGCGCTGGCCGGACGGGCCGCGGCTGGCACGGCGAAGCCGGTTCCAGCCGGGCTCGGCGCCACCGAGTGGACCGCCGTGAAGACCAGCAGCAAGATCGTCGCGCTCACCTTCGACGCCGGAGCTAACGCCGACGGCGTGAGCAGCATCCTCGCGACCCTGGCCAGCCGGCACGTTCCCGCCACGTTCTTCCTCACGGGCACGTTCACCAAGAGCTTTCCTGACCGCGCACGAGCAATCGTCGCGGCCGGCCAGCGCGTGGGCGACCACTCGATGACGCACCCGTACTTCACCAAGCTCACCGACGCGCAGATGCGCAGCCAGGTTCTCGGCGCCGAGCAGGAGATCGTCTCGGTGACCGGCGCCGACCCGTGGCCGTGGTTCCGCTTCCCGTACGGCGACCGGAACGCGCACACGATCGCGGTCGTGAACTCGGCCGGTTTCGTGCCGGTCGGCTGGACCGTCGACACCCTCGGCTGGGAAGGCACCTCGGGCGGCATCACCGTGCAGACAGTGGTCAACCGGGTGCTCGCGAACGCCAGGCCAGGCGAGATCGTGCTGATGCACTGCGGCTCGAACCCCACCGACCATTCGACGCTGGACGCGGATGCGCTGCCGACGGTGATCAGCGACCTGAAGGCACGCGGCTACTCCTTCGTCACGCTCGACGCGATGCTCGGTTACCGCCTCGCGCTGTCCAACGGCGACGTCAGGCAGTACGGCGCGGCGGGGTTCGGCACGCTGGCCGGCAAGCTGCCCGCCGGGACCAAGGTGGTCGCGATCGCGGCCGATCACGGCACGGGCGGCTACTGGGTGCTCAAGTCCAACGGCGGGGTCCAGAACTTCAACGCGCTGTGGAGCGGCTCGCTCGCCGGCCGGCTGCCGACCGGGATCAGGGTCACCGCGATCGCGGCCGGCCCGACCGGCGGCTATTACGTGCTCACCTCCGACGGCGACGTGCACGCGTTCGGCACGACCGGTTCGGGGTCGGATCTCGGCGCGCTCCCGGTCGGCGTGACCGCGGTCAGCCTGGCCGTCGACCCGGCGACGCGCGGCTACTGGGTACTGCGGTCGGACGGCGGCGTGGACAGCTTCAATGCGCCGGCGCTCGGCTCACTGGCCGGCTCGCTGCCGGCCGGCGTGAAGGCCGCCGGGATCGCGGCGGGCGTGGGCGGCGGCTATTACGTGCTCACCTCGGACGGTGGCGTGCACGCGTTCGGGGCGACCGCACACGGGTCGCTGCTCGGCCAGCTTCCCGCCGGAGTGATCGCGGTGGCGCTGGCCACCGACGTCGCGACGGGCGGGTACTGGGTGCTGAAGTCCAACGGCGGCGTCAGCAACTTCAGTGCCCCGTGGTACGGCTCGCTGGCCGGCAAGCTAGCGGCCGGACAGAGCGTGACGGGGATCGCTGGCCAGTAGCGCGGGCTTTCGTGCGGGCTGGCGGCTCCGGACTGCGGCTTCGGGCTGGGGACCGCCTGCTCACCGGGTCGCTGGCAGGCTGAACTGGCCGAACAGCGAGTAGCCGAACGTGGTGATCTCGGCGATCGCCCCGTCCTCGATCCGCAGCACGTCGAGCTTGAACGCGCGGAACTCGCGGTTGCCGGGCCTGCGCAGGTAGCTGGCCGCGGCTGGCATCCGGTTGGCGCTGGTCGGCACGAGCCGCCAGTCGCCGTCCCGGTCCGGCCCGAAGGCGCGCGCCAGCAGCGGCCGCAGGCCGTCGATCCCGTCGAAGCACATCGGGTACGGCGGCATCGTGATCCTGATGTCCCTGGCCGCGATGGCGGCGGCGGCCTCGGCGTCGCCCCGCTCGTGCGCGTCGATGAACTGATCGAGCAGCGCGCGCTCCTGCGGGCTCGGCTGCCCGGCCGGCCAGTCGGACCGCCGGGCGGGCAGGTGACCGGCCATCGTCACGCGGGCCCGCTGGAGCGCGCTGTTCGCCGCCGCGACACTCGTCTGGAGCAGGTCGGCAGTCTGGCTCGCCGACCAGCCGAGCACGTCACGGCTGATCAGTGCCGCCCGCTGGCGGGGCGGCAGGACCTGCAGGGCGGCGATGAAGGCCAGCGCGACGGTCTCCCGCTCGACCACGACCTCGTCGGGCCGGTCGGCGGCCGGGGCGATCTCGTCGAGCAGCCGGTCCGGGTACGGCTGCAGCCACGGGACCTCGGCGAACGACGCCAGAGCGGTGGGGTGCCTGGCCCGCCGCCTGAGCTGGTCCAGGCAGACGTTGGTCGCGATCCGGTAGAGCCAGGCGCGGAACATCGCGCTGCCGTCGAACGTGTCGCGGGCCCGCCAGGCCCGCAGCAGCGTCTCCTGCACCGCGTCCTCGGCCTCGTCGAACGAGGCGAGCATCCGGTAGCAGTGCAGGTGCAGCTCGCGCCGGTGCCGCTCGGTGAGCTCGGCGAACCTGGACTCCAGATGGGCTGCTGTCACGCTCGCGCCTTCCGACCCGGCTGCCGATCCGGCTGCGGCGGCTGTCACGCCCGCGGCTCCGGCTCCCTGACCTCCTGGACCAGCCAGCCGTTGCCTTCCGGGTCGCTGAAGGACAGGAAGGAGTTGTAGCTGGCCCGCTGCGGGTCGGGTCCCGGCGTCTGGACCCCGTTCTCGAAGTGGAAAACCTCGCTGACCTCCGTGCCGCGGTCGGCGAGCTCGGCCCTGGCCGCCTCGATATCGGAGACCACCAGGTGCAGGCCCTGGATGGAGCCCGCGGCCGCGCCGTTCCGCATCAGAGTGATCGAGCATGCCGATCCCCGCGGCGTCAGCTGGACGACCCGGAAGTCCTCGCCGGCCCTGTGGTCGACATCGAGGCGGAAGCCAGCGTTATCCATATAGAAGGCCCTGACCTTGTCTACGTCGGACACGGGAATCACTATGAGCTCGAGCTTGAAGTCCATCGTCACATTCTCCTTGGTCTCGTCCCGCCTGATGTCGGCGCTATCCGAGGTTGAAACGACGGCACGGGCGAGAACTCATCGGTGCCCCGATCCGCGGCGTCCATGATCGTGGTTGGTTGACCGCACTATGCGACGGAATTCCACCACGATCATGGAGACGGCGGACGGCCGGGGCGGCCGAAAATGTGGATCAGTCGGCGGGGGTGACGGCGACGAGCGGGATGGGGCGCTGGGTCTGCGTCTGGTACCGGTCGTAGCGGCCGTGGTTCCGGTCGTTGACGAGCTTCCACAATCTGGGGTAGTCCGGGTCCGTGGCCTGGATGACCCGCGCCGTGGCCGGGGAGCGCGTGCGGCCGACCTGAATCTCCACGCCCGGCCTGGCCTTAATGTTGAACAGCCAGCCAGGCGGCCGGTCGGACCCGCCGTTCGAGGCGACCAGCACGTAGTCCTGGCCGTCTTGGGCGTACACGAGGGCTGACGTGCGCGGCTGGCCGGTCTTGCGCCCTGTCGTCCGCAGCAGCAGCGACGGAACGCCGATCATCCGGTGGCCGATCCTCCCGTCGGTGCGCTCGTAGAGCCGCTGGTGCAGGTTCAGGAGGTCCATGCCGGTATTCTGGCCGGCTGCCTGGCGCGGTTCGCCGTGGGCGTCGCCACCTGGGTGTCCGACTGCGGGGCTAGCTCAGGTCATCCTCACCCGTGGGCGTGTGCCGGTGCCCGGCGAGCACGGTGCCGTCGGGCTCCAGCCGCGGCGGCTAGCCAAGCAGCGACCCGTACTCGAACCGGCAGCTCTGGAGATCGAGCAGCCCGACCAGAGCCTGCCTGACATGATCGACGACGGCATCGGGCGACCGCGCCGGGCTGGAGCGGTTGGCGCGCAGGTCCTAACGCGATCGATGCGGTGGGGCGGGCGGACCAGGCGCGCCGAGGACCAGCCGGGCCCGGCTGGCCGGACCCGGCTGGCCGGCGGCCCGCTAGGGGCAGTCGGAGGACGGGTTGCAGGTCCCGATGAAGGTGTTGCCGCCGCCGCCGACGTAGCCGCCGTCCTCGTAGAGCGCCTGGTTCTTCCCCAGGTTCAGGTAGTTGCCGGTCAGCGTGAGCAGCGTGCCGTCACCTGACTGCCAGGCGTAGCTGACCACGCCCTGGTCACCGCGCTTGGTCAGGTTGACGGTGTTATTCGCTGCCGTGGTGTTGTAGACCGGACCGTCATGGTCCACCGAACCTCTGGTGACGAGGAAGGTGACTCCCTGCCTGGCGGAGCCGTCGGAGACGGTGTTCCCGGTGAAGCTGTTGCCGGAGGCGAGATGGCCGGAGAAGCTGCCCAGCTCGGCGAACGCATTGTCGTTCGATGCAGTGTTAGAGCTAATGACATTGTTCGAGCCGCCGTAGACCTCGATAGCAAAGCCGTCGCGGCCGTACGCGAGCGAGCAGGCCTGATTCCCGTTGATGTAATTTTTCTGAATGGTATTGCTATCTCCCCAGAGCAGGACACCGAAGGCGCCGGATGACCCGGATGGGCTATTCGCATCAAGCTCGGTATTATTCTTCAGTGTCGAATGCTGGACGATATTGCCGCTTGATCCGGTCATGATGAATACAGCTGCGTAAAAGCCGGTGGCGGTGACGCCAGTGATCGTATTGTTCGTCGCGCCCGCATAGATGTCGATGCCATCCACGTGGCCGGCTGGCGTGGTTGAGCCGCCGCAACTCCAGCTCCCCGAGGCTACGCCAACGAGGGACAGGTTCTTGATCGTGTCGTGGGATCCGTACACCGAGACGGTGGCTCCGTCGTGGTTGAGGCTGATGACCGGCAGGCTGCCCGAGCCATAGGCGGTGACGGTGACGTTGTCGGCCGTAATAGTCAGGTAGTCGTTATAGGTGCAGTCGCGGCTGAGTTCCAGCGTGCTCCCGGCGGCGGGGCGCAGCGAGCTCAGCGACCTGCCACATGGCACCTTCGTGACCGTCGCCGCGCTAGCGCCATCAATAAGGCCGCCCGAGGCCCATACGGATATCGTGGCGAGCGCCGCCATCATTGGCCTTCTCAGGCAACTCATCGTGAACCTGCCCCCGTTCAGCGGCACCGGACAGCGGAATAACCGGCGCCGATAAACCGCGATTAATCGGTCGTGCCTGCCGATCCGATAGCCGGAGCCTAACAATCGCGCGCCGCCGCGTATGGAGAATGCCAAAGCCGATCGTTTAACAGGCCTCGACTATGCTGGCCGGGTGCTGGAGCAGCCCGTCAGATACACCTCAGCGGACGAGGACAGCGCTAGGTGGGAAGGATTCTCTTTCCGGCCGGGCGACATCGTCCGTCCGGTCCCGCCGTCCTGCTCATGCACTACGACGACCTGTCGGCCAGCCTGGACGGGGGAATGCGGTGCCTGGCCGGGGCTGCTCGGCATCAGTGTTCCCGGGGAGCTGTGGCCCAGCTGGTGCGTGCGGCGACGTTCGACGAGATGCGTGTGAGGGCCGCCGCGCAGGCGCCCGACCCGGCCGGCGTGCTGAAGGATCCTGCCGCCTTCTTCAGGCGCGGGTACTCTGGCCGCGGGCGTCGGGCCGCGAGGTGCTGAGTGCGGCCGAGCTTACGCATTACTAGGCGCGGACCGCCCGGCTGGTACCTCCGGACCTGCTCGACTGGCTGCATCGCGAGAGGCTGACAGACACTGGCCGGGTGGAACCGGCCGTGGCGGGGTAATTGGAAGGTAAACTGTCCGCGCACCGGGACGCCATGATCCGATTTGACATAGTCTGGTTCCCCGCCGAGCGGCCTCAGCCGCTGGGCTTTCGCACCAGCGCAACGTAACGGGAGTTGGAATGCGCGTTCTGGTTCTTGGCGGCGACGGGTTCTGTGGATGGCCCACCTCGCTGTACCTGTCGGACCGCGGTCATGACGTGACCATCCTGGACAACCTCAGCCGCCGGAACATCGACAACGAGCTCGAGGTGCAGTCACTGACGCCGATCAGGCCGATCGGCGAGCGGTTGCGGGCCTGGAAGGAGGTGCCGGGCCGCGAGATCGGCTTCGTGAACCTGAATCTGGCCACCGAGTACGACCGGCTGGTGCGGGTGATCGAGGAGACTCAGCCAGACGCCATCGTCCACTTCGCCGAGCAGCGCGCCGCGCCGTACTCGATGCGCTCTGTGCAGGCCAAGCGGTACACGGTCGACAACAACGTCCGTGCCACGCATAACCTCCTGGTGGCACTGGTCGCCACCGGCAGCCACGCCACCCTGGCCCACCTGGGCACGATGGGCGTGTACGGGTACGGGTGGTCGGGCAGCGCGCCGATCCCCGAGGGATACCTGACGGTGAAGGTACCGACGCCCGACGGTGACCTGGAGCGGGAGATCCTGCACCCGGCGAACCCCGGCTCGGTTTACCACATGACCAAGACGCTGGACCAGCTGATGTTCGCGTTCTACGCCAAGAACGACGGGCTGCAGATCACCGACCTGCACCAGGGCATCGTGTGGGGCACCCAGACCGACCAGACCGCGAAGGACCAGCGGCTTATCAACCGGTTCGACTACGACGGCGATTACGGCACCGTGCTGAACCGGTTCCTGATGCAGGCCGCGATCGGGCACCCGCTGACCGTGCACGGCAGCGGCGGCCAGACCCGCGCGTTCATCCACATCCGCGACACCGTGCGGTGCATCGAGATTGCGATGACCAACCCGCCGCAGCCCGGGTCGCAGCCGATGGTGCTGAACCAGATCACCGAGACGCACCGGGTCGCCGACCTGGCCAAGATCGTCAGCGAGATCACCGGCGCGGAGATCGCGAACCTGCCGAACCCGCGCAAGGAGGCCGACGAGAACGATCTGGTGGTGCTCAACGACCAGTTCCTCGCCCTCGGCCTGAACCCGACGACGCTGTCGCAGGGCCTGCTCGACGAGGTCACCCAGATCGCGGACAAGTACAAGCACCGCGCCGACCCGACCAAGATCATCGCCCGGTCGGTGTGGCGCAAGGGCATGGAGACCGCCGAGGATCTGATCACCGAGATCCTGGACGGCAGCAAGTAACGGGCGACTCCGGGGCGCAGCCCGTGTGCGCCAGCGGTGGCTGGTGCGCATGGGCCGTGGCCCGTCTTCCGGCTGGCGGTCGCCTGCGGAAGAGAGTCTCGCGGGATGGATGTGCCATCCATCCGCATAATCGAGGATGGATGGCACATCCATCCTTCTAGCAACGGGCTGCCGCAGGGCCGGCCGTTTCGGCAATTAGCACTGTAAGTGCTTATATCGGGCGCTCCGAGGTTGCCCGTGCCTCTCGCTGATTGGCCGTAACGCTCGCCGACTGGGATGGCTCCCGAGATTGATCCCGTTTTGAGGGATGAATCCCTGGGGATTGATCCTTCGCCTGCGGCGTGGCGAGGGTCGGCTGCGGTGTAGCGAGAGTCCGGCCGCGGCGTGCGAGGGCTGCGGCGTGGCAGAGCGGCGCCACGCACTACCGCGGACCGATCGGGTCCGGTCGGCTTACAATGCTCCGATGCGATGTTGATCGGTCATCCAGGCCGTCAAGGCGGCCAGAGTCCTACGAGCAACCCACGCCGCTCAAGCGGCCAGGGCCACTCGAGCTGCCCGAGCGACTCGAGCCGCCCGAGCCGCCGAGGTCGCCGGCACCACCAGCGACGGCACCACCAGCAGCGACGGCACCACCAGCAGCGACGGTGCCACCAGCAGCGACGGTGCCGCCCGAGCCGGCCGTAGCGCCCGGCGCCGCTTCCGCCGCTTCCGCCGCTTCCGCCGTTACGCCACCGCGGCGTCCTTCGCGGTCGCGCTCGGCGTGGAATTCGCCGACGAGCTAGCCGACGGCACGAAGGGTGCGGCGCTGCCGCTGATCCGGGGCGATCTGCGGCTGAGCTACGCCCAGATAGGACTGCTCATCGGAGTCCCGCTGCTGGTCGGCAGCCTGCTCGAGTTTCCGCTCGGGCTGGTCGCCGGCCACGGCAGGAGACGGCACCGGCTGGTGCTGGCCGGGGGAGCGGTGGTGATCGGCTCGCTCGCCGCGGTAGCTGCCGCCCATTCGGTTGGCGTCCTGATGCTGGCGTTCATCGCGTTCTTCCCGGCCTCTGGCGCCTTCGTGAGCCTGACTCAGGCGGCGCTGATGGACGCCGCCCCCGGACGGCAGCAGCAGCGGATGGCCGCGTGGAACCTGGCAGGCTCGGCCGGCGCGGTCGGCGGCCCGCTGTTGCTCGCCGGAGTACTCGCCGCTGGCGGCGGCTGGCGGTCGGCTTATCTCCTGCTCGCGGCCGCGGCCGGTGCTGCCCTGGCTGCCGCGGCGATCGCCGGACCGGCCCGGCAGGCACCCGCTGGTCCCGCCGAGGCCGAGGAAGACGACGGGGGCCGCAGGCCAGCGGTCCGCGATGTGCTCGCCGCGCTGCGTACGGGCGGTACCGCCCGGTGGCTCGTTCTGCTCGAAATCAGCGACCTGCTCCTGGACGTGCTCACCGGATACGTCGGCATCTACCTGGTCGATGTCGCTCATGCCAGCCCGGCTGAGGCAGCGGTCGGCGTCGCGGTCCGGCTTGGCGCCGGCCTGGCGGGGGACGCCCTGTTCGTGGCCATCGCCCGGCGGGTCAGCGGCCCCGCGGCGCTGCGGGTCAGCGCCATCGCGGCCTGCCTGCTGTATCCGGCCTGCCTGCTGGTTCCGTCGCTGCCGGCCAAGCTGGTCATCCTCGCGGTGCTGAGCATCGCGACGGCCTGCTGGTACCCGGTCATCCAGTCCGGGCTCTACATCAGCCTGCCAGGCCGCAGTGACATCGCTGTCTTCCTGTCGAGCGCCGCCGGGCTGCTCGGCGCCGCCGGCCCGCTCGCGGTGGGCTTCATCGCCGAGCAGGCCGGGCTGGCCTGGGCGCTGGCCGGCCTCGCGGCGGCGCCTGCCGTCGTGCTCGCGGTACTGCCTCGTGGCGCTCGATCTGGCTCTCGTAAGGTGTTGCGGTGACCGACCTAGCAACCCCCGCCCCGGCCAGCCTCAGCGCGGCCCGCGCTCTGCTCTCCGCGACTCCTGTTCTCGATGGCCATAACGACCTCCCGTGGGCACTGCGGGAGGCAGGCAACGGTGATCCGGCGCTGGTGGACATCGCCGCCCCGGTTCCGTTCACGCACACGGACCTGCCCCGGCTGGCGGCCGGCGGAGTGGGAGCCCAGTTCTGGTCGGTCTATGTTCCCGCCGAGTTGCAAGGCGACGCTGCGGTCGCGACCACCCTGGAGCAGATCGATCTCGTGCACCGGCTGATCGCGAGGCACCGGGACGTGCTGGAGCTCGCGCTGACCGCGGCTGATGTCGAGCGGATCATGGCGGCCGGCAAGGTTGCGTCGCTGATCGGCGCGGAGGGCGGTCACTCGATCGGGTGCTCGCTCGGGGTGCTCAGGGCGATGCACGCGCTCGGCGTCAGGTACCTGACGCTCACCCACAACCGCAACGTGCCGTGGGCTGACTCGGCGACCGACGAGCCGGCCCACGGCGGGCTGACCGACTTCGGCCGCGAGGTGGTCGCCGAGATGCAGCGGATCGGCATGCTCGTCGACCTGTCGCACGTATCGGCGGGCACGATGAGCGACGCACTCGACGTCGCGACGGCTCCGGTGATCTTCTCGCACTCCTCGGCCCGGGCCGTGACCGATCATCCGCGGAACGTGCCGGACGCGATACTCGAGCGGCTGCCGGGCAACGGCGGTGTCGTGATGGCCACGTTCGTGCCCGGGTTCGTCTCGGCGGCGTGCCGCGAGTGGGAGCGAGCCGCCGCCGCGGAGACGGAACGGCGCGGCCTGGATTACCGGGACCTGTCCAGCAGGGCGCAGCTCGTGGACTGGGTGCGGGACAACCCCATGCCGAGGTCGACGGTCGCCGATGTCGCCGACCACGTCGAGCACATGCGGGACGTCGCGGGCCTCGACCATGTCGGGGTCGGCGGGGACTTCGACGGGACCGGTGAGCTGCCCGACGGCCTGACTGACGTGTCCTGCTACCCGGCGCTCTTCGCCGAGCTGCTTGACCGGGGCTGGACGCAGGCCGAGTGCGGCCAGCTGGCCAGCGGCAACATGCTGCGCGTCATGCGTGACGCCGTGGACGGGGCTGCCGCGCGGAGCTGAGCGGCACCGGTCAGCTGAACGGTGACTTCGGCCTGGCCTGGAGGACCCCGTCGAGGTAGATGTCGGCTCGCTCGGTGTAGAAGCAGGCCAGCCCGGCGATCTTCTGGCTCTCGGCCAGCGGCGTCCGGTAGATCCACACGACATCGGTGTACATCCGGCCCTTCTCCGCCACGGCGGCCGTGTCCACCGACCAGTAGCCCGCCGTGCCCTTGTACGGGCACTGCGTGCTCCGGTCCGACGGCCGCAGCAGGTCCATCCTCAGATCCGTGATCGGCAGGTAGTAGCGGGGTGGCAGGCCCGTCTCGAACAGGATCCTGGGCTGCGCCGACTCGGCAACGGTGACGCCGTCGAGCTCGATCCGCACCCGGCGGGAGCTGGTCAGGATGTCGACCCGCTTGTACGGGTCGCGCGGGTGGACGTAGACCGGCTCGTCCTCCTCCAGCCATTCGCTCATCGCGCCCCAGTCCAGCCTGATCGCGTCGCGCAGCTCGGGAACCGGCGAGTCGGCGTACCGGCGGGCGGCCAGCTCCGCGGTGGCCGCTGACGTCTTGACATGCAGGACCTCTGCCTCGCCTAGACGCGGCTGCCGATCGTACTGGCCGGCCGGGATCAGCTCGGCGCTGATATCGGCGGCCGGGATGTAATAGGCCGGGTAATTGGCGACCTCCCAGACGAGCAGCGGTGCGCGGGTATCGGCGACGAGGTCGCCAGCCAGGTAGACCCTGACCCGTTTCTGCCCGTATTCGACCTTTACTGCCGGGGCTGGCTGCTGGGTCATCGGGCTCCTCCTGCTCCGCGCTGAGCGATCCGGGCTGTAGCGTCATGGTATGCGGCTTGGCGTGCTCGACGTGGGATCCAATACCGTGCACCTGCTCGTCGTCGACGCGCATCAGGGTGCCAGGCCGTTGCCCGCGTTCTCCCACAAAGAAGAGCTTCATCTCGCCGACCATCTCGATGCCCAGAACCGGCTGACGTCCGAGTGCGCTGGCCGGCTCATCGAGTTCGTCAGGAACGCGCTGGAGATCGCGGAGGACAAGGGAGTCCAGGATCTGCTGGCGTTCGCGACCTCCGCGGTCCGGGACGCGGCCAACGGGGACGAGGTGCTGGCCTGGATCGAGGCCGAGACTAATGTCCGCATCCAGGTGCTGCCCGGCACCGAGGAGTCGAGGCTGACCTTCCTGGCCGCGCGGCGCTGGTTCGGCTGGTCCTCCGGCCGGTTGCTGCTGCTCGACATCGGCGGCGGCTCGCTGGAGATCGCCGCGGGCCAGGACGAGGACCCGTCCGTGGCGGTATCGCTTCCGCTCGGCGCCAACCGGCTGACCAGGGACTGGCTCACCAGCGACCCGCCCGACCGGGAGGAGGTCCGCAGGCTGCGCAAGCACGTGCGGGTGGAGATCGCCGGGGCGGCCAGCGCGATCAGGTCGGCGGGCACGCCCGATCAGTGCGTTGCCACCTCGAAGACATTCCGGCAGCTGGCCAGGATCGCCGGTGCCGCCCCGTCCAGCGAGGGCCCCTACGTCCAGCGGGTGCTCCGGCACGGCGATGTCACGGACCTGGCCGACCGGCTCGCCAAGATGACCATCGCGGAACGTGCGCAGCTACCTGGTGTGTCGCTGCTGCGGGCACCGCAGCTAGCGGCGGGCGCGATCGTCGCCGATGCCGCGATGGACCTGTTTCACATCCCGGAACTCGAGATCTGCCCGTGGGCCCTGCGCGAGGGAGTGATCCTGCGCAGGATGGACAGCCTGGACGGCTAGCTCTCGGTACTGCGGCCCGTGCCGCCCGCCGGGGTCTCGTCGAGCACGTGTTCTGGACCGCGGTCTGACGGGCTGGCGGCGCTGGCCGGATGATGCGCGGCGTCGGTCTGCTGCTTCATGGCCTCGGCCGCGAGGCGGAGTTCCTCGGCCGCCTGCAGCGCCGCATCGGTCGAGTGCTTGGCCGTGTCGACCCCGCGGCCCTGGTACCTCCCGCCGTCGTGGCGCCCGGCCGCGTTGCCGGTCAGCGGATCGGCCTCGTCGTCCCGGTCGTCTGCAAGCGCAGCCGCGCCGGCCCTGGCGGCCGGTGCAGGGGCGGCCTGACGGCCCGGGTGGGAAGGGGCATGCTCCGGCTGGCTGTCGAGCGGCCCGGGCAGTGCTGCCCCGCGCCTTCCATCGGTCAGCCCGGCCTGGCGCTGAGTCCGGTGCGGACCGGATTGTGCCGAGTCGAGCTGGTGGGCTGGCCGGGCGTCCGGAGCGGCGGCGCCGTTTGCCGCCGTCTGGAGGCCGAGCGCCCTGTTCACCTCGTCCTCGAGCGAACCGCGTGCCGTCTCGCCCGAGACCAGGCCGGTCACCACATCGCGGATCTCGGTCAGCCGCCTGACTGTCTCGGTGTGCCGTGAGATCAGCAGGTTCAGCCGGCGCTCGGCGCCATCGTGAATCGCTGTCGCCCGGGCCGTCGCCTCGTCCAGCTGCTGCTTCGCCTGCGCCAGCGCGGTGCTGACGGTGGTCTCCGCGTGCTTGTTGGCTTCGGCGACGGTCTGCTCAGCGGCCGCATGTGCGCTGGATACCATCTCCTCCGCTTCAGCCCTCGCTGCCGCTACCGCGCGGTCCACCTGCTCCTGGGCCGCGGTGAGCATACGCTCGGCTCGGTCCTGGGCCTCGGTCTTGATCCGGTCGGTCTCCTGCTTGACCTCGGCCCTGAGCTTGTCTGTCTCGGCCGTGGCCGCCTCGCGCAGCTCGTTGGCATCCGCGGCGCCATGCTCGCGATCGGCCTTGGCCTCGTCGGCCGCCAGCTTGAGGATCTGTCCGACCCGCTCGCTGATCTCCTCGTGGGCGGGCCGCCCGCCTGCCTCGCGTGCCTCGGCAACCTCGCGACGCAGATGCTCGATCTCAGCGAGGCTCTGGGACAGCCTGCTCTCCATCTCGCGTACCTGGCCGGCCCTCCAGGCGACGTAGTTGTCCACCTGCTGGCGGTTGTAGCCCCGGACCTCGCGCTCCCACTCCATCCCGGCCTCGGAAAGAAGCTCGCTGTGCTCGCTCATGTATCACCCGTCAGGTGCTTCAGGCAGATCCGGGTACAGCCCAGAGGTAGCTGAGCCGACAGCAAGCCGGACCTGCGAGGTGGACTACTAAAGGCTGACGGTCTGCGGGCGGCGCGGCCTTCGCGCAGACGTCGTGCGGCCGGTGGATGTGACGACTCTGTCCCGAGGGGCACATCAGCGCAACCGAAACAGCAGATTATCCCTATTTTAACAACTTCATCAAGCCGAACAGTGCCATGAGACCAGATGAGCACTGCCGCGCACCACCGGGCTCAGCGGGGCCAGGCAGCCGTTTCTGGCCGGGCAGCCAATCTGACATGATCGCCGAAAGGGCGAAGGCGCGGACAGGGGGACGTGACAGATGGGCGGTAGCGTCCTGATCGGCTCGCTGGGCGACGCGGTTCCCTCGATTCACCCTGATGCCTGGATCGCGCCTGGCGCGGTGGTAGTCGGCGCGGTCCGGATCGGGCCCGCGTCGAGTGTCTGGTACGGGTCTGTTCTGCGCGCCGATGAGGACGAGATATCGGTCGGGGCTGAGTGCAACATCCAGGACCTGTGCTGCATCCACGTCGACCGGGGCGAGCCTGCCGTGTTTGAGGAACGGGTCAGCATCGGTCATCACGCGACCGTGCACGGCGCCCGCCTCGAGACCGGCTCCCTGATCGGAATGGGGGCGGTCGTGCTCGGCGGCGCGAGGATCGGCGCCAGATCGCTGGTGGCGGCCGGCACCGTGGTGCTGGGCGGCGCGGTTGTCCCCGCCGGCGTGCTCTACGCGGGCGTTCCTGGCCGGGTGATCCGTGAGCTGACCGACGAGGACTACGCGCGATTCGAGGGCACGCCGCAGCGGTACGCGCAGCGGGCGGCCAGGCACCGCGGCGCTCGCTGGGGCGGCGAGCCCGCGGACTGGCCCGGATGACATCGCCCGGCATGGGTGACGATGCTCACCTTGGCCGGGTAAGAAATCATCCTGATGGGTCATGCGGGACGACCGCCGCGACCCGTACGCTGGCAAGCATCACTGGCACGACCAGCCATGGCGATGGAGGTGGAGCGATGCGAGACGACCTTGACGATCGCCTCCACGACCTCGTGGCACTCGACGAGATCGACCTCTACGCCGACGTGCTGAGCGCCGTGGCGGCAGCCGACCGCCCGCTGACCGCGGATGAGATCGACGCCGTGCTCGGCCTCGATCGCGCCGCTGGTGCCGCGCCCCGGGCCTGAAGCGTCTGACCGCCGCTCCCGGCGGCACGCGCATTTCACATCGAACTCCGATGCGATCCCCGCGGAACCCGGAACTAGGCCTGTCAGGATGCCGCTGACCGATTCATCGCTGCCCCGCGAGGCCGCTGCCAGATGAGCACCGACATCGTCGCCCGCCCGGCCCGTCCGGGGGCGAGACCACGGCTGGCCCTTATCCTGACTGCCGGCCTGGACCACCGCCGGTTCTGGGACGCGATGCACGCCGTGCGCCTGCAGGACCTGGAGGAGATCTCCCGGCGGATCGCGCTGCGCGTGATCGAGACGTCCGGGGCGGACGTGTCGTCGGTGGCGCTGGACATGACGAGCTTCGCCACCTTCATTGATACGGCGAACGGGAAGGCGCCCGTCGCGCAGCGGGGCAAGGCGAAGCAGAAGCGCACCGACCTGCGGCTCGCCGGGCTGGGCCTGGTCGTCACCCGGGACGGCGGGATCCCGCTGACCTGGCACGCCTACCCCGGCGACCGGCCCGACGTCACCCAGTTCGCGACGATGATCACCCAGCTCCTCGGCCAGTACGAGGCGATCACCGCCGCGGCCGGCGTCACCACCGGCGATGCGGCGGACATGACGGTGGTGTTCGATGCCGGGCAGAACTCCGGGGACAACTTCGCGCACCTGGCCGGCACCGGCTTGCATTACGTGGGATCGGTGCCCGCGTCAGACTGCCCGGACCTGACGGCCCTGCCCGCCTCAGTGCGCGCCATCGTCGACCGGGACCGGTTCGGCGGGCTGACCGCCTATGACACCCGCCGGGAGGTCTACGGCACGGAGCGGCGCGCGATCCTGACCCACTCACCCGAGCTGCACGCCGCCCAGGCAGCCGGGTTCGAGGGCACCACCCTGGCTAAGGCAGGCAAGAAGCTGGACGACCTGGCCGCCACCCTGGCCCGCGGCAAGACCCGGCGCGGCAGGGACAAGGTCGAAGCCGAGATCGCGGCCATCACCCGCAAGCTCTGGGTACGCCGCGTCGTCACCTGGCAGCTCGACGGCAGCCAGCCCAAAGACCTGCGCCTGACCTGGGGCACCGACGCCGATGCCCGCGCCGCCCTGGAAGAAGAGCTGTCCGGCAAGCACGTGCTGATCACCGACCACGACGACTGGCCGGCCGCCGAGGTCATCGCCGGCTACCGGTCCCAGTCCGAAGCCGGGTTCTCCTTCCGCCAGCTCAAAGACCCGCGCGTCGTCTCGTTCTCCCCGATGTTCCGCTGGACCGAGCACAACATCCGCGTCCACGTCCTCACCTGCGTCCTCGCCCTGCAGATCGCGCACCTACTCCGCCTGCAAGCCGAGCGCGCCGGGCTGCACATGTCAGTCCGCGAGCTCCTGCACCAGCTCGCCGGCATCGGCGAGACCATCCTGATCTACCCCGCCCAGCGAGGCAGGCCCAAAGATGACATGCATCGGCTGTCCGTGGCCTGGCTGAGCTGGGGGATCCTGGTTGCTGGCTGTGCCAGCGGGACCTCCTCAGCTCAGACGCGTGATGATCAGGCCGTAAGCATTCGCGTGCGGGCGCTGTGCGCCCCTCGGGAGCCTGAGGAGGTCCCGATGTCCATCGCAGGCGGGCTCGGCATCCGCCGGAAGCAGATCACGTTCGACTATCTCGACACCGTCACGGG
>Ga0307373_10005025_pt1 | contig 21910 bp, 27 predicted proteins | sample OX2MG_FD_202534 | JGI IMG/M metagenome (GOLD analysis project Ga0307373, IMG submission 202534) | Soil microbial communities from Risofladan, Vaasa, Finland - OX-2 | ecosystem: Environmental > Terrestrial > Soil > Coastal area > Acid sulfate soil | place: Finland: Risofladan, Vaasa | collected...
GCGGCGCGCACCACCGGCGGGACCGGGTCAACCGGCGTGCCGACCGACAGGTCGACGATCCCGCCCGGGTGCGCCCTCGCCTTCTCCCGGTAGGGGGCCAGCAGGTCCCATGGGAAGCGCGGCAGCCGGGCGGCGAGAGTCAGCTGCCTTCTCCCTGCGGCGGCACGGCCGCCACGATCGGGTGATCCTTGCCGATCTTCCCGACCTTGGACGCACCGCCGGGGGAGCCCAGGTCCGCGAAGAACTCGACGTTCGCCTTGTAGAAGTCCTTCCACTGGTCGGGAACGTCGTCCTCGTAGAAGATCGCTTCCACCGGGCAGACCGGCTCGCAGGCACCGCAGTCCACGCACTCGTCCGGGTGGATGTAAAGCATGCGCTCGCCCTCGTAGATGCAGTCGACGGGGCATTCCTCGATGCATGACCTGTCGAGTATGTCGACGCAGGGCTGGGCGATGATGTAGGTCACGTCCGAACTCCTCTTCCGGCACCGTCCCGCTGCACCGGTTCCAGTATCGCGGTTTCTCCCGGCCAGTATTGCGCGCCCGCGAAGATGACTGCGCCGTCGGTCCACGGGCCGGGCGGCAGGTTATCAGCTTGCCAGCACCTGGCCGGGGTGCGCCGGGCTCTTGTCCCGTGTCCATCCCCGGCCGCCCGAGGCCGCCCGCCACACCAGGCCGTCGTAGCGTATGTCGTGGATTCCGTACGACGAAGCGTGCGTCACCAGCCAGGTGGCCACCGCCCAGCCCAGCGCCGCGCGCGGGGCGCGCACCACCATGGTCGGCGCGTCGCCGGGCGTGGCGGTCCGGTGTGAGCCGACCGGGCCGAAGGTCTCCGCCAGCGCCCGCCGGGCCGCGGTCAGGTTGGCCGCGGGCGGGTCGCTCCCGGACGGCCAGCACCACACCGCGTGCGCGCTGTGCCCGGTGAAGGCGGTCGCGAGCGCCGTGGCCTCGGGCTCATATTGCACGTAGGCGTAGCCGTCGGCGCTGTGCTGCACCGCCTGCGCCGCCCGGTACACGGGCTTGCGCTGGTAGTCGGGGACCTTGGCGAGCGCCTGGAAGAACTTGGTGCTCGCGTAGACCGGGTTCTTCAGATCCCGGGCCGGGCCCCAGCCCTCCGACGGGCGCTGCTGGAAGACCCCCACCGAGTCGCGGTCGCCGTAGCTCAGGTTGTGCATCTTCGACTCCTGCATGGCGGCCGCGTAGGCGATGACGACGGCGCGGGCCGGCATGGCCTGCTGGTGGGCCACGCCCGCGATGGTCGCCGCGATCGCTGCCTGCTCGGAGTCCAGCGATATCGCCGCCGCGCCGGTCCCGGCCTGGCAGCCGCTCCCCGCCACGAACGGCCCGCTCTTCTTGGCCGCCATGTAGGCGATCACCGCCGCGGCGGCCAGGAGCAGGGCGATGCCCGGCGTCAGGCCACGTCTTTTCGGCGGTTTGGTCGGCACAGCACTAGACCGTACCCGGCCAGCTGCCCTGTTCAGGGTATGTCCGGCCAGTCCCGGCCTGGTGAGCCGCTGGCAGGCACGGCCAGCCCTGCGCCGGCCACTAGCATCGGCGGTATGAGTCATTCCCCGGCCGCGCAGGCCGCTGCCGCCGCACCTGGCTCCCCCCTGGATGAGCGGATCGACCGGCTCTGGGACCGGCGCGGCGACCTCGGGCCGGACGACGGCGATGCGCGCGCCATCGTGACAGCGGCGGTCGACGCGCTGGACGCGGGGCAGGCGAGGGTGGCCTGGCCGGACCCGGCGACGGGCGGCGTCAGCGTGGACGAGCGGGCCAAGCGCGCGATCCTGCTGGCGTTCCGGCTGCTGCCGATGGAGCCGTCGGGCGCGGGCGATTTCCGCTACCACGACCGGGTGCCGCTGAAGACCCGCCTGGACGGGGTGCGGGTGGTGCCGGGCGCGATCGCCCGCTGGGGCGCCTATATCGCGCCCGGCTGCGTGCTCATGCCCTCGTTCGTCAACATCGGCGCCTACGTGGACGCGGGCACCATGGTGGACACCTGGGCCACGGTCGGGTCCTGCGCCCAGATCGGCAGGAACGTCCACCTGGCCGGCGGGGTCGGTATCGGCGGGGTGCTCGAGCCGCCGAACGCGGTCCCGGTGGTGATCGAGGACGACGCGTTCATCAGCTCACGGTGCATGGTCGTGGAAGGCGCCCGGGTGCGCACCGGCGCCGTGCTCGGCGCGGGCACGATCTTGACCCGCAGCTCCCATGTGATCGACGTGGAGACCGGCGAGGAGCTGCCCCGGGGCGAGGCGCCGGCCTGGTCGGTCTGCGTCGGCGGCACCCGGGCGCGCACGTTCGCCGGCGGCGAGTTCGGCATGCCGTGCGTGCTGGTGCTGAAGCGGCTGCCCGAGGGCAGCAGGCATGACAAGGCGGAGCTGAACGACATCCTGCGCGACCACGGGATGAACGGCTAACAGCCCTGGGTGGCTGGCCGATGGCAATCTTTCGCCAGCGGCTGCTGTCTGCCCATGGCTGCCCCGGGGCGTTCTGCCAGGCCGGTGGCCTGGGTTACCGTGGCAGGATCATGAACGCACAACCCGAGTCGCGCCGCCGCATCCGCCGTCAGGGTCCGGCCATGCTCCGCGGCAAGGCGATTCCCATAACGACAACAGATCAGCGGCTGCTGGACCGGCGTGGTCCGAGCGACTGGGTGCATACCGATCCGTGGCGGGTGCTGCGGATCCAGGCGGAGTTCGTGGAGGGCTTCGGCCTGCTGGCCGAACTCGGCCTGGCGGTCTCGGTCTTCGGCTCATCGCGGGCGGCGCCCGGCACCCGGCAGTACGAGCTGGCCGAGCGCATCTCGGCCGGGCTGGCCGGGGCGGGCTACGCGGTGATCACCGGCGGCGGGCCCGGCATCATGGAAGCCGCCAACAAGGGCGCGGCCAGCGCCAACGGGGCGTCGGTGGGCCTGGGCATCGAGCTCCCACTGGAGCAGGGCCTCAACGACCACGTCGAGATCGGCATCGAGTTCCGCTACTTCTTCGTCCGCAAGACCATGTTCGTCAAGTACTCGCAGGCGTTCGTGGTGCTGCCCGGCGGGTTCGGCACCCTGGATGAGCTGTTCGAGGCGCTGACGCTGGTCCAGACCGGCAAGATCACCAGGTTCCCGATCGTGCTGGTCGACAGCTCCTACTGGTCGGGCCTGCTGTCCTGGATCCGGGACACGGTGGTGGGCCAGGGCAAGGTCTCCGCACCGGACCTGCACCTGCTGAGCGTCGCTGACGATCCGGACGAGGTGGTCCGGATCATCCGGGCGGCGCACAGCAACGGTGGCGCGTTCAGCCCGCCGGCGCCCACGCCGCCGGCCGCGGACGGAGGCTGACCGGGCCGCTCACGCCAGCCCGCGGACGGTGCGGGCGGGCGGCCGCCCGCCCGCGATGGACTCCGTCATGTCGATCGCCTGCCGCACGGCGGCGGTGTGCCGGGAGCGGATGAGCGGCGCGCCCAGCCAGGTGCAGATGGCGGCGGTGGCGATCACCGCGCCAGCCAGGTCCCGGCTGCCCGTGCCTATGCCCGTGCCTATGCCCGCGCCCGCGCCCCGCCCGGCCTGGCCGGCCGCCTGCACCGCCAGCCGGTCCACGTCCACCGGCTCGCCCGCGGGCTGGCCGTCCCAGAGGACGGCGCCGGGCAGGCTGGCGCGGATCGCGGCCAGTCCTCCCGCCGTGGCGCCCCGGGCGTCGACCAGGTCGGCGCCCTCGGCCCGGGCGCGCGCCGCCTGCTGCGGGTCGGCCGCCACGCCCAGCAGCAGTGTCCGGGCGGGCTGGCTGGGGTGCTCAGGGTGCCGTGCCACCCTCCGAGCATGGCACGATTCGTAGTGTGCCAGTACTGCTGTTGATCGCGGCCCTCGCCATCTTGGGCGGGGTGGTGTTGGCCGCCCGGGGGCGGGCGGGTGAGATGGCCGCCTTTGCCGGTGATGCCCCGCCGCTCGACCTTGGCGAGGTGACGGCCACCGATATCGTCCTGCTGCGGCCACCGATGTCGCTGTGGGGCTACAACGCGCAGGCCACCGAGGAGGCGCTGCGGGTGATCGCGCGCTCGGTGACCGAGCGCGACGTGCAGATCGTGGCGCTGCGCCGGGACGTGGCGGAGCTGCGGGCGGGCGGGGAACGGCCCGCCATCGTCCCCGGGCTGCGCGATGGCGCGGACCGGCCGGCGTCCGCACCGGGGCAGCGCGACAGCGCGGACCGGACGGCCGCCGCCCCCGCCGAGCCTGCCGCCCGCGCCGAGCCTGCCGCCTCCGCCGCACCTGCCGCCCGCGCCGAGCCTGGCAGCGGCCCGGCGACCTGGCCCCGGCTGCGCGGGCCCGGTCCCGGTGGCTGAGGCCGGAGCGGGTCCGGCACCGGGACCTGACGGGCTCGCGCGCTGCCCGTGGTCGCTGGGCACCGCCGACTACCTCGCCTACCACGACCAGGAGTGGGGCCGCCCGGTCCGCGACGACAAGGGGATCTTCGAACGGCTGTCGCTGGAGGCGTTCCAGTCGGGGCTGTCCTGGCTCACCATCTTGCGCAAGCGGGAGAACTTCCGGGCCGCGTTCGCCGGGTTCGACCCGCGGGCGGTGGCCGCGTTCGGGGCCGCCGATACCGGGCGGCTGCTGGCCGATGCCGGCATCGTGCGCAACCGCGCCAAGATCGAGGCGGTGATCGGCAACGCGCGGGCCGCGCTGGCGGTCCCCGGCGGGCTGGCGGCCCTGCTATGGCGCTACGCGGACAGCGCCGCCCCGGCACCGGTCACCACGGCCGATATCCCCGCGTCCACCACCGCGTCGAAGGCGTGCGCGCGGGAGCTGCGGCAGCACGGGTTCACCTTCACCGGCCCGGTTACCGTTTATGCCGCGCTGCAGGCATGCGGGGTGATAGATGACCATCTGTCCGGCTGCTTCCGCCGCGGGGCGTACTCATGAATTCGCCCGTCGGGGATTCCCCGTCCCTGGTTCGCGATTCACACGCTGCGTGCGAGACTGTAGGCGGACGTTTGAACGGAGGCGAGATGGCGCGTGCCAGGCAGGCGGTGACCACCGATCCGCCGGTGCCGCCTGGTGTGGATCCGGCCACGCCGAGCCCGGCCCGCCTGTACGACTACTACCTGGGCGGGACGGTCAACTACGCCTCCGACCGGAAGGTCGCCGAGCGCCTGCGCGAGTTAATCCCCGAACTGGCGGACACCGCGTGGGCGAACCGCGCGTTCCATCAGCGGGCGGCCCGCTGGATGGCGGCCGAGCGGGGGGTCCGCCAGTTCATCGACGTCGGCTCCGGGCTGCCGACCCAGGGCAACACCCACGAGATCGTGCTGCCGGCGGCGCCGGGCGCGCGCGTTGTCTATGTAGACAATGACCCGATCGTGCTCGCCTATGCCGGGGGGTTCCTGGCCGGTGCCGGGGCGACCACAATGATCCAGGCCGACCTGCGGGACCCGGACAGCGTCCTGGGGCATCGGAGCCTGCGGGCTTTGATCGATCTCACCGAACCGGTGGGGCTGCTGATGACGGCGGTCCTGCACTTCGTCGCTGACCATGAGGATCCGTGGCTGACCGTGCGCCGGTACACCGGCGCGCTGGCCTCCGGCAGCTATGTGGCCATCTCGCAGGTCACCGGGGACAGTAAGCCGCCGCTGGCACTGGCGGTGTGCCGAGACATCTACGCCAGGTCTTCCCAGGAGATCTACCCGCGGACCAGGGCGGATGTCGCCCGGTTCTTCGACGGGACGGAGCTGGTGCCGCCCTGGCCCGGTGCCCCACCGGCTGTCGTGCATGTGGGTGAGTGGGGGGCCGACGACCCGGCGCTGGCCGACAGCGACGGGTCCCGGTGGATGTACTGCGGGGTGGCCCGGGTGACCGACGGTGGTGCCGAACGGCGCGCCGATGGAACGGAGGAGCCGACGTGACCGATGAGCTGCAGATCCCCGCCGGGGTGGATCCTGGCGTGCCCGCGCCTGCCCGGATGTATGACTACTTCCTCGGCGGGCGGAACAACTTCCCCGCCGACCGTGACGCCGCCGAGCGGGTGCGAGACGTGATCCCGGAGGTCATTGACGCGGCGTGGGCGAACCGCGGCTTTCATCAGCGGGCGGCCCGCTGGCTGGCGGAGCAGGGGATCGGGCAGTTCATCGACATCGGGTCGGGCCTGCCCACGGTGGGGAACACGCACGACGTCGTGCAGAAGGTGCTCCCGTCTGCCCGGGTGGTGTACGTCGACAACGACCCGCTGGTCCTGGCGTACTCGGCTGACCTGCTGAAAGGCAATCCGCTCACCACGGTGGTGCTCGCGGACCTGCGGGACCCGGACGGCGTGCTCGGCCATCCCGAACTGCGGGCACTGATCGACTTCGCCGAGCCGGTCGGCCTGATGATGACGGCGGTGGTGCATTTCGTGGCACCGCCCCTGGATCCATGGGGGCTGGTCGCCACCTACACCCGGGCGCTGGCGCCAGGCAGCTACCTGGCGCTGTCCCAGGTGACTGATGAGAAGACGCCGCCCGCCTCGGTCCGGACGGCGGAGGAGATGTACTCCAGGGCCAGCGAGAACCTCTACTTCCGGTCCAGGGCCGATGTGGAGCGGTTCTTCGCCGGGCTGGAGATGGTCTCCCCCTCCCCTCACACCCCGGCGGCTGTCGTGCATGTGGGTGAGTGGGGGGCCGAGGACCCGGCGCTGGCCGACAGCGACGGATCCCGGTGGCTGTACTGCGGCGTGGGCCGCCGGCCATGAGCGCGCCGGAGGAAGCTGTGACCGCCAAGCCGACCGTCGAGAGCCTGGGCATCGATGCCACGGCGCTGTCCTGGCAGCGCTCCGGTGGGGGGGACGGCGCCATCGAGATCGCGTTCACGCGCGGGCCGTCGGGTGCGGACGGGCAGCGGAGCCCGGGCGGCCCGGCTGAGTGGGTGCTGATGCGGGTGGCCGGTGACCCCGCGGAAAGGGTCTTGGTGTACGACCGCCATGAGTGGGAGTGCTTCCTCGACGGTGTCCGGAAGGGCGAGTTCGACGACGCGCTGGGCTAGCCCTCTGTCCGGTGGATCCCCCGCCCGGCCAGGAGTGCTGGCACAGGGGCACTGTCCGTTTTTCCGGGTTTCTGGCTGGAATGGCGATTTCGGTGCTCGGTCTCCCGGGGGCAGCTGTGACAGACGTGAAAGCAGAGTGGAGTGAGTGGCGTTGGCAGGGAGCATAAAATCTGTGATTCACAACTTAGGTAGGGCTATACTGTCGACCACGTCCTGTCAAGGAGGCGACTCAGAATGACCGATGACGCCTACGGTGCGACCGTGGCTAAGCGTCGGCTTTCCCGGCGTCTTCTTCAGCTGCGCGTCAAGAGTGGGTACACCGCGAATCACGTCTGTGACATGCTCAACTGGGGACGGGGCAAAGTAGGCCGATTTGAGGCCAATCAGTGGAAACGCCCCGAGATGAGCGATATCCGGGATCTGCTCCGCATCTACGACGTTGACGACGCCGAGCGCGGGCAGCTTGAGGAGCTGGCTATCGAGGCCCGGGCCAGGCCCTGGTGGCGTGACTACTCCGACATTTTCGAGAATGAGTTCCCCGGCTTCGAGAACGACGCGATGCGGATCCGGGTATTCATGCCGCTGGTCCTGCCCGGACTGCTGCAGACGCAGGATTACGCGGAGGCGTTCATGCGGATCGGTCCCCGGCCTCCGGCGTGGCGGCGCAAGGCACTGGACACCCGGCTGCGGCGGCAGGAGATCCTGAGCCGCACCGACGGCACCGCGCCGACGCTGACCGCCGTGATCACCGAGGCCTCCCTGCGTTACCAGTGGGGCTCACGGGCGGACCGGCGCGACCTGATCGAACACCTTGCCGACATCAGCAGGCAGCCCAGCATCGACCTGCGCATCCAGCGGTTCACCGATGGGCCGCCCCGCGGGCTCATGTCGGCGATCAACATCTTCGACTTCCCCGCCGGTGAGCCGAGCATCGCCTACACCGAAACCGACACCGCGATCCAGGAGGTGAACGAGCCAGAACAGGTGAGCATGTACATCCAATCGTACGAACGGGCGGTCGATGGTGCGCTGGAGCCAGCCGACACCACGACCTATCTCAGACAACTCGCTGATCAACTGGAGTGATCCATGACTGACCTGTCTCAAGCCGACTGGCGGAAAGCCCGCCGGAGCCAGTACAACGGTGGCTGCGTGGAAGTTGCCGCCAACCTTCCCGGCGTCATTGCCGTCCGGGACAGCAAGCGCCCCGAGGGCGGTGCTCATGTCGTTGGCCGGGCCGCGTTCGCCGCTTTCCTGGCGGACGCGCGATCGGGCCGTTACGATCTCGCCGCTGTCACCGGGGAACGCTGATCCTCGGAGCGCGACAGGAAGAATCCCCCGGGCTGCCACCCGGGGGATTCTTTCTATGCTGCGCCTGTCTCAAGGCACGGCGGAGTGCGAAAAACCGCCGCTTCTGTGACTGTACACGCAACCAAGATTGCACGCACTAGGCAGGTTAGCGGAAAGTAATCGCGGGATGTCATTGCGAAAGGGGCCCAACAACTCGTAATCTGTGTTTCACAGATCTACGATCACGAAGGCTGAGGAGCATGTTACCGTCGCCCGTCGTAGCTACACCGCCACTTGCTGTGACACCTCCGGCCGTTCCGGAAGCTGCGGGCCGATGGAGGGGAGGGCCCGCCGCCGGCACAGGTGCGGGGGTATGGCGGGGGCCGCCGGATTCGCTCATCGCCGGCCCGGAGGCGCTCGCAGCCGGCGGCTGCTGCGCCTGGCCTCTCCCCCTCGACGCCAGCTGCGCGCGTACAGGCAGGCAGGTCTTCCGGGAGGCGGCGGCCGGGCTCGGGCTCCCGGACGACCAGATCTATGACGGCGTGACCATGACCAGCGAACTGGCCGCCAACACGCTGCACGCCCAGCAGAACGTCCAGTTCGAGGGGGCGGCGCGGCTGCCGGTGGCGGGCGGCCCGGAGCTGTGGCTCTACCTGCGCCGTATCAGCGGCCGGTGGGAGCTGGTCTGCAAGGTGTTCGACTCGCTTGCTGGCTGGAAGGACGGATCCCTGCCCCAGCCCGGCGGCGCCGGCTTCCAGGCGGTGGGCGGCCGGGGCCTGCAGGTCGTCGCCGGGCTCTGCGGCGGGCGGTGGGGCCATCACCTGAGCCGGTCCCGGCTCGGCGGCTGGAAGGTCCCGGGCAAAGTGGTGTGGTTCGCGCAGCCGGTGCCGGCCGGGTGCGTCCCGGCCCGCCTGCAGCGCGCCCACCTCCGGCCCTGCCAGGCCGCCCGGAGGCTGGAAGCGATGCTGGTCGATCGCGGGCTGGGCGGGAGCCTGCTGTGCGCTGACGAGACGGCGGCAGGCATATCGGTGCTCTCGGTCCGGCGCGGGCTGACCGTGTGGTGCCGGGCGGACCGGGTGTCGTGGCGGACCCGCGCCGGAACCTATGAGCAGCGGGTGCTCACCGACCTTCAGGACGCGGTCGAGCAGATCGTGTGCCTGTGCGAGGAACTGGACAGTGGCCGGGCCGGCGGCTACTCCGGCCAGGACCGCGTCCGCTAGGGCCGGTCAGCGGCCCTCGAAGCGGGGCTGCTCCTGCGCGGACCGCCGGCGGGCGTGATGGTGGTCACCGGGCCGCCGACCTCCCAGCGCAGGGTGTCCGGGTCCCCACTGATTTCCGAGTGCCCGGTGTCAGCCACGATGATCCTTCAGGTCGCGGGCCTGGGTGGTGCCGGCATATCCGCCTGCAGGCAACAGTCCACGAAACGGGCCGCGGCCGGCAAGAGCCGGGCCGACTCGGCGTGGAAGAGCCGCGCGGCCTCATCCCCGGGCCAGGGGGCTGGAAGCAGCGAGGCGGGCAGCCCGGGATCGGTGAACAGGAATTTGCGCCACTCGTGGACCAGGATGCTCCGCCGGGCGAAAACCATCTCGTCGGTCGCGTCCGGCCCGACCGCCGCGACCAGGCCGGCGGCCATGGCCAGCCAGCGCCGGTAGGCCAGGGCGAGCCCGTCGAGGTCCCACGCCCGCCGCAGCAGCGCGCGCGGGTCACCCTCGAACGTGGCCTGGAAGCGCTCGGCGCGCAGCCGTTCGGCTTCCAGCAGCCCCGCCAGCTCGACCGACGCCCGGGGGCTGATCCACGTCGTCTCGCCCAGCGGCGCGTACCCCAGGTAGTGCAGCGCGGCCCTGACCCGCTCCCGGCGGGCACGCTCGGGCACCCGGTCCACGACCAGGACGTGCCAATGGCCCTCCCACTGCTGGTCACCGTGGTGGTAGATGCGTTCGGCCGCCTCGTCCAGCCGGCTGGTGGCGCGTGGCGTGAGCGCGTAGCCGGGCCCGCCGGCCAGCCGGACCGGGGCCAGCCATCCCTGCCGGACCATCCGGGAGACGGCGGTCCTGACCGCGGGCGCGGTGATCCCCAGCGGGGCGAGCAGCCGGACCAGCGAGGCGACGGGCGCCTGCGCGCCACGGGCGCGCAAATGATCCCCATAGAGGTCGAACAGAGCCGATCGGGCGTTCACGGTTCCAAGTCTGTCCTGCCGCGCCAGCACGTGGCGCACCCTGGGGCCGCCAGGGGGGCCGCGGCCGGGCCAGGCACCTCACCGTGGAAGGGCCTCTCGCCAGGCCGGGGTCCTGATCATTACCATCCGGCGCCCGAACCCTGGATAATAGATCTACTGATCGACACGGCTGCAAATCGGCCGTACTCGCCGCAGCCGCCGGTGAGCCCGGTGGCGGGTCTCGCTGAGGCCTCATGCGGACCCGGGCAGGAAGGGGATGCAGGATGGCGGCGATGAAGCCGCGGACGGGTGATGGCCCGCTCGAGGTCACGAAGGAAGGCCGCGGCATCGTGATGCGCGTACCGCTCGAGGGCGGTGGCAGGCTTGTGGTCGAATTGTCGGCTGACGAGGCGGCTCAGCTCTCGGATGCGCTCAAATCCGCCACCGGCTGAGACTTGCCTATCGACATCCGGCTGACCGCGGTCGCGGCGCCCGGTCCGCAGCCGCTCGCCCATTACCTCACGGCGGCCGACGCCGGTGACCGTGAGGTACCTGACCTGATCGTCGTGCCGGTCCAGGGTGCGGAGGCAGCCGGGATCGACACCTTCCTCGGCGGCCCCGTGGCGCAGGTGATCGCGCGCAGTGAGGCCAGCGGCGACACAGCCGACATCGCTGCCGCGGTGACCGGCACGGGGGCGCCCGGTGCTGGCGGTCGCGCCGGCCGTTTCCTGTTCCTCGGGCTGGGTGATGGGTCGCCAGCCGCGATGCGCAAGGCGGGCGCGGCGGTTGGCCGCCGCCTTTCCGGCGGCCGCACCCTGCTCACATCGGCGGTGTTCGGGCAGCCAGAGCAGGCGGTGAAGGCGTTCGCCGAGGGGCTCCTGCTGGCTTCCTACCGGTTCTCGCTGGCCGGCGGCACCGCAGTCGGCGAAGCCCGTCTGCTGGTGGCGGAGCAGAGCGGGCACGAGGACGTGATCTCGGCGGCCAGGACCGTCGCCGGCGCGGTGGCACTCGCCCGTGACCTGACCAACATGCCCTCGGGCCGTAAGGCCCCGGCCTGGCTGGCAGCGCAGGCGGCGGCGGTGGCCGCGGGCAGCGGGGTCTCCGCCCGGGTCTGGGAACCCGCGGAGCTGGCCGCGCACGGGTTCGGTGGCCTGCTGGCGGTCGGGTCCGGGTCGGCCCGGGCGCCGCGGCTGATCGAGCTCAGCTATCAGCCGGCGGAGCCGCGCGGGCACGTGGTCCTGGTCGGCAAGGGCATCACGTTCGACAGCGGTGGGCTGTCGCTCAAGCCAGCCGACGGCATGAAGCTCATGAAGACCGACATGGCCGGCGGTGCGGCCGTGATCGCGGTCATGTCCGCGCTGGCCCGGCTCGGGGTCCGGGCGCGGGTGACCGGCCTGGTGGCCGCCGCGGAGAACATGCCGTCGGGATCGGCGCTGCGGCCAGGCGACGTCATCACCCACTACGGCGGCCGCACGGTCGAGGTGCTGAACACCGACGCGGAGGGGCGGCTGGTCCTGGCCGACGCCATCGCCTACGCCCACGCTGTGCTTCAGCCGGACGTGATAATCGACATCGCCACCCTGACCGGGGCGGTGCGGGTGGCGCTCGGAACCCAGACCGCCGCCGTGTACGCCAGCGACGACCAGCTGGCGCAGGCCCTTCTGGCCGCCGCCCAGGCCAGCGGCGATGCCCTGTGGCAGATGCCGCTGGTAGAGGACTACCGGGACGCGCTGGACTCCGCCGTCGCCGACCTCGCCAACGTCTCACGCGGGAACCGTGCCCGGGCCGGATCCATCGACGCCGCCCTGTTCCTGCGCGAGTTCACCGGCGGCCGGCCGTGGGCCCATCTGGACATCGCGGGGGCGGCCCGGTCAGCGTCCGATGACGGGGAGAACACCAAGGGCGCCACCGGGTACGGGACCAGGCTGCTGCTGGCCTGGCTGACCGCGCAGGAGCCGCTAGCCGCGCTTGACGGCCGCCAGGAAGCCATCCCCGACCGGCAGCAGTAGCGGGACCAGGCGCTCGTCCTGCCGGACCTGCTCGGTTACCTCCCTGATCGCCGAGGTTTCCGGGTCGGTCCGGCCCGGGTCGGTGACCCGGCCGTCCCACAGCGCGTTGTCGAAGGCCACCACCCCGCCCGGGCGGAGCAGCCGCAGCGCGGCGGTCAGGTAGCTGGGGTATTCCTGCTTGTCGGCGTCGCAGAACACCAGGTCGTAACCGCCGTCGGTGAGACGGGGCAGGACGTCGGCGGCCTTGCCGCTGATGAGCCGGAACCGGTTGCTGGCGAATCCGGCCTCAGTGAACGCCTTGCGCGCCAGCCGCTGATGCTCAGGCTCGACATCGACGCTGGTGAGCACGCAGTCACGGCGCATACCGCGCAGCAGCCAGATCCCGGACGTGCCGCAGCCGGTGCCGATCTCCACGACCGCCTTGGCGCTGAGGGCGGCGGCGATGAAGCGCAGGGTGGCTCCCACCGCCCGGCTCACCGGGGGCGCCCCGCCGACCTGGGCCGCGTTCCGGCGCGCGGCGAGCAGGGGGTCGTCCTCGGGGAGGAACTCCTCGACATAGGCCGCGATGGCCTCAGCGCTCACGATGCCTGCCTTCCGGTAGGTCAGGAGACCTTCCCAGTGCGGCAGCTTATCGTCACGCGCCGTGACCCGGGAACCAGCAGGGCCGGTTGGCGCGTTCATCCTGGCGCAGGCCCAGACCGGCTTCGGGCGGGACGGGCCTGCCCGGTGAGCGAATGATGGTGGGCGCAGTTGACAGTGGGAGGCGCACAGAGTGGGCGAAGCCAGAGCGGCCGGGGCCATGCCTGCGGCCGGGGCCATGTCTGCGGGCCAGGCTGTGACCGCGGGCCAGGCTGTGACCGCGGCCGGGAGTGGGCCAGATGGCGCACCCGAATGGACCCCTCCGAGCTGGGACGAGGTGGTCCGCCAGCATTCGGCGCGGGTCTACCGCCTGGCCTACCGGCTTACCGGCAACACCCACGACGCCGAGGACCTCACCCAGGAGGTCTTCGTGCGGGTCTTCCGCTCCCTGCCCAGCTACACCCCGGGCACGTTCGAGGGCTGGCTGCACCGGATTACCACCAACCTGTTCCTCGACCTGGCCAGGCGCAGGCAGCGAATCCGGTTCGAGGGACTCGGCGACCAGGCGGTGGGGCTCCTGCGCGACGACGAGCCCACCCCCGCGCAGGCCTTCGACGCACGCCACCTCGACACCGACGTGCAGGCGGCGCTGGAGGCGCTGGCGCCGGAGTTCCGGGCCGCGGTCGTGCTGTGCGACATCGAGGGCCTGTCCTACGAGGAGATCGCCGCCACCCTCGGGGTCAAGCTGGGGACCGTCCGCAGCCGCATCCACCGTGGCCGGGCGCAGTTGCGGGCAGCCCTCGATCACCGCCGCCCCCGCCATCCGGGACACTCCCCGGCGACGCTCGGCGGGCGGTCATGAGGCACCTGGGGGAGCGCCTTTCCGCGCTGATCGACGGTGAGCTGCGCGCGGCGCAGCGGGAGCGGGTGCTGGTGCATCTGGCCAGGTGTGAGCCCTGCCGCCGGGAGGCGACCGCGCTGCGGCTGCTCAAGCAGCGGATGCACACCCTCGGCGATGCGACCGCCGGCGACACGCTGACCTGGCGCCTGCTGGCCATGGCGGCAGCAGGCGGGCAGGGACAGCGGGCCCGCTGGCCGCGGCGGGCAGGCCTGCCCGGCTGGGCCGCCCGGCCCGCCGGCCGCCGCCGGCCGGCCCGGTCGCTGCTGGTGGCCGGCGTGACCGCCACCGCGCTTGGCCTGCCGGCGGCGGTGTTCCTGGCCGGGTCCGGCCGGCCGCCACCGGGCCCGCGGGTCGTCCCCGCGCTGGATGTGTTCATGGTGCAGCACGCGATCACGAGCGGTGACGTGCCGGTGCAGCCCTCTTCCGGGGTGCGGTCTCCGGCTGGCGTCGCCCCCACCGTCCCGTGAGCAGCTGATGCGGTACGTGTCCCGCCCGGCCGGCACCGGCCTGTGCCCCGGTTCCGACCCGGCGGCGCTGCTCATCACCACCGCGGTGGTCGTCGGCCTGGTCGTGTCCGGCATCGTGCTGGCCTCCTGGCGAGGCCTGGCGACGGGCGAGAGCGCCCTGGCGCAGCGGCCGGCGGCCGGCCGGCCACCCCGCACCAGCCCGCGAGACCCCGCCCAGGCGGCCGGCCTCAAGCTGCTCAGCCAGGCCGCTCGCGCCTGCCAGTCAGTCTCCTACCAGGGGGTGGAGACGGGCTGGTGGGCTCCGGGAGGCGGGGACATGTCAGTGGTCGACGTCTGGCATTCCCACGGCGGCCAGGCACTCACCCAGATTCCCACCGCCGTGGGCTGGTCCAGCCAGCCGCACCGGTCAGGACCGCTCGCCGGCGCCAGTGCCCCGAACCTGGACGAGGCCGGGGTCCTGGGCATGAGCACGCGCCTGGTGAGCCTGCTGGGCACGAACTATGCCCTGGCCGTGGCCGGCCGTGGCCGGGTGGCGGACCGGCCGGCCCGCATCGTGGCTGTCCGGCGCCGTGACGGAAGCCTGGCCGCCTGGTTCTGGCTGGACAGTGCCACGAATCTTCCGTTGCGCAGGGAAATGTTCGACACCCACGCCCACCTGATCAGCAACGTCGCGTTCGCCGAGGTACGGATCGGCGCCCACGCGATGACGGCAGCGCCTGGCCCGGGCGCGCGGGCCTGGCGGGACAGCCTTGCCCCCGCGCAGCTGGCAGGGCTGCGTGCGCGCGGCTGGCCGCTGCCCGGGCCACTGCCGGCCAACCTCACGCTGCTCGGCGCCAAGGAGGCCAGAACGCCGTCCGGCACGGTGATCGACCTGGGCTACTCCGACGGGCTGTCGGTGGTCTCCATCTTCGTCCAGCGCGGGTATCTCCCGGACCGGCTCACCGGGTGGTCACCGGTGGCGATGCGGGGCCACCGGGTCTACGCGGACGACCCCGACGACCTCAGCTACGCCTGGTCTGCCCAGGGCTATGTGTACACCCTGATCGCGGCCGCGCCCCGGGACACGATCAGCCAGGTGGTGGGCGCGCTGCCGCACGACGACAAGCCGGGGCTGCTCACCCGGATGAAGCACGGCCTGCACCGGCTGCTGTCCTGGGTGAGCCCGTGACCGCCGGCCCGGCCGGTGCCCCGGCCAGGCGCGGGCCGGGCCGGGCACCGTCTACAGTGGGCGCGACCACGTAGTATGGTGCGGCGACGCCCCCTGGAGACATGCTGTGCTCTTCGATCTGTCCCTCACCAAGCTGCTGGTGCTTGCCCTGCTGGCAGTTGTGATCTTCGGGCCGGATCAGCTGCCCAGGATCGCCGGGCAGGCCGGCCGGGCACTGCGTGAGCTGCGGCGCCTCGCCGAGGGCGCCAGCCAGGACCTCCGCGAGGGACTCGGGCCGGAGTTCGACGACTTCGACATCGCCGATCTCAACCCGCGCAACTTCGTGCGCAAGCATCTCATGGAGGGCTTCGACGACCCCGCGGCGCAGCCAGGGTCCCCGGTGGGCATGGCCGACACCGCCGTGGCCGCCCTGCCGCAGGGCGAGACCCCTCCCTACGACCCCGAGGCGACCTGACCCCGGCCGGGCCGCTACCAGGTTCACATCGCCGGCGGTGTCACACCGGCGACAGGCCCAGCTGACGGCCCGCGAGGCCCCGGCTGCGGTTCGCCAGCCCGGCCGCGATCCCGGAGAGCTGCTGGGCGGCGGCGGATCCGGGATCGCTGAGGACCAGCGGGATGCCGGCGTCCCCGCCTTCGCGCAGCCGCACGTCGATCGGCACCTGGCCGAGCAGAGGCACCGGGGCGCCGGTTACCCGGGTCAGCGCGTCGGCGACCGTCTGGCCGCCACCGGACCCGAAGACATCGACCGTCCCGCCGCAGTGCGGGCAGGGCAGGCCCGACATGTTCTCGATCACCCCGGTGATGCGCTGGTGGGTCTGCACCGCGATCGCGCCGGCGCGCTCGGCCACCTCGGCGGAGGCGACCTGCGGGGTGGTGACGACGATCAGCTCCGCGCCGGGCAGCAGCTGGGCCACGGAGATCGCGACATCGCCGGTGCCGGGCGGCAGATCGAGCAGCAGCACGTCCAGGTCGCCCCAGTAGACGTCGGCGAGGAACTGCTGCACCGCGCGGTGCAGCATCGGCCCGCGCCACACCACGGGCGCGTTGCCGGTGGTGAACATGCCGATCGAGACGACCTTCACGCCGTGCGCGGTCGGCGGCATGATCATCTGTCCCACCTGGGTGGGCCGGCCGGTCACGCCGAGCATGCGCGGCACCGAGTGGCCGTAGATGTCGGCGTCCAGCACACCGACCTTCTGCCCGGAGGCGGCGAGCGCGGCGGCCACGTTGACCGTCACCGAGGACTTGCCCACCCCGCCCTTGCCGCTGGCGACGGCGAACACCCGGGTCAGCGAGGCCGGCTGGGCGAACGGGATCTCCCGTTCCTGCCGCCCGCCACGGAGCCGGGTCTGCAGCTCACTGCGCTGTTCCTCGGACATCACGTCGAGCTCGACGCTCACCCCGGACACGCCGGGGACCGCCGCGACGGCGGCGGTGACGTCGCGGGTGATGGTGTCGCGCAGCGGGCAGCCGGAAACCGTGAGGTACACCTCCACCCTGACAGCGCCACCGGCGGAGATGTCGACGCTCTTGATCATGCCCAGCTCGGTGATCGGCCGGTGGATCTCAGGGTCGTTGACCTTGGCCAGTGCCGCGGTGACCTGCTCGGTGCTGGGCGGGGGGGTGGCGGCGGAGGGGGAAACCATGGCTTCATGCTACGTCGGCGCGGCGATGGAGATCCCGGGCGGTGTGGGGAGGAGCCGCCTCACCCGGTCCTCCCCACACCGCCGGTGTTCAGTGGACGGGCTCGCCGGTAACCGGGTCCAGCGTGTAGGGATCGAAGTTCGGGTGGTCCCAGCTGAACATGCTCGTCAGCGGGCCCGCCAGGTTGTCGAACGAGGTGCTGCTGATGCGCTGTCCGCCCAGCCAGTTGTCCTCGATGAACGCCAGGATGGAGGACTGGTCGGCGGTGGTGTTGCCGACGTAGTCGCTCCTGGCGTAGGGCGAGATGAGCAGGAACGGCAGCCGCTGGCTGTAGCCGCAGCGGTCCTGGATGCCGCCCATGGGCGTGCCATGCCCGCAGGCTCCGGTGCCGTTGAGCGCGTCAAGCGCTGGGTCACCGGAGGAGTTGATGATCGTCGGCGCCACGTGGTCGTACCAGCCGTCCGAGTCATCGTAGGTGATCATGATCGCGGTGTTGTGCCAGAACCGCGAGTGCTCGATCGCGTTGATCGTGGTCACCAGGAAGTGCTGCTCGTCGATCGGGTCGGAGTAGCCCGCGTGCCCGTCCTGGAACTCGGCGGCCTTGAGATAGCTCACCGCCGGCAGGTTCCCGTGGTCGAGGGCCTGGCTGAACCAGCTCAGGTCGTACTCGTGGTTGGCCGGCCCGTTGTGGCCGATCTCCGCCAGGCTGGCCGGCGGGGTGTGGCCGGGGTTGGCGGTGGAGGCGTAGTACTCGAACGGGTTGTGGTGCGGACTGTAGTCGTTGATGGTGGCGCCGCCGATGTTGGTGTGGGTGGCGCCGCAGACGGGCCCGCCGGTGGAGGTGGTGCCGGTCGGGGCGAAGCCGCCCTGGAACCAGCCCCAGGTGATGCCCTTGGCGTTGAGCAGGTCACCGATGTTCTGGCCGCTCATCTGGACCGTCGGGTTGGCGTGGTTGGCGCAGCCGTCCAGGTAGGGGTCCGCGTCGCCGAAGACCGTGCCGACCCCGCTGGAGCTCTGTGAGCCGACACCGCCGGCCGGGTTGACGACCTGTCCCGAGGCGTTGAGCGGGGTGGCGCCGCCGGTCTGGCCGGAGATCAGGTTCAGCGCGCCGGGGGTGGACGGGCCGAACGTGGTGTCCCAGAAGTTGTCGCTCATCGCGTAGTGCTGCGCGTAGTTCCACAGCCCGGTCAGGGTGTTGCCGTCGTAGTAGTCCATGACGAGGCCGGGCGCGGAGTAGTTCGGCGCTGAGCAGCCGCTGTTGTTGGTGAACTGCACGAACTTGTCCATCAGGCCGTTGTCCTCGGCCTTCTGCTCGGCGGAATAGCCGTGGTTCTGGTCGCAGGTGAGGGCTTGCGCCGGAGTCAGCCGCTGCGGGTTGGCGGAGTTGGGGCTGGCCGTCAGCAGCGCCGGGGTCAGGCCGTTCACGTCCGGCGTCTGCGGCAGCGCGTGGAAGGGGTTGCCATCGGTGTTCGCGGCGTGCGGGTAGGTGCCGAAGTAGTGGTCGAAGCTGACGTTCTCCTGGAAGATCACCACGAGATGCTGGATGGGGGTGGCGGTACCACCGCCATGGTCGTGGTGCTGGATGGGTGCCGTGGTGGCGGCGACGGCGGCTGCCGTGCCGGCCAGACAGAGCCCGCTGGCGGCGGCGACAGCGAGCACACCGCGAATGGACCGGTGCATCAGGGAACCTCCACACTGGTGGCTATTGCGACGCTGACGATGGCCGGCCATGCGGCCGCCGGGGTGAACGGCGGGCGGCGCCGCGGATAACTCGGTGCGAGAGTTGAGTGCCGCTGGGTTACCGGTCGCCGAGCCGGGCGCCGGATGGCTGGCGGCTGAACGGCTGACGGCCGGATGGGGGCTGGGGGCCGGCCGGGGCGGGGGCCGGACGGCTGCGCTACGAGATGGTGGGGGTGAGCCGGAACACGGCGCCCGAGCGCGCCCAGCGCTGGGCTGGTGAGGTGTCAGGCGGGATCACAGCCGCGTTGAGGCGGCCGGCCACTAGCTGGCCGATCACCGCGTCCCACTCCCCGGAGCCGGGCTCGACCCGGCTGACCGTGGCGGTCCAGGTGACCGGCGCGCCGCCGGTCTGGCTGCTGGCGACGGTGACGGTGACCCGGCCGGCCCCGGCCAGTCCGGGCAGCGGCTGCTCGCCGGGTCCGGTCAGCAGGTACGCGGCACCGGGCGGGGGCGGCCCCTCCGGGCCGGTCTCCCCGCTGGTCACTGTCCGCCAGACATGCCAGGCCGGGCGGGGGCGGTCCTGCCCGCCGGCGGAGATCCAGAGCAGGCCGGCCCGCTTGGTAGCCTCCGCGATAAGGGCAGGCGGATGGGGCTGAGCTCCGCTCACGTAGGTCAGGGTGCCATGGGAACCGGGAGGACACAGGCCGTGCCGGAGGAATACCGTTCCCGGCGCTCCTGCCTGGCGGTGCCGGGCAGCAGCCAGCGGTTCCTGGACAAGGCCCGCGGCCTGGCCGCCGACGAGGTCTTCCTCGACCTGGAGGACGCGGTCGCCCCGGCAGCGAAATCGCAGGCGCGCCGCAACGTGGTGGCCGCGCTGGCCAGCGGCGGCTGGGACGGCAAGCTGGTCGCGGTCCGGGTCAACGATGCCACCACCCGGTGGGCGTACCGGGACGTGGCGGAGGTGGTCGGGCAGGCCGGGCGCGGCCTGGACGTGATCGTGCTGCCCAAGGTCAGCGACCCCGGCCATGTCGTCTGGCTGGATCTCCTGCTCGGCCAGATCGAGCAGGACACCGGCGGCGAGGTGGGCCGGATCGGGATCGAGGCGCAGATCGAGGATGCCAGGGGCCTGGCCCGGGTGGACGAGATCGCCGCCGCGTCGTCCCGGCTGCGGGCGCTGGTCTTCGGGCCGGCTGACTTCATGGCGAGCATCGGCATGCGATCGCTGCAGGTGGGCGCGCAGCCTGCCGGTTACCTCGGGTCCGACGCCTTCCACTACCCGCTGCTGCGGATTCTGGTCGCTGCGCGCAGCCATGGGCTGGCGGCCGTTGACGGGCCCTACCTGGCGATCGGCGACCTGGACGGGCTCAGGCAGGCCGCCGTCAGCGCCGCCGCGCTCGGGTATGACGGCAAATGGGTGCTGCACCCAGGCCAGATCGACGTGGTCAACCAGGCGTTCTCGCCCAGCCAGGACGACTACGACAGGGCCGAGCTCATCCTCGACGCCTACCACTACTACACCTCGGTCGAGCACCGGGGTGCGGTCATGCTCGGCGAGGAGATGATCGACGAGGCGTCGCGCAAGCTGGCGCTGGTGGTGGCGGCCAGGGGACGCGCTGCGGGCCTGCCCCGGCGCCAGCGGTTCGAGCCACCAGCACCGACGGGGCAGGCACGGGCACGTCAGGCACCGCCCGGGCAGGCACGGGCACGTCAGGCACCGCCCGGGCAGGCGGCGCCCAGCGGGCCGGGCTCAGCCGATCACTCCCCACCCGGCGAGAGTCTCAGCCAGGCCGCTGGTCAGGGGTAGACGATGAAGATCATCGGGGTGTATCCAGCGGGCATCGGCGGCGTCGTCGCCGGCGGCGAGCCGCCCGCCGCTGACGGTGGCCGCGTAGTCGCTGATATCGAACACGGCCCCGCCCGGCGCTGGCCGCTCGACCGTACCGACCAGCACGCCGGGAGTCACCACGAGCCCGGTCTCCTCACGCACCTCGCGCACGACCGCCTGCGGGTCACTCTCCCCCGCCTGGGCCCGGCCGCCGGGCAGCGACCAGCGGCCCGCCTCGGGCTCGTGCCCACGCTGGACCAGCAGCAGCCGCCCGTCGTCATCGGTGACGATGGCGCCCACACACCGGATCCGCGGCGCTCCTGGCACCATGCCAGTATCGCGCCGTGCCCGGGCCGGGTGCTTGACGTGTGCCCCGGCAGCGGCCAGCGTCGGTATCCATGAAGGCGCCGCCCACCTGCCCGCGCTGCGGCGGACCGGTGACCGCCCCCAGTGCCTGGGCCAGCGGCTGGCGATGCCAGCTGCACGGTGAGGTGTACCCGCTGTGGCCGGCCTACCGCCCGGCCCCGGATGGGCTGCGCGGACTGCTGCGCGACGCCAAAGTGCCGGTCTGGCTGCCCTGGCCGCTGCCGGCCAGCTGGCTGGTGACCGGTTTCGCCGGAGCTGGCGATGACCGCAGCGGAACGCATGCCTGCGTGGTCGCCCTGTCCGGGCCGAGCCCCGTAGGCGGTCTGGGCGAGCTGCTGCTGGTCTCGGAGGAGATAGGGGTCGGCCTCGGGGCACGGCTGGCTGGCCTGGCGGGACCCGATCCCGGCGAGGGTTTCGCGGCCGGCCAGCCGCACGCAACTGTCCGGTACCGGCACCACGAGTTCCCGCTGTGGCATGTGGACGCACCGGACCGGGCCGCCTTCGCCGGTGAGGCGCTGGGGACCTGGCTGTGGGTGCTGCTGTGGCCCGACACCGCTGGGGTCCTGCTGGTGGAGGCCATGCCCCTGCGTGACCTGCGCGATCCCGACCAGGATCTGGATCTGCCGTTCGGCGCGGCCTCGCCGCGGCTGCCCGGCTGACTCACCGCGCCCGCCGGGCTGGCTCACCGCGCCCGCCGGGCGGGGCGGATGCCCCTACGATGAGCGCTCGTGCGCATCGATCTGCATTCCCACAGCACCGCTTCTGATGGCACGGATCCGCCCGCCGAGGTGATGCGCCGGGCGCGGGACGCTGGCCTGGATGTGATC
>Ga0307373_10005026_pt1 | contig 21910 bp, 16 predicted proteins | sample OX2MG_FD_202534 | JGI IMG/M metagenome (GOLD analysis project Ga0307373, IMG submission 202534) | Soil microbial communities from Risofladan, Vaasa, Finland - OX-2 | ecosystem: Environmental > Terrestrial > Soil > Coastal area > Acid sulfate soil | place: Finland: Risofladan, Vaasa | collected...
TGGCCTGGGTTCGCTACCTCTTTCAGTTTACGCTTCGGCCAAAGCTGCCGGCCTGGATCTTGCGCTGCAGGACAGCCCGGCGGACCACAGGAAGGTGGCCGGACCTGTCTGCGACGCTGACCCCCCATGTGTAGGCGTCCGGGCTCCCGAACCCACCGTGACCGCCCTGAGAGCAAGGGGATCTGATGAAAGTCGCCCATCCGGTTATGAAGATGGCGGTCTTTGCCGTCGTCGGCGCAACCGCTCTTGCCGCCTGCAGCAAGAGTTCATCGCCTAGTAACATCGCACCGACCATTAAGGGTGCTTTCGGCAACGTGCCTGCCCAGACGGGGACCCCGCACGCCAGCACGATTTCCATCGCCGAGCCTCCTGGCGCCACCCCCACCTGGATCTTCCCGGTCACCCCCGGCGCCAACGGGTCGGTGTATACGGCCTACTCGTTCCAGTACCAGATGTGGCGGCCGACGACCTGGTTCCCGAACGGTTCTACTGTGAAGGAAGACCCGCAGATGAGCCTGGCCAGCGACCCGAAGTGGAGCAACGGCGACAAGACCGTCACGATCAAGTACAAGAACTGGAAGTGGTCGGACGGCCAGCCCGTGACCTCGAAGGATGCCGAGTTCTTCATCGACATGACCAAGGCAGCGGTCAAGGTCAGCCCGGCTGACTACTCACAGTACACGCCGAAGGTCGGCATCCCCGACCAGATCGTGAGCATGTCGACGCCCGATGACCACACCCTGGTGCTCAACCTGAACAAGGCCGTCAACCCGATCTGGTTCTGGGAGGACAGCCTCGCAGCGGTCCAGCCGCTGCCCGTGCACGCCTGGGCCAAGGCGTCGGCGAACGGCCCCATCCTCGACCCGAACAAGCCGGCGGACGCCGCCAAGATCTACAAGTTCCTGGCTGCCCAGTCCAAGTCGGTCACCACGTACGCGACCAACCCGCTCTGGCAGGTCGTGGACGGCCCGTTCAAGCTGACCTCGTTCAACAACACGACCGGCGCGTTCACGATGTCGCCGAACTCGAACTACAGCGGCCCGCGCGCGTCCAAGCCGTCGAAGATCTCGGCCGTGCCGTTCACCTCGGACACCGCCGAGTGGAACGCGGTCAAGTCGGGCGCCATCGACCAGGGCTACGTGCCGTTCGCCGACCTGCCGCAGGTGAACTCGATCAAGAGCAGTTACAACGTCTTCGGCTACCCGAGCTTCGGCTTCAACTACGTAGCCTTCAACTTCAAGGACAAGACCGGAGACTTCAACAGCATCATCAAGCAGCTTTACATCCGTCAGGCGTTCGCGCACCTGGAGGACGAGGCCGGCTACATCAAGGCCTTCTTCCACGGCGCGGGCGGCCCGGGTTACGGTCCGATCCCGGCCATCCCGCCGAGCCCGTACATCCCAGCGAGTGCCACCAAGGACCCGTACCCGTTCAGCGTCTCGGCCGCGGTCACGCTGCTCAAGTCGCACGGCTGGACCGTCACTCCCGGCGGCACCGACGTGTGCTCGAAGGCAGGCTCGGGCGCGGGTCAATGCGGCGCCGGCATCCCGGCCGGGACCAAGCTCGCGTTCAACCTCATTTACAACACCTCGCCAGCGGTGATCGGCCAGCAGATCACTGACCTGGTCTCGCAGGCGAAGAAGGCGGGCTTCAACATCACGCTGAAGTCCGACAACTTCAACCACATGATCGCCACCTACTACGACGTGGCGCAGCCGAAGAACGACAACCTGTGGGCGATGGAGGACTTCGGCGGGTTCAGCATCTCGACGTACCCGACCACGAACGGCATCTTCAACTGCTCCGGTACGTACAACATCGGCGGGTACTGCGACCCGCAGGCCGACAAGCTGATCGCGGCGTCCACCGGCGGTAGTGACCCGGCGGCGGTCAAGGCGGAGGCCGACTACCTCACGAAGCAAGTGCCGAGCCTGTTCCAGCCGCAGGCCGACAACATCATCGCCGTGTGGAAGAAGACCATCTCCGGTCCTCCGACATCGTTCGAGTCGCTGACCCAGTACCAGCTCAACCCCGAGTTCTGGTACTTCACCAAGTAGCACCTCGACCCGGGCCTGAGTCCCGGAGTGCTGGACACTCCTGTTCTCCTGTGGTAGCAGGAGAACAGGAGTGTCCAGTGCGCTTATATCCGCGCATGTGATCTGCCCGCGCAATGAGGCGCGAGAAGGGACGAAGATTGAGCGCCTACCTGATCCGCAGGCTCGCCACGTCGCTCGTCGTGGTCGTGGGCGTGTCGATCTTCATTTTCTTCCTGCTGCACGTGATCTACCCGTCACCAGCGCAGGACATCCTCGGCCCTAAGGCGACCCAGGCCTCGGTCAATTCATGGAACAAGCAGCACGGCTTCAACCGGCCGTGGCTGGTGCAGTACCTCACCTATATGAACCACCTGATCCACGCCAACCTGGGCTACTCCTACAAGGTCAACCAGAGCGTGGCCGCCCTGTTCGGGGAGCGCTGGGTGCGCAGCGCCTACCTGTCGGGAATCTCGCTCGTGCTCGCCGTGCTTATCGCGGTACCGCTCGGCATCTACCAGGCCGTCAAGCGGAACACGGTCGGTGACACCATTGTCACCTCACTGGCCTTCACCACCTACGCGATGCCAGTCTTCTTCCTGGCCCTGATCCTGATCCAGGTGTTCGCGCTCACTTTCCCGATCTTCAGCTTCGAGGCGAGCCAGTCCCTGTCGCTCTGGCGCGTCATCGGCGACTGGCACTCGATGACGCTCCCGATTGCCACGCTGACCCTGCTGTCGGTCGCGGGCTTCTCCCGCTATATGCGGTCCACCTCGATCGACACGCTGGCACAGGACTACATCAAGGCCGCACGAGCGAAGGGCCTGCCCGAGCGCCTTGTGCTGACGCGGCACCTGCTGCGCAACGCCTGCCTGCCGATGGTGACGCTGATCGGGCTGTCGATCCCGTTCCTGCTGTCCGGCAACCTGATTACCGAAGAGGTCTTTAATTTCCAGGGCCTCGGACTGCTGTTCTACAACAGCCTGAACAACGTCGATTACAACGTCCTGCTGGCGTACACGCTGGCCGGCGCGATCCTGACCGTCGCCGGCAACTTCGTCGCCGACATCGCCCTGACCATCGCCGACCCGCGGATCAGGCTTTCCTGACGAGCACGCACATCCGGAGGCCGTGGTGACGAACATCGCCCCATCGCTCAGCCCGCTCGACATCACGCACGCCCCGGAAGGCGGCGAGATCGGGCCTGTCCAGAGCGGCTGGCGGCTCGCCTTCCGCGAGTTCGCCCGGAACAAGCTCGCGGTCGCCGGGATGACCATTCTCCTGTTCTTCGTGCTCTTCTGCTTCGCCGGCCCGATCTTCTACCACGGCAACATCACGAGCACCGACCTGAGCTCATTCAGCCTTCCGCCAGGGAGCGGGCATCCACTCGGGACGACCGACGTCGGCTTCGACGAAATGGGCCTGCTCATGAAGGGCGGCCAGGCGGCGCTGGAGGTCGGGTTCTTCGCCGCGTTCATCGGCATCGTGATCGGCATGCTCTGGGGCGCGATCGCCGGACTGGCGGGCGGCATCGTGGACTCCGCGATGATGCGCGTGGTCGACATCTTCCTGTCGATACCGTTCCTTTTCATCGTGCTGATCGTGGCCGTGCGCTACGGCGCGTCCGTGCTCGGCCTGAGCCTCATCATCGGCGGCTTCACCTGGCTGGTCCCCGCCCGGCTGGTCAGGGGAGAGGTGCTCACGCTGCGGACCAGGGACTTCGTGTCGGCGGCGCGGACCGCGGGCGCTGGGCGGTGGCGCCTGATCAACAAGCACCTGCTCCCCAACGCACTCGGCGTTATCGTCGTCAATGTCACCTTCAACGTCGCTGACGCTATCCTCGCGGTAGCGGCCCTCGGCTTCCTCGGCTTCGGGCTGCACTACCCAAGTCAGGACTGGGGCGACATGCTCTCCAACGGCATCCAGTACATGCAGGACGGATACTGGTGGCTGGTCTACCCGGTGGGCGCGTCCATCGTCCTCGTGGTCATGGCCTGCAACCTGATCGGCGACGCGCTCCGCGACTCGCTCGACGTCAGGCTGCGGCGCCGCTGACCGGCAGCAGCCCCCTTCCCCCCGCAGTGTCCACCCGCTGAGCTGAGGAGTACCCCCGATGCCCCCCGTCATCGAGATCAGGGACCTGTCCACCCACATCCAGCTGAGCAGGTCCGTGGTGCAGGCGGTCGGCAACGTGAGCCTGCGGATCGAGCCAGGCGAAACGCTTGGCCTGGTGGGCGAGTCGGGCTGCGGCAAGTCGATGACCGGGCTGTCGTGCATGGGCCTGCTGCCACCGGGGGGACACATCGTCGGCGGGTCGGTCCGGCTCGCCGACAGGGAACTGGTCGGGCTGCCCGACGCCGACCTCCGCAAAATCCGCGGCAACGAGATCGCGATGATCTTCCAGGACCCGCTGACCTCGCTTGACCCGACCAAGACCGTCGGCTACCAGGTGGCCGAACCCTTCAGGCTGCATCGCGGAGGAAGCAAGGCCGAGGCGATCGAGCGGGCGGCGGACGTGCTCGGCCTGGTCGGACTGCCGAAGCCGAGGGAGCGGCTCAGCGACTACCCGCACCAGCTGTCCGGCGGCCTCAGGCAGCGCGTGATGATCGCGATGGCACTCACCTGCGAGCCCAAGCTGCTGATCGCCGACGAGCCGACAACGGCACTCGACGTCACGATCCAGGCCCAGATCCTCAAGCTGCTCGACGACCTGAAGACGCGGCTCGGCATGGCGATGCTGCTGATCACCCACGACATGGGCGTGATCGCGGGACACGCGGACCGGGTCAATGTCATGTACGCGGGCCGCATCGTCGAGACGGCCGAGACCGACCGCCTGTTCACCAGCATGCGCCACCCGTACACTCAGGCACTGCTCGCGTCAATTCCGCGGCTCAGCCAGGACGCCGGCCAGCGGCTGCTCAACATCCCCGGCCTGCCGCCCGACCTGTCGAATCCGCCGGCCGGATGCCGCTTCGCGCCCAGGTGCAGCAAGGCCACGGACAAGTGCACGTCCGACGAGCCGCCGCTGACCGGGGAGACCGGCGAGCACCTGTTCGCGTGCTGGCACCCGGTGGACGGGCCGCTCACCGCCGCGGCGGGTAACGGCAGCAAGACGGCGGTCACCGTCACCAAACCCCGCTCGGCGCCAGAGGCTCAGACCGGGCCGGACCAGGTGCTGCCAGGATCGGTGCTGCTCGAGGTGCGCAACCTGGTGAAGGAATACCCGATCACCTCGGGCGCCGTCCTGCAGCGCAAGGCGGGCGCGGTGCACGCGGTCTCTGACGTGTCTTTCACGGTCAACGCGGGCGAGACGTTCGGGCTGGTCGGCGAGTCCGGCTGCGGCAAGACGACGATCGGCAAGCTGATCGTCGCGCTCGAGAAGCCGAACTCGGGCAACGTCCTGCTCGCCGGGGAGGATGTCTCCGCCCTGAGCGGCGGGGACCTGCGCAGGAGGCGCAAGGACCTGCAGCTGATGTTCCAGGACCCCTACTCCTCGCTTGACCCGAGAATGCGGGTGGGCGCGATCATCGGGGAGCCGCTGGCCATCCAGAAGATCGGCTCGAGGGACGAGCAGCGTAAGCGGGTCTACGACCTGCTCGACGAGGTCGGGCTGCCGAAGGGCGCCGTCGAGCGCTACCCGCACGAGTTCTCCGGCGGGCAGCGCCAGCGCATCGGGCTGGCCAGGGCACTGACGCTCAACCCGCGGGTGATCGTGGCCGACGAGCCGGTCAGCGCCCTGGACGTGTCGATCAGGGCCCAGGTGCTCAACCTGATGAAGCGGCTGCAGTCCGACCACGATCTCACCTTCGTGGTCATCTCCCACGACCTCGCCGTGGTCAAGTACATGGCCAGCAGGATCGGCGTCATGTACCTGGGCAAGCTGGTCGAGCTCGGCTCAGGCGATGACATCTACCAGCGGGCCGCCCATCCGTACACCGCGGGCCTGATCGCTACCATCCCGGTGCCTGAGCCCGTCGTCGCTCGGGCCCGGCGCGGTGCCGGAATCGCCGGAGAGCTGCCGAGCCCGATCAACCCGCCGTCTGGCTGCCGGTTCAGGACCAGGTGCCCGCTCGCGCAGGAGATCTGCTCGGTCGAGGAGCCCGAGCTGCGGACCTTCGGGCCCGGTCACATCGCCGCGTGCCATTTCCCGCTGCAGGGTCCCGCGGACCTGCCCGCACCTGCCTCGGTGAGCCTCTCGGCATCCGATGCTGGCATCGCCGGGTAGCCGCCAGATGCAGCACAAACCGGCATAGCGCAGATCGGCGGAACTTGTGCGCCGGGCAACTCCGCCCGATACTTTCTGGTATGCAGCCGTCCCGTGATCGGCTCGCGGACGACAATGACCGGGTGCGCGCGTCCGATGCCGACCGCGACCAGGCGATCGGCGAACTCCAGGACCGGTTCGCCGAGGGCAGGCTGAGCCAGGAGACCTTCCTGTACCGGATGGACGCGGCGCTCAACGCGGTGGACCAGGCTGAGCTCTCCGAGCTCTTCACCGACCTGCCGGGAACCCGGCCGCCCCGGCGCCGGGGCCGGGCGGTCAGGGAAAGGCTGAGCCTGCTCAAGATGGCCGTGACGGGCCGGCCAGATTCCGCCACGCGGCATCTGAGAGCCCAGCGGCAGGCAGAACTACCGCTGACGGCGGCCGAGCTGCCGGCGTTGTGCCTGCCACGGCAGCCCGATCGCCGGTTCACCATCGGCCGCGCGATGGCTTGCGACTTCACCCTCGCTGATCTGAGCGTCTCGCGCTGGCATGCCCGGCTGTACACCGAGGACGCGCAGTGGCTGCTCTCCGATCTGGGCTCGACGAACGGAACCAGACTGAATGGCTGGCGGGTGACGACCGGGGTCCCGGTCAAGCTGGGCGACCAGGTGACGTTCGGCTCCGTGAGCTTCGTCATCACCGACCGGCCGCTCGGAGCGGACTAGGGTGCGTCCCGCGGGACACATCCTGCCCTCCGCACACCGTAGAGTCAGTGCGTGACCCTGGTCCTGGTGGTGCGGCACGGCCTCACGGCGGCGACCGGCACGGCGCTGTCCGGCCGGACGCCGGGAATCCCGCTCGACGACAGAGGCCGTGCGCAGGCTGCCGCGGTCGCGAAACGGCTTGCCCAGGTCCGGCTCGACGCCATCATCTCGAGCCCCCTCGAGCGGTGTGCCCAGACAGCGGCCGCCATCGCCGAGCAGCAGTCACCCGCCGCCGAGGTGACGACCGAAGACCGGCTGATCGAGGTCGGCTACGGCGACTGGACGGGGCAGTCCCTGCGCAAGCTCTCCCGCGAGCCGCTCTGGCGGGTTGTCCAGGCACATCCGAGCGCGGTGACCTTCCCCGGACCGGGCGGCGAGGCGCTGCCGGACATGGAGCGCCGGGCCGTCAGCGCGATCAGGGACTGGAACGCCAGGCTCGGCCCTGAGGCTGTTTACCTGATCTGCTCGCATGCCGACGTGATCAAGGCCATCCTGGCCGATAGCCTTGGCCTGCACCTCGATTTGTACCAGCGGATCCAGATCGATCCGTGCTCGCTGAGCGCCATCCGCTTCACACCGCTCCGCCCGTTCGTCGAGCGGATGAATGACACTGGCGGGAGCGTGAAGGCACTCACCAGATCGGACAAGACCACGGCGGGGACGTCAGCCCTGCGGCCGGGTGATGCGCCTGTGGGCGGCGGCGCGGGAGGATAAGCACATGCCGGTGTATGCGTATGACCCGCCGGACAGGTTCGTCGCGGGAACCGTCGGCCAGCCTGGTCAGCGCGCCTTCTACCTGCAGGCGACGGGCAGCGGCAGGGTGACCAGCGTCGCCCTGGAGAAGGGCCAGGTCAGCCAGCTGGCCGAGCGCCTGGACGAGCTGCTCGACGAGGTGCTGCGGCGTACCGGGGGATCCGCGGCGATTCCGGCGGTGGCACCGGAGGCGCTGACTGACGACGGACCGCTCGAGCAGCCGCTGATGGAGGATTTCAGGGCCGGCGCCATCGCCCTGGCCTGGGACGGCGACAGCGCGCGGGTCATCATCGAAGCCCAGGAGCTGAGCGACGAGCCGATCGAGCCGCTGACCGAGGAGCTGCCGGAGGACGGCCCGGCGATCCTGCGGGTGACGATCACGGCCGCGGCTGCTCGCGCGTTCGCCAAGCGCGCGCTGCAGCTGGTGACCGCCGGCCGGCCGCCGTGCCCGCTGTGCGGGCTGCCGCTTGACGCGAGCGGCCACATCTGCCCGCGTCAGAACGGACACCGGGTTGGCCGCGACTGACCGGTCACCCGACCGGGCGGACAAACGCAGGAGCCCGCCTGGCTCGCAGGATCCGGCCATTGAGCTGCTGACGGCAGGCCAGCTGGAGATCGCCGGACGACTGGCCGAGGCGTCCAATGCCACCCTGTACTGCACGGTGACGCACGCGGGCCGGGAGGCGGCCTGCGTCTACAAGCCGGTCGCGGGGGAGCGCCCGCTGTGGGACTTCCCGCACGGTACCCTGGCCGGCCGCGAGCTGGCGGCATACGAGGTCTCGCGCGCCTCCGGCTGGGACATCGTCCCGCCGACGGTCTACCGCGACGGCCCGTTCGGCCCTGGAATGTGCCAGCTGTGGATCGACTCCGACCCGTCGGCCGACCTGATCGCGCTGGCCAGGAACCGCCGCCACGAAGGGCTGCGGGCGATGGCGGTCTTCGACGCGATGATCAACAACGCCGACCGCAAGATCGGCCACCTGCTGCCCGCGCCAGACGGGCATCTGTACGGCTGCGACCACGGGGTCAGCTTCGCCGAGGAGTACAAGCTGCGGACCGTGCTGTGGCAATGGCGCGGCGACCCGCTGACCGAAGACGCGGTGCAGACGCTCGAGCGGATCTGCGCCCTGATGGACGGCGGTGAGCTGAGCGCGACGCTGGGTCAGTGGCTGACCGCGGAGGAGGTCGCGGCCACCAGGATCAGGATCGAGATGCTGCTGCGGCACCGCGTCCACCCGTTCCCGCCTGAGGACTGGCCCGCTGTGCCCTGGCCGCCGATCTGAGAGAGGCGCCGGCTAGCACTGCCGCCGATCTGAGAGAGGCGCCGGCTAGCACTGCCGCCGATCTGAGAGAGGCGCCGGCCAGCACTGCCGCCGACCCAGTTACCGGGCGCCGCCGTGCTCGCCGCGGTCGCCGCGGCGGCGCAGGTAGCGCTCGAACTCGCGGGCGATCGCATCGCCGCTGGCCTCGGGCAGGTCGGTGGCGTCCTTGGCCTCCTCGAGCGCCCGCACGTAGTCGGCCACCTCGGAGTCCTGCTCCGCGAGCTCGTCCACGCCGCGCTCCCAGGCCCGTGCCTCGTCCGGCAGGTCGCCGAGCGGCATCGGGGCGTCGAGTATGTCCTCGACCCCGCGCAGCAGCGACAGCGTCGCCTTCGGGCTCGGCGGCTGGGCCACGTAATGCGGCACCGCTGCCCAGAGCGAGACGGCCGGGATTCCGGCGGTGGTGCAGGCATCCTGGAGCACGCCGACGACCCCGGTCGGGCCCTGATAGTCGACCGGCTCGATCTGCAGGGCCGCCGCCAGCTTCTCGTCCGAGGCCGCGACGGTCACCGGCACCGGGCGAGTGTGCGGCGAGTCGGCGAGCAGCGCCCCGACCAGGATCACGAGCTCAGCGCCGAGCTCGGTGAAGGCATCGACAAGCTCCCGGCAGAACCCGCGCCAGCGCATGTTCGGCTCGATGCCGTGCACGAGGATGATGTCCCTGTTCAGCCCGTCCAGCCCGTCCGGACGGACCCGTGCCAGCCTCGTCGTCGGCCAGGAGAGCCGCCGGGTCTGGCCGTCGGTGACCTCCAGTACCGGCCTGGTCACCTGGAAGTCGTAGTAATCCTCAGGGTCGAGCTCGCCGATCGCGGTGGCATCCCATACGGCGCTGAGATGCGCCACGGCAGCGCTGGCCGCCTCTCCCGCATCGTTCCAGCCCTCGAAGGCCGCGATGACCACTGGCGAGGTCAATGCTGAGATGCCGTCGAACTCGATCTGAAGCCACCTCCACGAGTACGCCTGTTTGGCCGTCGGCCGCGCCGTTACCTGACGGCCCCAAGCCTACGTGCACTGAGAGGGCCTTAAGATAGGGGCCATCATGTCGCGTACCGCCGATCCGCAGCACCGGCCGCTGCGCACTGCCCTCACCGAGCGCGTCGTTATCGCCGACGGTGCGATGGGCTCGATGCTGCAGGGCAGCTCCGCCACCCTCGACGACTTCGCCGGGCACGAGGGCTGCAACGAGGTTCTCAATGACACCAGACCCGACATCGTCCGGTCGATCCACGACGGCTACCTGGCGGCCGGCGTCGATGCCATCTCGACGAATACCTTCGGCGCCAACCTCGGCAACCTGGGCGAGTACGGGATCTCCGACCGGATCTACGAGCTCTCGCTCGCCGGAGCGACCATCGCGCGCCAGGCAGCCGACGATGCGGCGGCAGCCGACGCTGACGGCGCCCGGCCGCGCTGGGTGCTGGGCTCGATCGGCCCGGGCACCAAGCTGCCCACGCTCGGTCACGTGTCGTTCGCCGCGCTACGGGACTCCTACCAGCTCAACGCCGCGGGGCTGCTGGCCGGCGGCGTCGACGCGCTGATCGTGGAGACCTGCCAGGACCTGCTGCAAGCCAAGGCCGCCATTATCGGCACGAAACGGGCGATCTCTTCCGCGGCCCAGCAGGCCGAGTCGGCGGGTCAGCCGCCACGCGACATCGTGCTGATCGCGCAGGTGACGATCGAGACCACGGGCGCGATGCTGCTCGGCAGCGAGATCGGGGCGGCGCTCACCGCGCTCGAGCCGCTCGGGATCGACGTGATCGGGCTGAACTGCGCGACCGGCCCGGCCGAGATGAGCGAGCACCTGCGCTACCTCGCCGCGCACGCGCGGGTGCCGCTGTCCTGCATGCCGAACGCTGGCCTGCCCGAGCTCACCTCGAACGGCGCCTACTACCCGGTGACGCCGGACGAGCTGGCCGACGCGCACGAGACCTTCACCCGTGAGTTCGGGCTCGCGCTGGTCGGCGGCTGCTGCGGCACGACGCCCGAGCATCTCGCCCAGGTGACCGCCAGGCTGGCCGGCCGGCCGCTGACCACGCGCAGGCCGCGGCCGGAGCCCGGGGTCGCCTCGCTCTACCAGCACGTGCCGTTCCGGCAGGACACCGCATTCCTGGCGATCGGCGAGCGGACAAATGCGAACGGCTCCAAGGCATTCCGCGATGCGATGACGCAGGGCCGTCTGGACGACTGCGTGGAGATCGCGCGGGCGCAGACCAGGGACGGCGCGCACCTGCTCGACCTGTGCGTTGACTACGTCGGCCGCGATGGCGTGGCCGACATGGCCGAGATCGCCAGCAGGCTGGCGACCGCGGCCACCCTGCCGCTCGTGCTTGACTCCACCGAGCCCGAGGTGATCAGGGCCGGGCTTGAGCGGCTCGGCGGCCGGGCCGTGGTCAACTCGGTGAACTACGAGGACGGCGACGGCCCTGACTCGCGGTTCGCCAGGGTGATGCCGATCATCCGCGAGCATGGCGCGGCCGTGGTCGCGCTGACCATCGACGAGCAGGGCCAGGCCAGGACCGCCCAGTGGAAGACCGCCGTGGCCAGCCGGCTGATCGACGACCTGACCGGCAACTGGGGCATGCGCCAGTGCGACATCATCGTGGACTGCCTGACCTTCCCGATCGGTACCGGCCAGGAGGAGACCAGGCGGGACGCGATCGAGACGATCGAAGCGATCAGCGCCGTCAAGCGGCGCTATCCGGACGCGCAGACCACGCTCGGGGTCTCGAACATCTCGTTCGGCCTCAACCCCGCCGCCCGGGCCGTGCTGAACTCGGTCTTCCTGAACGAGTGCGTCAAGGCCGGCCTGGACTCGGCGATCGTGCACGCCGCGCGGATCATGCCGATCGCCCGCATCCCCGCCGACCAGCTTCAGGTCGCGCTCGACCTCGTCTACGACCGCAGGCGGGACGGCTACGACCCGCTGACCAGGTTGCTCGAGCTGTTCGAGGGCGTGGATACGGCCTCGCTCAAGGCCAGCCGAGCGGCCGAGCTGCACGGGCTGCCACTGTGGGAACGGCTCAAGCGGCGGATCATCGACGGCGAGCGGCTCGGGCTCGAGGCCGACCTCGACGAGGCGCTGCGCCAGCGGCCGGCCCTCGAGATCGTCAACGACGTGCTGCTCGACGGCATGAAGACGGTCGGTGACCTGTTCGGGTCGGGGCAGATGCAGCTTCCGTTCGTGCTCACCTCCGCCGAGGTGATGAAGGCCGCCGTCGGCCACCTCGAGCCGCATATGGAGCGCTCTGGCGAGGCGGGCAAGGGCAAGATCGTCCTCGCCACCGTCAAGGGCGACGTCCATGACATCGGCAAGAATCTCGTGGACATCATCATCTCCAATAACGGATACGACGTCGTCAATCTCGGCATCAAGCAGCCGATCTCGTCGATCGTGCAGGCGGCGACCGAGCACGAGGCCGACGTGATCGGCATGTCGGGGCTGCTGGTCAAGTCAACGGTCGTGATGCGGGACAACCTGGCCGAGCTGAACTCGCGCGGGCTGGCCGGCCGGTGGCCCGTGCTGCTCGGCGGCGCCGCGCTGACCCGGTCCTACGTCGAGCAGGACCTGGCCAGCCTGTTCGACGGGCAAGTCAGGTACGCGCGCGACGCGTTCGAGGGCCTGCGGCTGATGGACGCGCTGATGGCCGTCAAGCGCGGTGAGCCGGGCGCGGCGCTGCCCGCGTTGCGCGAGCGCCGGGTCCGCCGCCGGGCTGGAGCCGGCGACGACGGTCAGGCCCTGGCCGAAGGCGGGTCGGCCGACACCGGTGCGGGCCAGCCAGACGGGACCACAGCGCGGGCGCTGGTCCGTTCCGATGTCAGTCTCGACGAACCCGTGCCGCAGCCGCCTTTCCTCGGCACCAGAGTGGTCAAGGGCATACCGCTCGCCGATTACGCCAGCTACCTGGACGAGCGCGCACTCTTCCTCGGCCAGTGGGGCCTCAAGCCGACCAGGGGCGGCACCGGGCCGTCGCACGAGGAACTGGCCGAGACCGAGGGGCGGCCACGGCTGCGGATGTGGCTCGAGCGGGCGCAGACCGAGGGGCTGCTGCAGGCGGCTGTCGTGCATGGTTACTTCCCGTGCGTCAGCGAGGGTGACGACCTGATCGTGCTTGCTGACGACGGCGGGGAACGGGAGCGGTTCACGTTCCCGCGGCAGCGCAGGGACCGCAGGCTCTGCCTGGCCGACTTCTTCCGGCCGCGCGCCTCAGGCCAGACCGATGTGGTGGCCTTCCAGCTGGTCACGATCGGTCCCGCGATCAGCCAGGCCACCGGGGAGCTGTTCGCCAAGCACGCCTACCGTGACTACCTTGAGCTTCACGGGCTATCCGTGCAGCTCGCCGAGGCGCTGGCTGAGTACTGGCATGCCAGGACCAGGGCTGCGCTCGGCATCAGCGGCGGCGACCCTGACGATCTTGACGGCATCCTGCGGGTCGGCTACCGGGGCTGCCGGTACTCGTTCGGCTACCCGGCCTGCCCGGATCTGGAGGACCGGGCCAAGGTCATGCGGCTGCTCGAGCCCGAGCGGATCGGGGTGGCGCTATCCGAGGAGTTCCAGCTCGCGCCCGAGCAGTCCACCGACGCGCTGATCGTGCATCACCGCGAGGCGAAGTACTTCAGCACCTGATGGGCCCGATGCCGAGTAAGCCTGCCGCGCCGGACGGCCAGCTTCATGCCGTCCTGTTCGACATGGACGGGCTGCTGGTGGACTCCGAGCCGCTCTGGTTCGAGGTCGAGCACTCGGTCATGTCCAGGCTGGGCGGCGAGTGGACCGAGGACGACCAGCGGGCGCTGGTCGGCGGCTCGCTGCACCGCAGCGTCGGCTACCTGCTCAGCCGGGCCAGCAGGCCGGCCAGTCACGATCAGGTGGCTGGCTGGCTGATCGGTGGCATGGCCGAACTGCTCGCCGAGCGCGAGGTGGCGGTGATGCCGGGCGCGATCGACCTGCTGGCCGAGGTACGCGCTGCGGGGATACCGCGGGCGCTGGTTACCTCCTCCGAGCGGGTGATCATGGAGGCCGTGCTCGCCAGCCTCGCCAGGCATGACATCGCGTTCAACGTGACCGTCTGCGGTGCCGACGTGGTCAACCCCAAGCCGCACCCCGAGCCCTACCTGCGGGCCGCCGCGCTGATCGGCGCCGATCCTCGGTTCTGCGTGGCGCTAGAGGACTCACCGTCCGGCGTAGCCTCCGCCGAGGCGGCCGGCTGCGCGACAGTTGTCGTGCCGAGCCTGATGCCGATTGCCGGCCAGCCGGGCCGGCTGGTCGCTTGCTCGCTGGCAGAGGTCGACCTGGCGCAGCTGCACGGCCTGGTGGGCGGGGTCGACGGCGTCGGCGCCAGGTAGTCACTGCCCGGGTAGCGGCGGCGCAGGCTAGGCGTTCTCCTTGACGAAGGCCTCCGCCTGTGCGCGACCGCTCTCGTCACGCGACACCTTAGGTACTATCGCGAAATCACATCAAGTTATATCTCGTTACGGTGCTGCCTGACCAGGCCTCGTCGTCGATGTTCGGGTCAGATCTCGTAGTCCTTGTCCCTGGCGAGGGCCGAATCCGCGCGAGCCGAGTCATCCTGACCGGCCGGCGCGGGCATGTCCAGTCTCTTGAGGTCATCCGCCGAAGGCAGCGGCGGCGGCGTGCCGCCGAACGACGGGCACAGTGCCTGGTGGGCGCACCAGTCGCAGAGCTTGCTCGGCCGCGGCCGCCAGTCGCCCGCCGCCCGCGCCCGCTCGATGGCCCGCCACAGCGCCTCGATCTTGCGCTCGGTGGCCAGCAGGTCGGCCTCGTCAGGCGCGTACCGCACGATCTCGCCATTGCCCAGGTACATCAGCTGAAGCAGCCTGGGTACCGTCCCGCTGGTACGCCACAGCACGAGCGCGTAGAACCTCATCTGGAACAGCGCGCGAGCCTCGAAGTCCGCCCGGGGCGCGGTGCCCGTCTTGTAGTCGACGATCCTGACCTCGCCGTTCACCGAGACGTCGAGCCTGTCGATGTAGCCGCGCAGCCGCAGTCCTGACGCGAGCACCGCCTGGACGTGAAGCTCACGGTGCGCGGGCTCGAGCCTGGCCGGATCTTCCAATGTGAAGTAACGGTCGATCATCGCGCCGGCCTGTTCCAGCCAGGCGGCGTGCTCGGCCTCGTCGGCGAACAGGCCCGCGAGCTCTGGCTCGACCGCGACCAGGCGGTCCCACTCGGGCGCGATCAGCGCCGCGGCCGCCTGCGGGTTCCGGCCCGCCGCTGGCTCGTCGAACAGCCGCTCGAGCACCGCGTGCACGAGAGTCCCGCGCGCCATCGCCTGGCTGGGCGCCTCGGGCAGCCGGTCGACGACCCGGAACCGGTAGAGCAGCGGGCAGGTGAGGAAGTCGGCGGCCCTGGAGGGCGACAGCGACCACACCTGGCTGGCCCTGGCCGCCTCGCTGGCCTCGGGAGCAGGGCCGACCGGTTCGGAGCTGGCCGACGGCGGCTCGCCGACCGTCGGCGGCGCGGCCTGGGCAGGGACCACGGCGACCGCGATCGCCGTGCTGGCACCCGCCATCGCCATGCTGGCAGCCGGTTCCGGCCTGATCTGCTCCACACTAGGCAGGGTAGGGGATGCCGCCGACAGTCCGCCCGTCATTGCCCGGCGAGTCCCCGCCGTCACCGGGCGAGCACCAGCCGTCACCGGGCGAGCATCAGCGCGCCGGACCACGTAGCATCGTGTCGTGGCAACAAGCACGCCGGACCGCGACACGACGAGCTCAGGGCAGCAGGCGCCTGACCGCCCGCCCCGGCGCGATCCCAAACTTGGCCTCGTCGTCGCCCGGCCGTTCGGAATCCCGGTCTACATCTCGCCCTACTGGCTGATATTCGCCGTGGTTCTGGTCGTGATGTACGCCAACAGCGCCGAGGCCAACCTCGCGAGTACCCAGAGCCAGTACATCGTGGCGGCGGCGTTCGTGCTGCTGCTGTATGTCTCCGTGCTCGTGCACGAGCTCGCGCACTGCGTCGTAGCTCGTGGCTTCGGCCTGCCAGTCCGCCGGGTGCTGCTGTACCCGCTCGGCGGGTACTCCGAGATCGAGCAGGAGCCCTCTACGCCGGGCCGCGAAGCGCTGATCTCCGCAGCCGGCCCTGCCGTGTCTCTCGTGCTCGCCGGGATCGGCTACGAACTGGCCAAGGTGGTTCCGGCCGGCCTGACGCACCAGCTGATCGCGCAGCTGTTCTTCGCGAACCTGATCGTCGGGATCTTCAACCTGCTGCCCGGCCTGCCGCTGGACGGCGGCCGGATCTTCCGGGCGGGCATCTGGAAGATCACCGGACGGCAGACCGCCGCCACGATGACAGCCGCGTGGGCGGGACGGGTGCTGGCGATCGTGCTCGTCGGACTGGCCCTGTTCGGGCAGCGCAGCGCGGGCTCGTTCGTCAGCCTGTACTGGCTGTGGCTGCTCGTCATCGCCGGCTTCATCTGGATCCAGTCGACCCAGGCGATCAAGGCGGCGCGCATGCGAGAGCGGCTGCCGGCCGTCAGTGCCAGGACGCTGGTCAGGCACGCCATCCCGGTATCGGCCAGCCTGCCGCTCGCCGAGGCCGTCCGGCGCGCCCAGGAGGCCGGCGCGAGGGCGCTGGTGATCGTGGATCACGAGAACACGCCTACCGCCGTGGTCAGCGAGGCTGCGGTGCAGGCAACACCGGAAGAGCGCAGGCCGTGGATCGAGGTCGGCTCGCTCGCCAGGACGCTCAGCCCCGACATGGTGCTGTCCGCCGACCTGTCCGGGATGGACCTGATCAAGGCCGTGCAGCAGGCACCGGCCAGTGAGTATCTGCTGATCGAGCCGTCAGGGAAGGTGTTCGGAGTCCTCGCCACCGCCGATCTCGACCTCGCCTTCGCCGGGGTATGACGCATGGGGTGGCCGGGCCCGGCGCTAGCCTGAGCGGCGTGATCATCAAGCGCCGAGGGCCGTTCGCGCCGGGGGACCAGGTACAGCTGACCGACGAGAAGGGCCGCAGGCACCGCCTCGTTCTCACGGCCGGCCGTTCGTTCCACACCCATCGCGGGTCGATCGCGCATGACGACCTCATCGGCATGGACGAGGGCTGCGTCGTCCGCGCCTCGGGCGGCGCGCTCTACGTCGGGCTGCGCCCGCTGCTGGCCGACTACACGTTGTCCATGTCGCGCGGCGCCACGGTCGTCTACCCGAAGGACGCCGCGCAGATCGTCGGCCTCGCCGACATCTTTCCCGGCGCCCGGGTGCTGGAGGCCGGCGCCGGGTCAGGGGCGCTGTCCTGCTGGCTGCTGCGCGCCATCGGCGAGGAAGGCCAGCTTGTCTCCTACGAGCGCCGCGCCGACTTCGCCGCGGTCGCCCAGGCGAACGTGGAGGGGTACTTCGGCGGCCCGCATCCGGCCTGGCGCCTGGTCGTCGCCGACCTGCCCGCAGACGATGCGCCGCCCGCAGACCCGGCGCCGCCCGCAGCCCCGGCGCCGCCCGCAGGCCCGGTGCCGCCCGCAGACCCGGCGCCGTCGGCAGGCCCCGCGCCGGCCCCCGGCACCCAGGACTTCGACCGGATCGTGCTTGACCTGCTCGCCCCGTGGGAGCACGTGGCCGGAGCGGCGGACTGGCTGGTCCCAGGCGGCCTGATCTGCTGTTACGTGGCAACGACGACGCAGCTGTCGCGCGTGGTCGAGGCGCTACGCGGGCATGGCGGGTTCATGGAGCCGGCGGCCTGGGAGTCGATGCACCGAGGGTGGCATGTGGAAGGACTCGCGGTCCGGCCCGAGCACCGGATGGTCGGCCATACCGGTTTCCTCGTGACGGCACGTAGGCTCGCTCCTGGCGTGACCGCGCCGCCGCGGCGACGCCGGCCGGCCAAGGGCGCGCATCCGGGAGACGAGGGCCATGACGGCAGGGATAAACTTATATATAACGGAAACCAGGCACGCGACCAGGCGGACAGGCTGGACTAGCTGGTCGCTGATGAGTAACGATGCGACCGCGAGACCGGATCGTATCGGCAGAAAAGACAAGTCAGGAGACCGCCGCGAGGTTACGGAATGACCGCGCGTAGGTAGGGTCTAGGTAAGTCCGCTCTCAGGAGGGGGTGAGGGGCATGGCCGCTCGTGACGATAGCGCTCGCGCCGGACGCCATGACGACGAAGTCAGGGTCAAGGTGCTCACAGACCAAGTCTCCTTCCTTGAGGAGGAGATAGCGGCGCTCCGCAGCAAGCTGGCGGACTCGCCCCGGACATCAAGGCTGCTCGAGGACCGGCTGGCCCAGACCGAGGCTTCGCTGACAGGCCTGAGTAGCCAGAACGAGCGGCTGACCGCCACCTTGCGCGAGGCCAGGGACCAGATCATCGCGCTGAAGGAAGAAGTTGACCGGCTGGCCCAGCCGCCATCGGGCTTCGGTATCTTCCTGGCGGCCAATTCCGACGGCACGGCCGACGTGTTCACCGGCGGCAGGAAGATGCGCGTCTCGGTCAGCCCGAGCATCGAAATCGACGAGCTGCGCCCCGGCCAGGAACTCGTGCTCAACGAAGCGCTGAACGTCGTCATCGCGCTCGGCTACGAGACGGTCGGCGAAGTCGTCATGCTCAAGGAACTGCTCGAAGGCGGCGACCGCGCCCTCGTCATCTCGCACGCGGACGAGGAGCGGATCGTCCGGCTGGCCGAGCCGCTGCTGGCCGGCACGCTGCGCGCCGGTGACTCGCTGCTGCTCGAGCCGCGGTCCGGCTACGTGTACGAGCGGATACCCAAGGCCGAGGTCGAGGAGCTCATCCTCGAGGAAGTCCCCGACATCACCTACGACCTGATCGGCGGGCTCGGCCCGCAGATCGAGCAGATCAGGGACGCGATCGAGCTGCCCTACCTGCACGCCGACCTGTTCAAGGAGCACCAGCTGCGGCCGCCGAAGGGCGTGCTGCTCTACGGCCCGCCAGGCTGCGGCAAGACGCTGATCGCCAAGGCCGTGGCGAACTCGCTGGCCAAGCAGGTCGCCAGGCGGACCGCCGAGCTGGCCAGCCAGGGCATCGTCGACGCCAAGACCGGTCAGGCGGCCAAGGAGGGCAAGAGCTTCTTCCTCAACATCAAGGGCCCCGAGCTGCTGAACAAGTACGTCGGCGAGACGGAGCGGCACATCAGGCTGGTCTTCCAGCGGGCCAGGGAGAAGGCCAGCGAGGGCATGCCCGTGATCGTGTTCTTCGACGAGATGGACTCGATCTTCCGCACCAGGGGATCGGGCGTGTCCAGCGATGTCGAGAACACCATCGTCCCGCAGCTGCTGAGCGAGATCGACGGCGTGGAAGGCCTCGAGAACGTCATCGTGATCGGCGCGTCGAACCGCGAGGACATGATCGACCCGGCCATCTTGCGGCCGGGCCGGCTGGACGTGAAGATCAAGATCGAGCGGCCGGACGCCGAGGCCGCGCGGGACATCTTCTCCAAGTACGTGGTCGCCGGCCTGCCGCTGCACCGCGACGACATCGCCGAGCACGGCGGCTCCGCCGAGTCGACCGTGGCCGAGATGATCCAGCGGGTCGTCGAGCGGATGTACAGCGAGACGCAGGAGAACAGGTTCCTCGAGGTCACCTACGCCAACGGCGACAAGGAAGTGCTGTACTTCAAGGACTTCAATTCCGGCGCGATGATCCAGAACATCGTGGACCGGGCGAAGAAGATGGCGATCAAGGAATTCCTCGAGACCGGCAGGAAGGGTCTGCGAGTCGCGCACCTGCTCTCGGCGTGCGTCGACGAGTTCAGCGAGAACGAGGACCTGCCCAACACCACGAATCCGGATGACTGGGCCAGGATCTCCGGCAAGAAGGGCGAGCGGATCGTCTACATCAGAACCCTGGTCTCCGGCAAGAGCGGGAACGAGGCAGGCCGGTCGATCGACACCGTGGCCAACACCGGCCAGTACCTGTGACGGTCGCCGTCCAGGCCTTCCGCTGCGGAGCGACACGGCAGGGCACTGGTGTGCTCGGCCGCGGGTTCGCTTGCCGCCCGGCACTACCCTATGAGTTATGAGCGTTCGCCGGGTGATGGGGATCGAGACCGAGTACGGCATTTCCGTACCCGGGCAGCCTGGCGCGAACGCGATGGTCACCTCCTCGCAGGTCGTCAACGCCTACCATTCGGCGACCGCCGCGAAGGCCAGGCGGACGCGGTGGGACTTCGAGGAGGAGAACCCGCTCCGCGACGCGCGCGGCTTCGACCTGTCCAGGGATACCGCCGACGCCAGCCAGCTCACCGACGAGGACCTGGGTCTGGCGAACGTCATTCTGACCAATGGCGCCAGGCTCTACGTCGACCACGCGCACCCCGAGTACTCGGGTCCTGAGTGCACGGACCCGCTTGCCGCCGTGCTGTGGGACAAGGCGGGGGAGCGGGTGATGGAGGAGGCTGCTGCCCAGGCCAGCGCGATTCCCGGCACCGCGTCGATCCAGCTGTACAAGAACAACACCGACAACAAAGGCGCATCCTACGGCTGTCACGAGAACTACCTGATGAGCCGGGCGACACCGTTCGCCGAGATCGTCAGGTACCTCACGCCCTTCTTCGTCACCAGGCAGGTCATCTGCGGCGCCGGGCGGGTCGGCCGCGGGGCTGACGGCAGGGAAGACGGCTTCCAGATCAGCCAGCGAGCCGACTTCTTCGAGGTCGAGGTCGGCCTGGAGACGACCCTCAAGCGCCCGATCATCAACACGCGCGACGAGCCGCACGCCGATCCTGAGAAGTACCGCAGGCTGCACGTGATCCTCGGCGACGCCAACATGAGCGAGCTGTCCACCTATCTCAAGCTCGGCACGACGGCGCTGGTGCTGTCGATGATCGAGGACAAGTTCCTGACCAGCGACCTGAGCATCGACGGAGCCGTCGCCGAGCTGCGCGCGGTCTCGCATGACCCGACCTGCCGGCACCTGATCACGCTGCGGGACGGCAGGAAGCTCACGGCGATCCAGGTGCAGATGGAGTACCTGGAGCTGGCGCGCAAGTACACCCAGGAGCGGTTCGGCGCTGACGTCGACGAACTCACCTCCGACGTGCTCGACCGCTGGGAGTCCGCGCTCGCCACGCTGGCCGACGATCCGATCAGGCTGGCCGGCAAGCTGGACTGGGTGACGAAGCTCCAGCTGATGGACGGCTACCGGACCAGGGACGGGATCGGGTGGAACCACCCGCGGCTCCAGCTCGTCGACCTGCAGTACTCCGACGTGCGGGCCGACCGAGGCCTGTACAACAAGCTGGTGGCCGCCGGCCGGATGGAGCGGCTGCTCGACGAGCGGGACGTGCGCCGGGCCGTCACGAACCCGCCAGAGGACACCAGGGCGTACTTCCGCGGCCGGTGCCTGCGGCAGTACCCGAACGCGGTCGCCGCTGCCTCATGGGACTCGGTGATCTTCGACATCCCCGGCCGCGAGTCACTCCAGCGAGTCCCCACCCTCGAGCCGCTGCGCGGCACGAAGGCGCACGTCGGGGACCTCCTCGACCGCTGCGAGACCGCTGCCGAGCTGGTGACGGCGCTCACTGGCAAGTAGACCCGCCGGCTCTGCCGTCGCCCTGGGCGCCCTGTGCCCGCCGTCCAGCACCCTGCGAAGTTTTCTGGGCGAACGGAATGTCGGAAACGCCGGGCAGGGTTAGTACGAGTGCCGGGTGGCGAGGATAGCTTTATGCTTCGGCACAACAGGCGGAACACGGAGGTTCGCGATGGCGACGAAGGACACCGGGGGGCAGCGGCATACCTCTAAGCGGGGGCAGGACGAGGAGGAAGCCCCCGAGCAGAGCACCAAGGAGGGCGAGGAGCGGCGGGAGAAGCTGACCGACGACGTCGACGCGATCCTCGACGAGATCGACGAGGTGCTTGAGGAGAAT
>Ga0307373_10005028_pt1 | contig 21900 bp, 22 predicted proteins | sample OX2MG_FD_202534 | JGI IMG/M metagenome (GOLD analysis project Ga0307373, IMG submission 202534) | Soil microbial communities from Risofladan, Vaasa, Finland - OX-2 | ecosystem: Environmental > Terrestrial > Soil > Coastal area > Acid sulfate soil | place: Finland: Risofladan, Vaasa | collected...
CGCGATTGGCTGCAGGTATTCAAAGCGCACAGCCGACGGCTGGCTGCATCCATTGGCCTCCGCAGGCAGGTAAAGCAAGCTTGGGTAGTCGAACGCCGCACAGCGCAAAATGAACTCCTCCGAATGGCGCGGCTTGAAGGTAAACATTGGAGCGCACAAGAAGATCTCCTCTTCGTGCAGCGCGTTGCCCCAACGTGAGGACACTCCGCCCACCACCACCAGCGGCCGCTCTTTCCCTATGTAGACGTAGGGGTTCTCGTCCGAATGCAGTTGCAGCTCTTTGATGGGGAAGTGGGAACGGTCGGAATCGTCAAACCTCTTGACCTCGTACCTAGACCGGTTTGGGGCGGTAGCGTCATAGGCATTCACCCTGACGATCCAGGGCTCCTTGGGCGGGTAGGCTGAGTGTGCGCTGACGATTTGACCCGGCGTGGGTGGACCCGCGGAGGTCTGCGCGTCGCAGAACCTATAATAGCCGCCCCTGAAGAGGAGTTCAACCGGCGGCGTGGGCATCAGGCAAGCTCACCCGGGTCAAGTTTGCATGGGGCAGCGACGAGACGGGCGTCGCCATCCTCGTCCCATATGCGCAGATTTTCCAAGAGGAAATCCGGGGATGGCCTCTTTTGCCGAAGCTCGCGGTACCGGGGCGCGGCCCGCGCCAACTGACCTTGCAGCCGGTTGAGCTGAACGCGGTCCAGGCGTATCGGACCTCTCAGCGTCGGGCGCGGTTGAATTTTCCCGAAATCGAGCCGCTCGCCTCGCCGGACCCCCTCCATCGGCTCGGTCTCGAAGTAGACGTAATCCAATAGGCGATTGAGGTCAGCGTCGCCCCACTCGCGCACAAGATGCTCAAGCAGGCCGCGAAATTCGGCGTCGCTGAGACCCGGAGCCGTACCGTTTCTTACGGCCACAGCGGGCACGGTGACATCGGCGGCAGCATCTTGCTCCTCGCCGCCCAGGTATTCTCGCAGCGCGTGCGCGTAAGGTCCGAAGTGGTAAAAAATCCAATCGAGCTCCGCCAGGCGCTTCCCCGTGGCTCGACGGTACTCGACCTCAAGCAAGTAAAGGATTTTGGTCAACCGCGTGCGGCGAGGCGGCAGCAGGTTCTCCCGCTGAAATGTCGCCAGAATGGCGCGAATAATCTCGGCAACCTGCATGTCCGGCTCCGCTGGGCTTGAGTATATCGGAAACTAAGGGAATGGGCCGGATCTTAGCTTCGGCCGCTCAGGGACTCTTCGCAGAGGGCGAGGGCTTCGAGGGCCTCGGGGAAGGCGCGGGCGCGCTCCAGCCAGGGGCGGGCCTCGACGGGGTTGTCGAAGCCTTGCAGCAGCAGCAGGCCCTTGTTGAGGGCGAGCACGTCGTTGCCGGGGGCGGCGGCGAGGGCGAGGTCGAGGCTGGCCAGGGCTTCTTCCAGGCGGCCTTCCTGCAGCAGCAGGCCGGCGCGGTTGCTGCTGGCGGCGACGTGCTGGGGATAGCGGTCGAGCAGGGCGGCGTAGGTGGCGAGGGCGTCTTCGATGCGCTCCATCTCCTCCAGCAGCAGCGCCTTGGCCATCCACGCGGACTCCAGGTGGGGCTCGAGCATTAGGGCGCGGTCGAAGGCGGCGAAGGCGCTGGCGTTGCGGTCCAGGCGTTGCAGGCGGCGGCCTTCGGCCACCCAGGCGGCGGCGGTGTCGGGGGTCGGCGCGGGCGCGGGGAATGTTTCGGAAAACATGCGGAATCTCCAATACCGGCTCAGGCGCCGAACAGGGGCTTGTGCCCCACGCGAATGGCCTCCTTGCGCCACACCTCTCCCTTTTCCAGCACCACCACGCTGTCGTAGAAGCTGATGCCGAAGGTCTGGCGGGTGAAGGCGTCGGGCGCGATCTGGCCGCGGCTGTGGTCGGCGTTGAGTTGGTCCACGAAGCCCTTGGCCCGGTTGATGAACGTCTCAGGGTTGGCGGCGCCTCCGCCGAACTCCTCCCAATAGGCGGTGTGCATGTCCTCCACCAGATAGACGCCGTTCTTGGGCATTAGCGGATAGAGGAACTGGAATGACTTGGCCACGTGGTCCATGTGGTGGCTGCCGTCGTCGAGCACGACGTCGGGCACGCCGAATTCGTCCACCACCGACTGCAGGAAGGCCGGGGCGGATTGATCGCCGATGCGCACGAAAATGCCGGGCGCCTCGTGCGCCTTGCACTTCTCCTCGATGTCGATGCCGACGATCTTGGCCAGCGGGCCAAAGTAGCGCTGCCACATGGCCAGCGAGCCGCCGCGCGACACGCCGATCTCGAGAAAGGTCAGGGACTTGTTGCGGTACCAGGAAAAGTGCCGCTCATAGATGGGGAAATAGTGCACCCACTTGTGCACGATCTTGCCCTCGTGGGTGAGGAAGTCCTGCCACAGGCTCATGCGGATGCCTCAGGAGATGGCGATGTGTCGGGAAGCACGCGGGCCCTCCAAAATCTGCGCCAAGCGGCTGCCGGCGACGGTAATGGTCTGGTCGCGCTCGGGGCCGGTGGAGATCATGCCGATGTCCACGCCCACTTGGCGGCCGAGGAACTCGAGGTAGGCGCGGGCGCGCGCCGGAAGCTGTTGGTAGTCGGTGATGCCCTCGGTTGAGCTGCGCCAGCCGGACAGCTCCTCGTAGATGGGCTCCAGCCGCTCCCAGTCGGCCACGGCGGCGGGGATGGCCTCGACCGCGGCGCCGTCGAGGCGGTAGCCGACGCAGACGGGGATGCGCTCGAGTTGGTCGAGCACGTCGAGCTTGGTGACGATGAGCGAGTCCAGCCCATTGAGCATGGCGGCGTAGCGGATGAGCGGCACGTCGAACCAGCCCACGCGGCGGGGACGTCCGGTGACGCTGCCGAACTCGTTGCCGCGCTGGCGCAGCTCGTCGGCGCGGGGGCCCGAAACCTCGCTGGGGAAGGGTCCGCCGCCGACGCGGGTGCAGTAGGCCTTGCTCACCCCCAGGGCGGCAGTGAAGCGGGTGGGGGCCAATCCGGTGCCGATGGCGGCGCCGCCGGCGGTGGTGCTGCTGGAGGTGACGAAGGGGTAGGTGCCGTGGTCAATGTCGAGCAGGGTGCCCTGGGCGCCCTCGAGCAGGATGGTCTCGCCGCGCGCGGCCGCCTGGTTGAGCAGCAGCGCGGTGTCGGCCACGTAGGGGCGGATTTGCTCGCTCAGCGCCAGGTAGGTCTCATAGATTTGGCCGGCGTCGAGCGGGGCGGAGCCGTAGAGGGCGGCGGCGACGGCGTTCTTCTCGGCCAGGGCGTTGGTGATGTGGGTACGCAGCAGCTCGCGGTCGTAGAGGTCGTGCACGCGCAGCCCGCGGCGGCCCATCTTGTCTTCGTAGGCGGGGCCGATGCCGCGCGAGGTGGTGCCGATCTTCACCCGGCCGGGAGCGCTCTCGGCCGCCAGCTCGATCATGCGGTGGTAGGGGAGGATGACGTGGGCACGGCGGGAGACGAAGAGCTTGCCCGGGACGGGCACGCCGGCCTGTTCCAGGGTCTCGATCTCCTTGACCAGCGCCGCCGGGTCAATCACCACGCCGTTGCCGATCACCGCCTTGGACTGGCCGCGCAAAATGCCGCAGGGGATCAATTGCAGCACAAAGCGGCGGCCGCCGATGACCACGGTGTGGCCGGCGTTGTGGCCGCCTTGATAGCGGGCGATCCAGTCAAAGTGGCCGGCCAGCAGGTCCACCACCTTGCCCTTGCCCTCGTCGCCCCACTGGGCGCCGACCACCACCACGCAATTCGAGCGCATAAATATTTTGCCGGTGGCCAGCGGCCCGAGGGCCGGCGGCCGTTTAGTGAACGGCGGCGGGCTGCAGGTGGCGTTCCAGGGTGCGGCGCAGGACGTCCTTGCCGACGTAGCCGACGATCTGCTCTTCCACCTTGCCGTTTTTGAACAGCAACAGGGTGGGGATGCCCTGCACTTGGTAGGCGCCGGCGGTGCGGATATTGTTGTCCACGTCGAGCTTGCCGACCTTCAGCTTGCCGACGAACTCGCCGGCGATCGCCTCGACATGGGGGGCCAACTGGCGACAGGGGCCGCACCACGTCGCCCAGAAGTCCACCAGCACGGGCTGATTGGCCTTCAGCACTTCGGTTTCAAAGTTGGCGTCGGTGAACTCGGCAACATTCGCAGCCATGGGCGTCTCCTCCGTACGTTTACTATTGTACCGGACTCCGATGCGGGCACCCAAGGGACAGAATTTTCTCTTTCAAGAGGCCTGGCAGCGGCGCGTGGCCGAGGCGGTGGGCCCGAGCGCGCGCCTGCTAGAGATCGGCGGCGGGCCGGGCGGGCTGTCGGCGCTGCTGGCCAAACAGACCGAGCGCCTCTGGGTGGTCGAGTCCGACGCCAAGCTGGCCCAGGGGCTACGCCAGCGCTTTGCCGAACGACCCAGTGTCACGGTGATCGAGGCCGATATTTTGACGGTGGACCTGACCGGTCTTTCCCCAGGCGAGCCCTTGCGGGTGGCGGGCAACCTGCCCTATTACATCACCAGCCCCATCTTGTTGCACCTGTTCCGCCACGCAGCGGCGATCGCGGACGCCACGCTGATGGTGCAGCGCGAGGTGGCCGACCGGCTGGTGGCCTCGCCCGGCACGCGGGCGTTTGGCCTGCTGACCGCGACCACGCAGCTCTATGCACGGCCGCGGCGGCTGTTTGACCTGCCGCCGGGGGCCTTTCGGCCCGCGCCCAAGGTGCATTCCAGCCTGGTGCGGCTGGATTTTGCCCCGCGGGCGGCGGAGTTGGGGGTGGAGGTAGCGCCGTTTGTGGCCTTTTTGCGGCGCGCCTTTGCCCACAAACGCAAGCAGTTGGCGGGCTATCTGGTGCATCCCGGCTTGGCGGGCCTGCCCGCCCAGGCGCGCGCCGAAGAGTTGAGCCTGGAACAGTTGGCTAGGCTGTATTGCGTCATGCCGGTAGAATAAGAGCGTGGAAAAATTACAACTGATCCCTTTGGGCGGGCTGGGCGAATTTGGCCTCAACATGATGGCCATTCGCTACGGCAATGACATGGTGGTGGTGGACTGTGGGTTGATGTTCCCGGAGCCGGAGCTGCTGGGCATTGACATTGTGGTGCCGGATGTCAGCTTTCTGGTGGAGCACCGCTCGCAACTGCGCGCCATCCTGCTCACCCACGCCCACGAGGACCACATCGGCGCGCTGCCCTTTGTGATCGAAGACATCAACGTGCCGATCTTCGGCACCGAGTTCACGCTGGCGCTGGTGGAGTCGAAGTTCCGCGAGCACGGGCTCATGGACTCGACCCACCGGCACGTAGTCGAGCCGCTGAAGCCGTTCCAGTTGGGGTCGTTCTCGATCGAGTACATCCACGTCACCCACAGCATCGTCGGGGCGTGCGCCATCGCCATCACCACGCCGGCGGGGGTGGTGATCCACACCGGCGACTTCAAGATCGACCCCACGCCCACCGACAACCTGCCTTTCGACCTGCACACCTTCGCCAGCTACGGCAAGCGCGGGGTGCTGGCGCTGCTGTCGGACAGCACCAACGTGGACCGGCGCGGCTACACCGGCAGCGAGCTGGCGGTGCGCGACCGCTTCGACGACGTCTTTGCCAACGCCGGCTCGGGGCGGCTTTACATCTGCTGCTTCACCAGCTCCATCCACCGCATCCAGTTGGCGGTGGACATGGCGGCCGAGTACGGGCGCAAGGTGTGCTTCCTGGGGCGCAGCATGGAGAAGAACAGCGAGATCGCCCACCAGCTCGATTTTTTGAATCTGCCCGACGGCATTCTGATCCGGCCGCAGGATTTGCGCTCGTTTCCGCGCGACCGGGTGGTGGCGGTGATCTCGGGCAGCCAGGCGGAGCCGATGTCGGCGCTGGCGCGGGCCTCGGTGAACAACCACAAGCACGCCGAGATCGCCGAGGGCGACACCGTGGTGCTCTCCAGCCGCATCATCCCCGGCAACGAGAAGGCGATCTTCCGCATGATCAACCACCTGTTCAAGCGGGGCGCGCAGGTGGTCTACGAGACCGACGCCTACCCGCCGGTGCACGTCTCCGGCCACGCCAGCCAGGAAGAGCTGAAGCTGCTGATCAACCTGGTGCGGCCGCGGCACTTCATCCCGCTGCACGGCGAGTTCCGCCAGCTCACGCTGCACGCCAAGCTGGCGCGCAGCCTGCGCATCCCCGGCTTGGAGGCGCACGTGGCCGAGGACGGCGAGATCCTGGAGCTCGACGCCAAGGGCATGTGGCGCACCGGCATCGCCCCCACCGGCCGCGTCTTCATTGACAGCGGCAGCCAGGACGAGGTGGCCGAGGACTTGATCGTGCGCGACCGCCGCCACTTGGCCGAGGACGGCATTGTGCTGCCCATCCTGGCGATCAACAAGGCCACCGGGCGGGTGCAGAACGAGCCCGAGATCGTGACCTCGGGCTTCGTCAGCCCCATTCTGGCCGACGGCCTGCTGGCGCGGGCGCGGCAGGTGGTCATCGAGTCGGTCGCCACCGCCGGGCGCGAGGAGTCGGGCGACTGGTCGCTGATCAAGGAGCGCATCCGCCGCGATCTTCGCAAGTATTTGCAGGCGCAGACCAACAAGCGGCCGTTGATCCTTCCGGTAATCTTAGAAGTATGAGGGAAAAAGGGCACCGGGCAGAGGGGACAGGGGACAGGGCAGCCGCGGTAATCTTCGCGGTTCTGGCCTTGGCTCTGGGACTGGCCGGCCAGGCGGCCCCGCTGCAGAAGGCGGTGGCGCTGGCGCCGACGACCATCTACCTCGGCCCCGACACCACCAGCACCAAGGTGGGCGCGGTGCGGCCGGGCATGGACTTCGGCATCCAGTCGCACACCGGCGACTTCGCACAGGTATTTGTCGGCGCGGTCGGGGTGAGCGGCTGGATTCCCAACCACGGCTATGCCCTGTTGGACGATGCCGGGGCCGCCGAGGCCGTCTTCGGGGCGGCAGTGGGGCTGGAGAACCAGGCCGAGGAGACCGGCGGCGAGCGCCAGGCGGCGCTCAACGCCGCCAACCTTTACATGAGCGTCTACTCCGATTTTCCGGCTTCGGCGCGGGCCGCCGAGGCGCTCTATCGCGCCGCGTCCATTCGCTGGCAACTTAAGCTAGCGGAGGAGCCGCGCCGGCCCACCCCGAGCGAGCGCCAGTTCCCCGACGACAGCGGGCTGCACCGCGTGATCAACAAGTTTGGCAAGACGCCTTGGGCGGCGCGCGCCGAGTACGATCTGCTGGTGGAGCACTTCACCTGCGGCGTCTGGGTGGAGAAGCCGCAGTGCGTGGAGAAAGAGATCCACACCTACCAGGGGTATGTGAAGAAATATCCGGGCGGCCCCAAGACCGCCGAGGCAGCCTACGACGCGCTCTACCGCGCCGGCATCGCCTGGACGCTGTACCGCGCCCCTGGTGCCCACCAGGACGCGGGCAAGGCGGCGCAATACCAACGCCAAGTGGCCGACGACGCCGCCACCCTGGCCCGCCTCTATCCCGCCACCGACTGGGCGGCGCAGGCGGCGCTGATCGCCTTCAACGTCGCCCACAATACCCCGCTGACCGTTCCCGGCCACACGCCCATGGGCGGGCCGTAGGGGAGGACCAGGAAACCGTGGACGGCGGGGAAGCGGTAGGCTGAGCGGCCGTGGGTGGCGTAGGCGCGGTGAAGCCGGGCGCCCGCGCCTCTATCAACCCAGAATGCTTTCGATCTGGCGCAGGTGGTTGAGGTCGTGGCCAGCGGCGAGGCGGGCGATCTCGGCGATGGACTCGGGTCCGCGCTCGGCGTGCTGCCCCACCAGCTTCCACTGTTCGGGGCGTAGCACCTTGAGCGTGGCCAGGTTGATCTGGCGCTGCGCCAAGTAGGCGCGGAGCGAGGGCAGCGCCGGGCGCTGGTCGTAATGCAGCGCCTCGGCCCAGCGGTCCTGGTCGAAGCCTTGCAACGGAGAGCCCGGCGCCCCGGCGACGGCGCGGTAGCGGTAGCCGATCACCAGTTCGGTGTCGGCCAAGTGGGCCAGGATTTCGGCCACCGACCACTTGCCGGGGGCGGGACGGCGCTTGAGCTGGCGTGGCGAGGCTTGGAGCACCAAGCGCTCGATTTTCTTTGGGACGGCGGCCTGCACCTTCAGCGGGTCTTGGCCGTCGAGGTAGCCGAGGACGCGTTGCTTGTACTGCGCGGAGGTCTCTGCCATCCGCCCATTGTAGCGTTGTTTGGCGCGGGCCCCTGCGCGGCTGCGCCCGCTTCCCGCTTGTGCTCGCGCCGGCTTGGGGGCCCGCTGCCCCAAGCCTGCGCTCCGCTCGGCTTTACTTGGCGCGGGCCCCTGCGCGGCTGCGCCCCGCTTCCCGCTTGTGCTCGCGCCGGCTTGGGGGCCCGCTGCCCCAAGCCTGCGCTCCGCCCGGCTTTACTTGGCGCGGGCCCCTGCGCGGCTGCGCCCCGCTTCCCGCTTGTGCTCGCGCCGGCGTTGCCCGGGGCGACCCCCGCGACTAGATGAACATCTCCTCGTCCTGATAGACGGGGCGGGGCTGCAGCGCGGGGCTGGGGCGGCGGCGGAAGAAGAAGTCGAGGCCGGTGCGGACGCCCTGCACCAGGGCGTGCACATCCTGCACCGGGCGCAGCACGGTGTCGCGCACGCCGGTGGTGATCTGCTCGACCGCGGCCAGGGCGGTGGCCATGGCCTCGTCCACGCGCACCATCTGCAACTCCAGGCGCCCGGTAAAGTCGGTTGCCAAGGCGTCGGCGCGCTTGACCTGCTCGCGGGCGATGAGGCTGATCTCGGCGGCGCTGGCGGCCAAGGTCTGCAGCCGGGGGCGGGTCTCGCTCACCATCTGCTGCACGTCGCGCACCAACGGCGGCAGGGCGCGGGCGGACTGCTCCAGCGGGCCCAACAAGGGCGTGACCTTGTCGGCCAGCTCGCGGAAGCGGCGGCTCAGGCCCAGCAGCAGGAAAAACTGCCCCAAGAGCGCCACCGCCGCCATGGCGATGAAGACGATCAGCAGAATGTCGGTGGTGGCCATACCCATCCTATCGGAGGTTGCGGAAGAAACTAGAGGCGGGAGGCGGCCTCGCCCTCGCCGGACTCGGCCTTGAGCTCCAGCCCGGCGGCCTCGCGGTAGGCCTGGCGGCCAGCCTCCACCGCCGCCTGGAACTGGTCAATCTGGCGGGTGACGGCCTGACGGCCGCGGTCGGCGAAATCGCCCGCCTGCTCGCGCACCCGGCTGGCCTGCTCGCGCAGGTCGGCGCCCTTGTTGTTCATCAGGTCGCGCCCCTCGCCCGCCTTGTTGCGCAGCAGCTCGCGCGTCTTTTCCCCCGATTGCGGGGCGTACAAAACCCCGGCCAGCGCGCCCAGGCTCAAGCCCACCAAAAACCACAAGCCTTTGTTTTCCGCCACGGTACCTCCTCTGTGGCGATGCTAGCATTCCAACCCGCCGTTTTCAATGAGCGTTGCCCCGGTTGAGCCTTCCTTTACACTAAAATTACAACGTCCCCGCCATGGACCGAACCCAACACTGGAACACCGTCTACACCGGCAAGGACGAGGGCCAAGCGAGCTGGTTCGAGGCCTCGTCCGAGCCCTCGCTGCGGCTGCTGGCCGCCGCCGGCTTGGGAGTGGAAACCTCCCTGGTGGACATCGGCGGGGGCGATGCCCGGCTGGTGGACGCCCTGCTGGCCCGCGGACTGCGGCATCTGGCCGTGCTGGACCTCTCGGGCGCCGCCCTGCGCCGCGCACAGGCCCGGCTGGGCTCGGCGGCTGAGGCCGTCACCTGGGTCGAGAGTGACGTCACCGGCGCCTGGTCGCTGCCGCCGGTGGACATCTGGCATGACCGCGCCGTCTTCCACTTCTTGACCGCGCCCGAGGACCGGGCCGCCTACCGCGCCCATTTGTTGGCGACGCTCAAACCCGGCGGCGCGGCGGTCATCGCCACTTTTGCCCTGGGGGGCCCGGAGCGCTGCAGCGGGCTGCCGGTCGCGCGCTACTCGCCCGCCACGCTGGCCACCGAACTGGGGCCCGGCTTCCGCCTGGTGGAGTCGTTGGCGCACCTCCACCACACCCCCACCGGCGCGGCCCAGGCCTTGCAGTACTCGCGTTTTCTTCGGTTGGGCTAGGTTTCGACAGCCGGGTGCAGGTGCACCCAGAGCGCCCGGGCGCGAGTGGCGGGCAGCACCGCCCCCAACTGCTCCTCCGCCGCCGCCTGCACCGCCGCCAGGCTGCCAAAGTGGCCCAGCAGCTTGCGCACCGCCGCCGGGCCAATGCCAGGCGCCTGCAGCAGCTCCGAGCGCAGGTTGCCCTTTTCCCGCCGCGCGCGGTGGAAGGTGATGGCAAAGCGGTGGGCCTCGTCGCGGATCGCCTGCAGCAGGCGCAAGGCGGGGGCGTGGCGGTCGAGGCGCAAGGGCTGACTCTCCCGGCCATAGATGTAGACCAGTTCCTCGCGCTTGGCCAAGCTGGCGAGCGGTAACTGGTGCAGTCCCAACTCCTCCAGCGCGCGCCGGGCGGCGTGCAACTGGCCGATGCCGCCGTCAATGAATACCAGCGCGGGCAGCGGAGCCCCGTCGGCCACGCGGCGCTGGTAGCGGCGGCGGACCACCTCTTCAATGGAGCGGAAATCATCGACCCCGGCGATCCCGCGGATGCGGAACTTGCGGTACTCGCCCCGCCGCATCGCCCCCGCCTCCCAGACCACCATCGAGGCCACCGTCTCGGCCCCCTGGAAGTGCGAGATGTCGAAGCACTCGATGCGGCCAACCGCGCCGCCCAGCTCGAGCCCCAGCGCCGCCGCCAGCGCCTGCCAGTCTTCGCGGGCCTGCTCGTCGGCGGGGGCGGCGCGGAAGCGGCGGGCGAACGAGAGTTGGGCATTCTTGCCCGCCAACTCGAGCATGGCCTTTTTGGCGCCGCGCTGGGGGGTGGCGATCTCGACCGCGCCGCCGCGCTGGCGCGCCAACGCCGCCTGCAGCAACTCGCGGTCTTCGAACTCCTCGGGCACCGAGATGCGCGGCGGCAGGTAGGGCTGGCCGAGGTAGATTTGCTTGAGCAGCGCGCCCAGCCAGTCCTCGCCGGGGACGCCGCCGGCTCTGGGCTCGTCGGCCAAGTCCTCCCAAAAGTACTCGCGCCGATCCACCACGCGCCCGTGGCGGACGTGGAAGAGGTTGAGCGCGGCGCGGGCCCCCTCGCGGTGGAAGCCGACGATGTCGGCGTCCTCGCCCTCGACGGCGTGCATCTTCTGGCGGTCTTGCATCTCCTCGAGCACGGTGAGCAGGTCGCGGTAGCCCGCCGCCTCTTCGAAGCGCTCGTCGCTCGCCGCCGCATCGCGGCGCTGGCGCAACTCGCGCGCCAACTCCGACTGCCGGCCGGAGAGGAACAGGCGGGTGTCGCGCACCGCCTGCTGGTAGCGCACCTCCGTGGTCAGGCCCTCGACGCACGGGCCCAGGCAGCGGTGAATGTGGAACTGCAGGCAGGGGCGGGGATGGAAGCGGGTCAGGTCCACGCGGCAGGAAGGCACCAGGAAGTGCTTGTGGATAAAGTGGACCAATCTATAAGCAAAGCCCGCCGGAAAATAGGGGCCGAAGTACTCCGAGCCGTCCTGCACCAGCCGGCGGGTGACGTAAACGCGCGGATACTGCTCCCGGCTCAGCCGAATGTAGGGGTAGGTCTTGTCGTCGCGCAGCAGCACATTGAAGCGCGGCTGGTACTGCTTGATAAGCGTGTTCTCCAGCGCCAGCGCCTCGGACTCCGTGTCCACCACGATGGTCTCGAGGTCCACGGCCTCGCGCAGCAGCGAGCCGGTCTTGGCGTTCTCCCATTGCCCGGCCAAAAAATAGGTACGGACGCGGGCGCGCAGATCTTTGGCCTTGCCCACATAGATGACGGCGCCTTCAGCGTTCTTGAACTGGTAGACACCGGGTTGGGCGGGGAGGCGACGGGATTTCTCAACCAAGTCCAAGCAAGGTAAATTTTACCGCGAGTGGCCGCGGGTTCGCTCCGGGCACTGAGCTAAGCCTTTGTCCCGCATGGGGGTATGGTTTGGCAGGCGCCGTGCACAGGGAGAGTTGGAGGCTGCCATGCCCAATCTGAACTGCCCTACCCCCAACACTTCCCAGACGCTGATGATGGGCGCGCTGGCCGCGGCGCTGCTCGTGGCGGGCGGATGCACCACGAAGAACTACGTCCGCCAGCAGACCACGCCGCTGATTGACCACGTCAACCAGCTCAACGTCGAGACCGCCAAGAATACCAATGACATCAAGGCGGTGGACCAGCGCACCCAGCAGGGCTTGCAGCAGGTGAACGCCTCGAGCCAGCAGGCGCTGCAAAAGGCGCAGCAGGTGCAGGCGCAGGCGCAGCAGGTGGGCCAGCAGTTGCAGCAGACCTCAGGCCAGATCAGCGCCCTCGACGCCACCATGGCCAACCTGGACGACTACAAGCAGACCAGCCAGGCGACCGTGAACTTCGCCTTCGACAAGGCCGTGCTGACGCCGGAGGCGCAGCAGACGCTGGACGGGGTGGCGGCGCAGTTGCAGCAGAACGCCCACGGCATCCTGGAGGTGCAGGGCTACACCGACTCGACCGGGCCGCGCGCCTACAACGACAAGCTCAGCCAGCGCCGGGCGGACTCGGTGGTGCGCTACCTGGAGGCGAAGAACATCGCCCCCCACCGCATCTTCCTGATCGGGCTGGGCGAGAACCAGGCGGTTGAGCCCAACACCACCCTGGCCGGGCGCAAAGCCAACCGGCGGGTGGACTTGAAGGTATTGAGCAACAACCTCGGCTCGAGTTCCCAACAATAGTTCGCAGCACATTCAGACCCCCCGCACTCGCCGCCCCGACGCGCTAACATAGGCGTATGGGCGGCGAGATTGGTTGTAGAAGCCTTGCGGCGGCGGCGGTGGCGGTGCTGGGCCTGGGATGGGCGCTGGCCGCGCCGGCGCAGCGCCTGAACCCGCCGGCCACACCAGCGCCGGTGATCGCGCCCGGCACCGGCGACCAGGGCGACAATACCGTAGCCAAGCTCCCTGCCCACGAATCTATCGTCCCGCAGGTGGCCTTCCGCCAGAACACGGCGCCACCGCCGTCGGCCGATCCGCTGATCGCCGGCCACGACTTGGACGTGGGGACCTTTTACTACCATCGCGGCGACTGGGTGGGGGCGCTGTCGCGCTTCCAAGACGCCATCTACAACGACCCGCACGCGCCGGAGGCCTACTGCCGCGCCGGCGACACCGAGTTCAAGCTCAAGCACGGGCTGCGGGCGCAGGACGACTGGCGGCGCTGCCTTCAGGTGGCGGGCGAGGGCAAATGGGCGGCGTACGCCCGCAAGGCCTTGGCCAAGCACAAGGGGCGGCCCCAATCTTGAGCGATGTCTTGGGCTCTCCTCAAATCGCTGTGGCCGTATCTGCGCCGCTACCGCGCCCGCATGGCGGCGGGCTTGGGCATCCTGCTGGTCAACACCGCCGTCTTCGTCCTCATCCCCTACATCATTGACCTGGCGATTGACGACCTGGGCCGCGGCGCCACCGTGGCCAAGCTGGTCAAGTACTGCCTGCTGCTGATGGCCACCGTCTCGGTGCGGGCGGTGCTCAACTACTTCCAGCGCCTGATCCTGATCACGGTCTCGCGGCTGATCGAGTTCGACCTGCGCAACGACCTGCTGGCGCGGCTGGAGACGCTCTCGCAGGGCTTTTTCCAGCGTTTTCGCACCGGCGACCTGATGGCGCGCGCGGTGAACGACCTGAGCGCGGTGCGCAACATGCTGGGGCCGGGGATCATGTACTCGGCGCAGGCGGTGGTGCTGTTCGCCTACGTCATCACCATCCTCTGGCACCTCGACTGGCGGCTGACCCTGATCGCCTTCGTGCCGGCGCCGTTCGTGTCGCTGGCGGTGCAGTGGTTCGGCAAGCGCATCCACGAGCGCTTCGAGCGCATCCAGAGCATGTTCAGCAACCTGGCCACCCGGGTGGAGGAGAACCTGAGCGGCCTGCGCTTGGTCCGCGCCTACGCCCGCGAGCCGGTGGAAGAGGCCAAGTTCGACCAGTTGAACCGCGACTACGTGCAGCGCAACCTGCGGCTGGTGCTGTTGTCGGGCGCCTTCGACCCGCTCTTGCAGTTCCTGCTGGGGGTGGCCTACGTGCTGGTGCTGTGGTTCGGCGGCTTGGCGGTGCTGGAACACCGCATCACCATCGGCGGCTACGCCGCCTTCAACCTCTACATGGCGCAGATGGCGTTTCCCATGATCGCCATGGGCTACGTCATCAATCTGGTGCAGCGCGGCGCGGCCTCGCTGGTGCGCTTGCAGGAGGTGCTGCACCAAGAGCCCGACATCGCCGACGGCCCCGACACCGACCCGGGTATCGCCGCGCTGCGGGGCGAGCTCGAGTTCCGCCACCTCAGCTTCAGCTACAACGGCGTCCCGGTGCTGCGCGACATCAACCTCAAGATCCCCGCCGGAGCGACGGTGGCGCTGGTGGGCCCCACGGGCTCGGGCAAGAGCACGCTGATGTCGCTGCTGCCGCGCTTGATGGACACGCCGCCGGGCACGGTGCTGGTGGACGGCCACCCCATCCGGCGCATCCCGCTGCGCCTGCTGCGCTCGAGCATCGGCTGGGTGCCGCAGGAGACCTTTCTGTTCAGCGACACACTGCGCGCCAACATCGCCTTTGGCCGCCCCGACGCCAGCGACGAAGAGGTCGAGGCGGCGGCCGACATCGCCGGCCTGGGGCGCGACATCGCCGACTTCCCCGAGGGCTACCAGACGCGGGTGGGCGAGCGCGGCCTCGCCCTCTCCGGCGGCCAGAAGCAGCGCACCGCCCTGGCGCGCGCGGTGCTGCGCCAGCCCCGCATCCTGATCTTGGACGACGCCCTGGCCAGCGTGGACACCATCACCGAGGAGCGCATTCTGGAGAAGCTGGAGAGCGTGGCCTTCCGCGCCGGCGGGCAGTGCACCACCGTCCTCATCAGCCACCGCATCTCCACCGTGCGCAACGCCGACTTCATCGCCGTGCTGGAGCACGGCCGCATCGTCGAGCAGGGCACCCACGCCGAGCTCATCGGCCGCGGCGGCGCCTACGCCGGCCTGTACGAAAAGCAACTGTTGGAGGAGGAACTGGCGCGGGTGGACTGACCCGCGCGGGATACGAACGGCATGGCGCAGGAAGAAGAAGCACTCGGCAAGGCGGTGGACCGGCATTTGATTGCGCGGCTGCTGACCTACGTGCGCCCCTACCGCTGGACGGTGGTCTTCGCCACCATCGCCGCCGCGCTGCAGTCGGCGACGCAGATCGTCGGACCCTACCTGAACAAGGTGGTCATTGACCGCTACCTCTTCCCCTCCCCCGACGCCCACAACCTGTTCGGCTCCTATTTGCCCCAGGACGCCTTGCGCGGCGTGGCCACCCTGGGCCTGGTCTATTTGTCCGTGCTGGCGGTGGGCTTCGTGCTCGACTTCGGCCAGACCTACGCCATGCAGTGGGTGGGGCAGCACTCGATGTACGACCTGCGCACCCAGCTCTTCGCCCACCTGCAGCGGCTGCCCATCAGCTTTTTCGACCACAACCCCGCCGGGAGGCTGGTCACGCGCGTCACCAACGACGTCGAGACCCTGAACGACACCATCTCCACCGCGCTGGTGGCGCTGTTCGACGACCTGTTCGTACTCACCATGATCGTGGTGGTGATGATCCGCTTCAACTGGCAGCTCTCGCTCATCACCGTGGGGGTTCTGCCGGCCATCTTCCTCGCCACCCATTACTTCCGCAAGGCGGTGCGCGAGAGCTATCGCCGCATCCGGCTCCTGGTGGCGCGCATCAACGTCTTCTTGCAGGAGCACCTCACCGGCATGGCGGTGGTGCAGGCCTTCAACCGCGAGGAGCTGGCCTACCAGGAGTTCGAGCAGATCAACAAGCAGTACTGCAAGGCCTGGGTGGACGCGGTCTTCGCCTACTCGGTCTACTACCCCGTGGTGGAGTTCCTCAGCATCCTGGCGGTGACGCTGATCCTCTGGTTCGGCGGGCTGAAGGTGATGCACGGCACGCTCACCATCGGCATCGTCTTCGCCTTCATCCAGTACACCCAGCGCTTCTTCCGCCCCATCCAGGACCTGAGCGACAAGTACAACACCCTGCAGTCGGCCATGGCCAGCTCGGAGCGCATCTTCAAGCTTTTGGACGCCCCGCTGACGCCGCCCCGGCCCGCCGCCGCCGTGCCGCTGGGGCCGGGCCGGCTCGAGTTCGACCACGTCTGGTTCGCCTATAAAGGCGAGGAGTGGATCCTGCGCGACGTCAGCTTTGTGGTCGAGCCCGGCTCCAGCCTGGCCATCGTAGGCCACACCGGCGCCGGCAAGACCACCATGATCAGCCTGCTGCTGCGCTTCTACGACGTGCAGAAGGGGCGCATCCTGCTCGACGGCGTGGACCTGCGCGACTACGACCTGCGCCAATTGCGGCAGCGCTTCGGCATCGTGCTGCAAGACCCGTATCTCTTCACCGGAACCATCGCGGACAACATCCGCATGGACGACGCCGCCATCACCGAGGCGCAGGTGCAGGCGGCCGAGCGCGACGCCAACCTCGCCGACTTCCTCGCCACCCTGCCCCAGGGCGACGCCACCCCGCTGCGCGAGCGCGGCAGCGGCCTCTCCACTGGGCAGAAGCAGTTGGTCAACTTCGCCCGCGCGCTCGCCGCCAACCCCTCCATCCTGATCTTGGACGAGGCCACCGCCAGCGTGGACACCGACACCGAGCTCAAGATCCGCCAGGCGCTCGACCGCATGCTCGCCGGCCGCACTAGCATTTTGATCGCCCACCGGCTCTCCACCATCCAGCGCGCCGACCTGATCCTGGTGCTGCACAAGGGCGTGCTGCGCGAGCAGGGCTCGCACCAGGAGCTGCTGCACCAGCACGGCATCTACTGGCGCCTGTATCGGCTGCAGTACAAAGACCAGGAGCTGCCGGACCCCGCCGCGGCGCCGCAGCCAGTCGCCAACCCGTAGCTAACGCTGGGCCGCCAAGGCCTCCAGGACGCGACTGGCCGCCTGCGCCGGCTCCAGCCCACCGACGGCCACCGTGACCTGCGCCTGCCGGTAAAAGGGCAGTCGCTGGGCATACAGCGCGCGGAAGCTGGCCTCGTCGCGGAACAGCGGACGGTTCGACATGGCGGCGCAGCGCGGTAGCAACTCTTCCACTGGCACCTCAAGAAACACGGTGCAGCCGCCCGCCTGCCGGATCGGCTCCCCGTTCTGCGGCTGCGCGAACGTGCCCCCGCCCAGCGCCAGCACCGTCCGCCGCTCGCCCGCCGCCCCGAGGGCCTGCACGAGTTCGCGGTGCTCCAGCTCGCGGTAGGCGGCCTCGCCCCGCTGGGTGAAGATCGTCGGGATGTCGCAGCCCGCCGCCGCCTCGATGCGCTCGTCCAGGTCGCAGAAGTGCCAGCCTAGGCGCTGGGCCAGCAGCCGCCCAACCGTGGATTTGCCGCACCCCATGAAGCCCACGAGCACAAGCGGCGAAGGGACGGGCGGCGGCGGCATGCAGCGAGTTTAGCAAAGGCATGGCCCTCCTCATCTCCAGGTGTCGCGGGTGTATCGCCCCGGGGCCCGATGCTACCGCGCTACGCAGGTAGGCGACTTTGGCATCCCGGGCGGCTGACAGGCGGCGGCGCGAGCCGGCTTTGAGCTAGTCCTGGGCGTCCCTTGCGTCTTGCCCGTCGAATAGCGGGAGGGGAACCTGTTTGCGAAACGCCCTGTCCGCTAGCTTTTTAAACTGATCCCAGTTATCGCACGCACGCATGAGGGCCGTTATCGCCACAATGTGCTGTAGGAGCTTTGGGTGCCCGATTTCCTCGGTCAGGTGCCGATGCAGATGGGTCTTCAACCGCCCGTTTTCGTCCCGTGGCGTCACTCGATGCAATTCCTCGAGAACCCCCGGGGCCAGCCGCGCGTAGATCAGGTCGTTGGTCAGGTGCCCGATGTATTGGGGACGCTTCACTGTGCCGTTGTACGGCAGCCTCCTAAGCCTGAACAGCTCTTTGTAGAACTCGCTCGGGAACGTCCGCACCCATTTGCGAAGTGCAGTTGCGACGAAAGCTTCAAGAATCTTGGCTAGCGCATCGCGCGCCCTGTCGTCTTGGTACCCCGTTGCCTCATCGACCAGCGCAATGATCCCGACGCGGGCAAATCCGCGGACCAGGATTTCACACTGCTTGGCGATATGCTCCTGCTGGTAGTGCAAGCCCTTGTCGCCCTGGCGGGCGGCAAGCACTGCATCGCAGAGGTCAGCCAGCAGGGTCGCTTCGTATCCGTACGCGGTCCCGCCGCCCGACGGCGGCTGGAATCGGATTGGGTATTTGATCATCTCCGCCAGTTCGGCGGACACGTATGGTTTGACCGCCTTTGTGGCTATGAATTTTGCCAGTCGGTCGCCGCCGCCTCGCCCAGCGGTACCTTGCTTCATGTCCAGAGCCGACAAAATCCCGCGTTGTACAAGGACGCGGCGGCCGTCGGCCAAAACATAGCAGGGGATTTCGAGACCTGCGATTCTCAGCGGGCTATCGGGGGAGCCGTGTGTCGCAACAGCGACCTCCGCGAGCTTGCCTTCCTTTCTCCAACGCTCCGAGACGGCGGCGCGTGCGATCTCGCTGCGCTGTTGTCCCGTGAGCGCTTTAGCCCGAGCAATTCCCCCCTTCTTTGCTCCCAGAGCCGACAGCGATTTCGCTGCCTCGCTGGCACTCAGTTCGCCCTGATCTATCATTCGGCACCCCCGGATTGGATTAAACCACATGCACGGGCATGTATGCAAGTTCTATTTGACATGCGTGCTCGGGCAGGTACGCGCGCGACGGGGGCTCTCGCCCGGGCACCCGGCGGCTGCGCACGCGTCGGCCGCCAATTGTTGCAACCGCCCCTCGGGTCGCCCTGAGGCGGCCGCCTCTGCGGCTGGGCGAGCGCGCCTCTGCCCAGGGCAAGCACCGTCCGCTGCTCGCGCACCGCCCGCAAGGCCTGAGGAAGCTCGCGGTGTACCAGCCCGCGGTAGGCTGCCTCGGCCCGCTGGGCAAAAATCGCCGGAATTTCACAGCTCGCCGCCGCCTCGACGCGCTCGTTCAGGTCGCAAGAGCGCCGCCCCGGCCGCTGCGCCAGCAGTCGCCCCGCGGTGGACTTGCCGCACCCCTTGAGGCTCCCCAGAATCAGGGGCGAAGGAACCGGCAGCAGCGGCACGCTGCGTGCTTAGCAAAGGCGGTACGTATCACCGGCTGCGGTCGAGCGGAGCGCGAAACACCCCCGCTTGGGGCTGCGGCGGGCAAGGACTCCGTCTGGCGAACACCGGCGCACGCCGTCCGAAGCGCCGCGATCGTTCCTGAGCTCCATTACTTGCCCCTACCGCCTGGATGGGAACCAAAGGGAGGACTGGGAATTAGTGGCAACTTGTTGCCGAAAAGGAATGCCTGGTCTATGCTTTGCGAATGGCAACACTCTCCTATGACTTCTTTCTCCCCCGATCGAAGGCGGGGCGGACTTTTGCTGATGCGCTTGGTGAGTTTGCGGCGCTGGCGACGGCGGATCGAAGACTGGATTGTGGAACCCACTATTTCGATTTGGTTGAAGTCAAACAGCACCACGGCGGCACCAGCACCGGCTTGATCCAAAGGAATCGGATGCGCCATCTCCCGCCTAGTGGCGATTCCCGAAACGGGACACTCGGCCGCATTAATCTCCCGGGACACCTTGGGGTGTCCGACGTCGCAGCGTGCCTTTGTGACCGTCGTCGGAATGCTCTCTGCGTCCAGAGAAGCCGCTATGGTATTTCGCATGCAACCCTGAGGCGGCTACTGAACGGAGCCGTCGGTTCGGATTTTGTTTTTGTGCCCATCCTCAGCGAGAACGCGATGACGCGCCTCGGGCACTTGCAGGATCATCACAAGCTCACGGTTAAGTTTGCCACTCCGCGATCGCCGGATTACTATAGCAACGCGGGCGGCGGCATCGGCGACGTCGCCAAATTCATGAAGAGGATGGCGGCGATGCAAGTGAAGGTCGAGGTCTCTCCGATCAGCAAAGCCGACAGGTTGTCACCACAGGGAATCAAGGAGATTATCGCCGCAGCGATCGGCCTGGGAGAAGAGGACGACGGGTTCAAGCTGAAGGCGTTATCGGTCCGAGGGGGAAATGACGATGGCGAGGCGGAAGTGGTAGACTTCATCAACGCTCGCTTTAAGGCTCAAGCGGAACTGGTTGAAACCGATGCCCGGCATACCGACCACGAGCACCTCCGCACGCAGATCCGGGCTGCCTACAATGAGCACGGATCCTACATCCAGCACTACTGCGATCAGCTTGGAGCTGCGGCGACGTCGGCTGGCTCGTAAAGCGCTTTTCGAGCGTGTGTACCCGGCCGCGCTCGCCCTGCTTGCCTTGTGCGTCGAGAGCCGTTTTCATCTCCTGCTGACCTTGGTTGCAGGAGCGCGGGGGAGCTTGTTCCTGGAAAAGCTTCTCGATGTGTGCTCGCTGGGATTCAGCTCGCTTTTGGTTGGGGTGACGATCGTAGTTGCGCTGCGCGATCGGTTTGTCTTTCGCGCCCTCAGCGCGGCCGGGCGGTTGGCGGTCCTTGTGAGCTATTTCCGGGAAGCGATCACTGTCGTCGGTCTGTGCGGCGTAGCTGCGCTTGTGCTGGTGGGGACGGAGCCATCCTCGATCAGGCCCTGGCTGTGCGCAGGTTTATTCGCGATTTCCGTGTGGTCGCTTTTTGCTGCTGTCAGGGTAATCGGGCTGCTCCTAATGCTTCTGGCGGTGGATTCCGAATAGGCGACCTGAAGAGGGGCACCCCAGGCGATCGGGTCGCGGCTGCCTCCGCGGAGCCAGCCGTGCGTCGGTTTGGTTGATCGCGAGAGGTCGAGAGGGCCCCAGGTATCGCAGCCCCGCCTCCCAACTTCGGCGGGCTAAATCCCCTTTGAGAGTCTTTTTCGCGAATCGTTCGGAACAGCGCAAAGCGCCCGCGGCTCGCGCCCCCCTACCGCTTGCGGACGAGCTTGGGGGCGGGCTGGGCGGCGCAGGCGTTGGCGTCGGGGTGGATGATGCCTTCGCGCAGGAGGGCTTGGCGGATCTGGGGCCACTGGTTGGGTACGGGCTCGAAGGCGGCGGCGGAGAGCTGGCGGACGGAGTCGGCGATGGCCTCGAAGTCGTCGAGCTTGGCGGCGCAGGCGGGGCAGTCGTCGAGGTGGAGGCGCGCCGCCAGCGGGAGATCGTCGCGGCGCAACGCCTCGGCCAGCAGGCGGTCGAACTCGACGCAGTCCATCGCTGCCACGGTCGCCGCCACGGTCGTCGCCGTCGCCGTTGCCACCACGGTTTCCTTGCCCATGTTCCGCCTCCTTGCGGCGATGCCCCAAGCCGGCGCCGCCCCCTTGCTGGACTTGCGCTCCACTAGCTCTCCCCTCCCTCGCCGCCGCCGGCGGTGGCGCTGGCCCGCGCCGCGCCCCGGGCTTCGCCCTTGACCTCGCCCTTGGCCTCGGGCCTCGCCATGAAGGGCATCTGCAGCAGGTCGCGCAGCTTCATGCGCGCCTTGTGCAACTGCGACTTCGAGTTGCCGATGGAGCAGTTCATCATGTCGGCGATCTCATTGTGTTCGTAGCCTTCCATGTCGTGCAACACAAAAATGGTGCGGTAGCCGGGGGGCAGGCGCTCGATCGCCCGCTCCAGGTTGACCCGGTCAATCGAGCCCGCCAGGGTGGGGTCGCGGGCGCCGATCTCGCGCCGCGGGCCGTCCTCCTGGCTGGGCTCGGTCAGCTCCTCCAAGGGCGTCTCGGGCAGGTTCTTGCGGCGCAGGTGCATCAGCACCACATTCACCGACAGCCGGTGCAGCCAGGTGGAAAAAGCGCTCTCGCCGCGGAACGTGCCGATTTTGCGGAACAACTGCAAAAACGCCTCCTGCGACAGGTCCTCGGCCTCGGCGGTGTTGCCGGTCATGCGCAGGCAGAG
>Ga0307373_10005031_pt1 | contig 21895 bp, 20 predicted proteins | sample OX2MG_FD_202534 | JGI IMG/M metagenome (GOLD analysis project Ga0307373, IMG submission 202534) | Soil microbial communities from Risofladan, Vaasa, Finland - OX-2 | ecosystem: Environmental > Terrestrial > Soil > Coastal area > Acid sulfate soil | place: Finland: Risofladan, Vaasa | collected...
GGCGCGCGAGCCGATGGTGTGGTGGTCGCTCGCCTCGGCGTTCGGCTTCCTGCTGGTGCTGGTGCTGGCGGCCAACCTGCTCGCCGACGCGGTGCGCGACGGGTTCGATCCGCGCGTACGGGTCGGCCCGGTTGCGGCGCGCGGGCCGAGGAAGGGGGCAAGCGCGTGAGCGAGGCGGCGCTCGCGGTCCAGGATCTGCGTACGGTGCTGGACACCGCCCAGGGCGCGCTGCGCGCAGTCGACGGCGTGGATCTGGCGCTGCGCCGCGGAGAATGCTTCGCGCTGGTGGGCGAGTCCGGCTGCGGCAAGTCGATGACCGCGCTTTCGATTCTGCGCCTGCTGCCGGAGGTGGCGCACATCGCCCAGGGCCGGGTGCTGCTCGACGGGCGCGACCTGCTCGCACTGCCGGAGGCCGCGATGCGCGCGGTGCGCGGCCGGCGCGTGGCGATGATCTTCCAGGAGCCCTCGACCTCGCTCAATCCGGTGCTCAGCGTCGGGCGCCAGATCGTCGAGGTGATCGAGCGCCACACGCCGCTGGCGGGAAGCGCGGCCAAGCGGCGCGCGCTCGAGCTGCTCGAGGCGGTGGGCATGCCGGACGGCGAGCACCGTTTTGACGAATACCCGTTCCAGCTCTCCGGCGGCCTGAAGCAGCGCGTGATGATCGCCGCCGCGCTAGCGGTCGATCCGGCGGTGCTGATCGCCGACGAGCCCACCACTGCGCTCGACGTCACTATCCAGGCGCAGATTCTCGAGTTGCTGCAGAAGCTGCAGGCCGAGCGCGGCATGGCGGTGCTGCTGATCACCCATGACCTGGGGATCGTGGCGCAGATGGCGCAGCGCGTGGCGGTGATGTACGCGGGCCAGATCGTCGAGGCGGCCGGGCGCGACGCGTTCTTCCGTGCCCCGCAGCATCCCTACGCGCAGAAGCTGTTCGCGGCGCTGCCCTCGCCCGAGCGGCGCGCCGGCGAGCTGGCCTGGATCAAGGGGCAGGTGCCGGCGCTGACCGCCGAGTTCTCGGGCTGCCGCTTTGCCGAGCGCTGTGAGCAGGCGTACGAGCGCTGCCGGCGCGAAGTGCCGCGCCTGATCGAGCTTCCGGAGGGCCACCGCGTGCGCTGCCATCTGCGCGAAAGCGGGCCCGAAGCGCCGCGCGCGCCGGCGCCGCGCACGCCGGCCGCGGCTGCGGCCGGTTCCGGGGACGCGCCGGCGTTGCTCGAAGTCGAGGCGCTGAAAGTGCACTTCCCGATCCGGCGCGGCATGTTCCGGCGCACGGTGGGGCTGGTGCGGGCGGTCGATGGCGTGTCGCTCGCGGTGCGCGAGGGGCGCACGCTGGCGCTGGTGGGCGAATCCGGCTGCGGCAAGACGAGCGTGGGCAAGGCCGTTGTGCAACTCATTCGCCCGACCGCCGGAAGCGTGCGCTTCCACGAGCAAGGGGCAGCGCCCGTGGAGCTGACCGCGCTGAACCGCGCGGCGCTGCGCCCGCGGCGCCGCGCGATGCAGATCATCTTCCAGGATCCCTATGCCTCGCTCGACCCGCGCATGCGGGTGACGGACATTCTTGCCGAGGGCATGCGCAGCCTGGGGGTAGGGCAGGACGAAGCCGGGCGCGCGCGGCGCATCGACTCGCTGCTCGAGCAGGTCGGCCTGCCGCAGGGGGCCAAGGCACGCTATCCGCACGAGTTCTCCGGCGGCCAACGGCAGAGGATCGCGATCGCGCGTGCGCTCGCGGTCGAGCCGCGCCTGATCATCTGCGACGAGCCCACCAGCGCGCTCGACGTTTCGGTGCAGGCGCAGATACTGAACCTGCTGCGCGACCTGCAGCAGCGGCTCGGCATCGCCTACCTGTTCATCACGCACAACCTGAGCGTGGTCGAATATCTCGCGCACGAGGTCGCGGTGATGTACCTGGGGCGCGTGGTCGAGTCAGGCACCGTCGACGAGGTGCTGGGTACGCCGAAGCATCCCTATACGGAGGCGCTGCTTGCGGCCGTGCCCAGGGTCGATGGCGAGCGCCTGCTCGTGCGCCTGCCCGGGGAGCCGCCGTCGCCCGCGCGTCCGCCCTCGGGCTGTCACTTCCATCCGCGCTGCCCGAAAGCGCAGCCGCGTTGCCGCGAAGTCTATCCGCAGGCGGTGCAGCTCAGCCCGACGCGGCGCGTCAACTGCGTGCTTTACTGAAGCGGCGGGGCGGAGGCGCTCGCCGCCGCTTCCTGCGGCGCGTGCTGATCGAGCGTGGCGAGCAGCATGCCGTTCAGATCCGAGGGCACCGGGAGCAGGTGCTTCTCGAGAAGGCTGCGCAGCTTGCCGAATTCCGGGGCCGACACGCCGGTGATCTCCTCGCCGAACTCGGAGGCGAGGGCATGCTTTTCGGGCTCGGAGAGCTGCGACAGGCGGACCTCGGCGGCGCGCACCTGCAGCGCTCGATCGGCGAAGTATTGGATCATGGGGCCGCGCAGGGCGGCGTTCTTCGGCTTGAGCAGCTCCCGGTTCAGGGAGTCGAGGATTTCCTGCCGCTGCCGGTCGGACAGGTACGTGAAGCTCTCGTCGATGAGTTGCCTCAGCTGCTTGGGGCTCACGGAGGTTCCGGCGTACGTTTTGGGCAGCGCGCTGGCTGGTGCGGGAGCCTGCCTGGCCGATCGCTCCGCGGCCGAGCTGACATCGGGCTCGCCGCGTTGAACAGGAACATCAGAAGCGGTTCGATGGCGTACGCCGGAGCGGCGAATGCCCAAAGCAAAGCGAATGCGACGACCCCGCGCCCGATCCGGCCCATTGCCGCATTTTATTCGAGGGCTACGCGCGCCCGCTCGTACGCCTCCGCGAATTATTACACATAACTAGAGAAATATTGTATATGTAATTGTTTATTATAACTAACTTTAATATAATATCTTATCGAGAAATCAAGAAATCACTTTAGATATTTAGAATGAAATGTGATGTTTAACATATTGAATATAAATAATATGTTAACGTCTTCTCCGTATTTTCGCTCTGTGAGCAGGCCGCCGCCGGCGGTAGCGGCGCGCGACCTCGCGGTGGGGCGCAAGCCGGGTGTGAATGCGCAGTTCGGTCCCGATCCGCAATTCGCCCCCAAGCCGGTTCCAGTGCCGCAGATCGGCGACGCTGACCTCGTAGTGCTGAGCGATCGTCCACAGGGTCTCGCCGCGCCGCACGGTGTGGACGATCACGTGCGCCCCGCCTTCCGGAATGGGGGGCGCGTACATGATTGGCAGCTGTCGTGCGTGACGCGCGGCCGCGCCGTCGATCGGCACGACCAGCAGCGGCGGCGTGCGGTTCGAATAGCGCGGGATGCCGTTCACTTCCTTCAGGGTAGCGAGGCTCAGGTGGAAGCGGCGCGCGATATAGAGCAGACCCTCGCCACGCCGCGGGCGGTAGGTGCGCCACGACACCATCGCCTTCTCGTCGTACTTCTGCAGGTTGGCGCGATAGACATCGACCCGGTCGGCCGGCAGGACGATGCGTCGCACGATCGAGGCGGGCATCAGCGGGCGGTTGAGACCGGGATTGAGCGCGATGAACTTGTTTACCGGCATTTCGGCCAGCTTCGCCGCCAGCGGCACGTCCAGGTATTCGGGCGTCGCCACCGTGGTGAAGTAGGGCTGGTTCGGGATCGGGTCGAGCGTGATGCCGAACGGCTCGGGGTCGGAGATGATGTTCTTCAATGCCTGCAGCTTGGGCACGTATTCGCGCGTCTCCTCCGGCATGCTGAGGCTGGAGTAGTCGATCGGCAACCCGGCGGCCTGGTTCTTGGCGATGGCGCGGGCCACGTTGTTCTCGCCCCAGTTGTACGCCGCGAGCGCCAGGTCCCAGTCGCCGAACATCTGGTAGAGGTCCTGCAGGTAATCGAGCGCGGCCGAGGTCGAGGCGATGATGTCGCGGCGCGCGTCGTACCACCAGTTCTGCTTCAGGGCGTAGCGCTTGCCAGTGGGCGGGATGAACTGCCACAGGCCCGAGGCGTGCGCGCGCGAATAGGCCATGGGGTTGTAGGCGCTCTCGACCATCGGCAGCAACGCCAGTTCGGTGGGCATGCCGCGCTTTTCCAGCGCATCGACGACGTGATACAGGTACAAGCGGCTGCGCGCGAACATGCGCTTGAGGTACTCCGGGCGCGCCGCGTACCAGGCGGTCTGCTCGGTCACCAGCTCGTTGTCGAGGTCGGGCATGGCGAAGCCGTCTCGAATACGCTGCCACAAGTCGTCGGGCGGAATCGTGCGGTCGATCTTGCGCAGGCCGCGCAGCGGATCGTGCACGACCCGCGTCTCGCCGTCGAAGGGCGGCAGGTGCGTGGCGTCGAGCGGGTGCTTCATGGCCGCCGCGTCGGCGGCCGCGGCGGCGCGTGTCGCCCGCAGGCCGGTGCCGGCGGCCTGCGACGGCGTGGCCGCAGGGGGTGACCCGGGCACCGCGGCACAAGCTCCCAGCAGCGTCGCGGCGAGCAGCGCCAGCCAGCGCAGTGCCCGTTTCCCCGCGGGGGCGTTCAAAACCGGTTCTTCCACTCGCGGATGGCGGCGAACACACGCACCGGATCGGACAGCCTGGCGCCCAGATACTTGTTGGCGGACTCGACCACCGCCGGCTCGAGGCAGCGCAGGAACGGGTTGGTGGCGCGCTCCTCGCCCAGCGTCGTCGGTAGCGTCGGCACGCCGGAGGCGCGCCGTGCGCGCTCGCGACGCTCGCGTTCGGCGAGCGTCGCGTTGCCCGGCTCGACGGCCAGGGCGAACTGGATGTTGGCGAGCGTGTACTCGTGCCCGCAGTACACCTTGGTCGCGGCGGGCAGCGCGCCGAGCTTCGAGAGCGACGCGTACATCTGCTCGGGGGTGCCTTCGAACACGCGCCCGCAGCCGCAGGCGAACAGCGTGTCGCCACAGAACAGCGATTCGGCGCCATAATATGCGACGTGCGCTCGCGTGTGGCCCGGAATATCGAGCACCGAGAACGTCACGCCGAGCGCCGGGATCGGCACGCGGTCGCCTTCAGCAACCCGATGCGTCAGGTCCGCGATCGGCTCGCCGGCCGGGCCGTAGACCGGCGCGGTGTGCGCCTCGAGCAGGCGCGGGATGCCGCCCACGTGGTCGGGGTGATGATGGGTGGCGAGGATGGCCGCGAGCACGAGCTTCTCGCGTGCGAGGTAGTCGAGCACCGGCTGCGCGTCGCCCGGGTCCACCACGGCGGCGTGCGTGGCGTTGCGCAGCGTCCAGATGTAGTTGTCCTTGAAGGCCTGCAGCGGAACGATTTCGAGCATCCCGAGATTTTATCCGGAGAGAAAGGCGAACGGGTGCAGAGAAACTTAGTCGGGCCGCTCGCGTGCGGCGCCGGCGTGCACAAACGCACGCTGCAGCAGTGGTTCGCCACGCCGCAGGGGCGCTACGTCCTCGACTGGGAGCTGAAGCAGTTCGACGGCGCGACCGAGGACTGTTTCGGGTTCCGGGCGGCTCAGGTCGGGCTGCCGGAGACGGATTTCCTGCGCCAGAACCGGATTCGGTTCCGCTTCACGCTCGGCCTCGAGCCGGGCGCGGTGCTGACGGCGGACCCGCTGCAGCTGCCGCTCGCCTCGCAGAGCGTGGACTTGCTCGCGCTGCCGCACCTGCTCGAGTCTTGCGCCGATCCGCATCAGGTCCTGCGCGAGGCCGAGCGGGTGCTGTTGCCGGAGGGGCAGTTGGTGATCTCGGGCTTCAACACGCTGTCGCTGTGGCGTCTGCGCCAGTCGTTTGCCGCGCGCGATGCGGGGGCGCCCTGGGACGCGCGCTTCATCGGGCTGCTGCGGCTCAAGGACTGGCTCAGGCTGCTGGGCTTCGAGCTCAACGGCGGCAAGTTCGGCTGCTACGCCCCGCCGTTTTCCCGCGAGCATTGGCTTGAGCGCTGCGCGTTCATGGAGAAGGCGGGTGCGCGCTGGTGGCCGATCGTCGGCGGCCTGTACGTCGTGCGCGCGGTCAAGCGCGTGCCGGGCATACGCATCGTGACGCCAGCCTGGCGCAAGGAGCGCGCCCGGCGGCGTGCGCTGGCGGCGATGCCACAACGCAACGGCCACGCCACCCGCGTGCGGACCTTCCCCCGCGACTGCGATGTCTGAGCAGGTCGTCGAGATGTACGCCGACGGCGCGTGCCGCGGCAACCCAGGCCCGGGCGGCTGGGGCGTGCTGCTGCGCACGAGCGGCATCGAGAAAGAGCTGTGCGGCGGCGAGACCGCCACCACCAACAACCGCATGGAGCTCACCGCGGTCATCCGCGGACTGGAGTCGCTCAAGCGCCGCTGCAAGGTGCGCGCGTACACCGACTCGCAGTACGTGCACAAGGGTATCTCGGCGTGGATCCACGACTGGAAGCGGCGCGGCTGGCGCACCGCGGATCGCAAGCCGGTGAAGAACCTCGACCTGTGGCAGGAGCTCGACGCGCTCGCGGCGGCACACGAGATCGAGTGGCACTGGGTGCGCGGACACGCCGGACACGCGGAGAACGAGCGCGCGGATGCGCTTGCCAACCGCGGCCTGGACGCGCACGCTCAGGGCGGGTCGCGATGAACGGGTATGAACTTTTTTTGCAGGTAACGGGGGGGCTGCGGCGCGCCGCCGGCCCGGCTGCGTAGCGCTTCATGCGGCAGATCGTTCTCGACACGGAAACCACCGGCCTCAACGCCAGGCTCGGCGATCGGGTGATCGAGATCGGGTGCATCGAGCTTCTCAGCCGGCGCGTCACCGACAACCACTTCCATCGCTACCTCAACCCGGAGCGCGACATCGAGCAGGGTGCGGTGCAGGTGCACGGACTGACGCGCGAGTTCCTGTCCGACAAGCCGCGCTTCGCGGACGTCGGGCCGGAATTCATCGACTACGTGCGCGGCGCGGAGCTGATCATCCACAACGCGGACTTCGACGTCGAGTTCCTCGATCAGGAGCTCGATCTGTGCGGGCTGGGCAGGCTGTCCGACCACGCCGCGGGGGTCGTCGACACGCTGGCGTTGGCGCGCGAGCTGCACCCCGGAAAGCGGAATTCGCTGGATGCCCTGTGCGAGCGCTACAGCGTGGACAACGCGCACCGCACGCTGCACGGCGCACTGCTCGACGCCCGGTTGCTGGCCGAAGTCTACCTGGTGATGACGCGTGGCCAGGATAGCCTGATGATGGACCTCGATGCGCCGGGCGACGCGGCGCGGGGCGCGACGCGGCTCGATGTCTCCAGGCTGGCGGTGGTGCGCGCGAGCGCCGAGGAGCTCGCCGCGCACGAGAAGCTGCTCGACGGCATCGACAAGGATGCCAAGGGCGGCAGCCTGTGGCGCAAGCTCGCCGCCGAGGGTGGCTAGAGGCGCTTGCGCGGGCGGTCGCGTCGGGCGCGGCGCTATACTTTTGCGGTGGAGACGCGGAGGTGCTCCCCATGAGTCGATTCAATCCATACCAGACCGACCTCGACCGTAATGCGGCCAACTACACGCCTCTGACGCCGCTGTCGTTCCTGGAACGTACTGCGTCGGTCTATCCGCAGCGCGTGGCGGTGATTCACGGGGCCTTGCGGCACACTTGGCAGGACGTGCATGCGCGTTGCCGCCGCCTCGCCTCGGCGCTCGCGGCGCGCGGCATCCTGACCGGCGACACGGTGGCCGTGATGCTGCCCAACGTGCCAACGATGTTTGAAGCGCATTTCGGGGTGCCGATGTGCGGCGCGGTGCTCAACGCACTCAACACGCGCCTCGATGCCGAGGCGATCGCTTTCATGCTCGAGCACGGCGGCGCGAAGCTGCTGATCACCGACCCGGAATTCGCGCCCACGATCGAGGCGGCGCTCGGCAAGCTGGGGCGCAAGATCACGGTGATCGACGCCGTTGACCCGCAAGCCCCCGCGCACGGCAAGCGCCTAGGCGCGAACACCTACGAGGAGCTGCTCGAAGAAGGCGATCCTGCGTACGCATGGCCGCGTCCGGCGGACGAATGGCAGGCGATCTCGCTCAATTACACCTCGGGCACCACCGGCAACCCCAAGGGCGTGGTCTACCACCACCGCGGCGCTTACCTGAACGGCGTGGGCAACATCCTCGAATGGGGCATGCCGCAGCATTCCGTGTATCTGTGGACGCTGCCGATGTTCCACTGCAACGGCTGGTGCTTCCCCTGGACCCTGGCGGCCAACGCCGGCACCAGCGTGTGCCTGCGCAAGCTCGAGGCCGGGCCGATCTTCGACCTCATTCGCAAGCACCGCGTCACGCACTACTGCGGCGCGCCGATCGTCCACCAGACGCTGATCAACGCGCCCGATGAGCTCAAGCGCGGCATCGACTGGAAGGTGAACGCCATGGTCGCGGGCGCCGCGCCTCCGGCGACGATGATCGAGGGCATGGAGAAGATGGGCTTTGCCATCACCCACGTCTACGGCCTGACCGAGACCTACGGCCCGGCATCGGTATGCGCCAAGCAGCAGGAGTGGGAGCAGCTGCCGCTGCCCGAGCGCGCCCAGCGCAACGGGCGTCAGGGCGTGCGCTACCTGCTGCAGGAGGGCCTCGCGGTGATGGAGCCCGAGTCCATGCGGCCGGTGCCGGCGGACGGCGAGACCATGGGCGAGATCATGTTCCGCGGCAACATCACCATGAAGGGCTACCTGAAGAATCCGACCGCCACCGCGCAGGCGTTCGCCGGCGGCTGGTTCCACTCCGGCGACCTGGCGGTGAGGCAGCCCGACGGCTACGTGAAGATCAAGGACCGCTCCAAGGACATCATCATCTCGGGCGGTGAGAACATCTCCTCGATCGAGGTGGAGGACGTGCTGTACCGGCACCCCGCGGTGCTCGCCGCGGCGGTGGTCGCGAAGCCGGACGCGAAGTGGGGCGAGACGCCGTGCGCGTTCATCGAACTCAAGACCGGGGCCCAGGCGAGCGAGCGGGAGATCGTCGAGTTCTGCCGCGAGCGCATGGCGAAGTTCAAGGCGCCGCGCGCGGTGGTGTTTGGCGAGTTGCCCAAGACCTCGACCGGCAAGATCCAGAAATTCGTGCTGCGCGAGAAGGCCAAGTCGGCCAGCGCGATCGATACCTAGGAGGTGCCAGTGAGCGCAGTCCCGAAGGACCAGGAAGGCATCCTGCTGCGCGAGGACCGCGACGGCATCGCGACTCTCACGCTCAACCGTCCCGAGCAGTTCAACGCGCTCTCCGGGGAGCTGCTCGAGCGCCTCCAGGCCGAACTCGACGCGCTCGCCCAGGATGCGAGCGCGCGCGTCGTGGTCATCGCCGCGCGCGGGCGGGGCTTCTGCGCCGGGCACGACCTCAAGGAGATCCGCGCGCTCGGCAGCCAGGAGCGCATCGAAGGCCTGTTTCGCAAGTGCAGCCGGGTGATGACCTCGCTCGTGTCGCTGCCCCAGCCGGTGATCGCCAGGGTGCACGCCACCGCCACCGCCGCGGGCTGCCAGCTGGTCGCGCAGTGCGATCTCGCGGTCGCGGCCGAGGTCGCCAGGTTCGCGGTGAGCGGGGTGAACTTCGGCCTGTTCTGCTCGACCCCGAGCGTGGCGTTGGCGCGCAACGTGGGGCGCAAGCAGGCGATGGAGATGCTGCTCACCGGCGAGTTCATTGACGCGCCGACCGCCAAGACCTACGGCCTGGTGAACCGCGTGGTGCCGTCCGATCAGCTGGATGCCGAAGTGGCCAAGCTCGCCGCACTCGTCGCCTCCAAGCCGCAGGGGGCGGTGGCGGCGGGCAAGCGCCAGTTCTACCAGCAGCTCGAGATGGGGTTGGAGGGCGCGTACCGGCTGGCGAGCGAGGTGATCTCGTGCAACGCGGCGAGCGACGAGGGCCGCGAGGGCATGGACGCCTTCATCGAAAAGCGCAAGCCGAACTGGCCGCGCTGAGCGCGACCGTCGCGCTTCAGAACGAGCGCGGCAGGCCGAGCACGTGCTCGGCGACGTAGGACAGGATCAGGTTGGTCGAGATCGGTGCGACCAGGTACAGGCGCGTCTCGCGGAACTTCCTCTCGACGTCGTACTCGGCGGCGAAGCCGAAGCCGCCGTGCGTCTGCAGGCACACGTTGGCCGCTTCCCAGGAGGCCTTGGCGGCGAGGTGCTTGGCCATGTTGGCTTCCGCCCCGCAGTGCTTTTTCTGGTCGAACAGCGCGGAGGCCTTGTAGCGCATGAGGTTCGCGGCCTCGATCTCCATGTAGCACTCGGCGATCGGGAACTGCACGCCCTGGTTCTGCCCGATCGGGCGGTCGAACACCACGCGCTCCTTGGCATAGTTCACCGCGCGCTCGACGAACCAGTAGCCATCGCCGATGCACTCGGCGGCGATCAGGATTCTCTCGGCGTTCAGCCCGTCGAGGATGTAGCGGAATCCCTTGCCTTCCTCGCCGATCAGGTTCTCGGCCGGGATCTCGAGGTCGTCGAAGAACACCTCGTTGGTCTCGTGGTTCACCATGTTGCGGATCGGGCGCATGCTCAAGCCCTTGCCGAGCGCCGCGCGCTTGTCGACCAGGAAGATCGACATGCCCTCGGACTTCTTGTGCACCTCGGCGAGCGGGGTGGTGCGCGCGAGCAGGATCATCAGCTCCGAGTGCTGCAGGCGCGAGGTCCACACCTTCTGGCCGTTGACCACGTAGCGATCGCCCTTTCGCACCGCCACGGTCTTGATGCGCGTGGTGTCGGTGCCGGCGCTCGGCTCGGTGACGCCCATCGCCTGCAGGCGCAGCTCGCCGCTGGCGATCTTGGGCAGGTACTTCTTCTTCTGCTCCGCCGAGCCGTGGCGCAGCAGCGTGTTCATGTTGTACATCTGGCCGTGGCAGGAGCCCGCGTTGCCGCCGCAGTGCGTGATCTCCTCCATGATCACCGAGGCCTCGGTAAGCGACAGGCCGGAGCCGCCGTACTCTTCCGGGATCAGCGCCGACATCCAGCCGGCCTTGGTGAGCGCGTCGACGAACGCCTCGGGATAGGCGCGCGCCTCGTCGATCTTCTGCCAGTAGGCGGAGTCGAACTGGCTGCACAGCGCGCGCACCGCGTCGCGCAACTCGGCGTGGGTTTCCCGATCGGTGCTCATGTCTTCGGCTTCAGATGGTCGCTCGCTTCTTCCTCGACGCGCAACCAGACCTCCTGCGCGATCGGCTCGCGCGATTCCTCCAGCAGGTGCCCGACCAAGCCGATCGCGCGCGCCATTACGCCCAGGCCGCGCAGCACTTTCCAGTCGAAGCCCAGCTCGCAGCCCAGCGCGCCGATGGCGCCGGTGGCGTTGAGCGGCAGGCTCTTGCCCGCGGCGCGCTCGGCTTCGGCGGCGATGAGCTGCACGAGCTCGCAATACCTGCCGTAGAAGCCGGTCTCGCGCGCGATCTCGAACAGGCGCCCCGTGCGCGGATCGCGAGGCTTGTGGATCGGATGGCCGAGGCCCGGCAGGATCTGCCTGTGCGCCCGGTGGTCGGCGACGATCCGGCGGGCGAGCGCGGGCAGGTCGGCGGGCGCCTTGGGGTCGGGCAGGGCCTCGTACAGCATCTTCGCGCAACCTTCCGTCGAGCCGACGAACACGCTGCCCAGCCCGCACAGCCCGGCGGCCACCGCGGCCTGCATCGCCTCCGGCGCGCCGAGATAGGTCAGGCGCGCCGCGAGCGCCGAGGGCGTGATGCCGTGCTCGACCAGCGTGACCACCATGGCGTTGAACAGCCTCGACTCGTTGGCCCCCGGCGTGCGGCCAGTGAGCTCGAGGAAGGCCATGTCGCCCAGGTTCAGCTTGCCGAGGATCTCGCCCGGAAGGTCAAGGCCGCGCACCACGATGCGATCGGCCGTGCTCCAGCCCATCTCGGAGCGCATCGGCTTCGGTTTCCTAGCCATGGCGCGAATGATACAGAGCCGGGGCCACATGGTGCACGGCCTGGACGCTGGCGGGGACCCCGTTTCGCTGCCGAAGGCGTGGTCCCCGAGCGCACCGGTTGCCTCGTCCCTCCGTGCGCTGTCGCACAGAGCGATGGGATCAGAAAAGGTATGTTGGCGTGCGCTTCACTTTCCGCGCACAAAGGAAACCCGTCATGAACATCACCTTGAGTCTGGCGCCGCTGATATCGCTGATCGCCGGCGTCCTGATTCTGATCGTGCCGCGGCTGCTGAACTATATCGTCGCGGCATATCTGATCGTGGTCGGATTGCTGGGACTGTTCGGCGGCGTGCACCTGAGATAGCCGGAGAACGGGAAATGCGCTATGCACTGATTGTGCTCGGAATGCTGTTCTGGTCGGCGAATCCGGCCATCGCCCAGGTGAGCGTCGGGATCGGGCTCCCCAACGTGAGCATCGGAATCAACGTGCAGGCGTACCCGCAACTCGTCCGGGTGCCGGGCTATCCGGTCTACTACGCCCCGCGGCTGCATTCGAACTTCTTTTTTTACGACGGCATGTACTGGGTATACCAGGACGATCACTGGTACGCGAGCACCTGGTACGACGGGCCCTGGGCGTTCGTGGACCCCGAGGCCGTGCCCCTGTTCGTTCTGCGAGTGCCCGTGCGCTACTACCGAAATCCTCCTGCGTACTTTCGCGGGTGGCGGCGGGATGCGCCGCCACGCTGGGGCCAGCACTGGGGCCGCGAATGGGAGCAGCAGCGAAGCGGATGGGACAAGTGGAATCGCAGGGCTGCTCCGGCGCCCGCCCCGTTGCCCGCGTACCAGCGGCAATATTCGGGGAATCGCTATCCCCGCGCGGAGCAGCGGCAGCAGGAGCTTCAGAACCGGAATTACCGTTACCAGCCGCGTGAGCCCGTAGTGCGGCAGCACTACCAGGAACGGGCAGTGCAAAAAGCGCCGGCGCCTTCCCCGCGGCAATGGCAGGCAGCGCCGCAGCGGACAAGCCCCAGGCAGCAGCCGCGGCAGGGGCCGGCCACGCGTGAGCAGCAGGCGCCAAGGTCAAATCAGGAGCGAGCTCCGCAAGATAAGGGAGCGACGCAAGAGCGTGGGCAGCACCCGGACCGCCAGCAAAATGACCAGCCGGGCCAGGGGCAATACCGGTAATACGGCCCGGTCAGGGCCTCGCTCGTGAAGCGGTTTCATTTGCCGTACGATGGCGTCGCGCTTGCGGCGCGCTACGTTGATTCTCTGATCGGCTGGTGGTTGCCCGCACGCGCGAGAACATCCGCCCGCAGTACGGGGGATCCGGATCGCGACGCCTTGCGGCGGTGGGAGGAAGAGGGCGGGAGATCCTCCGGACGCGAACGTACACGCCGGTAAGCAGCAGGCCGCCGGTTGGCCGGCGCAGGCCGGCGGGGGGGCCTCACGCCGGTTGCACGGAATCCTCGGCCAGACCGGAGTACTCGCGCAGGGTGTGGAAGGCGATCTTCGGCCAGCGCTCCTCGGCGACTTCGAGCTCCGCTCGCATGGACGCGAGGAATGCCGGGATCCCGGCAGCGTCGTAGGCCATGCGGTGCGCGTTGGTGTCGATGAAGCGCTTCAGCTCCGCCGCATCCTCCGAGGACACCCAGCGCGCGGCGACGTAGTTCGCGGGAACCAGCCGGATTTCGGCGCCGTATTCGTGCGCCAGGCGGTAGGCGGCGACCTCGAACTGCAGCGCGCCGACCGCCCCGAGCACGGGGGCGCCCCCGGTGCACGGATGGAAAATCTGGATCGCGCCTTCCTCGCCGAGCTGCGCGAGACCGGCGCGCAGCTGCTTGGTCTTCATCGGCGTCAGGAGCTCGGCGCGGCGGAACTGCTCGGGGGCGAAGAACGGCAAGCCGGTGAAGTGCAGCGGTTCGCCTTCGCTGAGCGTGTCGCCCAGGCGGATGGTGCCGTGGTTGGGGATGCCGATGATGTCGCCAGCGTAGGCTTCCTGCACGATTTCCCTGCGCTGGGATAGGAATGACACGGCATTGTTGGTGCGGATCTGGCGCTCGGTGCGGCAGTTCGACACCTCCATGCCGCGCTCGAAGCGGCCCGAGCACACCCGCACGAACGCAACCCGGTCCCGGTGCGCCGGATCCATGTTGGCCTGGATCTTGAACACGACCCCGGAAAACCTGGCCTCGTCGGGGGCCACCGTGCGCTCGCGCTCGGGTCGGCTGCCGGGCGGGGGCGCGAGGTCGACCAGCGCGTCGAGCACTTCCTTGACACCGAAGTTGTTGATGGCCGAGCCGAAGAACACCGGCGTCTGCCGCGCCGCCAGGAAGGCGTCGCGCTCGAATGCCGCACCCGCCGCGCGCACCAGCTCGACCTCCGCCAGCGCGGCATCGTAGGCCGGGCCGAGCCGCTCGCGGCAGGCGGGGTCGCGCTCGCCGATCTCGACCGCGTCTTCGTCAGCCAGACGGTCCAGGCCCGGCGTGAACAGGCGGATGCGCCCCGCGCGCAGGTCGAACACGCCGCGGAATTCGCGCCCGATGCCGATGGGCCAGGTGAACGGCACGGCCGACATGCCGAGCACGGATTCGATCTCGTCGAGCAGCTCGAGCGCCGGTCGCCCCTCGCGGTCGAGCTTGTTCACAAAGGTGACGATCGGGGTGTTGCGCGCCCGGCACACCTGCAGCAACCGCAGGGTCTGCGGCTCGATGCCCTTGCCGCCGTCTATCACCATCAGCGCCGCATCGACGGCGGTGAGCACGCGGTAGGTGTCCTCAGAGAAATCCTGGTGCCCCGGCGTGTCGAGCAGGTTGATGACGCAGCCGCGATACTCGGCCTGCATCACGGACGACGCCACCGAGATGCCACGCTGCTTCTCGATCTCCATCCAGTCCGATGTGGCGTGGCGCGTCGCCTTGCGCGCCTTGACGCTGCCCGCGATGTGGATCGCGCCGGCGAACAGCAGCAGTTTCTCGGTCAGCGTGGTCTTGCCCGCGTCCGGGTGGGAGATGATGGCGAACGTTCTGCGCCGCGCGACTTCGCGCGCGATCGGGCTCATGCGGGGGGTCACCGTGGCGAAGGCGTCGTTCATATCCTCGGAGCAGTCAGTACGGCAGGGGCGGGATTCTATGTGAAATGGGGGCGCAGTCCAATTTCACAACGGATCGGACCGGCTCGAGCACATCTTCGTTGGCCATGACCGCGGCCCCGTGCCGGCCCACGAGGCACTCGGGCAGGTTCTGCGCGGTCCGGGCGAGCGGGCGACTGCTTGCCCGCGGCACGGCTAGATGGGATCCCAGGAGAACACGTCCTGCGAGCGCTCCAGCGGGTAGAACTGCGCGCGCAGCGCGGGAATCGCCTGCTCGGCGATCGCCTCCGGGGTCCAGCCGCCGGCGCGGTGCACCGAGCGTATGGGTCGATGCTGCGAAAACAGGAACAGCTCGTTGGCGCGCACGCCGAAGATCTGGCCGCTGACCTCGGCCGCCGCGTCGCTCGCCAGGTACACCGCGAGCGGCGCGATCTTCGCCGTGTGCATCGACTTCAGCTTCTCCACGCGCGCCTTCTGGTCCTCGGTCTCGGTCGGGATCGAGCCGATCATGCGGCTCCAGGCGAACGGCGCGATGCAGTTCGAGCGCACCTTGTACTTGGCCATGTCGAGCGCCATCGACTTCGACAGTCCGACGATGCCGAGCTTGGCCGCCGAGTAGTTGGCCTGGCCGAGGTTGCCGATCAGGCCCGAGGTCGAGGTCATGTTGACGTAGCAGCCCGAGCCCTGGCTCTTGAAGTGGGGCGCCGCCGCGCGCGACACGTAGAAGGTGCCGTTCAGGTGCACGTCGATGACGGCCTTCCACTCCTCGACCGACATGTTGAAGAAGAAGCGGTCGCGCAGGATGCCGGCATTGTTCACCACGCAGTCGATGCGCCCGAACGCGCCCAGTGCGGTCCTGACGATGTGGTTGGCGGACTCCCACTCGGCGACGCTGTCGGTATTCGCCACCGCGGTGCCGCCCTGCGCCTTGATCTCCTCGACCACTTTCTGCGCCGGGCCGGCGTCCTTGCCTTCGCCGGATAGCGAGGCGCCGATGTCGTTCACCACGACCTTCGCGCCCTGCGCCGCCATGGCGAGCGCGAAGTCGCGGCCGATGCCGCCGCCCGCGCCGGTGACCAGCACGACCTTGCCTGCAAGCATGCCTGCCATCATCAGTCCCCGCGGGAAGGATCGCGCAGAAAGGGAATCTTCGCGCGGGAAAGGTCGATCATAACGCAGCTCCAGTGCCGAACAGGGCGGTAATCTGGCTCGAAAGCACGCCGCCGTTGCCGTGCGCGAGCGCCACTTCGGGGCCTGCCACCTGGCGCGCCCCGGCCTCGCCGCGCAATTGTCGCACCGCTTCGACCACCAGGAAGATCCCGTACATCCCAGGGTGCACGCAGGACAGCCCGCCGCCGTTGGTGTTGACCGGGAGGGTGCCGCCCGGCGCGATGCGTCCGCCCGAAACGAACGGGCCGCCCTCGCCCTTGGCGCAGAAACCCAGGTCCTCGAGGAACAGGATCGTGTTGATGGTGAAGGCGTCGTACAGCTCGAGCACGTCAACGTCGGCCGGGCGCAGCCCGGCCATCTCGAAGGCGCGCGCGCCGGACTCGCTGGCGGCGGTCACCGTGAGATCGGGCATGGAGGAGATCTGGCGATGCCAGTGCGCCGAGGCTGCACCGAGCAGGTACACCGGCGGCTTGGGGAGGTCCTTCGCACGCTCGGCGCGCACCAGCACGTAGGCGCCGCCGCCGTCGGTCACCAGGCAGCAGTCGCGCACCGTGAGCGGGTCGGAGACCATGCGCGCGGCGAGGACGTCCTGCACGACGAGCGGCTCGCGCGCGAACGCCTCGGGATTGAGCTGCGCCCATTTGCGCGCCGCGACCGCGACCTCGGCGAGCTGCTCGCGCGTGGTGGCGTACTGGTGCATGTGGCGCGCGGCCGCGAGGGCGTACGAGGAGGGTGGATTGAACGGCTTGTAGGGATGCTCGAAGGGCTGCGGATCGAGCGCCGCCTTGTACTTAGCCGTTTCGCCGCGGCCGACGCCGGTGCGCTGGTTCGAGCCGTAGGCCACCAGGACGGCGTCCGCGAGGCCGGCCTGCAACGCGAGCGCCGCCGGAATGAGATGGCCGACGAAGGACGAGCCGCCGACCATCGTCGAATCGGTAAAGCGTGGGCGCATACCAAGCTGCTCCGCGAACGCCAGTCCAGACATGAAGATGTTGGTGCTCGCCACGACGACGCCGTCGACGTCGCGCGTCGTCAATCCCGCGTCGGCGAGCGCGTTCTTTGCAGCCGCCGCCATGATCTCGGTCTCGGACCAGCCTGGCGCCTCGCCGCAGCAGGCGAGCCCGACGCCTGCGACCGCGACCGAACCGCGCAGCGAGCTCCTCATGCCGGCACGAACTCCACCAGGGCTGCCTCGCCCTCGCCGGCGATGCGCGCCTGCACGCGCAGGCCGATGGCGACCGCCTGTGGCGCGATGCCGGCGACCCGGCTCATCATGCGCACGCCCTCCTCGAGATCGATCAGCACGACGCTGTAGTCGCCGCCGTCGGCGGGCCGGCGGCGCACCACGGTGCTCGAGTACACGGTGCCGCGGCCGCTCGGCCGCACCCATTCCAGGCGATCCGCGCCGCAGTGCGGGCACAGCACGCGCGGGTAGAAAACGTGCTTCGCGCAGGCCGCGCAGCGCTGGATCTCGAAGCGGCCCGCGGCGAGCTTGTCGCGGTACGTCTTCTCGGGGCCGAGCGGAGGGGCCGCAGCGCTCGTCGTTGCCATGATGCGCAGGATTGTAGTCGCGGGCCGGGGCCCGGCGCGCCGCCGTTTCGCAGCCCCGCGCTCACTTGCGCGTGATCAGCACCAGCCCGGCCGCGACCAGCAGCATGCCCCCGACCAGCCCCGCGGTGACGCGCTCGGCGAGGATCGCGGCGCCGAGCAGCACGCCGATCACCGGCGCGAGGAAGTTGAAGCTGATCACCACGCTCGGGGTGTAGCGGCGGATCAGCTGGAAATTGACCGTGAAGGCGAGGCCCGCAACTACCACGCCCTGATACAGGATCCCGGCCACGGGCGCGAAGCCGATGCGGTCGACACGCACGGTCTCCACGGCGAGCGCACCCGCCGCGAACAGCGGCAGCGAGATCAGCATCTGCCACAAGGTCAGCCGCACCGCGTTCACGCGCCGCAGCAGCCGGCCGCTCAGCGCGAGGCGCAGCCCGAGCAGCACAGCGCTCGCGAGCACGATCCAGTCTCCGAGGCCCGCGCCGCCGGCCGGCCCGGCGCCGCGCGTGAGCACCAGCGCGGTCCCGCCGAAGGCAACCAGTGCGCCCAGCGCGCGCCCGGGCCGCAGCCGGTCGCCGGGCACAAGGAAGTGCGCAAACAGCACGCCGAACAGGGGATTGGTCGCGATGAGCACCGCGCCGTTCACTGCACTCGTGCGCTCGAAGCCGATGTTCATCAGCGCGAGCTGCAGCGTGAACAGCACGCCGATGCCGAGCAGCGCCGGCCATTCGTGGCGCTCGGGCTTGAGCGGAATGCGCGCGTACAGGGCCCAGGCGGCCACGCAGGCGCTGCCGAGCGCGAAGCGCAGCAGGCCGCTCCACAGCGGCGGGAACGCCTCGAGCCCGAGCTTCAGCGCGACCGGGTTGCCGCCCCACAGGAGGTTGATCAGCACGGCGGCGAGCACCGCGCGCGCCGGAATCGACCAGCTCAAGAATCGTCCCCTTTCGCGGGCGCACTAGAATGCAGTCCGCCGCCATTCGCATCCATTCGCGCCGATGAACCCCCAGCACGCCTGCGGCCTCAGAGCCGCGCTCGCTCCGCGCTCCGTGGCGATCATCGGCGCGTCCGACAATCCGCACAAGGTCGGCGGCCGGCCGATTCTGTACATGAAGCGCTACGGCTACGGCGGCGTAATCTACCCGATCAATCCGGCGCGCGCCGAGGTGCAAGGCCTGAAGGCCTATGCTGACCTCGCCGCGCTGCCCGAGGCGCCCGAGCTCGTGATCGTGGCGGTTGCCGGCGAGGAGGCGGTGCGCGCGGTCGAAGCCTGCGCCGCGCGCGGCGCCAAGGTCGCGGTGGTCATGGCCTCGGGCTTCGGCGAGCTCGGCGCCGAGGGGCGCGCGCTGCAGGATCGCATGCTCGCGGCGGCACGCGCCTCGGGCATGCGGCTGGTCGGGCCGAACTGCCAGGGGCTGGCGAACTTCGCCACGGGCGCGGTGGCCAATTTCTCCACCGTGTTCCACGAGATCGAAGCACGCGACGGGCCGGTGGCGATCGTCAGCCAGAGCGGGGCATGCTCGCAGGCGATCTACGCGCTCGCGCGCCAGCGTGGCCTGGACGTGCGCCACGTGCACGCCACCGGCAACGAGGCCGACGTCACCGTGGCCGACCTCGCGCTCGAGATCGCCGGCGAGGAGGGCGTGCGGCTGCTGCTGCTGTACATGGAGGCGATTCCGAAGCCGGAGGTGCTCGCGGCCGCCGCCGAGCGCGCGCGCGAGCGCGACCTGCCGATCGTCGCGGTGAAGGCCGGGCGCACCGAGAGCGGCCGGCGCGCGGCGAGCTCGCACACCGGCGCGCTGGCGAGCGAGGACCGCGTGGTGGACGCGTTTTTCGCGCAGCATGCGATCTGGCGCGTGCCCGACCCGCACGCGCTGGTCGCGGCGGGGCCGCTCTATCTGAAGGGCTGGCGGCCCAGGGCGGCGCGCTTTGTCGCGCTCAGTAATTCGGGCGCGAGCTGCGTCATGGCGGCCGATGCCGCCGAGGAGCTCGGCCTGCCGCTCGCGCATATCGGGCCGGCGGCACGTTCCCGGCTGGCGGCGGTGCTGCCCGGCTTCGCCACCGCGACCAACCCGCTCGATGTCACCGGCGCGCTCCTCGGCTCGCCCGAGCTGTTCGCGCGAGCGCTGCCGATCCTCGCGCACGAGGTCGAAAGCGAGCTCACGATGGTCGCGCTGCCGGTTGCGGGCACCGGCTACGACGTGCCGGGTTTCGCGCGCGAGTTCGCGGCGCACGCGCAGGCGACCGGACGCGCGGTGGTGCTCGCCGCGCCACAGCCCGAGGTGCGCGCCGAGTTCGAGCGCGTCGGCCTGCCCGCCTACGCGCGCGAGCGCGAGGCGATCGGCACGCTCGTGCAGCTCGCCGCGCACAGTGCGCTCATGCGCAAGGTTCCGCGGCCGCAGCCACGCGCGCGCGCGCCGGCGTTGCCGGAGGGCGAGAGCGGATTCCTGAACGAGGCGCAGAGCCTCGCGCTGCTCGCGGCGGTCGGGATCGCGGCCGTCGAGCATCGCCTGTGCCGCAGCGAGAACGAAGTGCGCGCGGCAGTTGCCGCGCTGGGCGCTCCGGTGGCGCTCAAGGCCTGCTCGCGCGATGCGCCGCACAAGACCGAGCTCGGACTGGTCGCGCTCGGCATCGCCGATGCGGGCGCCGCGGCCGCGCAGTTCGGGCGCCAGTCGCAGCGTCTCGCCGAGCTCGGCGCGCGCTTCGAGGGCGTCGTGGTGGCGCGCATGGCGAAGGGGCGGCACGAGCTTGCGCTCGGTGCGCGCGTCGATCCGCTGTTCGGGCCGGTGGTGCTGGTGGGCGAGGGCGGCATCTACCTCGAGGCGTTGAAGGATTTTCAGCTGCTGCTGCCGCCGTTCTCCGAGGACGACGTGCTGGGTGCGCTCGGCCGATTGCGTATCGCGCCGCTGCTCGCAGGGGTGCGCGGCCAGCCGGCGCTCGACACGGAGGCGTTCGCGCGCATGGCGGTCAACCTCGGCGACGCGATGCTCGCCTGGCGCGGAAGCATCGCGTCCGTGGACGTGAACCCGGTGATGCTGTTCGAGAAGGGCCGCGGCGCGCTCGCGGTGGACGCGCTCGTCGAGCGCGCTTGACTACCAGGCCTCGGGCGGGCGCTCGAGCGGCACCGCCTCGTTCGCGGCGCGCAAGGCCGGATCGAGCGCTTGCGGCGCGCGCGGCTCGATCCGGTCGCCGGGGAGGATCGTGCCGCCGAGCAGCACCCGGCAGTTCAGCCCCGAGCGATTGATGAGCGGCTTGAAGACCTTTTTGCCCAGCAGGTCCTCGAGGTAGCGGCAGGGCACGTTCAGCCGCCCGCCGTACAGGACGCAGTCGCCGACCGAAAAGTAGCGGCCCACCAGATGATTGAGCGGCACGCCGCGCGTGGTGAGGTTGCGCCGGTGCTCGTGCGGAGCGAGCACGATACCGTGGTCGCGCGCCAGGGCTTCGAGGGTCTCGGCCTCGATCAGCGTCACCTGGCGGTCGATGTGATGGCGCGGCGAGTAGGTGCCGCGGCGCGTGGCGTAGCGGTCGTCCTCGATCCCCACTCCCGCGAGCAGCCGCGCCTCGGCGAGCGCGCGCATGGGCGCCGAGGCCTCGCCGGCGATGTGGATGTGGATCAATTCTCCGGCCCAATGCATGCGAATCTCCGCCGCTTCTCCTCGTTTCAAACGCTGCCCCGAGCGGGCCGCGCCGCTATAATTGCACATTCCCTGCGAGCACATTCCAGCCCATGAAAGTCCTGGTCAGCGTCAAGCGCGTGGTCGATTACAACGTCAAGGTGCGCGTCAAGGCCGACGGCAGCGGCGTCGAGACCGCGAACGTCAAGATGTCGATGAACCCGTTCGACGAGATCGCGGTGGAGGAGGCGGTGCGCCTCAAGGAAGCCGGCGTCGCCACCGAGATCGTCGCGGTGTCCTGCGGCCCGCAGGCCTGCCAGGAGACGCTGCGCACCGCGCTCGCGCTCGGCGCCGATCGCGCCATCCTGGTCGAGAGCGACGCCGAGCTGCAGCCGCTCGCGGTGGCCAAGCTGCTCAAGGCGGTGTGCGACAAGGAGGCGCCGGGGCTGGCGATCCTGGGCAAGCAGGCGATCGACGACGACTCCAACCAGACCGGGCAGATGCTCGCCGCGCTGACCGGCTGGGCGCAGGCGACTTTCGCCTCCAAGCTGAAGATCGCCGGCGGCAAGGCGGAGGTGACGCGCGAGGTCGACGGCGGCCTGGACACCATCTCGATCAAGCTGCCGGCGGTGGTGACCACCGACCTGCGCCTGAACGAGCCGCGCTACGTGACGCTGCCCAACATCATGAAGGCGAAGA
>Ga0307373_10005034_pt1 | contig 21884 bp, 15 predicted proteins | sample OX2MG_FD_202534 | JGI IMG/M metagenome (GOLD analysis project Ga0307373, IMG submission 202534) | Soil microbial communities from Risofladan, Vaasa, Finland - OX-2 | ecosystem: Environmental > Terrestrial > Soil > Coastal area > Acid sulfate soil | place: Finland: Risofladan, Vaasa | collected...
ATATAGTCAAATATAGCCAAGGCATTTAAACTTAAAAAGGAAGTGGTTCTCCTCCCTGCGGCAAGACCGCTGGGTTTCCGAACCGAAAATTTATGAACAGCTTTTACCGGCAACACCTGATACCGTTGGATTTCGTTTATACCGCCAAATTGATGTACGGCTTGATAAAACTAACCCGGGAGGGCTATTTCCCTGCCGGCAGTGATATCCTGGCTATCCATTCCGGAGGTTTGCAGGGTAACCGATCTCTTCCTGAAGGGAGTTTGACGTTTTAGATTATCTTTGCGCGCATTTTATCATCATTCCTTCTTCTGATATGTCCGGGTTTCCCCGCATTCATTTTGCTGCCTGCATGATATTCATTACTGGCTTCATGATTTCTGACATGCCATACGCCAGAGGCCAGGATATTATACCCGGATTGACCGTGATGGAAGCCGGTGGCAAAAATATCCTCAGCTGGGTTAACGAATTTCGGACAGTTCGCAGCATTGGTGTACAATGGTCAATGGACAGCCAATATAATTATTCCACCATTGGGTATGCCAGGCAGCCCGGACTCAGGCAGAATACATTCACAGATCAGGAAATCCGGATGGGGATAAATTTTTACCGCCTGTATTTTGAATTAACTGATGGAAAAGTTGACTACAGCAGTCCTGTCCGCATACTGGATTCTCTTCAGGCTGAAAGGAGTCATTTTCAGATACCCCCTCCGATGGTTATTCTTCCTGAACCAGTTATCAAAAAGGAAGTGATGAAAAAAATACTTCCGGTTCCCTATTCCCCTTCCATTTATGTGTACACCAACCAGGATGGGAATGTTAATATCAGTCTTGAAGATGTGCTCCAGGGTCAGTATACCCTGAAATTTTATGACAGCACTGGTGCATTAATATTCACCATTCCCCGGATCGATCAGGATTTTCTCATCCTGGATAAATCCAATTTTTTGCATTCAGGATGGTTTCATTTTAAATTATTCAACCATGATAAGCTGAAACAGAAATGGAAACTTTTTATTCCGGACCAATCCATTAGACTCCATCACTGACCAGATGAGCTCCAAAGACCTGTTCAAAATCAGCACATAATTCCCGCTTAACTTCAGCCATAGGAACTTCGGTTCCCAGCTCCCGCTGCAGGGAAGTAACCCGACCACCGGCAATACCGCAGGGGATGATCCCGTTGAAATAGTGAAGATCTGTGTTGACATTGAAGGCGAACCCGTGCATAGTGATCCAGCGGCTGCAGCGTACCCCCATAGCGCAGATTTTACGGGCTTTCCCCGGATTCTCTGCGTCAAGCCAGACTCCCGTTAAACCTGGGGAGCGTTCCCCTTTTATTGCATATTTATCCAGGGTCCGGATGATCACTTCCTCCAGGCTCCTCAAATAATACCCGATATCAGTCCGGAATCGTTCAAGATCCATAATGGGATATCCCACTACCTGGCCGGGTCCATGAAAAGTAATATCTCCACCGCGGTTGGTCTCTACAAATTGTATACCCTGTTCGTCCAACTGCTCTGGGCTGGCCAGCAGGTTCCTGGAATGTCCGCTTTTACCCAGGGTATATACCGGAGGATGCTCACAGAAAATAAGGTAATGGGTGGTGGATTGGTTTGAGGATAAAATACCTAACCCCTTCCTTTCAGCTGACTGGGATTTGAATTGTATATTTTCCCTTAGCAGTTTTTCCTGGTATTCCCATGCCTCCCGATAATCTATGAGGCCAAGATCCCTGAATATGACTTCCTGAACCATATTCCCAGTTTCCATAACCGCAAAGATAAGGGTTGGCGGATTGAGGAGAAAGCAGTCAGTAAGGCATCGTTCAGCAAACCTGCCTTTAATCTGACTGCTGTCATAAAATATCATTTTAATGTAAAAAATTACCCTTGCTTTCAGGTCAGTAATATGAAGCGAACAGGTATTGACCTAAAAAGCGATCTTATTCATATATATTAAATAGTACAGGCCTTTATAAAACCCGGTAGACATGGAAACTGAGCTTTGATAAATGCATATTAAAGTCCATTTGGTTATCGTTGAGGACCCTACTTCCCAAACCTGGTTAAGATTGCGGTCAAAATTCCAGGGTCCCATTTAGCTTTCCTCCGGATTGCCAGGGGGAAAATGCCCTGCTTCCCCCTACAGAAAACACAGGGCATTTAAATTAAAGTTAATATTATAATCTCCTGACAGATTGGATATTCATCTCATCTATATTTATTTATTTATTTCCCGGGAAATATATAGGCTTTTAAATTACCCGGTAAACTCCTTCAATCGGAAACCGGACCCAGGTAAAAGGATAATAGAAGGACCAGTATTTTAATGAGCCCAGGTAAAATGTTCCTTTATTCCTGCCTGGGAAAATGGTCAGGGCTAGTTTTTCGCAGCTGATTTTTGTGGATAACCCGATGATTTACAGTCCGATTAGGTATTTTTGTCAAAACTTCCCAGGGATATGGATGAGGATCAAGGACTGGAAAAAGAACAGGATCCGGAATCGGAAGAACTATTCGAGCGTGTGAACTTCATGGTTGATCGCCATCAGGAGCCCCTGCGAATTGACAAATTCCTGGTTAACCGGATCGAACATGCTACGCGAAACAAGATTCAGCAGGGTGCGGAATCGGGTATGATCCTGGTGAATGATAAACCGGTCAGGTCCAATTATCGGGTAAAGCCCCTCGATCATATTGTGGTAATGACCAGCCGGGAACCTGAATTGACCGAAATCATCCCGGAAGACCTCCCCCTGAATGTGATTTATGAGGATGAAGACTTGCTTGTACTCAACAAACCCCCCGGTATGGTCGTACATCCGGGCAGCGGCAATCCGAGAGGAACCTTGGTAAATGGACTAGCCCATTATATCGGTCCTGGCTTGGAAGGGTCTCCAATCCCGCGTTTTGGCCTGGTTCACCGGATAGACAAGAATACCACAGGATTGCTGGTGGTAGCGAAATCCCCTAAAGCGCTCAGCGGGTTAGCTGGCCAGTTTTTTGAGCATAGCGTCAACCGGGAATATATAGCCCTGGTCTGGGGAGATATGGAACTGGAGCAAGGTACGATTGCCATCCATGTGGGACGTCACCAGCGGTTCCGTAAGATTATGGATGCATATCCAGATGGTGATCATGGAAAACCAGCGGTAACCCATTACCAGGTGCTGGAACGGTTCGGATATACCACTTTGATCGCCTGCAGGCTGGAAACAGGCCGCACTCACCAGATCCGGGTGCATATGCAGCATATGGCCCATCCGATATTCAATGATGGGTCCTATGGCGGAGACCGGATTGTCAAAGGAACCATTTTCAGTAAATACCGTCAGTTTGTGGAAAACTGTTTTGCAATAATGCCTCGCCTGGCCCTCCATGCCAGATCTTTGGGATTTATTCATCCGAGGACCCTGCTTCCATTATATTTTGCATGTGACCTGCCTGTGGATTTTGCTGCTTTAGTGGATAAATGGCGGGTATATACGAGGTCCTCTGTGAATCGCTGACAGAGTCAACACCTGTTTTGAAATCATCCATCTTCAGGGTAAAATCCACTTTTTCCCTTTTCCCGATCGGAATGCCCCAGTTACCCTGATATCTAATTTCATCCGGGACCTGGTATCCCCTGAACTGGGTTAGGGAAACCTCCATATGCACGTGAAAATCAAACAACCAGCTTTTAAAAGCCAGGGTATAGCTTCGATAAAGGATATGAAAATGGGTGGTATCATAATAAGTTTTCAGGTTTAGAATGACCGCCTTATCCTTATATTCAGGCTTGGCTATCGCTGTAAATAACCAACAAGGCGTTCCCCGGTAATCCTTCTTACTGATGGAAAAATTATACCTGGGAATAATTTCCTTGTCAAATATGGCCACCCTCCTGCCCACTACTGGTATACCGGGAACCCTTTTGCCGGGATTGAATATCAGTATCTTAAGCTGCCGGACATGTTTTTCGACACGGAAGTCATTCACATGATCATCATTAATACCCCCATTCACCAGATTATCTTCACCGCAGACGGTATCCCTGGGCAGAAATAAACTGCCATACATTTGTGCGGTAAAGTACCTGTAATTCCCGTTCCGGGTATAAAAATTCCCTGTGGTTTTTTGTTTCAGGACCACCATATGCCTGCATCCGTTTTCTTCTATCTCCCTGGTGATGCTTTGCAAGGAAGCAGTCACCTTCCCTTTTTTATTATACACCAGGATCTGGTTTCTGGCGGTATATCCGAGGATCCGTAAAGTTTTGAAGGCTTTATAAAAACTGGTATCGTTTTCGATCCTCCGGATAAAACCGGCTATGTTGAAATCATACCGGCTCGCCCGGATGACCACGGGATCCAGCACCACGGTCCGGGCAAGCTGGTCCGATGAACTGTCCTGACCCTGCAAGGGCCCTGAAAAGGTAAAAACCAGGGAAATAGACAGGATAAGGGGATTGAAACCATATTTCATCATTGCAGATGGATAGTAATTTTCGGGAAACGACTCTTCATCTAAGGTAGGCAGAAATCAACCTATAATGTCCACTGTAATCCTGCATCCAGGTTGAATTTCCGGGTGGCATAACCCAGGATCTCCTCATACCTTGAATTGGTGATATTATCCAGGTCAGCAAATACCTTCCATGCCCGCAATGGTGTCCAGTCCAGGTGGATATTCCACAACCAGTATGGATTTAGCTCCACAGAGGTTGCCGGATAATTGCTGAAATCCAGATCCGATCTCCCCCCGGTATATTTCAGGTCGGAACCCACAAAAATAACAGGACATACCTGCCAACCCACATGCATCCCGAAACTGTTTTCAGGCCGCCGGTAAAGATTATCATAAGTGGTGTCTGCTTTACCATTCCCTGGAGCGGTCACATTACCACTCACATAGGCATAATAACCCTTCAGGTTCAATCCAGGAATGGCTTCATAGTCTATTTCAACCTCCCCTCCCCGATCATGCTGCTGATTGAAGTTAATATAGGCATTGGTAAAGGCAATGACATCTTTCATATCCCGGATAAATCCCGTGACCCGGAACTTTAGGCGGTTATTCATCCATAAAGATTCATACCCTGCTTCATAACTCATCCCTTTCTCCGGCTTCAAGCTCCTGGAACCATATGGGGAATATAACTGGTAAAGAGAGGGGGCATTAAAAGTTGAAGCTATATTGACAAAGATTTTTTGGTGACCCGCGAATGAATAAAAGGGGTTTATGGTGAATGTCGGGTTGAATCCATATTGCGAATGTTCGTTCAGCCTGCCTCCTGCTATAAGATTGAAACCGCTGTCATTCTTTAAAAACAGGGACAGATAGACACTGGATAAGGATGTCCGGGCTGAGTCCGGGGAAAGGCTGCTTGAATAAGGACCATAGGAACTAATGGAAAGACTGGATTGTTCCGTAGAGGTGTAAAGTTCCTGAAACCCAGCCAGCAAGGAGACCTGCCTGGAAATCCGGGCATTCAGGTAAGCCTCTCCGTCATGCATATGGCTGATATCAGATTCCTGATAGTAGCTTGATTTTATTGAGGAAGAATCGTCCAGATAACCCCGATGGGTGTATCCGTAACTGTAGATCAGATGCAGTACCGATCTGGACAGGTTAACCGTACCCTGTATGCCTCCCTGTAGGTAATGGGTGTAGTAGGTGTAATTTTTGGCATCAGTATATGCTCCCTCCGGGATGTTCGCATGTTCATCACTATAGCGTAAAAAAGGCATTAAGTCCAGTTTCGGACCCACTTTAAAGCCCAGATTGACATTGACCGATTTATCATGAAGGCCATCATTGGTGAAATGACCAGTGCCCGTTGTGTCCACGGCTCCCGGGAATCCGCGTGAATCCAGGTTGGTCAGCATCACATTATAGCTTATTTTATCAGAATGACCATAAATACCGGCATTTTCCTTAAAAGTGCCGTAGCTACCCCCGGTCATGGAAGCGGTTGCCCCGAATGGTTTTTTACCCCCCTTTTTCGTAATGATATTGATCACCCCCGCCACCGCACCAGAACCATATAGGGTGGAACCTGCACCCCGGATAATTTCAATATGATCAATCATATCCACCGGGATGAGGTTAAAATCAAAATGGCTGGTGATTTGCGATGCATCATAGACCACCACCCCATCCAGCAGGATCATCGTATAACCATCAGCTGCTCCACGGGTAAAAACATATTGGTTGGTGCCTGGAGCACTTTCCGCTCCACTGATCGTGATTCCGGGCTGAAAATTCAGGATCTGGCCTAATGATTTTCCTTCATTTTCCCTCAATTCCCGGGAAGTAATGACAGCAACTACCTGTCCGGTAAGGGATTGTTTTACCCTTGTTTTTTCTGCGGTAACGACGACTTCATCCAGCGACCTGCTGGTGTCCTGGGCATAAGTTTGGATCACCCCCAGGATGAGGATCAAAAAAATAATTACTTTTTTCATGACATTTGAATTGAGGTGAATGAAATAAATCATACCCTCAGGTAAAATACTTGAATGGAACCACTCCGGTCAGAGTAAATTTCATCCATGCTTTTTTTCCCGAAAGCTATGCAATGAGAAATGATCCAGGCAGGTCTTCTGACTTGTTCCGATTCCGGAAGCCTTCCCGTCCAGCGGACAGTGGCATGTGGATATTCCGGCATTTAGGCGGCTGATATTGCGCCTGGAACTTACAGCATCGGGTAATGTCCAGGATTTTCACCTGGTTCCCTTTTCATCCCGCTCTAGCGGGAAACCTTGATCGGGAACAAAAGTATAAAAAAAAGAAAAACAATGAATAAAATATTTATTCCATGATCGGTTGGCAATTCAAAAAGTAATCTGCAAAGTGGTAAACGAATACCAGGAATGTGCAATTACCAGCATCCAGGAAATCCGGCCTTTTCATTTCAAGGACATCTAAAAGAAACCAGGATTCCGTTATTTCAGGACCTTTGACCCCGCTTAAACAAATGCAGGCCAATCCATTATATTGGGTGTGATGATAACCATTCATTGGGTTGCTTCACGGATAATTCCAAGAAACGCTTTAATGATTTAAGTCTTTATTAAGGCCAAGGTCCATAAATTGCATTGGTGAATTAAATCCGCTTTCGATTTCCATTTCCATTTCCCCTTGGTGTTTTGACTACTTATGCCTTGAATAAAAACAGCAGGGGCATATTGCCCCCTGCTGTACGGTATAATATTTAACGGTAACTCCCTTGGACTGGTAAACATCCTTGATGGTGGTCTAGGCCTTATGGCCAGTTTCATCCATCAACCAGATATGATGGGCTTTTTGCTGGCAGTGATATAGCCGCCCTGAACAGTTTTCAATATGGCTATGCCCTGGTCCCTGTTCATTTCCATCAATTTCCTGGAATCAATGTTTCCGGCAACCACATGAAAGGTCAGGACAGCCGCCAACTGGGATTTATTTTCAGGCTTAACCAGATTGTTGACCGCAACTGCAGGAGGTTTTTCAAAATCTTCGTTAGTGGGGGCAAAAACCGGGAATGGCCTGAACCTTCAGGGGTTTTCCCCAGTCTTGCAGCCTTAACAGGAGCCACCAGGGTAGTATGATCCTTTGAATGCATGGCGTCCTCAATAATGTTAAGGGAGGGATACCTGGCAGCCCCATCCACCATTTTAGTTTTGCATCCGTGCAAAGGCAGCTCCGGAAAAAAGAAAAGCCAGGCTGAATAATACTGGTTATTTGCAGGGGAATGATTGTATAAAAATGATTTTATTGGGTGAAAAAATATGTTCCCTACCAATTCGACTAACCCTAATGCCCGGATTTAACATTTGAGGCAATCTTCCTTTTTTGCTGGCAGCAAAGGGAAATTCAATGAGCAGTCTGGTCAGTGATTCTGACCTGTATTTTATCAATGCGATGAGCGTCCATGGCTGTAATCTGGAAGCTGAATCCCCTCCAGTCCAGTTTTTCCCCTTTTTGGGGAATATGTTCTAAATGATACAGGATAAACCCGGCCAGGGTGTCAAAATCCTGACTGATCTCCCCCAGCCAGTCTTCCTTTTCAAAATAGGTCAGAAAGTCATAAAAACGGATCTGGCCATCTACCAGGAAACTACCATCAGTTCCCTTAACAATCCCATATCCTGTATCATTGGGCTGGGGCATGTCACCCAACAGGGCTTCCAGGATATCCTTGATAGTGATCATGCCCTGCAGGCTGCCATACTCATCCACAATGAAGGCCAGGTGAATTTTGGTTTGCCTGAATTGTTCCATTAACTGGTACGCGGAATTACCCTCAGGCACAAAAACTGGTTTTTTCAGCAGATCGCTCAAAGGTGTACTATCATCCGCCGAATATAAATCCTTGATATAGATCACCCCTTTCAGGTTATCGATCTGACCTTCGGATACGGGATAAACAGAATGCGGATTTGACGCAATTTTGCGTTTTAGCCCTTCCCTGCTTTCATTCATATCAATCCACACCATATCCGTCCGGTGAGTCATCAGGGATGTGATATTCCGGTCTCCGAGATGAAATACCCGCTCTATGATCTCCTGTTCATTTTCTTCAATATTCCCTGAAGAAGTACCTTCATCAATCATCGCCTTGATCTCTTCCTCAGTCACCGAATTATCGGCAACTGTCTTAAGCCCGAACAAACTGACGATGGCATTGGAGGAGACTGTCAGCAGCCAGATAAAAGGAAATGTAACCACAGATATCAGGTTCATCAGGGGTGACATAGCCCTGGCAATGGTCTCAGGGTTTGCCATGCCGATCCGCTTGGGGACCAGTTCTCCCAATACCAGGGTAAAATAGGTGATGATCAGCACCACGATGATCAGGGACAAATGTTTGCTGTAAGGTTGCAACCATGCCCACCTGTCCAGCAATTGTATGAAGAATTTCCTGACATTGTCCCCTGATAAAATTCCCAAAAGGATCCCCGTAATCGTGATGCCGATCTGTACAGTGGAAAGGAATCGGTCCGGGTTGTTGGCCAGTTTCAGGGCTTTTCTTGCGGTTTCATCTCCCTTATTAACCAGCTGTTCCAGCCGGATCTTCCTGGCTGATACCAGGGCAATTTCCGACATGGAAAATATGCCGTTGATAATGATCAGGATGAACAGGATTAAAACCTCCATGGCGGGCTTGTAATTTACATAATTACCAGATGGCAGTTAATAGAAATAAAAAAACAGGCCGTTTTCCTGGCCTTGACGACCGGAAAATCATCCTTTTTTTTGCTTTCTCAGAAGGTCATATCCCGGTCCGTTCCCTTCCAAACCTAAACTTGAATTGAACACCCAACCGGTTGCCCAGCCCGCCAAAAGGCCAAGCATGGCTCCGCAAAAAGTATCCACCGGATAATGGACTCCTACATAGATCTGGGCATAGGAAATGACAAAAGCCCAGGCAAAAGCCAGATTCATCCATTTGCCAAATAACGGTCTGAGGGTGAGAAACATGAACATGGCCATGCCAAAATGATTAGTCGCATGGGAGGAAGGGAAACTGAATCCTGACCCGCAGGGAACCAGCAGACGGGTAAATGCCGATACCACCGGATCATTACAGGGTCTCAAACGCTGCACCCAGAATTTGAATAAATGGCTGCAGGTGAAATCTGTAATGCCAAAAGTAAGTAAAAAGAAAAGCACCCATAAAGCTCCACGGAACCTGAAGTTGAGCACCATGAAAACGAGCAGGAACAGATAGAGCGGGGCCCAGAAATAAGGATTGCGCATGAAGGGTAGCACTGCATCCAGGAACCCGTTATGCCATAATCCGTTGATATGGTAAAACAGCCTGATATCCCAATTTCGGATTTCCCCTTTAAGTATGGAAAAATTCATGGCAGCCTGGTTGCAATCAGGAGCAGTCTCGGGGAGTGGTTAGGTTCATAAGGAGACAGATCATAATCCCCGAATGTTTCCCTGATTTTAAGTTGTTGCCGGCCAAACATTTCCTCAAAATCCTGCAGGGTATAAGCCATCACCCTTTCTTCATGCTTTTCCCGGATCAGTTTCGAAGAATCATAAATTTCTATCCGTTTAACAAACCTATCCCCCGATAGGCTCCGCTGGATAAAGAACTGAACTCCTTTGATAACCTTAACCTCATTTTCCACCAGATTTTCTTTAATAAATGTGCTGTTCAGATAATCCAGCACCAGGGTCCCTCCCTCTTTTAGTGCCATACCCATGCTCCTCAATGCCTGTTCATTTTCCCGCTGACTGTCAAAGTAACCAAAACTGGTGAAAAAGTTAAATACATAATCATAATAATTGCTCCGGAAATAGGACCGCATATCATGGGTATAAAAGACCAGTTGTCCAGCTGCCGAAGCGGCAGATTTTTGGATATTCCTGGAGGAAAGATCAATCCCATCCACCTCAAGCCCTCTTTCAGCTAACTGCCTCGCATACCTGCCATCCCCGCTAGCCATATCCAGGACCAGGGCAGAGGCAGGCGGTTTAAGGTATTCCATCAGCCGATCAATGCATCTACCCGCCTCTTCCTCATTACGGTGAAAATACAGAATGGGGTAATAGGGTGAGTTGAACCAGGTCTCAAACCATTGATCAGTAGAGGGCACGCGGGATAATTTAGCCGTAAATGTAAGGATCAATTACCGGTTATTCCTGCCTATTTCCAAAGTAAAGCCAGTTCAACTTTTCTTCTTTATTCCATTGACAATATATTATATTTCGGAGCAACTTTATTTAAATCCAATTTCCCGTAAGATTCCCGCAGTTTCCTCCGGCCCTGCTGGAATATATACCCCTGCTCCGGATCCGGCTTCAGCAGGCTATCCGGAAAAATCTATATTTGCAGTCCTAAAGTTTGTTTTGTGCCACTTATAAAATCCATTTCCGGCATCAGGGGAACTATTGGGGGGAAACCCGGGGAAGGGCTTACTCCCTTGGATGTTGTCAGATTTGTAAGCGCATTCGGGACCCTGTTGGGTAAGAAGTCCGCCAAAAGACAAATCATCGTGGGCAGGGATGGCCGGATTTCCGGTGAATTGCTCAACCATTTGGTGATATCCACTTTAATCAGCCTGGGCTGGAACGTCAAGGACCTGGGTCTTTCCACCACCCCCACTGTGGAAATCGCAGTCCAAATGGAAGATGCAGCAGGGGGAATAATCATTTCTGCCAGTCATAACTCCCAGGAATGGAATGCCCTGAAACTGCTGAACAGCGAAGGAGAATTCCTTTCCCAAGAAGACGGAACCATGCTGTTGGAACTGGCAGCCAGGGACAAGGCCAGCTATGCCCCAATTACCGCCCTGGGTACCTGTATAAAGGACGACACCTACCTGCGAAAACATATTGATATCATCTTGCAGCACCCCCTGGTGGATCAGAAAGCTATATCAAAAGGAAACTTTAAGGTCATCCTAGATGCCATCAATTCAACTGGTGCGATCTTTGTACCCGCCCTGCTAAAGGCCCTTGGGGTAAGGGATATCCAGGTAATCTTTGAGGAAGTTAACGGCAGATTTGCCCATAATCCCGAACCATTGCCGGAAAATCTTATTGCCCTGGCAGGGGAGGTAAAGAAAAAAAATGCCGATCTCGGCATTGCAGTGGACCCTGATGTGGACCGGCTTTGTTTTGTTTGTGAAGACGGTAGTATGTTCGGCGAGGAGTATACCCTGGTAGCCATTGCGGACTATGTCCTTGGAAAAAGAAAAGGGAATACCGTATCGAATCTGAGTTCCACCCGGGCACTTAAGGAAATTACCCTGAAACACGGAGGCGAATATTTCTCTTCAGCAGTTGGAGAAGTCAACGTGGTTCGCCGGATGAAGGAGGTAAATGCGGTGATAGGGGGAGAAGGGAATGGAGGCATCATACTGCCTGACCTACATTATGGCAGGGATGCCTTGGCGGGGATTGCCCTTTTCCTCAGCCATCTTTCCCAAACCAAAAAAGGGACAAAGGCCCTTCGCAGCCAATATCCGGATTATTACATTTCGAAGAATAAGATCGAATTACAGGGTGGAATTGACTCCAAGAAACTATTTGAAAAGATCAGGGATAAATACAAAAACAATCCGGTCAACTGCGAAGATGGTCTGCGGATTGAATTTGACGGTGACTGGGTACATCTGAGGATCTCAAATACTGAACCGATCATCCGGATCTATGCGGAAAGCCGGTATGCCACTACTGCAGACAATATTGCCCGAAGGATTATGCAGGATATCCATGAATTCAACCATTGATTCATGGGGAAAAGGCAGTTTTTTTACAAAAATGTGCAGAACTTAGTATCGTGAACGGCATAATCCCTCCATGGCATCCTTTAAATCTGGTTTTCTGTTTAATGAAATCGCCCAGGCACTTGACATGAAAAGGATCTATTTCGACAATGCAGCTACTACACCAATGGATCCTGATGTGCTGGAAGCGATGATGCCTTACCTCACGGAAAAATTCGGAAATCCCTCTTCCATTTATTCCTATGGAAGGGAATCCCGGATGGCTGTGGAACAAGCCCGCAGGACGGTTGCGAGGCTCCTGAATGCTCAACCTGGAGAGATATTCTTTACTTCTGGTGGCACAGAATCCACCAATGCTGCGATTACTGCTGCTGTCCGGGACCTGGGCTGCAAGCGCATCATCACATCCCCGATTGAACACCATGCCACCCTTCATTCCGCAGCTTTCCTGCAGGAAACAGGGCAAGTGAAACTATGCTTTGTTGGCATCCGAAGTGATGGACATATAGATCTGGACAACCTGGAAAACCTATTGAAGGAATCTGATGAAAAGACCCTGGTTTCCCTGATGCATGCCAATAATGAGATTGGCAATCTGCTGGATATCGAAAGAGTTGCTTTTATCTGCAGACAACACCGTGCAGTTTTCCATTGCGATACGGTGCAGACCCTGGGTCATTATGCCCTGGACCTGTCAAAGACGTCTGTGGATTTCATCAATGGGGCTGCCCATAAATTTCATGGACCGAAGGGAATCGGCATCCTCTACATCAAAAATACCCTGAAAGTCCGCCCTTTCATTCAGGGGGGCAGTCAGGAAAGGCAGATGCGTGCTGGTACCGAGAATCTATATGGCATTGTCGGTTTTGCCAAAGCACTGGAAAATGCATCGGCTGAAATGGAATCCCAACAGGTGAAGATCAATGAACTGCGTTTATATATGGCAAACTGCCTGAAGGCTGCATTTCCTGGAGTGATTTTTAACGGAGACCTCTATGGCCATAGCCTGTATACCGTGCTGAGTGTATCGCTGCCCAGAACGGAAAAAACAGAAATGATCCTGATGAATCTGGATATCCAGGGTATTTGCGCCTCGGGAGGAAGTGCATGTACATCGGGAGCCAATGCGGGATCTCATGTCATCCAGGTGGTCAATCCCCGCCAGGATTTAATCACGGTGAGATTTTCCTTTTCCAAATACAATACCCGGGAAGAAGTGGAATTTACGGTTTCCAAAATGCGGGAAATGGTGTAAAAGGACCTTTTCATAGTCCCAGTATGGAAAATTCATACAAACAAGCTTAATTTAACTGATTGGATGAACTGATCAATACTTCCCCATGAAATCAATTTTACTGATCACCGCTTTCTGTATGATCGGGTCAGGTGCATTTGCCCAGGTTTCCACCAGTCCCACTCCTGCCGCAGAACGGTTCAACGGGATACGTCAACGGCAGGATATGATTAAAAACTCCCTGCTTTCCAAAATCCAGTTTCATAATATCGGACCCTCCGTGATGGGCGGAAGGGCTGTTGATCTGGCAGTAAATCCTGCAGATCCTACGGAGTTCTTTGTAGCTTATGCTACCGGTGGATTATGGTACACGCACAATAATGGTCAATCTTTTACCCCGTTATTTGATACCCTTCCTGTCATCACCATTGGAGCTATAGCTGTGGACTGGCCTGATTCCACAATTTGGGTAGGCACGGGTGAAGCGAATTCCAGTCGTTCCTCTTATGCGGGAATTGGGGTATATAAATCAATGAACTGGGGCCATAGCTGGCAATATCTGGGGCTTCCGGAATCACAGCATATTGGCAAGATCCTGCTTGATCCCCTTGATCCGCTTACGGCCTGGGTGGCCGTTATTGGTCATCTGTATTCTCCCAATACCCAACGGGGGGTATACAAAACCAGCGACGGAGGCATCAGCTGGAGGAAAGTGTTATATATTGATGATCAGACAGGTGCTATAGACCTGGCCATGGATCCTGCCTATCCCGACACCCTGTATGCATCCATGTGGCATCGCCAGCGTTCCGCCTGGGATTTTATTCCCTCAGGCCCTACTTCCGGAATCTATAAAAGTATGGATGGCGGAGCAACCTGGTCCCTGCTTAGCCACCCAGGCAGTGGCTTTCCAACAGGAAAAGGGGTAGGCAGAATTGGATTGGCTGTTTTTCCCGGTAACCCGGAACTCGTTTATGCAGTACTGGACAATAATTTCCACCGACCTGTTACTCCTGCTGATTCCTCAAAATACCAGGTTGGCGATTTCCGGGATATGGATACTTCCCGTTTTGCCCGATTGAATAACCGGAAACTAAATGCCTTTTTAAGAAAAAACGGATTCCCGGATAAATACACTGCAGACTCCGTTAAGGCCATGGTCAGGGACGGATCCATCAAACCCAGGGCTCTCAGTGAATACCTGGACAATGCAGAATCGGATCTATATGAAACTCCGGTAATCGGCGCGCAGGTATACCTGAGTCTCAATGGCGGAATAACCTGGAAAAAGAACAACCTTCATGACCTGGACCTGTATGCTTCCTACGGCTATTATTTCGGGAAAATCTGGGTATCCCCCAAAAACCCGGGGAAACTGGTCCTTGCCGGAATATCCCTGTTGATGTCCCGGGATAGTGGCCGGACTTTCCGGGACATAGACGCGGAAAATATTCATGGGGACCATCATGCCCTTTGGTTTGATCCGGTCCGGGATAGCCATTTCATAGATGCCAATGACGGAGGGCTGAACATCACCTATGACAACGGGCTGCACTGGTTTAAATGCAATACACCCCCAGTAGGGCAATTTTATTCCGTGACCACCGATAATGCCAAGCCCTATAATATATATGGGGGCTTGCAGGACAATGGGGTTTGGTGGGGTCCATCTGATAATGTGGAAAGCCCTGCCTGGTACCAAAACGGCAACTACCCCTTTAAATCGCTCAATGGAGGGGACGGAATGCAGGTCCAGGTGGATACCCGCGACAATAACACGGTATATTCGGGTTTTCAGTTTGGGTATTATGCCCGTAATTACCGCAACAATCCCACTGATTACAAAAGTATTCACCCCATGGCTGCGCTGGGAAATAAAAACTATCGGTGGAACTGGCAGACGCCCATCCTGCTTTCATCCCATAACCAGGATATCTTGTACATGGGTTCGGATTGTTTCCACCGGTCCATGGACCGGGGGGACAGTATGATCACCCTTTCCGGTGATTTGACCAATGGAAAATCCGACAGTCAAGGGAATGTCCCTTATGGAACCATCACCACTATTGCCGAATCCCCCCTGCAGTTCGGTTTACTTTATATTGGCACCGATGACGGCAATATTCAGGTATCCGAAGACGACGGTTATACCTGGAAGAAAATCATTTCGGCGCTGCCTCATCAGCTTTGGGTAAGTCGGGTAATTGCCAGTTCCTTCCAGGTAAATCGGGTGTACGCATCCCTGAATGGGTACCGTTATGATAATTTCCAACCCTACCTATTCATGAGCGAAGACCGTGGTGCTCACTGGAAATCCATCAGCGCAGGCCTTCCGGAGGGCCCGGTCAATGTGATCCGGGAAGACCCGCAGGATGGAAATATGCTCTATGTAGGTACTGACAACGGTCTTTATGTATCTGCAGACCGGGGAAAAACCTATATGGCCATGATGGGCGGCCTGCCTTCCGTACCGGTGCATGATATCGCTATCCAGGCCAGGGACAGCCAGATTGTCCTGGGTACACATGGTCGGTCTATTTACATTGCCTCCCTCAGGGAAGTACGGAACCTGCCGCACCTACTGGGAAAAGCAGTAGTCATCCTGGACCTGAATCCGCCCCCATATGCTAAAGACTGGGGTAAAAAAAAGAATGGTTATTTGCAAAATCCTTCCATGACCATCCCCTATTTTGTATCCAGGCAGGGGCTGGTCATTTTACAAATATGCTCAGCGAAAGGAAAGTTATTGCACCAGCAGGAAGATACGGCCGTGGCAGGTTTCAATTTCATACATTATAACCTGAGTGCAGACAGTACTGTTTCCGGAATCCGAAGAGCCGGTACCGCAGATATTCCCTTTTACCATATGCATTACCTGAGCCCTGGGCTGTACACCATTGAACTGGTTACTGCTCTGGGTTTGAAAACCGAAAAATCATTTACACTGAAAAAACAGGTTGGTCATTCCCATCACAATGGTACTGAACAGGAGCCCGCTGAATCTTTATAAGTAACATGAAAGTATCTTTCCCACAGGCAAATAAAAATGGGAGAGCCCTGATTAGGCTTTCTCCCATAATTTCGGTGAAAAAATCGTTATGAAACCACCGAATTCCGAGGTCAGTATTCTGCCTCAAATTGATAAGGCCTGTGGCCTTGACATGCACAAAGATAAGATAGTCTGTTTTATCTCCAACAAGGATGGCACCGATCAGCTTCTGGAAGAGTTCGGTACTTTTTCGGAGGATTTATTCAAGATCCGGGATCTGCTGGTTCACCATCAGGTGAGTCATGCCTTAATGGAGAGTACCGGTATTTACTGGATAAGCCTTTACGCTATCCTGAGGGAGGCCGCCATACAGGTGATTGTTGCTAACCCGCAGCATATCAAACAGATACCCAAGCGCAAGACCGATCGCAAGGATGCCCGCTGGCTATGCACATTAATGCTCCACGGGCTGGCCCGTCACAGCTTCGTACCAGGGCCAGAGCAGCAAGCCCTGAGGGAGTTCTGCCGTAACCGGCTGTTTTACAAGCAAAGCCAGACCAAGATCAAGAACCGAATGATCAAGATCCTGGAGCGGGCTAATATCAAGATCCGCTCGGTAGTATCCAATATTTCGGTAAAAACCGCTATGGAAATCATCCGGCTTCTGGCCCAGGGCAGCACAGATGCTGACCGCCTTGCAGCATGTTGCAGGGGAAGACTGAAGGCCAAAAAGAATCTCATCATCCGGGCCTTGCAAGGAAGGCTGGATGTTGCTCAGCGCCAGATGCTGGGTATGCTCCTATCCGATATGGATCATTATGACCACCAGATCCATCAGATCGAAAAGCAGATTGTTCTGCTTACAGAGACCCATTACCAACAAGTGGCCCAGTGCCTGGAGACGATCAGCGGCATTGGCAGACAAAGCGCCCAGATCATAATCAGTGAAATAGGGGATAATATGGCGTTTTTCCCCACGGCTGACCATTTGACCTCCTGGTGTGGACTGGCACCTGGTAACCATGAAAGTGCGGGTAAGCACCGCAACGTTTCGGTAAAAAAAGGGAACAAATATCTCCGGGTGGCCATGATAGCCGTGGCCTGGGGTGCCGTAAGGACGAAAGATTCCTACTGGAGGGCGTTATTTGAAAAATTGCGCAGACGCATGAAATCCCAGAAGGCAATAGTGGCCATTGCCCGCAGATTGCTAAAAGTGATTTTTAAAATCATCAGAGACAGAACACCCTATACAGAGAAGGGCTTGGTGCATTTTATTGAGATTCAAAGAAAAGCACGCATCACCCAAGCCGTTAAGCTGGCCATTTAGAATGAATCGAAACAAGGCCGACCAATTTTTAGCAAGAAATGATGCTGTTTTATAAGTTGCCTACCTTTTTATAAGGACATAGGCTTACACTTCGAGTGTGCAGAGGAAATTTTATTATTTTTAATAACAGCAACACAGTAAACCAAGTTGTAATTAAATATTTTTAGAGGAAATAATCATCATGGAACTATTTGATGAGCAGGAGATACAAAATGACTCCGTTGTCCGGATCCTCGTGGTAGATGATCGGGAAGACAATCTCATTTCCATGGAAACGCTACTGGAAAAGGATCATTATGACGTCTGCAAAGCCAATTCCGGTAGGGCAGCCCTGAGGATACTTTTGCATGAACATGATTTTTCCCTGATCCTGATGGATGTACAGATGCCGGATATGAACGGTTATGAAACGGCAAACCTGATCTATCAGCGCGATAAACTGAGGAATATTCCCATCATATTTATTACTGCGCATAGCCATGATGAGGAATATATTTTCCAGGGATACCAGATGGGGGGAGTTGATTATATATACAAACCGGTTCATCCCACTTTATTAAGGGCCAAGGTTGGTGTGTTTGTAGAGCTTTATCGCAAGAACCATCAGCTGGCCTCCCATGAGAAAAGAATGATTGCCGCCAACGAAAGCCTGAAAAAGGAAATTGATGAAAGGAGGCTGTCTGAGCAAAAGATCCGACTGTTGAATGAACAGCTGGTGGAAAATATCAATCACCTGAAGGTTGTCAATGAGGAACTTGACCGGTTTGCCTATATGGCTTCCCATGACCTGCAGGAGCCCCTGAGGAAGATTATGGTTTTCACTGATAAGATCCTGAAGAAAATGGAGATTGACGGGGAAACGGATAAGTATCTGAAGAAGATATTTAACTCTTCTGAAAGGATGCAGACCCTGATCAATGATCTGCTGAGATTCTCCAAACATGAGATACATGAGGAGGATTTTAAACCTACTGATTTAAATGTGCTTGTGCAGGAAGCCATCACTGAATTGGAAATGGAGATTGAAATGGCGGAAGCAAAGATAAACATTGATATATTGCCGACTACCTGGGCTATTCCCGGGCTAATCACCCAGCTATTCTATAACCTGATCAGTAATGCCATCAAATTCAAAAAAGGTAATAATCAGCCGGTGATCAGCATATTTACGGACCGGATGCTGCCCCGGGATATGCAAATCGAGTTGCCGCCAGTGAATGGAAACGGATGCGAATTTGACATCATTTATGTTACAGACAACGGAATCGGGTTCGATGCCAGGTATGCCGAAGATATCTTTATAGTGTTCAAAAGGCTGCATAGCTATGAAGATTTCAAGGGTAGCGGCGTAGGATTGTCAATCTGCAAGAAAATTGTGGAAAAGCATCACGGCTTCATCACCGTGCGCAGCAAGGAGGATGAAGGGTCCACCTTCATTATCGGATTGCCACAAAAGCATCAGGAGTTTAGTGCCAGGCAAGCTCTTATGCCGGATAACTGATTGCCAGACTTTCATTCCATCAAGTTCCGGACCTGGTATTGAAGACCCGAATGAGTAAAACCGGCCACCCAATTGGAAAATTCCCAGGCATTCAGTTACATTGAGTTTCAAAGTGAAAAATATGGACGAGCAATTGCTGACTGAAACCTTGCAGGATTTCCGCCAGATTATCGTCCATCCCTAGTTCAATGAAGCCATCCTTACTTTCGCAGGAGCATTCATGCTGAGTTTCGTCCTGACCTGGAGGAATAGTCGTCACTGTGGGGTTTCCGTCTGGGGGGATACGGCCCACAGGCTGATGATCAGGATGTCTGTCCCCTTGTTGTAAGGCGGAATCCTGCTGGAGAAACTGTTGCTGATCTGGGAGTTCACCTTGATTTTGTCGGGGAGCCTTATTATTTACGGGATGACCCTGTTGAATGCCAGACCCTTTGCACCTGCATGGACTGGATTACTTGGATACGGGGAAGTCTTACTCGGGATAAATGGTCTGTGGCTGTCGGGTTACTGCTTGTTGCTTTCGGCAATAGGGTTTGGGGTATTGCAATCCTTATATGGAACGTCAATCTGGAATATCGTTATTCTCCTGCAAATAGCAGATAATTAAAGGCTAATTCAACCAGAAAATACGGACCTGAAAAAACCGATTCAGAATCTGAACAAGGTGTTTGACAGTAGGGTGCACCTGGGCATCATGAGTGTACTGATGGTCAATACGCACTTGAATTACCATGAGCTCAAGGAATTGATCGCGGTGAATGAAGGTAATCTGGCCAGCCACCCGAAAAACCTGGAAGAGCATGCTTTTATCAACGTGCGGAAAGGGTTTATCGGAAAAAAACCAATACAGTTTATACTGCAACAACAAGGGGTCAGAAAGCTTTTCATCGGCACCTGGCTGCCCTGAAAGAAATGATCCGGACTGTGGGCTGATTTTATTTGCCATTTTACTTTTTAATATAAAGTACTTTTCAATTTTGATAATAAAATCTTTCTTTATTCATGCACCACCGGTTTCCCCACATTTGGGTGCTATGACTATTGCTACTGCCCTTTCAGCCTGTGTGATATCACAGTTAAGCAAAACTACCGCATGGGAGCCAACTATCCCCAGGATTCCCTGGCCACTGATATCGGTAACCACCTTCTTGGAGGCAGCTCCATTGCCAGGCTGATTTCGGATTCTGCGGAACTCACCACAAGTCTAGGGGCATTTGTACAGTTCTTTGGCCCGGCGTTGTAATACACTTAACCGGTCTATTTGCTGTCTCAGCAAGCGGAGAGCAGGTATTTTAAGGCCCAGATCAATGCCTACAGTCAGATTTTGATCCACACGGGGGGTTATATGATAAAAATCCAAAAAATATTCAATTAAACACAAAGTCATTCGTTAAAATGCCTTATTTAACACAAAGTCATTTGAAATAATGTATATTTGTACATAAACTCATCCCATTTTAAGTAAAATAGTAGGCATGGAAAGGATAGAAACAGCGCAATTAGTCAAATGGAAACAGTCCGACAACCGAAAGCCGCTACTCATCCGGGGGGCCAGGCAGGTGGGCAAAACTTGGCTGATGAGAACTTTCGGTCGGGAAGAATACACTCAATGCGCTTATGTTAATTTTGAAAGTAATAAAACGTTGAAAAATATTTTTACCGATGATTTTGATATTCGCCGAATTATAACTGCCCTGCAAATAGAAACAGGTGTAACTATAGGTACCAGTAATACTTTGATCATTCTGGATGAGATACAGGAGGCACCGGGTGCACTGACATCCCTGAAATACTTTCAGGAAAATGCGCCTCAATACCATATCATTTCTGCGGGTTCTATGTTAGGGGTAGCACTGAACAGGCAAACCTCCTTTCCGGTCGGTAAAGTTGATTTTTTAGACCTGCACCCTTTAAGTTTTACCGAGTTTTTGGAAGCATTGGGCGAAAAGCCATTACTTGATCTTTTAAATAGTAAGAACTGGGCCCTGATCAAAAACTTCAAGGCCAGGTATATCCAATTATTAAAGCAGTATTATTATGTAGGCGGTATGCCCGAGGCGGTATTGTCCTTTTCAAAAAATATTGACTTTAATGAGGTGAGGAACATACAGAAGCGGATATTGGCAGCTTATGAACTGGACTTTTACAAACATACCCCAAACAATATTGTACCGAGGATCAGGATGCTTTGGAACGCCATACCTGCACAGTTGGCAAAGGAAAATAAAAAATTTATTTACGGGGTGATCAAACATGGGTCCAGGGCAAAAGATTATAAACTGGCCATGTCATGGCTTATTGATTGCGGCCTAATCCACAAAGTAAACCGGATATCCAAACCGGCAATACCCCTAAAGGCGTATGAAGACTTTAGCGCCTTTAAATTATTTATGGTGGATATAGGATTATTAGGCGCAATGGTGGATATAGATGTAAAAAGCCTATTAGAAGGCAATATTGTGTTTGAAGAATTTAAAGGTGCATTAACAGAACAATTTGTCATGCAGCAACTGGTCGTGAATAAAGAATTGGCCATCTATTACTGGTCTGCTGAAAACGCGACTGCTGAAATAGATTTTTTAGTACAGTATGCCGGTCAGGTTATACCTAT
>Ga0307373_10005035_pt1 | contig 21879 bp, 9 predicted proteins | sample OX2MG_FD_202534 | JGI IMG/M metagenome (GOLD analysis project Ga0307373, IMG submission 202534) | Soil microbial communities from Risofladan, Vaasa, Finland - OX-2 | ecosystem: Environmental > Terrestrial > Soil > Coastal area > Acid sulfate soil | place: Finland: Risofladan, Vaasa | collected...
CCGCATGAAGACGATCAGATCGCCGCTCTCGGTCTGTTCGGCCTGGCTGCGAGCGGCCAGGATGGCGAGCATCGCCAAGGCGACGAGGAGGCCTCGCTTTGCGATTCGACTCATCCCTGTGGTTCCACCAATACCCCATCGGTCCATCGTCGGCTCGATGCGTTCACAGACTGTAGCGCCATATAGCATGGTATCGCAACGTTTCTAAATAGCTGCCATTAAATTAAGATTCGCCCGTGGGCTATTCTCAGCCTGTGGTGTCTAGATGTTCTAATTCTTGCCCGTCGGCTACCGTCGGCTCTCGAGCTACTGCCTCCGGCTCCATCGCGGCCCTCGTCATTGGTCTGCTCCTAGCAACATTCGCCTCCCCACCGCCCGCAAACGCGAAATCCGATCCCTGGGTATCGCTGGGCGCCGGCACCACCGGCGCCTACGACTGGTCGGTCAAGGTCAAAGACCTTTCCGCCCATCCGCACGCCGGGGCACCTGGCTCCCAGCGCCCATGCATCCTCGTCGGCGCCTCTTCACGCATAGACCGTTTTTCAATCATTAGGAGCAGCTCTAGCCAATGCGCGGAACTCTCCGATCCCCTTACGGCGACCTCGCCCCCGCTGATCGCCACTGCAGCGCAGCCGAGCGATAGCGCGTCGGCGAAGGTGACCGCGATCGGGATGGTCTTTGGCGCCGCCGTCCGCCGCGTCCGTATCGCGCTCGACGGCGGCCACCTCATGACGATTCATCTGCGCCGGATGACCCGCGGGGGCGCACAGGCTGCCGGACTCACCCCGCTCCGCTACGCCGCCTTCACCGTCCATGGTGCCTGGTGCGTAGAACGCTTGGTCAGCCTTGACGCGACGGGCAACACATTGTGGGATAGCGGTGCAGGGGCATATCCCTGCACCTCGGCTTCCACTGGCTAGACGCGTTCCTCTACTGCTTTCCTCCCGCTGATCGCCATCCGGTAGGCCTCCTCCGCGCCCAGAAACGGCGCCAGCGTCACGTAGACCGCGGCGGGCACCATGTCCGTCGCTGTCTTTGTCCCCGCCGCCCTCACGTGCTCACAGAACAGCGAATACAGCGCCCCGCCAATCGCCTCGGCGGCTATCGCCGGCATCTCCGGCGCACGTTCGTATCCGGGTCTTACCAGCCCCTCGGCCAACTCGGCCAGGATCTCGCGTTGTCCCAGCGTCCGCGTCCTCCTCGCGTAGGTCCTCATCTCACCCAGTGCCGCGTACTCCGGCTCCCGCACCCCGCAGGAGAAGGCGGCCTCCAGGGTCTCGCTCACGACCTCAGGCCAGTCCGGGTTGCTCCGCAGCGCCGGTAGCGCCGCCGCCAGCATCTGCGCGGCCCCCGTCTCCAGCGCGGCCCCCATGGCCTCCTCCTTATCGAGAAAGCAGTCGTAAAAGGATCTCTGCGATGTCTTCGCCCGCCTAACAATCTCGGCCACCGCTGTATCTCGCACGCCCTTCTCCGCCAGGATCGCGGCAAATGAGCGCAGCAGCCGCTCCCGCGGCTTTGACTGCCTTTGGCGTTCCTCAAACGTCGCCTTCTTTTGCCGGGCGTGGTGCGCTCTCCCAAGGGGGCCCGGGGGTGGCCTGTAGCTGAAGAGCCACTCCCGCATCCCTGGCGCGAGTTCCACCAGTTCGTCCTCTTTTTCCTCGTAGAGGCGTCTGTGGATTACGGCCTGGATTCCACCGATCAGCGCCGCGACGATCTCCGGCGCCATCCCTTGGCCGTCGTCGGCCGCAGCGAGCAGCCCACCTCCGAGCGCCTCAAAGCCCTTGAGCAGCCGTCGCTCGAGTGCGACACCGGCCGGGCCCGCGGCGTGCAGCTCGAAATACGACTTTGCCGCCGCCGGCTGGGCGGCAATCGATCTCAGCAGCCTCTCGAAAGCCTGCTTGCAGGATTCCTCCTCGGCCAGCTCGATCTCCATCGTCGCGACTTCCACCATCGGCTCGATCAGCTCACTCATCGCCGCCATGAAGCAGGCCTGCCTGTCGGTGAAGTGCTTGTAGAAAGCGCTGCGAGACACGCCCGAGAGCGTTGTCAGATCCTCGACCGTCACCTCCTCTAGGCCCTTCCTTGCAACCGTTGCGACCGTTGCCGCGAACAGTCGCTCGCGCTGGTTCCGCTCCGCCTCAGGCCGGGACGCGCTCCGTCCCGGCCGCAACCTTCTCGCCCGCAGCTGATCCGCATTTCCCCAGGGAGTTCGCGCCATCCGGCGCGACGATAACCGCATTTCTCGCGGCGATCGGTACGATTGTGTGCTTAATGCCTGGCGCAGTTTGGTACGTTTCTATTCTTATTATAGCCGTCAGGGAAGGCACGAACAACGCCATGGACCCGCCTTTCAAAGCCAAGACTAGACCGTCCCCGACCTGACTGGCTTAAATTCTTCTTGACATCTTGGTCTGCCTATGCTCCAATTCCGCTCGGTCTTTTAGAACGCGCCGATCCGTTTGCGATCCGGCAGTGTTCCAGGGGCCAGGAGAAGAGATAACGGCCGGCCCGATACCGGGCCAGGGGATCCAGATTGTGGGTCAGGCGAGGTAGCACCGGCCAACGGCAGAGGAGAGAACGAATGAGGACAGCGTCCGGATTGGGTCCGGGCTTCACCGCCACCGAAGGCCGCCAGGGCCTCGGGGTCTCGCTGCGCTCCGTGCCCTCTTCCCTGCCCCGTCTCCCGCGTCACCCTTCCGGCCACCGCCGAAGCTGCGTTCGTCTCCCCTCCCTGGCTGACGGCGCAATTGGAGCCCACCTTTCCCGGGTTCCAAACAATGGGACCCCTCTTCTCCGGGCTCCCAGCACTGGCGAGGGTGGCCCCCTTGATTCCGGGGTGCTCCCTGCCCCCGGAGGAGGGGCCGCCCCCATCAGTCCCCTCTCTGTCTCTGGTGCCCGGCCGGCGGGGAGCTCCGCCGCATCGACCACCAGCGGACTCGACACGCCGCCCCCACCACAGCTCCCTGCCGACCTACCCGCCTCAGTTGCAGTAATCGCCTCGTCCCTCGCCACCGCCATAGGCGGCAGCGGACGCGGCCGCGAGGCGGAGGCGAGCAAGCAGTCTAATTTTGATTCTTCCTGCGCTGGCGAGCCGAAGACGAGCATTCGTGACGCAGGCGCGAGATCTCCAGTTGTCGTTAGCGCGCCTGCGCGAGAGCAGAGCAGCCGCCGACTTGTGGGGACCACCTCCCCCGCCTCATCTCTCACCACACAACCTCAGAGTGGGGGAGAGGGCCACCAATCTTCCGCAGTAACGAGCGACACCCAGCCGGGATCTCAATCCGGCCGGCTACCCACACCCGCGTGTCCAGGGCATCGCCCCTCCACGCTTGACTCCCAGGAGGGGAGATACCGATGCAGATAACGGTGAACATCGGAACGCCTAGGTTCCTCCGCAGGTCCTACCACGCCATCCACGACCGCTGGGGCAAGGCCGGCGTCGTCCTCGCCGTTATCGCCCTGATCGCCGCCCTCACCGGCACCGCGCTCGCTGTCAAGGGCGGCCTCACTTCCAAGCAGAAGAAAGAAGTCGCCGCGATCGCGAAAAAATACGCAAAAGCCGGCCCCGAGGGTATTCAGGGTATTCCCGGTCTCCAGGGCCTGAAGGGCGACCCTGGCACAAACGGCACGAACGGCACAAACGGCGCGAACGGCAAGAGCATCGCAGTGGCCGCCCTCCAACCCGGCCAGGGCGGCTGTGAAAAAGGCGGGACCAGCCTCGAACTCGAAGGCGCTGGCGCGAAACAGTCGATCTGCAATGGCAAAGAAGGACCGCGGGGCCATGAAGGTCCTCCGGGGAGCAGCGTCCATAGCCACTCCTTCCTTGGCGGCTCCGAACCGCTCGGCGAACCGTGCAACAAACACGGCGGCGCCGAATTCGAAGTCGAAGGCTCGGGAACGAAAGAATCCGTCTGTAACGGCGAACCCGGTCCGGTCACGGAAGTCGCACCCTCGGGTCTCACCATGCGGGGCGTCTTCTCCTACTCGAACTTCGTAAAGGAAGAGCTCGGTCCTCAATGGATGTCCGTCAGCTTCCCCTTCCGCGTAGAAAACCCTGCTGGTGAAGGACCTACATTCCATTACATCCGCTACATGGGTAGCGAAGAAGCCGAAAGCTTCGGAGCCTCCAATGTCCTCATCGTTGGCCCCGCTGCCGGCACCGGAACCGTCTATGGCCCCGCCGTCGGCACGGGTGATGTAGTGAGCGGCTCCAAAGAAGTGACAAGCCTTAATTCGACGAGCGGCTCCTTCGTCGTTGGCCAGACAGTGGAAGGCGAAGGCATCCCCGCTTCTGCCAAGATTGCGGCTGTCGGAGCCGGCACGCTCGAACTCACAAGCGCTGCGACCGAAACCAAATCGGGAGATGAACTCACCGGCCTCGCCTCTGATCAGATCGCTGTTAATGTGACTAGCGGTGAATTCGTCTCGGGCACTGGCTGGGACGCCTCCCCGCCGATACCCATCGGCCAGGAAATTGAAGCCGAAGGAATACCAAGCGAAGCGATCGTCACAAAAGTCGAAGCAGGTGGGAACGCAGGTGAAGTCGTCCTCACCCTGTCAAAGGAACCGACAGAAAGCAAAGCCGATATTACGCTGACCGGCAAAGCTTCCAAAGTCGTCACCCTTCAAAGTGGGGGGTTTGGCGGTAAGCCCTCCCGAGGCGAGATCATCACCGGCCCGGGAATCCCCGCTGAAACCACGATTAACCGTGTCATTCGCAGCGAAGAATACCCGCGCAACGAGCAGGTCGAAATCTCCCAGGATCCGACTGCATCGGCGACCACCGCTACGGTCAATGTGTCTGAGCCTGCCGGCTGCAAAGGCTCCCTCAAGCATCCGAGCGCAGAACCTGGAAACTTCTGCCTCTTCCTGGCACTAGAAGAAGGGGCGGATCACGGCAATTTCCTCAATGAAGGAGTCGCCGCTGAAGAAGTCACGAGCTCACCCGTAGCCGCATTTGTTCTTGAAGGTTTGAGGGCAAATACCGAATATTTCACGCCAGTTTCCGTTAACCCTCTCGGGGCCGAATTCCACGGATTTTCGTGGTTTCCTCTTACTACATTTGCACACCATCAGACCTATCCGACGCTGGAACCGCCTTACCTCTCCATGTCAGAAGAAGAAAAAGCAACTCTCCAAAAAGAAGGAAAATTTGAAGGGACGGTTGGACTTAAGGGTGCCTGGGCGGTGACCGCGCCCTAGAAGCATCGAACCCAATTGAAGTTCAAATCGAACCTCCCCGGGTGAGCGAACTAAACCCGGGGAGGGCCGTGATCTCAAGTCCGACTAACTCAACGCACAACGCGCTCACCGATATGACAGAGACAAACGCACACTCCAGCTCATCAATCTCGCGAAACTGTCTCGAGCGATGGAATCGACCGAGACAGTTCGGCTTTGTCGCTGCGCTATTCGTGGTCTTGTTTGTGCTCTGGTCCGCATCTTCGGTTTTTGCCGACAGTTCCATCGGCCATGGCAGTGGCGGCTCATTCCTGGAGTCCATGGAACCAGGCGCCTTCAGGGGCCCGCTTGGAGTGGCCCTCAGTGCTAAGGAATCTGGCGACCTCTATGTCACCGACTCGGGTCCCAACGACCGTGTCAGTCAATTCGAACCCAACGGTACGTTCGTAGACGGCTTCGGTTTCGGAATCCTTCCCGGGGCAGTTTCTGGAACCGGAGACTTGACCGCTGGCTCCACGCTGATCACCAACGTCACAACCACACTTGGCGCATTCGCCACGGCTTATGGCGGCGGCAAACCGATATCGGGTCCTGGTATTCCCGCTAAGACGTTTATCGTCGAAGTTACAGATAACGGGATCGAAATCTCCCGTCCGGCCGAAAAGACCGCTTCAGCGGTTGCCATTTCGGTCCCCGCCGCAGCGGGAAACGTCCCGACGAATGAGATCCAGCGGCTCAGGGTCAGCGCCACCGCGGGTGATTTCCGTCTTGGGTTTGTTAGTCCCAAGCCAGATGCGAGCCTTGAGTCAACCGAACCAATTCCGTTCAACGCCCCCGCCGCCGGCGCCGGCAGTGTTCAGCAAGCACTCGAAGGACTATCCAACATCGGCTCCGGGAACGTCTCTGTCAGTGGCGGCCCGGGTGATGAAAGGGGCGACCATCCTTACCTGATCGAATTCAAGGGTCGCTATGCGGACACCAACGTCCAATCTCTTCGAACACTTTCCGAAGGCCTTATCGGCGGCACTCGCTCCAACGAAATCGAACTCGATACGCCTCGCGCGGGCGGCGGCGTGCTCGAGACCTGTACCACGGTCTGCCTCATCGCTGACGGCGAAGAAGGCGCCTTGGAATCCGGTGAGGGAGTCGTTGGCCCATATCCCGAATTGCTCAACTATCCGGACGCAATTGCGGTAGACAATTCATGCTCCGAGCAGGAACCGCCCCTGAGCGGCGCAGCCTGTGAAGCATTTGACTCTTCCTACGGGGACATTTATGTTATCGATCAGCATAATTTTCGGGTCAGCAAGTACGCATTCAACTCGACCACACGCCAGTACGAATTTCTGCTCACCATCGGGGGAGGCGTCGACGAGACCAAGGTCGCCGAAGGGAAACCCGCTGCAGAACAGAACGTCTGCACCAAAGCGGAGCTAGAAGCTGGTGATGAATGCGGGGTAGGTGTCCCCGGAACCGGGCCCAGTCAATTCTATCGGGAAGAACCCGAAACAGAAGCCGGCGGCTTCAAAAGCTGGGCGAAGGAAGGCTCCAACTCAATCGCCGTTGGACCCAACGGCACAGTCTACGTCGGCGATTACGGCCGCATCCAGGAATTCCACCCCGACGGCACCTTCGCCAACGAATTCAATCTTGAAGATCCAAAACCCCTGTTCGTCACTGCTCTAGCCCTGAATACCGCTGGAGACATCTTCGAGCGCAGCGCAATCACCGAAGCTGGAGGACAGGGGGTGGCCGAACAGGTGCGCGGCGTGCGGGAGTATGACCCAACGCACAAACTGATCCGCACCTTCGACGCTGGTTCCGAAGAAGCCGGATCGGAACCAACTGATATCGCCCTTGACAAGGCTGGAGATCTCTACGTCAGCGACCTCGATGGCACTCGCGAATACACGCCGGGTCAGTCCACGTTTCGGGCATTCAAGCCGGATACGACACTCTTCGCTGAATTCACCTCGCCAGAGATCGTGTCTAGCCATGTGCCCGGCATCGCCGTCGATGGCTCCGGCCAGACGCTTTACGCGACCAACGGATTTTTCGATCACGCACGTGTTGCCAAGATCGCCATACCCCAACCCGGTCCCCCCGTCGTCACCGAAGAGCATGTCACTGACGTTGGACACACAGTCGCTACCCTCCACGCGGTCGTCAATCCCGAGCAATTCGACACTAGATACCGATTTCAATGGGTCAGTCAGGCGCATTTTGAAACCGAAGGATTCGACCATCCTGAACAAACCGCTCCCGTCGATCTCGGCCTTGTGAGTCGCGCCGACAAAGTCCAGACGTTGGCGTCCGGTCTCGAACCGGCGACTAAATACCACTGGCGGGTGCTAGCCGAAAGTCACTGCAACCCGGCCGAACCCGCCGAAGTGTGTGAAACAAAGCCCGAAACGACCTTTGAAACCCTTCCCGCGGTATCTATCCGTAACCTGACCACCCAAACTGTCGGCCCTCGGGAAGTCACCATCAAAGCTGAAGTGAACAACAATGATAGCCTCACTCTCGGCAGGTACGTGATCCGTCTCGGAACGAATACCAGCTATCAGACTGGCGAAAGGCAGGGCAAGATTCGCGCTGACAGCGGGAGCTTCGAATCCATTGAAGCCGCCTTTTCAAACCTTCAACCAAACACCGAGTACCACTATCAGCTTCTCGCCGAAAACGAATTCATTGGCACGGGCCATCCCGACGAAAGTGCCGATCAGACCTTCACCACTGAAGAATCTCAGGTCGAAGAAGATGTCCGCTCCAGTTGTCCTAACAAGACCTTGCGTGAAGAAAACAACTCTCTGTCGCTACCAGACTGCAGGGCCTACGAGCAGGCGACGGAGAGAATAAAGAACGGGGGAACGGCTCTCAGCTTAGCGCTCGGCGTCAATGGGGAACGGCTGTTTTACCAATCTGAGGGACTTTTCGCCAACGCCCAAAATGACCCCTTGGCGATAATATACGTCGCTCACCGGACCGCAAACGGCTGGGTGACTCAACCGGAGCTGCCGCGCCTCGCACCGGTATTGGAACCAATACCAGGTGAAAATCTTTTCTCGCCTGATCTCAATCGGTGGCTCTTTAAAGAGTCACCCGGGTTGAATATCGTAAATGCTTTCGAAGCCAAGAAATCCGGCTTCTTTTCGATGAGCGGTGTTAACGGCGAAAGCGTTCTTCATGCCTCGCCCACTCTGGCGCCGGTCGAAGGGGGAGCGCGTTATCTGAATGAATTCATGCAGGTCGGCGCCACTTCTGATGACCTTTCGCGTGTCTATATCGATACTGCCAGCCGGCTCCTGCCGGCTCCGCAAGATCCCAGAGAAGATACCTCGGCTAATAAGTTGCCAAGCGGGGAGCACTACGATCGGATCTACGAAGTAGCAGGGGTAGGCGGATCGAGTCCCACCTTGAGGTTGGCCGCCGAGATGCCTCCTGGTATTATCTCTGAAACCGCACCGCTCGGCGGCGGTTGTTACCTGAATAACGAATCATACATCGGTCGGAAGGTCTATCGCGGCGAACCCGGACTGCGTGTCACAAACACCGCCGGAACGACTCTCTTTTACGTCTCTCCTGTTGAACGAACGGCAGGGTCCGGCTGTGGATCCGGTAATCCAAATCCCTATGGCGTCTTTGCGCGAACCGGCGAAGCCGCACCGGTGCAGCTCAACGCTCCGCTTCCCAGTCAGTGTTCGGAACCAGCCCCCTGTGCAACCGCGTTTCCCGAAAACGCAAGGTTCGATGGCGCCGGTGCCAATGGCTCGGTCGCGTGGTACACGACCACCCAACCCCTGGTTAATGGTGACACCGACACGACCAACGATCTCTACGCGGCGAAGCTGAACAGCAGCGGCGAAGTCACAGAACTTGTTCAGGCGTCTGCTGGCACCTCGACGAAAACACACCCGACTCCAGGGAACGGTGCAAGCGTCGGTGAAGACGGCGTGAGTCTCGGAAGCCAGGCGCTGAACTCTGGCGTAGTCAGAATCTCCGAAGACGGTACCAAGGCAGCTTTCGAGTCGCCTGCTGTGCTCACCGAAGAACCGAACGCCCTCGGCCAGTCCGCGATCCAGCATGCCAACAACATGTACGTTTACGATCTCACCACCAAGAGGATTAAGTTTGTCGCCGAGCTTTGCTCGGGTCCGGAATTGTCCGGGACCGAACCGTCCGGGAGCGAACCACAGGGTTCGCTTGAAGTCACGGCGGAAAACGCCGTCAGAGATCCGAATTGCCCAAGCACGATCTCCTCGTTGGTGGATCCGACGTTTACGCCGGAAGGCAATGACGACCTTCTCTGGCTCCCGGGACAGCCTGTTGAAGCGACTTTCAGTGGCGACTCCAACGTCCTTCTGTTTTCCTCCTACGCGCGGCTCACAACGGATGATACGAATAATGTTCGCGATCTCTATCGTTACGATTTCCAGACCGGCGAACTTGAGCGCATCTCTGTTGGCCACAATGGCAATGACGGAAACGGAAACGACAATCGATACCAACCTGAATTCGCCGCCCAGCCGACTTCTGATTTTTTCCCGCCTAACGAACTTGCAGAAACGGCTGCTCGGAATATTTCCAAAGATGGTTCCACGATCATCTTCAAAACCAAAGCGCCTTTGGTGTCACGCGATACCAACAAGGTTTCTGACATCTATCAGTGGGAGGAAGACGGCCATGGTACCTGCCGCGAAGCCGGCGGCTGCGTTAGTCTGATCTCCGACGGGGTCGATCCGCACGGCTCTACGTTTGGCGTGATCAATTTCTCCGGAAATGAAATCGCCTTCAAGACTCAGCGGAACGAGATATCGGCTGATAGGGACGGTGTTGCCGATGTTTACGTGGCCAGAGTCGACGGCGGCTTTCCAACACCGGTCGAACCCCCGCCGTGCGGCAGTCCGGAAGGCTGTCGCTCTGCCCCCCAACAGCCTCCCACTCCCCCTAAAGCCACCACCGAACACTTCGTCGGTCCAGGCAACGGCGAACAGCGCCTCCAGTGCGCTCAGGGCAAGCGGCGGGTGGATCGCCATGGGAAGGTGATCTGCATCAGCAAAACCCACCACCGCCACAAGAAAACCCACCACCGCCACAAGACGAGGCGCCACCGCGCGAGCGCTCGCAAGCACAGGAATCACAGGAGGACCTCGTGACCGGTCTCAAGGGCACTCGGGGCGACGACCGCCAGTTGTTATTTGCGAGGAAGTCGCGAAATGGCATCGGTGCGCGCCTTCCCTTCGCCGGCCTGCTCCTTGCAGCGGGATTTTTCTTGACGCCATCTGCCGCATCCGCTGCGGCGCCAGCTGCAACCACCACCGCCGCTTCCGGAGTCCACTTCAATCGGGCGACGCTGAATGGCGCCGTTAATCCCGGCGGCCAGCAGCTCGAAGAATGCGTCTTCGAATACGGCGAATCCGAAGCCTACGGTGAAAAAGCAAAATGCCAAGAGACTCCCTCCGAAATTGGATCCGGCACATCCAGCGTCGCGGTCAAAGCAGAAGTCACCGGCCTCAGCCCCAACACCGAATACCATGTTCGTCTCAGCGCCAAGAATTCCGTCGGTTCAAGCAGTGGCGTCGATCAGACTTTCGCCACGCGTGAAGGCCCAGTCTGGAAGCTTACCGTCACCCCAAACGCCGACTATGTGCTCCCCGGCGTCCATCCGGGACTCTACAAAATCATTGCCGAAAACGTCGGCGATGAACCGACCAGCTCGACTGAAGCGGTGACGATCGAAAACGTCGCCCCCGTTCCTGCCACCGCCGAAGCCTCACGCCTCTTCTACTCAACCTTTGGATACGCCGATTTGGCCAATTTCGGCATGTGCCCAAATACCAACAGCTGTATCTGGCCATCTGGGCCCATTGGTGGCTTCTTGCCGAAAGCCGTTCCTCCGGGGCAACGACTGATCATGACCACTCTGATCTCAGTGCCCTCCAATTACGAAGGCCCCCTCGAAGACACGGCCCGGATCAGTGGCGGCGGCATCCCCCCAGCCGAAGCAAAGACTGAAAACATTGCCGTCTCTAAGCCTCCCTTTGGCAAGCTCGGCTTTCAGGCGTCGGTGACTGATGCGTCTAGGTCAACGCCCTACACCCAGGCTGGCGGGCACCCCTACCAGTTCACTACTGAATTCAATTTTGCCACCTATTCTGCGAGCAATCAAGAAGAAGGAATCTGGCAATACGGCAGCCGGGCACCGGTCGGTGACCCGAAGGAAGTCACTGGTGAACTCCCCCCAGGGCTGATCGTCAACCCCCAGGGCGTCCCTCACTGCGCACTTGCTTCTTACTTTTCCGAGGAATGCGAACGCTCGACGGCCGTCGGAAGCGCCGGACTCGAGTTTGGAGCAAACGAGGCCGCGTTCAACAAATTTGAGCCTATCTTCAATCTTCAACCCGAAGGTGAATTTCCCGGCGAGCTCGGAATCACGATCGGAGGCGCGCCTTTCATCGTGGTCACGAGCGGCATCCGCGACGGCTCTGACTATGGCATCAGCGCCCGCAACGTTGCGATCCAGGCTGACGTAACTCGGGTGAAGCTCGTCCTTTGGGGGGTACCGGCTGATCCTGAACACGATGCTGTGCGGGGTGTCACCTGCCAGGACTCCAGTTACACCGAATGGGCGCCCAAGTTCATGTCTCCCGAACAGGTCGAACAGGCCTGCGCCGAAGGGATCGGCGCCTACAACCCTGGTGGTCCCGCTGAAGTCGAACCCACACCGTTCATAACCATGCCCACCGAATGTTCGGGCGAACCGCTCACCGTTCGCGGTCGCTATAACACCTGGCAGGCACCGAATGATTTCGCCACCCAGACGTCAAAAGTGGAAGCAGTCGAAGGTTGTAACGCTCTGAACTTTGAACCGTCTATCGAAGCGCGGCCGACTACCAATCTCGCCGACGCTCCATCTGGGTTTGACTTTCACATCCATCTTCCCCAAAACGAAGAACCCGAAGGCGTTTCCACCCCCGAGCTCAAGGAATCGGTCGTGCGACTGCCGAAGGGCCTCACCCTGAATCCGTCGTCGGCCGAAGGTTTGGTCGGTTGTTCGGAAGCTCAGATCGGCCTTCACTCCGAAGAAGATGATCGGTGCCCGGGCGCGTCCAAGTTGGGCTCAGTTGAACTTGACACCCCGCTCTTGCACGAACCGCTCAAAGGCTGGATATACCTGGCGACGCCGCGTGAAAACCCCTTCAGAGCCCTATTCGCCGCCTACATATCGCTTTCCGGACAGGGCGTCAGAGTCAAGCTGCCAGGGGAATTTGAAACCGATCCACAGAGCGGTCAGATCACCACGCGCTTCCTTCAAAATCCTCAGTTGCCTTTTGAAGACCTCAAGCTCCATGTTTTCCCAGGCGCCCGCGGTGCCCTGCGCACCCCCGCCGTCTGTGGCAACTACGAAACGACCTCCACCCTGACGCCATTTTCTGCTCCAGAATCCGGTCCGCCTGCCACTCCGACCTCGACCTTCACCACTACCACCCCCGAGCACGGCGGTTCCTGCCCCACCGCTGCCTCGCAAATACCCATCAAGCCGTTGCTGCGCGCCGGAACCGAAACCCCTCAGGCCGGTATTTACTCTCCCTTCTCCTTGAAATTGGTCCGTGAAGACGGCACCCAGGAAATCACCAGCGTCGAAACAATCCTTCCTCCCGGTCTGGTTGGCAGGCTCGCCGGCATCCCCTACTGCTCCGCTGCCGCGATTTCCGCGGCGGCTAACAGGACCGGAGCTGCGGAGCTGGTAAGACCATCGTGCCCCGCGGCCTCAGAAGTTGGCACCATCGACATCGGTGCCGGCGCTGGTCCCACGCCCATCTACGTTAAGGGCCGTGTCTACCTCGCTGGCCCATACATGGGTGCTCCACTCTCCATCGCGATCGTGACCCCGGCGGTTGCGGGCCCCTTTGACCTCGGAGACGTTGTCGTTCGCGCGGCCCTCTATGTCAACCCCGAAACCGCGCAGATCACGGCCAAAACCGACGAAATTCCCCACATCCTGCAGGGGATTCCGCTCGACATCCGCTCGGTGACGATGAAGCTGGACCGCCCCCGATTCACCTTGAATCCGACCAACTGTGAAGAATCCCACTTCCTCGGCAACGTGACCTCGGTGTTCGGATCGACTGCGCCGCTTCTATCCGAAGAAGGTTCTCCCCTGCGATTTCAGGTTGGTGGCTGCGAAGCCCTCGCCTTTAAGCCCCAGCTCACCCTCTTCTTGAGGGGCGCCACCAAGCACGCCGGCACCCCCGCCCTGACGGCGACCCTCAAGATGCCCGCCGCCGGCGCCAACATCGCCACCACCCAGGTCACCCTGCCCCATTCCGAGCTTCTCGACAACGCCCACATCAAGAGCCCCTGCACCCGTGTCCAGTTCGCCGAAGGCAGGACCCCGGGTGAAAAGTGTCCCCCTGGCTCCGATATCGGTTTCGTCAAAGCTGAAACCCCACTGCTCGACCGGCCCCTCGAAGGGCCGGTCTACCTGCGCGCCAACGGCGGCGAACGAAAGCTTCCTGACATCGTCGCTGCTTTAAACGGCCAGATCGACATCGCTTTGGTCGGCCACGTCGAAAGCGTCCCCGGCCGCCTCCGCACCACCTTCGCTACCGTCCCCGATGCCCCGGTCTCTAAGTTCACCCTCAGCCTCGACGGCGGCGCCAAGGGCCTGCTCGAAAACTCGGTCCCCCTCTGCGCCGGCCCCCAGCGCGCGACCGCACTCCTCACCGGCCAAAACGCCGCCAGCGTCCAGCTCAACCCGCTGCTGAAGGTTCGCTGCTCCAAGCACAAGCGCCACCGCCGCAAGCACAAGCGCGGCGTTGCGCAACGAAGGGCCCGGCCTTGATGAAGCGCCTAGGTCCTCTAGTAATCGCCGCGGCCGCCCTTGCTGCCGCTCTCCCACCCGGCGCGCACGCTTCCGGGCCGCCGCAGATCGGCGCCGTTTGGGCGAACGAAGTCAATGCCGGCGCCGTCAGGTTGCATGGCGAACTGAATCCCGAAGGTTCCTCGACCAGCTACCGCTTCGAATATGCGACCGATGCGGCCTTCCGGGAAAAAGAATTCCTAGGCGCCATCAAGGCCCCTTCGAGCGGTCCGGTCAATGTGGGTTCAGGCTCAAGCTTCATCAGCGTCTCAAACAAACTCTCCGCTTTGCACCATGGCACCCTCTACCACTATCGGCTCACGGCCACCAACGGATTGGGTACGACGCTCAGCTCTCCCGAGACCTTCACCACCCAGGAAATCACCGGCGCCTTCAGCCTGCCTGACAACCGTGGTTGGGAGATGGTGTCTCCGCCAGACAAAAACGGTGGCGCGATCCAGGGACCCGAACAGATCCACGGCGGCGGGATCCTTCAAGCTGCTGCCAGCGGTGAAGGGGCGATCACCTACTCCTCAACCGCCTCCTTCGGCGGCTATGAAGCCCAGGGCTCCCCGCCCGCCTCCCAGTACATCTCGGCCCGCACGCAGTCGGGCTGGACGACGCAGAACATCACCCCTGCGACCGTCTCTGGTTCATATGGCAACGAACCCAATGGCGTTCCCTATCAGCTCTTTTCTCCCGACCTAGCCCATGGCCTGATGCTGAACGGTATCCACTGCCGCGACGAAGGGACAGACTGTCCGATCGCCAACCCGCCCCTGCCCGGCTCCGGGGCCCCCGAAGGCTTCCAGGATTACTACCTGCGCGACAACAGGAACGGGACCTACACCGCACTGCTCACCGAAGCCAACGCCGAACGGCACCTCAGTGCCCCCGAATTTAACCTCGCCCTCGCCGGGGCCTCTCCCGACCTCAGCCACCTCGTCCTCTCCACCTGCGCGGCGCTCACCCCCGGCTCAACCGAAGTTCCCGGTTCAGGGGGCTGTGATCCTACCAAACAGAACCTCTACGAGTACTCCGCAGGTCAGCTGAGCCTCGTCAACTCCGCCCCGGGCGCCGAACTAGCCGCCCAGTCAGGCGCGGTCTCCGCCGACGGTTCCCACATCTATTTCACCGAAGCGGGCAAGCTCTACCTTCGCGAAGGCTCCAGCCCGCCCCATGAAATAGCTGCAGGAGGCGAATTTCAGATCGCCTCTTCGGACGGAACCATCGCCTTCTACACAAAGGGCGAACACCTCTTTCGCTACGACGCCGCAGCACAAACATCCACCGACCTCACCCCAACAGGTGAAGTCAGGGGCGTCCTCGGCGCTGCCGAAGACGGGCTGACCGTTTACTTCCAGAGCGCGGCGGGACTGCAGGAATGGCACGAAGGCGCGCTCACCCAGGTTGCAGCAGGCCCCCAGGCCGCCCAACCAAGTGACTACCCGCCAACCACCGGCAGCGCCCGCGTCTCTCCCGACGGCGAGCGCTTGCTCTTCCTCTCCTCCGAATCGCTGACCGGCTATGACAACCACGACGCCACCACCGGCCAGCCCGATTCGGAGGTCTATCTCTGGAACGCGGCCGGCGGTGGGCTCATCTGCATCTCCTGCAACCCGACTAACGAGCGCCCCTCCGGTCCCTCGACAATCTCTGGCGCCTATACCAATGGCAGGGCTCCGGGCTCCACCGACTCCTACAAGCCCCGCAACCTCTCCACCACTCAAGACCGCGCCTTCTTTGACTCCGAGGACTCGCTGGTGGCGCTCGACACCAACAAGGCTTCCGACGTCTATGAGTGGGAGGCGCAGGGAACCGGCTCCTGTCAGCGAGTCGGGGGTTGCATCAGCATGATCTCCAACGGCAAGGACAGCGAAGGGGCCACTTTCGTCGATGCCTCTGAATCGGGTTCCGATGTCTACTTTCTCACCTCATTCTCACTCGATGAAGCCCGCGACCCCGGCTCCCGGGATATCTACGACGCCCGTGTGGGCGGGGGCTTCCCCGAGCCCGAATCGGAAATCGAATGCATTGGGGATGCCTGCGTGCCTTTGCCCCAGGGTCCTGAAGACCCAACCGTCGGCAGCCTGATCGCCGGCCTGACAAATCCGCCGGCTCATTTCCCCAAAACCCATCAGTGCCCCAAGGGCACGCGCAGAGTCATACGCCATGACCAATTTGTCTGCCTGCGCCAACATCACAAGCACCACTCAAAGAGGAATCACAAGCACCACTCAAAGAGGAAGGGGGGCCACCGATGAGCGCCGCCAAGATGAGCGTCTTCGCCATGGCCGCGCTCCTCTTTCTGGCTATCACTTCATCGGCCTTTGCCGCGGCCCCCCAGATCGGCTTTAAGCCGGGTACCGAAGGCTTTGACTTCCAGGCGATCAATACCGGTGGCTCTCCCGCTGCCGAAGCGGGCACCCATCCCTATGAACTTCTGGGCACGGTGAATCTCAAAGAAGGGCCTGAATCGCCAGGTCAGCCCGGTGTCCCGTTCCCAGCCGCCGATGTTCGCGACATGCGCTTCCAGCTGCCCTCAGGACTTATCGGCAATCCCGCCGTCGCCACCCAGTGCACCCTTGCTCAGTTCAACACGCCACGCTCCTCGCCCTATGAAGCGAGCCTCTCCGGTGAGAGCTGCCCTGACAAAAGCCAGATCGGCACGGTGACGATGCGCTCGGCGCTTAACGGTGGCACTGCTCGCACCTTTGGTCTCTTCAATCTGACCCCCACGCCGGGAGCGGCTGCGATGCTCGGTACCGCGCCCTTCGGTGAGCCGATCACCTTCGTCGGCAGGGTGCGCAATACCGCAGGCGAATACGGCCTCGACTTGGAAGCCAAGAACTTCCCCCAGGGCTTGGCGATCGACGGCGTTAACCTCGCCGTCTGGGGTACTCCCTGGGCGGTCACTCACGACCCCGAGCGAGGAAACTGCCTCGACGAGTCTGAACTCGAATTCGGCTGGGCGAAATGCTCGGTCGGCCCTCCTAAAAACAGTCGACCCAAAGCGTTCCTGACCCTGCCGAACTCGTGCACCGGGCCACTGCATTACTCGGTGAGTGCAGACTCTTGGCAAGAACCTGGCAACTGGGTGGGAGACAACGCGCTCAGTCGGGACTCAGAAGGAAACCCCCAGGGGATGCAGCGCTGCGAACGGATCAACTTCGCGACCACCTCGTTCTCACGACCAACCAGCGAAGACGCATCGTCGGCGACCGGCTTTGACTTCAGCCTCACCCAGAACCAAGAAGGCCTAACCGAACCGGAAGGTATCGCTGGCTCGCAGATAAGGAAAGCTGTCGTTGCACTGCCCGAAGGCTTCACGATCAACCCGTCAGTGGGCTCTGGCCTCGGCGTCTGCACCCCGGCCCAGTTTGCCGCCGAGACGGCGACCTCACTTCCCGGCAAGGGCTGTCCCAACAACTCCAACATCGGAACCTTCACTGTCCAGAGCCCGCTGGAGATCAATCCTTCAACGGATTTCCAGCAGCTGATCAAAGGCTCGATCTATCTGGCCGAGCCAGACAACAAAGCAACCCCGACACCGGGAGCCGAGAACCCCTTCGACACGCTGATCGCCTATTACCTGGTGGCCCGCGCCCCCAACGGGATCTTCGTCAAGGTTGCAGGCGAGCTGGTTCCCAACCTGCAGACCGGACAGCTGACCGCAGTCTTTGAAGGCTTGCCGCAGCTGCCATATACGAACTTGGAAATTGACTTCCGCGAAGGTCAGCGCGCTCCCCTGGCGACCCCGGCAGCGTGTGGCACATACGAAACGGGAGTCGAACTTATCCCGTGGCTCTCCGGCGCCCAGGTCCTGCACCAGAACTTCGACTTCCCGGTCTCCCAGGGCGTGGGTGGGGGTCCGTGCCCGACCGGAAAGCCGCCCTTCTCTCCCGGTGCCGAAAACGGCTCGGTCAACTCCAACGCCGGCTCCTATTCGCCCTTTTACCTACACATGACGCGCCAGGACACCGAAGCCGAGATCACCTCCTACTCTGCCACTCTGCCCAAGGGGCTCCTCGGCAATATCAGAGGCATTCCATACTGCCCCGAGGCAGATATCGAAGCTGCGCGCAAAAACACCGGCATCGGGGAGCTTGAACACCCCTCCTGCCCGGCTGCCTCAGAAATAGGCCACACCGTCGCCGGCTACGGCCTCGGGGGGGTGCTCACCTATGCCCCGGGCAAGCTCTACCTCGCTGGCCCCTACCACGGCGCCCCGCTCTCGATCGTCGCCGTTGACTCCGCCTTGGTCGGACCCTTTGACCTTGGCGTGATCATCGTCCGCTCGGCGATCGAGATTAACCCCTTCACCGCCCAGGTCTCGATCGACTCCAAAGCGTCAGACCCGATCCCCCACATCGACGGCGGCATCCCCCTTCACCTGCGCGACATCCGCGTCTACATCTCCCGCCCCCATTTCACAATCAACCCGACCAACTGCGAACCGAGCCAGTCGATCTCCACCCTGACCGGTTCGAGCCCCCCGTTCGCCAATCCAGATGAAATCACGACCTCGGTCTCAGACCCCTTCCAGGTCTCCAACTGCTCATCCCTCGGTTTCTCCCCCCAACTCAAGCTGAAGCTGATCGGTGCCACCCATCGAAGCGCCACGCCTAGCTTGCACGCGACCCTTACCGAGCGCCCCGGCGATGCCAACGTCGGCAGCGCCGCCGTCGTCCTGCCAAGCTCTGAGTATCTCGAACAGGGCCATATCGTCACCGCCTGCGCAAAGAGCCTCTTTGAAGCCCACAACTGCCCCGCAGGCTCAACCTACGGTGAAGCCCGGGTTACCTCCCCTCTCCTCGAAGAAACGCTCGCCGGCCCGGTCTACCTGGTCTCCGGCTTCGGCCACCTGATTCCCGACTTGGTCGTCGCCCTGCGCGGCAAAGATGGCCTTGAGATCGACCTCGCCGCCCGCGTGGACTCGATCCGTGGCGGCATGAGAGCCACCTTCGAATCACTCCCCGATGCGCCCGCCTACCGTTTCGAACTGACGCTCTTTGGTGGCCAGCGGGGCCTGCTGGTCAACTCCGAACCGCTCTGTGGTTCAACACACGCTGCTTCTGTGCGCTTCGTCGGCCAAAACAACACCGGGTATTCAGGCGTGGTCCCGCTCGAAGACCAGTGCCGCCGCTCCCACAAAAAGGGCAAGCACAGGCATCGCCTGCACCGCAAAGGGACTCACCACGGAAGGGGCCACAGATGAGGCTTTCCCGGTTCGCCCTGCTGGCACCGCTCCTGCTGGCGGCACTCGCATTCAATTCAGTCCCAGCCCTCGCCGCGGTCAACCACCCGTTTAACAACGCGAGCGAAACCCTGCCTAATGAAGACGCCTGCGGATTGGCGGGGTCTGGCGCAAGCCTCTATGTCTCCTCCTATGACCAGGACAAGATCTATATGCCATCGGGCTCCCTTGCCCCCGAGAGTACGGTCTCTGGTCCCTGCAAGCTGGAACTCGATGCAACGGGCGACCTTTACGTCAACAACTGGCACGCGAACGTCGTCAAATACAACTCCTCCGAACTACTGCCCGGCCAGGGAACGGTGATCGACTCGGCTCACCCAACCGGTCTTGCGGTCCAGCAGTCGAGCGGCGATCTCTACGTCGCCCATCGCACCTATATCTCCAAATACGACACCACGGGGACGCTACTGGAAACGATTGGCTCGGGCGGTCTGAAAGAAGCCTACGGCGTAGCGGTATCCGAATATCCAGCCACCGCGGGTGACATCTATGTCCCCGACGCGGCCACGCATTCGATCAAGGTCTTCGGTCCCACCGGAAACCCGATCAGCGAAATGAACGGCGAAGCGACCCCGCAAGGTGGCTTCACATATCTGCGCGATGGCGAAATCGTGATCGACAACAATCCACTATCGCCGTCCTTTGGTCACATCTTCGTCCTTGATGCGATCGGTCACGGTGAATCGGTACATCCTGAAGGTGCGATCGATGAGTTCAATGCAGAAGGCGATTACCGTGGCCAGGTAACCGGCTTCGTCGACGCCGAACCCTCGGGATTGATACTCGACGGAACGACCCACAACCTCTACCTCACCTCAGGTAACTCCGAAGGCTCGCAGGTCTTCGAATACGGGCCAACCGCGCCGGCGAAGACGCTGAAAGCCGTCAAGGAAGGCGGGGGCGGGGGAACCCTGGTCAGCGCACCGGCCGGAATTGCCTGCGGGGGTGCCTGCACTGCCGAATTCAACGAAAACCAAACGGTTACCGTGTTTCCTTTGTCCAATGCCCATTCGAACTTCAGTGGCTGGAGCGTCACCGGTGCAGAACCATGCCCCGGCACGGGTTCCTGCACCGTACAGATGGCTAATGACGTCGAAATCAAAGCGAGCTTCACTGAACCCCCGCAGCAGACCCTGACCGTGACGAGTTCAGGGGAAGGGAACGTGGTCAGTAGCCCGGCTGCGATATCGTGCCCTGTTAATTGCTCTGAACATTTCGCGCAGGGACGTCTGGTAACCCTTACGGCTCTTCCCGGCGCTCACCAGAAACTCATCGGCTGGTCGGGCTGTGAATCACTGCCGAGCCCGAGCGAATGCAAGGTGACGATGGCTGAAGCAAAGACCGTTTCGGTCACCTTCGCTCCGATCCCTCAGATTTCTTTGGATCTGAGCCTGTCGGGCACTGGCCAGGGCACTGTGACGAGCTTTCCGTCCGGTATCTCCTGCCCAGGCAACTGCTCGGGCTCCTTTGACGAAGGCTCGATCGTATATCTGATGGCGGCCCCCTCGCCGGGTTCCGGCTTCGGGGGCTTCAGCGGTGGTGGCTGCGAAGGAACTGCGCCACTCTGCGCAGTTACGCTGTCCAGTGCCACCGAAGTGCGGGCCCAGTTCAACGGCACCGCCGCCGGCCCGGCCCAGGCGGCGGCGCGCTCCTCCTTCTCCCTCGTTGCAGTTCGTACCGCCGGCACGAGGGCGCTGCTCACCGTCAGGGCCTCCGAAGCCGGCACCCTGCTCCTATCGGGCCCCGGGTTGCGCCCGGCCAAGCGAGAGGTTTCGGCCGGGACCTCACGGGTCCGCGTCGGCCTCGACCGCCGGGCATCCAGCGCCCTCTTCGCCCACCACCGCCTGCGCCTGCGGCTGGCAATCGGCTTTTTGCCCGCGGGCGGGGGCCCGCCGGCCGCCACCACCGCCGCGCTTCGCTTCCGCTTCCCGGCGGGCAAAGCGCCCCGGCGCCAGCATTGAGCGCCGCCGCCGCAGCCCAGGGACACGGTGCGTGTTTTAAGACTTGAACCGCTGAAAGGAAACAGATGCCCAAGCCAAAGAGACGCCTCCCTGCCGCGCTCGCGATGAGCGGACTCGCGATCCTCCTCTTCGCCTCCCTCGCCCTCGCCGCCGAACCGACCCAGCAGGGCAACTTGCAGGTCACCGTCAGCGGCAAGCTCTCCCCCCACACCCTGCCGCGCAAGGGCTCAGCCCCGGTCTCGGTCACCCTTGGCGGCAAGATCACGACCACCGATCAAACCGAACCGCCGCAGCTGCAGAAGCTCGTGATCGAAATCAACCGCAACGGACACATCGACTCGACCGGGCTCCCCACCTGCGACGTCGCCCAGATCCAGACCGCCAACAACTCCCGCGCCCTCGCCGCCTGCGGCCCGGCGCTGGTCGGCGCCGGCCAGTTCCTCGGCACGATCACCCTGCCCGGCGCGGCCCCCTACCCGATCAAAGGTCGGCTCCTGGTCTTCAACGGCATGGAAGGCCGAAAGCACGTGCTCTTCGGCCACATCTTTAGCCCCACCCCCTTCTCCACCTCCTTCGTCATCCCCTTCGAAATCAAGAACGGCGGCCATGGCACCTTT
>Ga0307373_10005036_pt1 | contig 21877 bp, 28 predicted proteins | sample OX2MG_FD_202534 | JGI IMG/M metagenome (GOLD analysis project Ga0307373, IMG submission 202534) | Soil microbial communities from Risofladan, Vaasa, Finland - OX-2 | ecosystem: Environmental > Terrestrial > Soil > Coastal area > Acid sulfate soil | place: Finland: Risofladan, Vaasa | collected...
TAAGCGGGGACTTCGAAGGCGGGTCGCTCTTCTCCCCAGTTCGTCTGCTGCACGTTCACGTGGCCAGAGCGCCGACGGTTTCCGAGGGGCGAAATCGCGTGAGCTACTCCCGAATGTCATCCGACGGTGCCAGCAAGAGACTTCGAAGACCGTCCACTAAGGGGACGCATTTGCTCGAGCCGGTCGCGGTGAGCCCCGCCTCCCCGACCAGTTTTTGAGTTCCAAAGTCGGTGCTAACGACCCGCGCGATAGCGATTTTGGCCGGGGGGTCACAGATCTACCGAAGCGTCAGCGGCGTCGCTGCTCGGTGCTTCCAACATCCTCTCTGGCCGCGGTCGACTAGGGTGGTCATTGCCTAGAATCCACGGGCATACCTATGGATCTTTTCGCCGGGATCCCGGTCACTGACTACGCGGGTGCCCTGGATTGGTACGAACGGCTCTTTGGCTCGCCCCCCCCTTCTTTCCCAACGACAACGAGGCCGTTTGGGAGCTCGGGGAGCACAGGTATGTCTTCATCGAGCACCGGTCGGAGCATGCCGGTCACGCCAGGCACCTTGTATTCGTCGACGATCTGGACGGGCGCGTCGCGCAGATCGCCGAGCGGGGAATCACCTCCGTGGAGCGGGAAACCTTATCGAACGGGGTGCGCAAGGCCGCGTATCGAGACCCGGACGGCAACCAATTCGAGTTCGGCGGCGCGCCGGTGGCCGCGAAAGATTGAAGGGCAGTGGAGTTATAAGAAGCCATTTCAGCCCCGGCAAGTAGATTTTCTAGGAAGCGCTGCTAAGCAGCGATTATTGGCGATAGCCTCTGTATTCGATCTCAGCAGAGCGCCGATTGAGAAATGGTCGTCCAGCACTTCCTTGGTAAGGAAAAGGTCCCCGGTTCGAATCCGGGCGTGGGCTCCAACGTCCTCCCAAGAGGCTTGATTCCGTATTCATTTCGAAACTTTTGGAAGGTGCTGGGCGTTGAAGTTTGGGGTTAGTAGTGGTCTATATTCGTCATGGAATCAGCCGGAGAACGGGTCTGGCGATCGCAGGCATGGTGGCGGCTGGATTTTTGGGTGGATGTTCACCTTCGATTGCCGGCCAACCTCCTCCTGGTCCAAACGGTTATCCCCCCGCCGCCGGTTGCCCGCTGCCTTTTCCTTCCCCAGAGGTTGGCGGCATGTTCGCACTCATTCCCCCAGGAGACTTTGAAGCCGCGGGGCTGAGCATCGCCACCGCGCGGGTCACACCCTGTCGGCTGAACGCGGCGAACGGGGCTCGCAAGCTCACCTTTATCGGTGCTTACGCCGACCCTGCCCGCACCGTGTTGCTGTTTTCGACCAACCCTGACCATGACCAACAGCCATGCCAATATCCAGGCCAGTATGCCCGTTGTTTCACGATCCCTCCGACAATTTCAATCAGCGACGACCATGGCTTGATCAATGCATCTTCGTCAACCGGAGGCGGCCTCCCCGACGAATATTTCTTCTCTCTTGACGCCGGACCTCGGCCCGGCGCGGACGGCATCGCCAATCTCACCGTCACGGTCCCCGGCTTTTCGCCCAACGGGCCCGCAGACGGCTCACAGCCCGCGCCCGGCGAATGGGTCTTCTCGCTGCCGCTGAAGGTGCAGCCGTCGATCACGATCGGGGCGGTGCCGAGTCAGTTCGACCTCGGCTCGTGGAAGGTGACGACGGAGGCGGCCGAAGTCACTCCGAGCGTCATTCATGTTCAGACCGTGATCAGTGGGGCTTCGGTCGCGGACGTCGTCTCGACGACCGTGGTTCTTCTCGATTCGTCCGGCACGCCTGTCAACCAGATCGTTACCAGCGCGGCGGTGACCGTCCCAAAGCAGCAGTTGAATTCGACCAACGACAAGATCACACGTGTTAACGACCAGTGGCTGCGTCCCGCCGCCGGGGGCACCTATCAACTGCAGTTCTCAGGCGGAGGTGGGGAACGGACCATCAACTTCAGCGTTGATCGTCCCGTCGGACTGTTGAGGGAGAGATCCTTGTGCTGCGATCCGAACGGAAAGATCCCGCTCGAGGGGGGCGGCCCTGGACCCAAGCCAACCGATTTCCCGGAGGCGCCGGAGTCGCTCACTCTGGATGGATTCCTGACCACGACCAATCACCAGCGGCCGCCCGAACCAATGCGGCATAGGTGGCGGTTCCGGAACAAGCATCTACTTCGGAACTTACTTTCAGGTAGATGGGGTGTGGTACTTGCTAGATGTCCGCTCGGATCCAAACTTGAGGCAGTACAGCGGACCGGGAACCTACACAGCGATAGCCTGGTTCTACGGGCCAACCCAGAGACTCTATGCAGGCACCGTCCGGCTGACCGTGACCGCTGATCACTACCCCGGTCCGTACCGTGGGAGCGTCCAGGGCACGCTCGACCGCGTCGGAACCACCACCCAGCAACCGCACCTGTCCGTGAGCGGCACCTGGACTTGCAAGCCTGGGCTTGTGTGATCGTGATCGAGCTTGTCGCCTGGTATTACATGCGAGCTCGTCGGCTTCGCGAAGGACGCGGCGACATCCGAGCGATGCCCTTCGCTCTGTTCGGGGGGTACGGCCTGCTCCGGCCCCATGCTGCGGTCGCTTTTCCGGTGGGCACCGCAGCTCTTGTGAAGTTCATTCATGACTAAAAATAGGAAGCGCTGCTAAGGCAGCGATTATTGGCGAAAGCCTCTGCATTCGATCTCAAGCGAGCGCCAATTGAGAAATGGTCGTCCAGCACTTCCTTGGTAAGGAAATGGTCTCCGTTCCCTCGGTGTGGCAACGGTTTCGGCAACCGTTGATGAGCTCAGGCCGCGGCTTGTTGGTGGGCTTCGAGCACAACATCCGCGCTCGCCGTCTCCAGGGGTATCGCGGCGCTCGCAGGAAAGTGCGACTCAACCCCAACCGACCTCTAGGACCACGCGCCCGACCAGGACACAGTTCGAAAAGCATCAACGATGCCCCGCCATCGCCTTCACCGCACCGAGTCGGCGGCTACACGAGCAAGACGCGGCATTGAATGCCCGCTGCGCCGCCGATTCCTCGATCGATGGTGAGGAGGTCCACTCCGAGCGTCTCAGCCAGCGCGACGTAGGCGGCGTCATACGCGGTCAGGTTGTGACGGAGTTCCCAGACCCGGGGAACGAGCGGTTCGTGAAGGTAGCGCTGGATCGGTGCGAGTAGGAAGTCCGCCAGGGCCAGTTCGGCCGCGGGTTCGGCGATCTTTCGCTTCGTGAGCAAGCCTCGCAGGACGTTGGTGAACTCGAGGTCGATCAACGCAGGGGCAGCGACCGCGGTCTCCGCGCGAAGCCGCGCACGGATCGGGCCACGTAGGTCCTCATCCAAGAGGGCACGCACCCAGACGCCCGCGTCGGTGACGAGCACCTACCGCCGCCCGGCAGCCAACAACTCCAAGATGTCCTCGTTTCGAAGAGGTTTCCCGGAACGCAACCGGGGCCCCGATAGAACCTCGCCCATCGTCTTGGTCTGGGCGTGCCGGGTCAGCACCTCCAGTGCGTAGGAAGCTAAGGACATGTGATGTTCCTCGGCCCGCTCGCGAAGGGTTTCGAGGACAGGTTCGGGAACATCGCGAATCTGGAGAGGCTTGCCCACCGACCCATCATAGCATGCGAGATGCATGCGCGAAAGTTCGAAAAGTATCCACGACACCCCGCCACACTTTCTGGGAGAGGACCCTCCTGGTACTCCAAGATCGCCCCCTCCCGGGGCGACAAGGGCTGACGCGAGTCCGGCCGTCGATTGGTCTGGCCAAGCCCCGTTAGATTTCGTCGGCTCGATTCACAGCCAGGCGGCGCTGAAATGCTTACTTCGTGACCGAAGCGCTGCGCATCGCGGCGCACACGCAACAGGGCCACCTGGTCTTTAAGGGTCTTTAAGAGTCTTTAAGGGCGGTACAAGCCTCTCGAAAAGTTGGCATCTATTGGAAAGGTTTTCAGAAGATCTCGACCTCTTCCTCAATATTCAGAAAGTTACGTTCCGGCTCTAGGGGCTAAGGGCGTCAACCGTGAGCTGAAGCGCCTGCGCGACACCGTAGCGGCCCATCCTGGGTTGACCTATGACCCGGAGGCTGGGAAGACGATCGGTGGCTTCGGGCGAGACGATGTCTTCCGCTACACAAGCAATTTCGATGAAATCCCTGGAGTCTCAACCACAGTTGTACTTGAAGCTGGGATTCAGAGCGGGGCGTTTCCAACCGAGACCGTCAACATCTCCTCCTTCGCCGCCCTATCCGTAAGTAGCGATCGCTGTCGCTCTAATAACTCGGCGGCGGGCTACCCATCAGGGCGACCCGCCGATCCTTCTTGTGCAGAACCTCCGCATCGAAACGGGTGTTTGCCAGATGCGCAGGAATGGCGCCCTATTTGATGACAGCCGATGGCAGGACTTGGGCTGGCTAGTCGGATTCCATTTGTAATCGGCCAGTACACGCACCGAGACCAAGCGCACGGCCAAAACGACCAGATCTTGAACTAACGACCAAATATCTTGAGATGCCTGCGGCATCGGCGCAGTGTGCGCTCGTGTCGCGCACTTTGACCTCCGCGATCAATCTGGGGCACCCTTGAACCTGGTTCCGCTGTCGATCGGCTTCGGACTGGTGACCGCCTCGGTGCTGGCCCTCGCGTCGCTGGGACTTACGCTCCAGTTCGGGGTCACCAACTACGTCAACTTCGCGTACGGGGCCTTCCTCACGCTCGGCGCATATCTCGTCTGGCAGATCAGCTCCGGGTGGGGCGTCAACTTCATTGTCGCGGTCGTGATCGCCGCCTTGTGCATGGGTGTGTTCGCGGTAGTTGCTGAGCGGGTGGTGATGCGACCATTCACGCGCCGAGGGTCCGCACTCTTCTTTCTACTCATCGTCACATTCGGTCTCAGTCTCGTCCTCGACAACCTTATCCAGGCGATCTGGGGGCCGGAGTACCAGACCTTCAGCCTGCCCAGCCCTGGGCCTCTCCACCTCGGGCCATTTTTGTTGACCTCGTACCAGTTGATCGTGATCGGAGTCGCGGTTGTCGTCATGGTCGCGGTCCACCTTCTGCTCACCCGGACAACCGTCGGGAAAGCGATGCGGGCCATGTCGGATGACTCCGTCCTGGCGAGCGTCAGCGGCATAGACATCGAGAGGATCACCATGCTCACCTGGTTCCTAAGCGGTTTCCTCGCGGCTATCGCCGGCATCGCCCTGGCGGTGACCACCGTGAGCTTCGTGCCCGCCTTCGGGGACGGATTCCTCTTCATCATCTTCGCCGCAGTCATCCTGGGCGGGATCGGGCAGCCCTACGGAGCCATGCTCGGCGCACTCGTCATCGGAGTCGCCACCGAGGTCTCGGCGGTGGTGATCCCCGCCCAGTACAAGGGTGTTGTGGCCTTCGCCATCCTTGTCATCGTGCTTCTGCTTCGTCCGCAGGGGCTCATCGCGACTCGCGGTAAGGCCTGAGATGCTGCTGCCTCCGATCATCTATGAAATCGCGACCCTGGCGGTTTTCTTCTGCATCTACAACGTCATGACCTGGGGCCTGAACATTCAGTTCGGCGCCGCCGGCATTCTCAACTTCACCTACATCACCTTTATGGCCATCGGGGCGTACGTGGCCGCCGTCTTTTCTCTGCCACCCCAGACGCCGGGAACCGGCGTGACCTACGTGCTCGGGCTGAACTGGCCGTTTCCCCTGCCCCAGGTCATGGGTGGCGTGGCCGCCGGAGCGCTCGGTTTCGTTGTCGGCCTGGTGGCGCTCAAGCGCCTGCGCAGCGACTATCTAGCCATCGTCACCCTTGCGGTGGGATCGATCATCTACACGTTTGTCGGGAATTTCACCCAGCTCTTCAGTGGCTGGGACGGTGTGGTGGGCGTCCCTGAGCCGATCAACAACTGGATCAACCTCGACTTAAACACCTACGAGATCTTCTACGTCGTCGTAGTCCTAGCGGTCATGCTGCTCGCCTGGTTTTTCACCCACCGCCTCTTCGCCTCGCCCCTCGGCAGAACCATGCGGGCCGTCCGCGAGGACGGAGACGTGGCCGAGGCGTTCGGCAAGAACACGTTCAGAATCCGGATGCTGGCCATGGTCCTCGGTTGCGCGTATGCGGGGGTTGCCGGCGCCCTTCTCGTCGGGTACACCGGAGCCTTCAGTCCCGACGGCTGGACCGTAGGAGAAACTTTCGTAATCTGGGCCGTGCTCCTGGTGGGAGGCCGCGGGAACATCGTAGGCACCATGCTCGGCTGCTTCCTGATCGTGGTCGTATTTGTCGAGGGTACACGCTTCCTTCCAACCGGCTTCCTCAGCCCCAACCTGGTGGCCACGCTACGCAACATGGTCATCGGCGGCCTCTTGATTCTGACCCTTCGCTTTCGCCCCGAGGGGATTCTGCCAGAGCCCAGACGTCACTTTGCCGAAATCCGCAAAGGGTCGCCGGAGGCCGAGCGTGCCGGCGCCAGCTGAAGATCCGATCCTCGAGGTCGCGGACATGCACCACGCCTTCGGCGGGCTTCATGCCGTCGACGGATGCAGCTTCGCGATCGCCAGAGGGGCTCTGGCGGCGGTCATTGGTCCCAATGGAGCGGGCAAGAGCACGATGGTCAACGTCGTTTCCGGCGCACTGCCCAGCCAGCGCGGTCGCATCCGGTTCGACGGCTCCGATATCACTGGCTGGGTTCCTCATCGGATCGCCCGGCGCGGGCTGATCCGTACGTTTCAGATCTCGCGCGAGTTCGGAGGCATGACCGTGCTGGAGAACCTGCTGGTCACCGCCCCGGACCAGCCCGGGGAGCGGCTCTGGAACGCGCTCTTCCGTCCCGCGCTGGGCCGCCGCCGCGATCGCGAACTGGTGTCCCAGGCGCTGGAGGTGCTCGACACCTTCGAGCTGTACTCACTTCGCGACGAGTACGCGCGGACGCTAAGCGGCGGTCAGAAGCGGCTGCTCGAGTTGGCACGGGCGGTGATGGCCGAGCCAAAGCTCCTGCTGCTGGACGAGCCGATGGCTGGGGTCAACCCAGCGTTGATCGATCGCCTCGGACGTCACATCCAGCGGCTCAACGCGCAGGGCATCACCTTCGTGCTGATCGAGCACAACCTCGAGGTGGTCGAGCGCATCTGCGATCACGTGGTGGTCATGGCCGTGGGGCGGACCCTAGCCACCGGTCGGATGGCGGAGCTTCGGCGCAATCCAGAGGTGGTGACCGCGTACCTGGGAGGAGGACATCTTGAGCGGGCTACAGGTTGAGCGGCTCACAGCAGGTTATTCGGGTTCGGCGATCGTCAAGGACATCACCTTTCAGCTGGAGCTGGGCCGGGTCCTGGCTCTGGTCGGTCCCAACGGAGCCGGGAAGTCTACCGTGCTGAAGGCGCTCTGCGGTCTGCTGCGGAATGTCAGGGGGCGCGTGCTCGTCGACGGACAGGATGTCAGTGGATGGCCCCCCCACAAGATCGCCCGGCGCGGCATGGCCTATGTCCCCCAGGTCTCCAACGTCTTTCCCTCGTTGACCGTGTCTGAGAACCTGGAGATCGGCGGTTACGTGCTGCGGCGCGACGTGAAGTCGGGCATGCAGCGTGTCTTCGCCATCTTCCCCGACCTGGGGAAAGCGGCCAAGCAAAAGGCCGGGAACTTGAGCGGGGGGCAGCGCAACATGCTTGCGATGGCGAGAGCCCTGATGCTCTCGCCCAAAGTCATTCTCCTGGATGAGCCGACTGCCGGTCTTTCGCCGACGTACGTCAACACCGTCTGGAGCCAGGTGCGGCGGGTGGCCGAGAGCGGCGCCGGCGTGCTGGTTGTAGAGCAAAACGTCGACCTGGCCCTTCGCCACGCTGAGTCGGTCTGCGTCCTGGTCGCCGGGGGCATCCGTCTGCAAGGGGCCCCGGCCGAGGTGCGCCAGCATGATCTCAGCGCACTTTTCTTGGGGGGAGCTGCGCCGGAGGCCGGGCACGGGGTCGGAGGACTGGCGACCACCCCTGATACGGCATTCGCTCAGCGAACGGCGCCGCTTCGTGACAGTGGCATGGACAACCGCGATTTATCAGGCAGCGACACAAATGGGAGGTAGAAAGAATCTTATGAACATCAAAACGTCCGGTCTTGCTTTGGCTTTGGTTGTGGCACCTGTGCTGGCCGCGTGCAGCCCGGGCGGTTCTTCACCCTCGGGGACCACCGCGACGGGCCCGATAATCGTCGGCGAGCTGATGCCGGTGTCGGGGAAGGAGGCCTTCGTCGGCACATGGTTCGACACCGGCGCTGATGCCGGGATATACGCGGTCAACCAGGCGGGGGGCGTCCTGGGTCGCAAGCTCCAGTTCGTTCTGAATGACACCGGGGGCGATCCTGTCGACGCCGTACCGGCCCTGCATGCGTTGCTGCTCTCTAATCCCTCCTTCGTGGTCGGTCCCTCTTCCCTCGAGATCCTCGGGGTCATCAAGGATTTCGGAGCGGACAAGCTTCCCGACCTCATGCAGGGTGGAACCACCGCTCTCGACACGATGAACTACCCCTACGTCTTCCGTCTTAACTCATCCGACTCACAGCTACTGGCCGGGGAGGCCTATTACGCCTTGAACACGTTGCACTGCACAAATGCGTCGCTGATGTACGAGGACTCCTCCAATGGCCAGGATGAGGTGCCGCCCTTGGTCAAGGCGTTCACCGGCAACGGCGGCAAGATCCTAGAGAATCTAAAGCTCGAACCCGGAGCCAGTTCCTATTCGTCCGAGGTGGCCACCGCCTTCAGCAACGATCCACAGTGCATCTTCTTCCACGCCACGCCGGCGGAGGCAAGCACCCTCTTCGCCAACGTCAAAGAGCAAGGCCACCTAAACGTGCACTTCATCACTGGCGACACCGGGGCGTCGATTGACCTGGCCAACGCGATGGGCTTGAGCGACGCCAGCAAATGGATGACCGGCATGACCGGCCCGTCCGTGGACGGGGATGCGGTCGCGGCCTTCACCGCCGCCTTCAGTGGCCGCTATCCGGGCCAAACGCCGCTGAACGCAAACGCCTCCGAGGGGATGTACGATGCGGTCGTCATCGCCGCGCTGGCCATGTCCGAAGCGAAGACCACAGACGGTAGCGTCTGGGTCAACGACATCGAAAAGGTCAGCAACCCCCCCGGGACGGCGTGCTACACGTACCCAACCTGCCTGGCGCTGATCCAGCAGGGCACCAAGATCAACTACGAGGGGGCGGCCACTGACGATAACTTCAACCAATATCACAACGTGTTCTCGCCCGAGTCCGTCGTGCAATTCCCCGCTTCGGGCGGTACTCCCCAGTCGATCCTCACCGTGTCCGAAGATCAACTGTCGGCGATGTACAAGTCCTGAGCGCTGGCCGGTCGGTGGGCCGCCGCTAGGTCGGCGGCCCATTCCCGGCCGACTGCGGCAAGTGGGCAAGGTGACCCCGCGCAATACCGGCCGGGCCCCCGGTGGAGCTCGTGACTGCCATCCGCCGGAGCTCTGCTCCAACTGACTCGACCGACTCGATAAGGCCTTCCTTGCGATGCGGGCTACGAGTGCCCGGGCCTCACCTTGTGGTCGTTTTGGTCGCAGGCGGCCCTATTCGGGGCGCCCGGGCTCGGCCATACTTGGGGCGCCGTGGCGAGGGAGGCTGGTCGACGAGCGTTCCGGTTGGTGAGGACGCCACGTCTCACGCTTGCATCGCAGATCTTCCTCCTGCAGCTAGGGGTCCTTGCAATTGCAGCAGTAGCGGGCATCGCAGCCTCCGTCTGGGTCGCCTGGCAGCAGATGGACTCGAGGTATACGCAGCGGGCGTTGGCCATAGCCGAGTCCGTGGCCGCGACGCCCTCCGTATCCGGCGCCATGCTGGCTCCGGATCCACCCCAAGTGCTCCAGCCTCTGGCCACCTCGGTTCAGCGGGCCACGCATGCAACGTTCGTCGTCATCCTCAACCGTCAGGGCGTTCGTTACTCCCATCCCGACCCGACTCTGATCGGAAAGCGGGTCACCGACATGGGACCCGGTCTCGACGGCAAGACCTGGACCGGTCATGACAACGACACCCTGGGGCCGTCGGTCTGGGCCAAGGCTCCGATTTTTGGCTCCGATGGGACGGTCATCGGTGTCGTCTCCGTCGGCTTCACAGAGACACTGGTGGGGGCGTCGCTCACGCAGGCGCTGCCTGCCACGGCGATCGTACTGGGGTCGGCGCTGGCCCTGGCCCTGCTGGGATCAGTGTTGCTGGCCCGCCACCTCAAGGGCCGGACCTTCGACATGGAACCGGAGGCGATTGCCACCATGTTCGAGCAGCGTGAGGCGATCCTTCACGGCATCCGGGAAGGGACGATCGCGACCGACCTGCGCGGCCGGCTCACCGTGGTCAACGACGAGGCCCGTGACCTGCTCGAGCTTGGCGCCGACTGTGCCGGCACGCCTGTGAGTGAAGTGCTTCCCCCGGGACGCGTGCGCGACATGCTCACCGGCGGGGTGGCGACGACCGACGAGGTGGTACTTGTCGGCGACCGCGTCCTGGTGGCCAACCGCATGCCCGTGGTCGCGCGTCGCGCCAACATCGGGTACGTCGTGACCCTGCGGGATCGGACCCAGCTCATGGGCGTCCTGCGCGAGCTGGACTCTGTACGCAGCCTCAGCGACGCACTTCGCGCCCAGGCCCATGAGTTCTCCAACCGTCTCCATACCATCGCCGGGCTGATCGAGCTGGGACGCCACGAGCAGGCCCTACGTCTGATCACCGAGGAAACCTCGATGCAGCAAGCTTTGCTTGAGAAGCTGGTCATGCGCGTCGGCAGCCCGGTGCTCAGCGCGCTGTTGCTTGGCAAGTCTGTGGTCGCCAACGAACGTGGGGTCGAGTTCCGGCTCAGCGACGACACGCTCCTGATGCACGACTTCGGCGATCCTCGTGACCTGGTCACGGTCATCGGCAACCTGTGCGACAACGCACTCGACGCGGTAGCCGTGCAGCCCGCCGGTCAGCGTTGGGTGGACGTGTCGGCCCGCGTCGAGCGCGGGGCCATCATCGTGCGCGTTCACGATTCCGGACGGGGGATCGACCCCGCCCTCGGCGACACGATCTTCGATGAAGGCGTCAGCAGCAAGGCCAATGGACGCGGTGTCCAGCGCGGCCTCGGGTTAGCCCTCGTCCGCCAGGTGGTGCACCGGCACGGTGGCACGGTGTCGGTGGAGAACGAGGGAGGCGCAGTGTTCACCGCACGCCTGCCGCTGCCGGCCACGGCGTCCGCGGTGCTGTCCAGGATCGATGACGGCGCTGGCGTCACGGCAGCGATCCCGGCCGTCCTTGAGGCCGGTACCCCTGCGGAGTCCGCAGAAGCGATGGCAAGGTGATTCGAGTCCTGATCGTCGACGACGACTATCGCGTCAGCGATCTGCACCGGGAGTTCACGGAGCGAATCGCCGGCTTCAGCGTCGTCGGCATCGCCCACAGCGGGGCGGAGGCGATCGCCGCCGTCGACCGGCTGCAGCCTGATCTGGTCCTTCTTGACATCTACCTGCCGGATGTCAGCGGCATCGAGGTCCTGAAGCGCCTGCGGGAGCCAGGACATCCTTCGGTGGACGTGATCGCCATCACCGCGGCCAAGGATGTCGCGTCCTTGCGTGATGCCCTTCACGGCGGAGTGCTCCACTATCTGGTCAAGCCGTTCCGATGGAGCGCTTTCGAAAGTCGTATGGAGAGCTATGCGGCGGTGAGGAAGCGGTTGGTGGGGTTGCGGGAGGCGGAGCAGTCTGAGATCGACCGCATCTTCAGCCTGCTCCGGACTTCCTCCACGGAATCGCTGCCTAAAGGGCTCTCGCAAAGCACGTTGGAACTGGTCCTGCGGGCACTGCGCGAAGCCGGCGAGACATGTTCGGCGGAGGATGTGGCGGGGCGGGCGGGCGTCAGTCGGGTGACCGCTCGGCGTTATCTAGAGCACCTTGCCCAGGAATCCAGGGTGGAGCTACTGATGCGATATGGAGCCTTGGGCCGGCCGGAGCATCGCTACCGTTTGGTCGAAGCTGGTAGGTCCTCCAATTAAGAGCTGGGGCGCATATCGACGGCGGCATCATCCGCTCCATTTGTGAACTACACCTTTTGGCCGCTGAAGCCGACGCCGTACATTTGCACCAGCCCCAGCATTTGCGCGGGCTCGTAACGAGGATGGGAATGCTCGCACCTTCGCGGGCTTCTAACAAAGTGGCTGATCGGAGGGCGCTTCACAAAGCTGGCGAGAGCCGGCGCTCAGTTGACCGCTCCGGCCGCACTTGCTGACCCGACACCTGCAGAAGCCGAGTTCGAAAGTTGTCTACGATCCTCCGCCAATCGCCTTCGAGATCAGTTGACGCGGTTCGCTATCTCGGAGCCTGGACAACCACGTTTGAGTTGCGTGCGGCCTCTGCGAGTCGCTGATCGTAGATTACCGCCGCCTCGATCCGTGAACCGACCTGGAGGGTGGCAACGAGGTGTATCGCATCGAGTGTCCGTAGCTCGGAAGGGTGGGCTCGGGCGGCCATGCTTCGCACTGCTGCGTCGAGGCCGACCAGAAAGAACCGCGCCAACACCTGCTCGGCTTGCCCAATGGCCGCAGGGTCTGCGGTCTTGAGATACGAGGCCCTGGGGACCTCTACGGTCGCCACCACGCTGGAGATCAGTTCCGCAGAGCCAAGGAAAGCTCGGAGCGCCTCTGTCTCCGCCTCGCGGACCACGAGTTTGACGATCGCCGAGCTGTCGAGGTAGACGACTCGGGGGCGGTCAGCCACCGCGAAGAATCGCGACCGCCTCTTCGCTGGTCATTCTGGACGGGAGGTTTAGAGGCTCCGGCAGAGGTCTGCGGTCCCGCGCCGGGATCAAGGTGCCTGCCGCCACCAACTCCTCGAGTCCGGCGGCAACGGCGATCACCGGCACGAGCCGAGCCACGGGACGACCGTGATCCGTGACCTCCAGGGTTTCACCTCCCCTCACCCGGCGCAATGCCTTCGACAGCCCTTCTCTCAATTGCCGTACGCCAATTTGGGTCATGTGACTACAAATGATGCTACATCAGCCAGCCCGGGCTGAACGGGCCGGCGAGAATTCGAAATGTATCTACGATGCCCCGCCAATACCGCAATCTGCGTGACGCAACTTGCGGTATCGCTTTTAGGGAAGCCATGCTCCGATTCCCTCGGCGGCCCAATTATGTGATGGTGTAAGAATGCGCACCAATGTGGAGCTTGATGATCGTCTGGTCGACGAGGTGATGCGCAGGTATCGCCTGAGGACGAAACGCGAGGCGGTCGACCTGGCCCTTCGTAGGCTCGTAGATGAACCTCTGGATTTGGCAGAGGCGCTCGCTCTCGAAGGATCGGGCTGGGATGGCGACCTTGCGGAGTTGAGGAAATCACGGCGCGCGGCGGGCTGATCCTGGTTGATTCGTCGGCGTGGGTCGAGTCCTAGCGCGCCACGCGAAGCCCGGTGAACGACCGTATGCGCGCTCTCCTCACCGGTCACGCACCGCTTGCCACGACTGAACCGATCGTAATGGAGGTGCTTGCGGGCGCAAGAGATGACAGCCATCTACGAAAGCTGCGGCGGCTCGTGCACGGATGCCAAATGATTCCAGTTCGGGGATTGTCGGACTACGAGGAAGCCGCTGCCATGTACCGCACATGCCGGCGCGCAGGACTGACCATCCGGCGGTTGGTCGACTGCCTAATTGCAGTCGTCGCTAGCAACGCCGACGCGTCTTTGCTCCATGCCGACGCCGACTTCGACCTCATCGCCAGGCAGACAGCTCTGCGTCTCGTTGCACCGGCCCCTGAAATCGACAACGATCAACAGCCAGGCCGGTATGACCGGCACTCTCCTCGGCAGGGCGAAGCGGCCTGATGCGCTCCACTGAAGCCCTACATAGTCCGCGGCGCGACCGCCCTGTGCCAGAGGATCGCGATCTCGGGCGCAACCTCATGATCGCGCCGATCACGGTCGACGCCTTCGAAGGGTATTCACGCCATCATGGCCTGGATCCGAACACCCCGAAGGCACGCGCCCAGTTCGCAGCCGAGCTGAATCTCTTGGGTCAGACGCTCGACTGGCCGCTCGGGCGCAATGAGCCCTGTTGGTGCAGCTCGGGACTCAAGTACAAGCGCTGCTGTGCAACAGCTCCGGACGACTGGGTCCGAAATCGCCCGGTTTAGGCGAATCCGGGCCAACCGGCTCGGCCGAGGCGGTGCGGAGCCTGCTGCTGGGCGAGAGTTCGAAAAGTACCTACGATGCCCCGCCACGTCGATTCGACGCTGTCGACGCGATGCTGCGCGGCCTTACCGCTCCACAAGGGCTGGCAAGTCCTCGACTGCGGCGAGGACTCGAATCGATCGTCCCTTGCCGGGATCCCGGGCGACCAGGCGGCGGGCCTCGAGCGTCACTACCATCTGGTGGACCGATGGTGCCGTCACGCGGAAGAAGCGTTGCATGTCGGCCTCGGCCGGGGGGCGGCGGTTGAGGATCGAGTACGCTCGGATGAATGCGAGGTACTGCCCTTGGAGTGGTGTGAAGCGCGGCGTCCCGGCGGTCATCGACTTGCCCGTCTCGGTTCGCTCAGGTTGTTGGGAGCGCACGGGAAGGCCATGTCTGCGGACGGCAGCTGCGAGAGGTGAGTCGTAGACGAAGGAGTCGCCTCGGCTGGTCCCGATCCTGAAGAGCTGCCCCGCCATCGCCTTCGTCAGCCAATGGCAAAGACCACACCGTGCGTACCGCAGACTGCGGTATTGATCATCACTTCGAGAGGCGGCTCAAACCGCAGTCTCATCCCGAAACGACGGTGATCGGACATCGCAGGCCACCCGCCCGACCGAGGCGTCCGTCGCACGTGAGCAGTCCGCAGCCGAGCTGCTCGGCCAGGGCGACGTAGGACGCGTCGTAGGCCGACAGGTTGTTACGCAGCAGCCAGACGCGCTCGATCATCCCGATGACCGCGTATCGGGCCAAACCGAGCCGGCGCCATGCATCGAGGGCTCTCCACGCGTCCTCAGGTTTGAGCAGCGCGGTGCTCACACGCCGGCGGAGGGCGTTGGCGACCTCGGAATCGACCAGATGCGGAGCATGGAGCTGGTCGGACGCCAAGGCGCGGCGTGCCGGCCCATCGTTCAGGAGAGCAGCCACCGCGGCCGAAGCATCGACGACGATCAACGGCGGGAGCGCTCCGCCTCGACATCGGTGACGATTGTTTTGGCGTCGACCGCCAGGTCGGGGAGAGCTCCCAGGAGCGCGGGATTGTCTGCCCTTTTCGATGACTCGGTCAACTCCCGAACTGCGATCGCGTTGACGGACGCGCCCTCTCGAGCCGCCAGGCGCTGAAGGCGGTCTACTACGACATCGGGGACGTTACGAAGATAGAGCGTTGCCATGTCGCAATATGCTAGCATAATGCTGGCTGCGAGCTGGCAAGAGTTCGAAAAGCATCTACCATGCCCCGCCAGCATCCGCCGCACCGCACTGCTTGACCGATGTGTACCAGTAGGCCTGCGTTGTATGTATACTTCAACCATGAGTCGGCGTACAACCATTGAGTTGGATGAGGAGCTCCTGAATTCTGCGCAAGCCGTGCTCGGCACGCGCGGCCTCAAAGAGACGGTGGACAGGGCGCTTACTGAGGTTGTCCGAGCCTCCCGACGCCGAGCCCTGGCTGACCGGCTCATGTCGGGGGCGGGGCTCGATTTCGACGACCAGACGATCACTGCAGCGCGTCGTTGGCGAACCCCCGACTCCTCCTAGCCGACACAAGCGCGTGGCACCGGAGCCGACATCCAGAGGTTGCGGCCGAGTGGCGTCGCATCCTCGATGACGACCTCGTGGCAACCACCGTTCCGATTCGGCTCGAGGTCCTCTTCAGCGCGCAGACCGCACGGGATTACGATGCGATTTCGCGCGAACTTGATGCCCTGCGTCAGCTGCCCTGCGATGCACATGCTCTGCAGCGCGCCCTCGACGTCCAACGACTCCTCGCCCACTCGCGCCCGCTGCACCACAGGGTCGCGATTCCAGACTTGATCATCGCGGCGGTCGCCGAGCTGTCAGGGGCGGCGGTATGGCATTACGACAGAGACTTCGATCGAATCGCGGCGATCACCGGCCAGGAAGTCGTCTGGCTCGCTCAACCCGGCAGCCTCTGATCGCCGACAGGGGTCGAGCAAGCTTATCCCGGCTCAATGTGACGCCATGAGTCCTTGCGGCTGCCGGTCACCGGCCCGCGCTGCGGGCGCTGTCAAGCCACTCGGCCCACTCGGGCGCCGCCTCGGCCAGGGATCGGGCTGGAACCTCACATCCCGCCGCGATCAGCTCCTTGATCGCCGCGTCCGCCTGTTCTGCGGGGAAGTCTGGTGCCCATGAAAGCAGGAGATCGCCGTCCTCACAGTCCCGGCAGCGATAGAGACCGGCGATGATACCCAGCGCGCTTGCGACCGCGGGTTCGCTCAAACCGAGGACGAGTAGCCGCGTGACCTCACTCGCATGAGGTTCGACAGCCTCGCCAAGCAACTCCCAGGCGGCGTCCGTGGGTTCGACGTATCCCCAGCGCTGACGTCCGGCCCGGCCATTGAGCTCGTCGATGGATAGGGCGAGCAGGTCCGACTCGACGGCATCCGCAACCGCAATGCGATCGGTCTCGATGAGAAGTCCGAGGGCGATCGCCTCGGCGGCTTCCTGAAGCTCCGGGCGCGTGCGCAGCAATGCTTCGAGTACCGCGGCCTTCTCGCCGGGATCGAGCGAATCGATGGCCGACCGCCCCTGGGAGGCGCCTCCCTTCCGAGGGCGAGCGCTTCTCACCCCGCCGGCCCAGCCCGACCACTACTCAACTCCGTTTCGGGCTGAGAACGCTGCCGCCCGAGCGGAAGTGGACCTTCGCGCTTGAACCGCTCTTGATAGATGGGCTCGATGAACTCCGGCAGCGGTGCCTTCCAGGGCTCCTGCCGCTGGTTGGCGAGCTTTCCAAGCCGGCTGGGGTTGAGGCCGAGCTCGCGGCCCATCCGAACGTGCCTCGGGCTCAACCTGTCGCGACGTTGCGCTTCGGCCCATTCGTGGTCCCATTTGGCGCCGCTGGCCATCACCGGCACACTATCGCAAGTCCGCCGCCATCTCGCTGAGACTCGGCCCTGGTCATGATGCGTCGAAATCGCCACCCCAGGCCCACGCGAGGGCGCGCGGCAGCCCCCAGCGTCCGAGCTCGGTGAGCCGGAACTCAGCATCGATCGCGCCAGCCGCCTGCCAGACCGGGACGAGTAAGCCGAAAGCGGCTTCGATCAGCCCACGATCCTGGTCGTCGACTTCGCCCTCGACCTCCGGACAGGCGTCGATGTTGGCCGTCAGATCAACCGAGTCGGCCGGGCTGCCGGCGCCGGCCCTGGCCGCACCCAGCACTGCTCCGAGAAGGTCGGCGTGGTCAAGCGTCATCAGAAGCGATTCCTCCTCGGCCGAGAGCCCCGTGTCGTTCTTGATCGCGATCAAAGCGCCGGCCGCTTCGATCCAGAGCTGACGGTCATCCGAGAGGAGAGGCCCCGACCAACCGTTGGCTCGAGCGACCGGCCGCAGCTCAGGGTCTCTCGCTCGAAATTTGCGGCGAAGCTCGGCCGCAGCGGTCTGCAGCTCCACCGGGACCGGGAGGCTTCGCGATTCCGGGAGGGCATCCCGGAGCATGTCGAAGGCCTCACGGTCAGCCGCCTCGAGCGATTCGATGAAGGCCTCGTCCTCATCGTCATCGATTGAACCCAGCAGGTCGGCTGGAACGATCAGGCCGCCCACCTCGACCAAGTTCCGGAACGGAGAGTGCTCGGCGATCTCGCGCCGAGACAGCTCCGGGTCGAAGGGAACCAGCTTGATCTGATCGCGAATGCGCCTGGACTTGTTCGCGACAGTCGCCTCGGATAGGTCCATCAGGCGGCACAACTCGGATGCGCTGAGATACGGACGCTGGGACGGATCGAAGAGGAAGTTGAGTTTGCCGATGGTGTACACGACCGCTGCGGCCCAGATCTGCAGATCGCCTCGCTGCAAGGGCGAGGGGCGCTTGCGACCCAGCTGGCCGATCAGCCGCCTGCAGAGGTCTGCGTACTCCAGATCGAGATGCTCGGCGCAGAACCTGTCGGTGACCTCGACGACCGCAGCCGCACGCGGGAGCACAGCCGCGGGAACCTTCAGGCCGGCGGGGCGATCGCGCACTCCGTCGATGATAGGTCCGGCGGGCTACTGCCCCTCACCGAGCCAGCGGCGATAAGCCGCGATCCACTCCGCGCCAGACGGGGCGGGTGTCGGCAGAGGTAGGTCGATGATGGGTATGGCTTGCCGGATCTGGCCGCGAACACAGACGGCGACGATCTGTCCGCGCTCGTGCATGTCCACGCCATCCACGAACACCGTCACACCCAAGACCGAGGTCTCGAAGGGAATGGCAAGGTTGTCCTGGATCATCGTGAAGAGGCCCATCGCCTGCTCCGCCTCGTCGGAGCAGTCGACCGTCGCCTCCTCGATCATCGCATCGCGCCCGGCTGTCTCCCTGGCGCTGATCTTCACCCTCCCGATTCTCGCGCTTCGGCCGGGGAAAGCGCGACCGCTCTATCCTCTCGGCGTGCCCTCTCGCACCACCGCCAAGGCGCGCCCGCGGCCTACGCTGGGGACCGATCTGTGGCGGGAGATCGCCGGCCGGCGGTGGAGCTACTGGGACCTGTGGTTCGCCCTCGTCTGCTGGGTGGATCACGCCTGCGATTGGGACAGCCTTGGCGCCGCGCTCGAGCTCCGGGGCCACCTCTGGGAGCGCGACACCGAGGCCAAACGGAGCCATATGGACGACCTCGCCCGCCGCCTCGCCACCGCGGGTCTTGATTTGGAACGGCTCGCTGGCTCGGTCTTCGAGGAACAGCCGCTGCGTCTCAAGGCCCGCACGAAAGTCTTGCACCGGGAGCTGATGGCGCGCGACCGCTCCGAAGCGATGGTTCACACGCCGCGCGTCCGGCTCCGCGAACGAGCCCTGCGCGGACGCTGGGAGAAGTTTCCGTTCTCCCCGATGGGCTTTTGGAAGGAGTTCGCTGATGAGGTGGGGGAGCGGCCGTTCTACGGCGAACGCGCCGCCATGCACCTCGCTGATCGACTCGAGAAGGCGCTGACCGCCTTCGAGCTTGGCTCCGGGGCCGAGGTCGTCCACAGGCTGGCCCTCTACCGCGCCCTGCTGACGGCCGGCTACGAGGCGCAGGCGCGGGCCAATGACTCCTCAGGCGACCTCGGGCGGCTGCTCCAGAAGGCATGGCAGGCGTATGCGGGCATTCGGTGGAGCCAGTCGGGCATCGAAGCCGAGCCGTACTACCGCGACCTCTGCGACCTGGTGGTGTGGGACGAGTTCTCCTCGCTCTACGAGATCGAAGAGGTGCCGTTCCGGGCGGTGGCGGCGGACGATGTCGGGCTGGTCGACGAGATCTTGAATGGTCTGGCATCGGAGCTGGCCGGCGCGCGGCTTCGCTATCAGGCCGGACGAGCACAGGAGGCTCGGGCTTGGCTGCACATCGCCAAGGGGGAGCTAGAGGGGTTCGTCAAGACCGCCGGCGAGCTCGGCTCTGACAGCTGGGTGCCGATCGAGCGGATGGCGCGAGCCGCGGTCGAGCGAGGACGACCCGAGATCGCTGAAGCGGTGTTCGCCGCGGCTGACCAGCCCGGCTTCTCACGCGAATACCTGAGGGAACGGCGCAAGCAGATCCTGGGCATGTTCCGCCGGCCGCTGCGCCCCCGCCTGACGGTCGTGGACTGAGCCGGCGCATGCCCTTCGACGTCCCGGCCGAGCATGTCCTTCCGCTGTTCGAGTCGCGCAACGATCGCTGGGCGATGAATGCCCGGTCGGCGTGGGACTGGCTGACCGCCAGCGGAGATTCACCCGTGGTCTCCCTCCACGACCTGGAGTACTTCCTGTGGTACCAGCTGCCGGCCAAGTTCCTGTCCGATCTCCAGGACCATCGCGCGGTCGCTCTGGCGCTGGCCGATCTTCTGAGCCAACTGGGCTACGAGGAGGCGGCCGCTCTCTCTCGCGGGACGGTCACCATGCGGGTGCTGGCCGAGTGGGACCGAGACCGGAGCGCGGGCTATCGCGCGCTCCGGAAGGCACTCGAGGAGTCGGGGGTCGAGCCTCCGGACACTGACTCGCTCGGGTGGGGCTCCTATATGGGGCTGACCGAGTCTGCGGTGTTCGACACCGCTGCGAACGTTCTCGAGCGGGCGATCCTGGAAGGCGAGTTCACGCCGGGTATCGCCGGGTGGAAGGCTGCCCAGGCCGAAGTCATGCGCCGTTTTCTGACCACGCCGGTCCACTCGCTGGAGGAGCGCACTCCGCAGGCGGCGGTCTGGGAGGAACACCAGGAGTTCTGGGCTGAAAGGCCCGGCCGGCCCCTCCGCCAGGCATTGATCAAGGACGTCAGGAACAAGATTCGCCGGCTTCCGGATCCCCCGGAAGGCTTCCGAGACCGGCTGCTTCCGCTCCTGCGTCTGCTCGAAATCGCCGCCGCGAAGCCACCGCTCACGCAGGCCGGCTACCTCCCGCCTGCGACCGTCAGAGCGCTGAAGCGGGAGTTCGGCTGGTGGCGCTGGGACGGCGAGCCGCGAAGCGAGGCCGATGTGCCCCAGATCATGACGTTGCGGGAGTTCGCCAAGGATGCGGGGTTGCTCCGCAAAGCCCGCGGCCGCCTGACCCTCACGGAGGCCGGCCGGCGCGCCGTCTCCGATTCGCACGTGCTTTGGGACCGGGTCATCCGCGCACTTGCCGCTGGCGAGGACTTCAAGAGCGCCCTCCGAGAACTGCTGATGGTCCGGCTCCTCAAAGGACCGGACGAGCGCGGCGCCATTCAAGGCGAGGTCCTGCCGGTGCTGGCTGAAGCCGGCTGGAAGCCAAGCGACGGCCGGGACCTGACCGAGGAGATGGTGTCCTTCCAGCTCTGGGACGCGATCAGGTCGATGGAGCTACTCGGGATGGTCGAGGTTGCCGATTGGCCCGACCGCGGGATGAGCCTCACCGAGTTCGGATACGTCTCGGCGGGCGCGATCCTGTGGCATCGATCGACCGCACCCCGAGAGTCGATCACGTGAGCCGCTGTGGCACGACCGCCTCGTCATCGATCATCCGGCCGGATTCTGAACCGCTCGGCTCGTCGCCGAAGCGACTGATGTAGGGAGAACTCGCCTCGGTGCCCAAGCGGAAGCAAATCGGCATCCGGGAGTTGAACCAACACGCCTCGAGGGTGATTGATCGAGTACGCAATGGAGAGGTGATCGAAGTCACCGATCGGGGTCGGCCGGTCGCCAGAGTCGTGCCTATTACCGATACGCCTGGGCTGCTCGGGCGCCTGGTCCAGGAAGGCCGCGCTGTTCCTCCCACGGCCTGGGGAGCGATCCCGATGCCGCCCGCCGCCGGAGACGCGGGACGGCCCGCCTCGGAGGAGGTGGCCGAGGGGCGTCTCGAGGAACGCTAGTGATCTACCTGGACTCGGCTGCCCTGGTCAAGCTCGTTCGACTCGAACATTTCACACCGGAGCTGGTCGAATGGCTCAACGCGCGACCCGGCGTCCCTCTGGTCTGCTCAGTTCTCGCAGAGGTGGAGGTCCCCCAGGCGATTCGAAGGGTTGCGCCCGATGCTTTGACTGCCGTGCCGGCAACGCTGGCGCGCCTCTATCGCTTGGAGATCGACGCTGCCGTCCGCAGTTCGGCCGCGGCTTTGGCCGAGCCCAACCTGCGTACGCTCGATGCGATCCATGTCGCCACCGCTGCCGGCATCGGCGCCGATCTGCAAGCCTTCGTCAGCTACGACGAGCGTCTTCTACAGACCGCCGGCAAACTCGGTCTGCCAGTAGTCAGTCCCGGAGCCTGAAGACCGTGACCGCCTCGAGTTCGAAAAGTG
>Ga0307373_10005037_pt1 | contig 21877 bp, 24 predicted proteins | sample OX2MG_FD_202534 | JGI IMG/M metagenome (GOLD analysis project Ga0307373, IMG submission 202534) | Soil microbial communities from Risofladan, Vaasa, Finland - OX-2 | ecosystem: Environmental > Terrestrial > Soil > Coastal area > Acid sulfate soil | place: Finland: Risofladan, Vaasa | collected...
CCGTCCATCCGGATGAACCACTGCGCCGTCGCCAGGAAGATCACCGGGTTGTGGCAGCGCCAGCAGTGGGGATACTGGTGGGTGAACGGCTCGCGGTGCCACAGGCGGCCGGCCGCGGCGAGCGCCTTCTCGATCGCCGGGTTGGCGTCGAACACCCGCATCCCGCCGAACAGCTCGACGGTGTCGAGGAAGTGGCCGCCCGGTCCGATCGGCGCGTAGATCTCGAGCCCGTAGCGCACCCCGGTGTGGAAGTCGTCCGCGCCGTGTCCGGGCGCCGTGTGCACCGCGCCCGTGCCGGCGTCCAGCGTCACGTAGTCGGCCAGCACGGCGAGCGACTCGCGCGCGTAGAGCGGATGGCGGAAGCGGAGGCCTTCGAGCTGCGTCCCCGTCATCCGGGCGATCGGCGCGCCGAACGTCCGGCCGCCGGCGGCCGCCACCTGCGGCGCCAGCGCCTCGGCGACGATGACCGCGCGGCCGTCCACGTCGTACGCCGCGTACTCGAACTCCGGATGGAACGCGATCGCCATGTTCGACGGAATCGTCCAGGGCGTCGTCGTCCAGATGAGCACCGACACCGCGCGGCCGGCGAGCGCCGGCACCCGGGCCGCCAGCTCCCCGGCCGCCTCCGGCGCGAGCGGAAACTCCACGTAAATCGACGGCGAGGTGTGCTCCTCGTATTCCACTTCCGCTTCGGCCAGCGCCGTCCGGCAGTGGATGCACCAGTGCACCGGCTTCTTGCCCTTGTAGACGAGCCCCTGCTCGACGAACCGGCCCAGCGCCCGCGCGATCGCCGCCTGGTAGCGGAAGTTCATCGTCAGATAGGGATCGTCCCACGTGCCGAAGATCCCGAGCCGCTGGAACTGCCGCGTCATCGCGCCGATGAACCGCTCGGCATACGCGCGGCAGGCGCGCCGGAAATCGGCCGGGGACATCTCCCGCTTCTTCGGCCCGAGCTCCCGGTCCACCTGCAGCTCGATCGGCAGGCCGTGGCAGTCGTAGCCCGGCACGTAGGGCGCGTCGCAGCCCGCCATCGAGTGCGACTTCACCACCAGATCCTTGAGGATCTTGTTCAGCGCCGTGCCGGTGTGGATGTTGCCGTTCGCGTAGGGCGGCCCGTCGTGCAGCACGAACTTCGGGGCCCCCTGCCGCCGCGCCTGGATCCGGCCGTACAGATCCATCGCCGCCCAGCGGGCCAGCGCCTCCGGCTCGGCCGTCTGGAGGTTGGCCTTCATCGGGAAGTCGGTGCGCGGAAGGTTGACGGTCTCTTTCCAGTCAGGCATGACGTCCGGTTCGTCGTGACACCGCCGGCCGCACCGCCGCGGGCGCCGGCCACGACCGTGCTGCGCGTGGCGCGCAGTCTGTATTGTAGTGCAACTGCTCCGGGCGGCCCGGGGCCCGCCGGCCGCCCGGCGGCCCGCGCGCCCGGGCGCCGCGGCCGCTGCGGACCGGGACGCGGCAGAACCGGCCTGTATAATGGCCTTCATGGCCGAACAGGCGTCCGGGACGCCCGGTGTGCGGGCGACCGTGCTCGACAACGGGTTGACCGTCTTCGTGCAGGAAGTCCACACGGCGCCGCTGGCCTCCGTGTGGTGCTGGTACCGCGTCGGATCCAAGGACGAGACGCCCGGCCTGACCGGCGTCTCGCACTGGGTCGAGCACATGAACTTCCGCGGTACCACGAACATCCCGCGCGATCAGGTCAAGGGCATCATCGAGCAGTTCGGCGGCAGCTGGAACGGCTACACCTGGATCGACCAGACGACGTACCTCGAAACCGCCACCCGCGACGCCCTCGATCGCATGCTGTTCATCGAAGCCGAGCGGATGGCCAACTGCCTGTACGATCCCGAGGACTGCGAAGCGGAGCGGACGATCATCATTTCCGAGCTGCAGGGCGGGGAGAACGATCCCGACCAGCTGCTCGATCAGGAGGTGACCGCGACCGCGTTCAAGGCGCACCCGTACCGGCATCCCACGATCGGCTGGCTGCCGGATCTGCAGTCGATGAGCCGCGATGATCTCTACGGCTATTACCGCCGGCACTACGTGCCGAACAACGCGGCGCTCGTCATCGTCGGCGACGTGGAGGCGGATGAGGCGCTGCGCCGCGCGGAGGCGGCGTTCGGCCGGATTCCGGCCGGGCCGCTGCCCCACCGGCCGCGCCTGGTCGAGCCGGAGCAGCTCGGCGAGCGGCGGGTCACGATCCGCAAGGCGGGCACGACCGCCTATTTCAAGGCGGCGTTCCACGCGCCGGCCGTCGGCGATCCGGCCTTCTTTCCGATGCTCGTGCTCGACGCGGTGCTGAGCGGGGCGAAGGGGCTCAACCTGTGGGCGAGCTTCCGGACGCCGCCGCCGCAGCGGCGCGCGCGCCTGTACCGCGCCCTCGTCGAAACCGGCCTCGCCTCCGCGGTCAACGCGGCGCTGCTGCCGACCCAGCACCCGTTCCTCTACGTGGTGTCGGTCACCGTCCGGGAAGGGGCCGCACCGGAGGAGGTCGAAGCGGCGACGCTGCGCGAACTGGACGAGGTCCGCCGCCTGGGGGTCACCGCGGAGGAGCTCGCGGGCGCGAAGCGCCAGCTCCGGGCCCGCCTCGTGTTCGAGAACGACAGCGTGACGAACATCGCCCACCAGCTCGGCTACTTCGCCACCGTCGCCAGCGTCGACCTCTACCGCACGCTCGCGGCGCGCGTCATGGCGGTGACGGCCGCGGAGGTGGCGGACGCGGCCGGCCGGTGCCTGCGCCCCGGGAACCGGACGATCGGCTGGTTCGAGCCGGAGGCGGACGCCGCGGACGAGGCGGCGGACGACCGGCGCGCGGCCGATCCGGCCATCGCGGAGGGACGATGAGCGGCGTCACCGCGGCCGGGCTGGCGCCCAGCCGCTCCGTGCTCTCCAACGGCCTGGTGGTCATCGCGAAGGAAAACGGGACCACGCCGGCGGTCACGATCAACCTCGCCGTCCGGGCCGGGTCGGTGTGCGATCCGGCGGATGCGCTCGGCACCGCGCTGTTCGTGTCGCGCACGATCGATCGCGGCACGGCGCAGCACACGGCGGACGAGATCGCCGGCCAGCTCGACGGCCGGGGCATCGCGCTGGCGGTCCACGTCACCCGGCACCTGCTGACGATGGCGTGCACCTGCCTGGCGGAGGACTTCGACGCGGTGCTCGGCCTGATCGGCGAGATGGCGACGGCGCCGACGTTTCCCGACCGCGAGGTCGACACGCGCCGGGGGGAGATCATCACGGCCATCCGCCAGGACCAGGACAATCCGGCCGTGGCGGCGGTCGAGCGTCTGATGGCGCTGCTCTACGGGGACGATCATCCGTACGGGCGGCCGGCCAAAGGGACGATCGCGTCGGTCACCGCGATCGCCTCAGCGCACCTGTCGGCGTTCCACCGGGCCTGGTTCGCTCCGGCCCGGACCGCGCTGGCGATCGTCGGCGATGTGGCGGCGGCCCGGGCGACCGACGCGGCGGCCCGCGTCTTCTCGGACTGGACGGCCGCGCCGGCGCCGGCGCCGGTCCTGGCCGCGCCGGTCCCCGCGACCGGGCGCCGCCGGGTGGTCCTGCCGATGATGAACAAGGCGCAGGTCGACATCGCCTACGGCTTCACGACGATCGCCCGGGCCGATCCGGCCTACGACGCCTGCTGGATCATGAACAACGTGCTCGGGCAGTACGCGCTCGGCGGCCGGCTCGGCGAGAGCATCCGCGAGCGGCAGGGGATGGCCTACTACGTCTCCAGCACGTTCGACCCGAACGCCATCGCCGGCCCGCTGCTGGTCCGGGCCGGCGTGAACCCGGCGAACGTCGACCGGGCCCTGGCCTCGATCGACCGCGAAATGGCGGCGATGGCGGCCGACGGCGTCACGGCGAAGGAGCTGGGAGAATCGAAGCAGTATCTCATCGGCTCGATGCCGCGGACGCTGGAAACCAACGCCGGCATCGCGGCGTTCCTGCAGATGGTCGAATACTTCGACCTCGGCCTGGATTACGACCTCCGGGTGCCGGAACGGCTGCGGGCGGTCACCCTCGACCAGGTGAACGGGGCGGCCCGCCGGATGCTGCGCGTCGACCGGGCCGCCGTGGTCATCGCCGGCCCGTACGAGGACGGCCCGGACGCCGTGCCGCAGGCGTGACGTGACGAGCGCGGTCTTCTTCGACGTCGACTTCACGCTCATTCATCCCGGTCCGGCGTTTCAGGGCGGGGGCTACCGCGACTTCTGCGCGCGTCACGGCCTGACGGTCGACCCGGCCCGCTTCGACGCCGCCGTCGGCGACGCCGCGCCGCTGCTCGACGACCTGGACGGGCAGGTCTACGACCCGCAGTTCTTCATCCGCTACACGCGCCGGATCATCGAGGGCATGGGCGGGCGCGGCCCGCGCCTGGACGCCTGCGCGAGGGAGATCTACGACGAGTGGTCGTCGTACCGCCATTTCTCGCTGTACCCGGACGTCGAGCCGACGCTGCGGCAGCTGGCCGCCGACGGCATCCGGCTGGGGCTCATCTCGAACGCCCAGCGATCGCTCGCGTCGTTCGCCGCCCACTTCGCCCTGGACGGCCTGATCGCGGCCGCCGTGTCCTCGTCCGAGCACGGGTACATGAAGCCGCACCCGAGCATCTTCGAGGCGGCGCTCCGGCAGGTCGACGTGCCGGCCAGCGCCGCGGTGATGGTCGGCGACAGCCTGCCGCACGACATCGAAGGAGCGCGGCGGGCCGGCATGCGGGCCGTGCTCGTCCGCCGCGGACGCGACCGGCGGATTCCGCCGGACGAGACGGAAGAGGCGCTGCGCCGCCAGGGCATCGCCGTGATCGACTCGCTCGCCGGGCTGCCGGCCCTGCTCTGACGGCCGCGGGACACCGATGGAACTGCGCGACCTGACCACGCTCGACGACTTCCGCGCCGTGGTGGCGCTCGAACACGAGGTCTGGGCCTTCGCCGCCGGCGACGACGCCGTGCCGCTCGCGATCCTGGCGGTGACCGTCAGGCGCGGCGGCATCCTGATCGGCGCGTTCGATGCCGGCCGGATGGTCGGCTTCGTCTATTCGCTGGCCGGTCTGAAGGACGGCCGGCCGACGCAGTGGTCGCACATGCTCGGCGTCGCGGACAGCCACCGGAGCGCCGGGCTCGGCCGGCTGCTGAAGCTCGAGCAGCGGCGCCGGGCGCTGGCGATGGGCCTGGATCTGATCGAGTGGACCTACGATCCCCTGCAGGCCGCCAACGCCCATCTGAACTTCCACAGGCTCGGCGTCGTCGTCGAGGAGTACGAGGAGAACATCTACGGCGAATCGACCAGTCCGCTGCATGGCCGGATGCCGACCGACCGGTTCGTCGCGGAATGGTGGATCCGGCGGCCGCACGTCGAGCGCCGCCTGGAGGGGACGGGGCCGCTCGTGCGGTCGGCCGAGGTGGCCGACGCGCCGCTGGTCAACCGGACGCGCCCGGCCGGGCGCTGGCTCGCGCCGGACGGCGCCGATCTGACGCGCACCGATCGGCGGCTGCTGGTGGAGATTCCGGTCGGGTTCACCGGGATGCTGGCGGCCGAGCCGGACCTCGCCCGGGCCTGGCGGATGGCGGCCCGCGGGATCTTCCGGCATTACTTCGCGGCCGGCTACCGCGCGGTCGACTTCCTGCTCGACCGGCCGCAGGGGCGCGGCGCCTACCTGCTCGCGAGAAAAGACGCCTGACGGATCAGCCGGGAGGCCACGTCATGGCGCGGCCGCCGAGCAGGTGCAGGTGGACGTGGAAGACGGTCTGGCCGCCGTCCCGGTTGCAGTTGAAAACCGTCCGGTACCCGCGCTCGGCCATCCCCTCGCCGGCGGCAATCGCCGCCGCCCGCCTGACCATCTCGCCGATCAGCCCGTCGTCGCTGCCGGTCAGTTCGTTGAGCGAGGCGACGTGCCGGCGCGGCACGACCAGGATGTGGACGGGCGCCTGCGGATTGACGTCCCGGAACGCGACGACGCGCTCGTCCTCGTAGACGATCGCGCCGGGAATCTCGCGCGCGATGATCCGGCAGAACAGACAGTCAGCCATGGTCGGGGGTCCGCATTCCGGACGCGTCAGCGGTCGAGCCGGCGCACGACCGCCGTGCGCGGGATGCCCTGCAGGTCGCTCCGGATCCTGGTGATTGTGCAGCGGCCGCGGGCCGAGATCAACTCCTGCACGGCGTCCGCCTGGCCGAAGCCGAACTCGAAGATGAGCCAGCCGCCCGGCCGCAGGTGATCCGCCGCCTGATCGAGCAGCTCCCGGATCAGGCTCAGGCCGTCGGGGCCGGCGAACAGCGCGACGGGCGGCTCGTGCGTGCGGACGTCGGGCGGCAGGGTCGCGGCGTCGGCGGTCGGGACGTACGGCGGATTGGACACGATGAGATCGGCGGCCGCGCCGAGCCCCGACAGCAGGTGGGTCCGCACGAACCGCGTCCGGGCGGCGGTCTCGAACCGCAGGGCGTTGCGGCGCGCCACGCGCAGGGCCGCCGCCGAGATGTCGGTGGCGACGACCCGGGCGGACGGGCATTCGCGCGCGAGGGCGACGGCGAGGCAGCCGCTGCCGGTGCCGACATCGACGATGATCGGCCGGCCCGGGGAGGCCCAGACGCCCGACTCGCGCAGCGCCGTCACCGCCTCTTCGACGATCAGCTCGGTTTCCGGCCGCGGGACGAGTACGTCGGGCGACACGTCGAACGGCAGGCCCCAGAACTCGCGCACGCCGGTGATATAGGCGATCGGCTCGTGCCGCTCGCGCCTGGTCACAGCCGCGTCGAACGGCGCGGCGAAGCCGGGCGGCGGCGCGTCGCGCAGGCCGGTGAGCAGGCGGGCGGTGTCCCAGCCGAGCACGTGGCGGGCGAGCAGGCGCGCGTCGAGGTCGGCCTCGCGCGCGCTCACGCCGGCCCGGACGAGGCGATCCCGCGCCCGGGCGATCTGGTCGTGCAGCGTCATGGCGGGCATGGGCCGGCGCGGAGCCGCCGCGCGGCTCAGCTGACGGCGGTCGCGTCCTTGAGCTTCTCGGACTGGTCGTGGCTCAGCAGCTGGTCGAGCAGCTCCGACAGGTCGCCGTTCAGCACCTCGACGAGCCGGTGCGTCGTGAAGTTGATCCGGTGGTCGGTGATCCGGCTCTGGGGAAAGTTGTACGTGCGGATCTTCTCGGAGCGCTCGCCGGTGCCGACCTGGCTGCGCCGGTCCTTGGCGATCGCCTCCTGCTGCTTGCGCAGCTCCATTTCGTAGAGCCGGGACCGGAGCACCTTCATCGCCTTCGACCGGTTCTTGATCTGCGACTTCTCGTCCTGCTGCGACACGACCATGCCGGTCGGCAAATGGGTGATCCGGACCGCCGAATAGGTGGTGTTCACGCTCTGGCCGCCCGGGCCGCTGGAGCAGAAGGTGTCGACCCGGAGATCCTTCTCGTTGATCTGGATGTCGACCTCTTCGGCTTCCGGCAGCACCGCCACCGTGGCGGTCGACGTGTGGATCCGGCCGCTCGCCTCGGTCGCCGGCACGCGCTGCACGCGATGCACGCCGCTCTCGTACTTCAGCCGGCTGTACACCTTCTGCCCTTCGATCGTGGCGATCGCTTCCTTGAGGCCGCCCACGCCCGTCTCGTTCGACGAGAGCACCTCCAGCCGCCAGCCCTGGCGCTCCGCGAACTTGCTGTACATCCGGAACAGCTCGGCGGCGAACAGCGCCGCCTCGTCGCCCCCCGTGCCGGCCCGGATCTCGAGCACGACGTTCTTCTCGTCGTTGGGATCCTTCGGCACGAGCAGGAGCCTGACGTCGGCGAGCAGCTGATCGCGGCGGGTCTCGAGCGACCGCAGTTCCTCGTGAGCCAGCTCGCGCAGGTCCGGATCGGTGGCCTGCCGCGCGATCTCCTCCGCCTGGGCGATCTCCGTCACCACCGTCTTGTACTCGCGGAACTTCTCGACGATCGGCTCGATCTCGGCGAGCGCCTTGGCCTGCCGGCGGTACTCGGCCGGTTCGGCCTGCACCTCGGCGCTGCCGAGCCGCTGCAGGAGCTCGTCGTACCGCGCCTCGACCGTGGTCAGCTTGTCGAACATACTCATTCATCCGCGCGCCGGGCCGGCGCGCGCCTCGTCGCCGGGCGTCAGCCGCCGGAGACCGGCGGCAGGAACGCCACCTCGTCGCCGTCCGCCACCGCCCGATCCATCCGGGTGTAGTCCGCGTTGACCGCCGCCGACACCGACCGGCCGTACGGCGCCAGCGCCGGAAACTCCCCGGCCAGGTCGGTCCAGACGCGGCCGACGGTCGAGCCGGGCGGCACGTCCCGGATCAGTTCCGCGGCGCCGGCCAGGTCACGCAGACGGGCGAAGAGCCGCACGGTCACGCGCATGCGCGGCGGTAGGCTTCCTCGCGGGCGGTCTCGTCATCCGGGTCGGCGACTGCGCCCTCGATCCAGACGTCGCCCCCCTCGAAGAATTCACGCTTCCAGATCGGCGCGATCTGCTTGAGGCGCTCGATCCCGTAGCGGCAGGCCGCAAAGGCCTCGGCCCGGTGCGGCGACGCGGCCACGACCGCCACGCTCGTCTCGCCGATCGCCAGGCGGCCGACGCGGTGGTGCAGCGCCAGGCGCGCCGACGGCCAGCGGCCGGCCGCCTCGGTGACAATCCGCTCGAACACCCTGAGCGCCAGCGGCTCGTACGCCTCGTATTCCAGATGCTCGACCCGCCGCCCCTGGTTGTGGTCGCGCACGACTCCGAGGAACGTGACGAGGGCGCCGTCCGACGGCCCGGACCCCGGCGCCGCGCCGGTCAGCGCCGCAGCGAGCGCCCCGACGTCGATTGCGTCGGCACCGACGGCCAGGAGAGCAACCGGCATCCCTGCCAGTATAACAAGCGGGGTCACCGCGGGCGGGAATCCGGTGGGATCACAGGATCTCCCGCTCCCGGGTCTGCCAGAAGTGGTCCAGGAGCGGGGCGCCGTGGCCGAGGGGGAGGCGGTGCCGGAGCGCGCCGGCCACATAGTGCCCGGCGGCCTCCACGGCCTCCGCCAGAGCCCGGCCGTGCGCCAGGCCGGCGGCGAGCGCGGCGGAGAACGCGCATCCGGTGCCGTGGGCCGACCCGTCGACCCGCGGGCCGGCGATCTCGATCGCCCGGCGGCCGTCGAACAGCACATTGACGAGGCGCGCTCCCGGCAGGTGCCCGCCCTTGATGACGACCGCACGCGCGCCGAGGCGGTGGATCCGTTCGGCCGCGGTCTTCATGTCGTCCACCGATCGGATGCGCACGGAGGCGAGCGTCTCGGCCTCCGGGACGTTCGGCATGACGACGAGCGTGCGGGGGAGCAGTTCGCGCACCATCGTCAGGATGCCGTCGGCGTCGAGCAGCGGCCGCCCGCCCGCCGAGGCCAGCACCGGGTCGAGCACGACGTTGGGAGGATCGAGCGTGGCGATCAGCGCGGCCACGGCCTCGACGATCGCCCCGTTGGCCAGCATGCCGATCTTCACGGCGTCGATCGCGAAGTCGCCCGCCAGCGCCTCGACCTGCGCCGTCACCCGGTCGGCCGTGACGGCGAACGCGTCATCGACGCCGAGCGTGTTCTGGACGGTGACGGCGGTGACGACGGCGAGGCCGTAGACGCCGTGCGCCGCGAAGGTCTTGAGGTCGGCCTGGAGGCCGGCGCCGCCGGTCGGGTCGCTGCCGGCAATGGTCAGTGCGATCGGCATCGGCTGGGATTCCCGTCCCGTGCGGCGATCGGCCCGCGACACCGCGGCGCCGCCGCCGTTCCGCCCGCGTCGCGGCTCGTCCTGTCCGCGGGGGCTTTCACCGCGGCGTCACGTTCGCGCTCCGCCGTTCCAGGACGATCAGGAACTCGTACGGCGGCACGCTCTCCTGTTTCAGGAGACCGAGCCCGGCCTCTGCGGCGGTCCGGATGATGGTGGCCGGGGCGACCCGGTCGTTGGCCGCCGGCCCGGGTCCGCCGCCGCCGGCCGTGAAGTCGACGATGCCGACGCGTCCCTGCGGCTTGAGCGCGCGCGCCACGTGGCGCAGCAGCGCGACCGGATTCTCGATCTCGTGGTACGCGTCGACGATGAGCACCGCGTCCAGCGCGCCGTCCGGCAGGCGGGGATCGTCGGGCGTCCCCAGAATCGTCTGCACGTTGTGAAGCCCTTCCTGCGTGACGCGGCGGTCGATCACCTCGATCATCTGGCGCTGGATGTCCTCCGCGTAGACCAGGCCGTTCGGACCGACGCGGCGGGCGAGGTACATGGTGAACCAGCCGCCGCCGGCGCCGATGTCGGCCACCACGGAGCCGTCGGCGATGCCGAGCTCGTCCATGATGAATTCCGGCTTCTGCCACAGGTCGCGGTCGGGCGCTTCCAGCAGGCCGAGATCCAGCGGCGGGAAGAGCCGCGCGTGGTGGTCCGGCGCCTGGGCGCGGGCCTGCGCCGGCAGCCGGACGCCGGCGGCGAGCAGGACCATCAGGCACGCAAACGCCGCGCGCCGCCCGCGCGGCGGCCGGTGGCCACGGTCGGACGCGCGCCGCCATCGCCTCATGCGCGTTTCCCGGCCGGGCGGCGAGCCGCACGGCCGCCGGCCGCCCGGTCCTGTCCGGCGACCCCCGGCTGTGTCATCGCCTCGGGCGACAGGATCGCGTCGAGCACCCGTGGCTCGATCAGGCCGCGCGCGAGCACGAGCGTCCGGATGGGCGTGCCGGTGCGCACGGACTCCTCCGCGATTTCGGCGGTCGCCGCGTAGCCGAGGTAGGGGCTGAGCGCGGTGGCGGTCGCGGTGCTGCGTTCGAGCAGTTCGCGCGCGCGCTCGGCGTTGGCGACGATGCCGGCGACGGTCCGGTGCGTCAGGGCCTTGAGGGCCTGGCGCAGGATGCCGGAGGCGTGCAGCACGTTCCACGCGATCACCGGCATCATCACGTTCAGTTCGAGCTGGCCCGCCTCGCACGCCATGGTCACGGTGGTGTCGCAGCCGATCACCTGGAAGCAGACCTGATTGACCATTTCGGGCACGGACGGATTCACCTTGCCCGGCATGATCGACGAGCCGGGCTGCACCGCGGGCAGCGCGATCTCGGCGAGGCCGGCGCGCGGCCCCATGCTCAGCAGGCGCAGATCGTTGGCGATCTTCGACAGTTCGACGGCGAGCCGGCGGACGGCGCCGGACCAGGCCAGCACGTCGCCCATGCTCTGGGTCACGCGGAACGGGTTGGCGGCCGGCCGGAGCGGCAGCCCGGTGTAGTGGCCGAGATTCGCCACGGCGCGCCGCTGGTACTCCTCGCCGGCGTTGAGCCCCGTGCCGACGGCGGTCGCGCCGAGATTCAGTTCCAGCAGGGCCTCGGACGCCTGCTCCACGCCGTCGGCCGCCACGTCGAGGCAGGCGGCGTAGCCGCTGAATTCCTGGCCCAGCGTGATCGGCACCGCGTCCTGCAGGTGCGTCCGGCCGGTCTTGATCACGCCGGCGAACGCCTCCGCCTTCCGGGCGAAGGCCCGCGCCAGCTCGCGCGCCGCGCTCACGAGATCGGGCGCGCCCATCAGCAGCGCCAGGCGGGTGGCCGTCGGGAACACGTCGTTCGTCGACTGGCCCATGTTGACGTGATCGTTCGGGTGCACGCGCGCGTACCGGCCGCGCGGCTCGCCGAGCAGCTCCGCCGCGCGGTTGGCGAGCACCTCGTTCGCGTTCATGTTGTGCGACGTGCCGGCGCCGGCCTGGTAGACGTCGACGACGAACTGATCGCGCAGCGCGCCGGCCAGCACTTCGTCCGCGGCGTGCACGATCGCCTGGCCGACGTCGGCCGGCAGCCGGTCCAGCGCGAGATTCGCCTCGGTCGCCGCCTTCTTGACGAGCACCGTGGCGGTCACGAGATCGGACGGGACCCGGAGGCCGCTGATGGGAAAGTTCTCGACGGCACGCTGGGTCTGGATGCCGTAATACGCCGCCGCGGGGACGCGGTGTTCGCCCAGGGAATCGTGCTCGGTGCGATAGTCCATCACCGGACCTCCATGGGCGCCCGGGCGGGACGCGCGTGCGGGGACGCCGGAAGCGCGCGGGCCGATCCAGTCGCTCCCGTGAATTATACTCTCGGTATGTTGCCCGCATTCTTCGACAGCATCGTCCAGCTGGTCGTCCGCACGTCCACCGACCTGCCGCCCGACGTGCGCGCCGCCATGCGCGACACGCGCGCCGCCGAGCCGGCCGGGACGCAGTCGGCGCAGGCGCTGACGATCATCGCGCAGAACATCGACCTCGCCGCCACCGACGAAGGCGCGATCTGCCAGGACACCGGCATGCCGACCTTCGACGTCAGGGTGCCGGTCGGGGTCAACCAGATCGAGCTCCGCCAGCAGATCCGCGAGGCGGTCGCCGAAGCGACGCGCCGCGGCAAGCTCCGGCCCAATTCGGTCGACTCGATCACCGGCCGGAACTCCGGCGACAACCTCGGCCCGGGAACCCCCGTCATCCACTTCGAGCAGTGGGAGCGCGACGAGATCGACGTCCGCCTGCTGCTCAAGGGCGGCGGGTGCGAGAACATGAACGCCCAGTACTCGGTCCCGTGCGAGCTGGCGCATCTCGGTCGCGCCGACCGGACGCTCGACGGCGTGCGCAAGTGCATCCTGCACGCCGTCTGGCAGGCCCAGGGCAAGGGCTGCAGCCCGGGCGCCGTCGGCGTCTGCGTCGGCGGCGATCGCACGGCCGGCTACCTCCACGCGAAGGAGCAGCTGTTCCGGACGCTTGATGACGTGAACCCCGACCCGCGGCTCGCCGAGCTCGAAGCGTCGATCATGGGAACGGTGAACGGCCTCGAGGTCGGCACGATGGGCTTCGGAGGCCGGGTCACGCTGATCGGGTGCAAGATCGGCGCGCTCAACCGCCTGCCCGCCAGCTTCTTCGTCTCGGTCGCCTACGACTGCTGGGCGTTCCGCCGCCTGGGCGTGACGCTCGATCCGCGCACCGGCGCGATCCGGCAGTGGCTGTACCGCGATCCGGCCGTCCCCATCGTCCCGATGATCGACCAGGCCGGCTTCCAGCGCACCGGCCGCGAGATCCGGCTGCAGGCGCCCATCAGCGAGGAGCAGATCCGCCAGCTGCACGTCGGCGACGTCGTCCTCGTCTCGGGGCGGATGTTCACCGGCCGCGACGCCGTGCACGCCCACCTGATCAAGCACGAGCCGCCGGTCGATCTGCGCGGCGCCGTCCTGTATCACTGCGGGCCGGTCGTCGCCCGCGACGGCGACGGCTGGAAGGTGACCGCGGCCGGTCCGACGACGAGCATCCGCGAGGAACCGTATCAGGGGGACATCCTGCGCCGGTACGGCGTGCGCGCGGTCATCGGCAAGGGCGGCATGGGCGACCGGACCCTGGCCGCGCTGGCCGAGACCGGCGCGGTGTACCTGAACGCGGTCGGCGGCGCGGCGCAGTTCTATGCCCGGTGCATCGAGCGGGTGGACGGCGTGTCGCTGATGGAGTTCGGGTCGCCCGAAGCGATGTGGCACCTGCAGGTCCGTGACTTTCCGGCCATCGTCACGATGGATGCGCACGGCCGGAGCCTGCACCGGGACGTCGAGCAGGCCTCCGGCGAGCGGCTCGAGGCGATGAAGTAGCGCCGAGCGTCAGCTCGGCCAGCCGCCTAAACATCTGACCGACAAGACGATATCGGCCGACTCGGCCGGAGTGCCGGGGCCGGGCGCTGGTTGCGGCCCCCGGAGTCCGGGGGCTATAATAGGCAGAGCACTTTCCGGAGCCAGGAACAGGAGACGAGGCCCCATGATCAACGTGTCGCCGACGGCAGCATCGAAAATCACCGAACTTCTCACCGAGGAGAACAAGCCGGGCAGCGGCCTGCGCGTCTTCGTCCAGGGCGGTGGCTGCTCGGGCTTCCAGTACGGCCTGATGATCGAGGAAAACGGCAGCGGCGAGATGGATCAGGTGTACGAGTCGAACGGCGTCACCCTGTACGTCGATCCGATCAGCGTCCGGTACCTGATCGGTGCCGAGGTCGATTACGTCGACACCATCACCGGCGGCGGGTTCACGATCAAGAATCCGAATGCGACCTCGACGTGCGGCTGTGGCCAGTCGTTCACGGTCGAGGGCGAAGGGGCTGCCAACGGCCACTACTAATCCGCTTGCCGGAGCGACCGTGGGCAGGTGGCGACGGGAGCAGCGGCGACCCGTCTGAGGCGGCAGACGCCAGCAGCCTATGGATACGCCCCAGCTCGACCTCGATCAGCTCCGGCCGGCGGGTGGGAAGCGCTCCAGCAAGCGCGACCTGATCGTCAATGTCTTCCTGCGCCAGGAAGGCCACCTGAGCGCCGACGATCTGGTCGACGTCATCCGGCGGCAGGATCACCGGATCAGCCGGGCGACCGTGTACCGGACGCTCCAGTGGATGGTCGACGCGGGCATCGCCCGCAAGGTCGACTTCGGGGAGGGGCGGTTCCGGTTCGAGCACTCGTACCGGCACCCGCGCCACTTCCACCTGATCTGCAAGTCCTGCAACCAGTCGTTCGAATTCCTCAGCTCTGACATCGAGTCGCTCATCGAAGAGGTGGCCGCGGCGCGGAACTTCACGGCGCGGCAGAGCGTGCTGCAGATCTACGGGACGTGCGAGGCCTGCCGCACCGGCCACCCGAGTCCGGTGGCGGGCGGCACGACGGAGCTGCTGTTCGCGCGTGACGCGCTCCGGATCGCGATCGCGACGGAGCGGAGCGGGCTGGAGTTCTACACGCGGGCGGCGAGCCTGACGTCGGACGGGCGCGGGCGGCACGTCTTCCAGAAGCTGGCCGCAGAAGAGGGCGAGCATCTCGCCGCGCTCGAGGCGCGGTACCACGCCCTGCTGCGCCAGGATCCGCAGCTCGAATCGCGGCCGACGTTCCTGTTCTTCAAAGGGGCGGCGAACGGGCTGTTCGCGGAAGGCGCCGAACGGCTGCGCCGCGGCGTGGACGACGCGCAGGCGCTGATGATCGGGATCCGGTGCGAGCGGGGTTCGCACAAGTTCTTCAAGCGGTACGGCGACCGGTTCGAGGATTCGGAAGGCAAGCAGATCTTCCTCGAGTTCGCGGACGAGGAACGGTCGCACCTCGAAATGCTCATCCGCGAGTACCGGGCCCTCAGGAAGCGGCAGGGGCGCACCCCGCCCCGGCGCCAGTCGGCGCGGCGGGCGCAGGCCTGACGGCGCGCACGCGGCGCCGCCCGTCCCACGGATACCCAGACCGATGATCGATCTGCACATGCATACGACGGCGTCGGACGGGGTCTGCCCGCCGCCGGAGGTGGTCGCGCTCTGCCGGCAGGCCGGCCTGCGCGTGATGAGCGTCACCGACCATGACACGGTCGCGGCCGTGGCGGAGGTGGCCGCGCTCGCGGCGGGCGAAGGCATGGAGGCCGTGCCCGGCATCGAGATCACGGCGGTCTGGCAGGGGCTCGACGTCCACGTGCTCGGCTACTTCATCGACCCGGACTCGGCCCGGCTGCGGGCGTTCCTCGAAGGACAGCGCGCGCAGCGGCTCGACCGGCTGCGCGTCATCGCGCGGCGGCTGGCGGAACTGGGGATGCCGATCGACATCGACGCCGTGATCCAGCCGGCGCTCGACCACCCGGGCCGGGCCGCCGGCCGCCCGTGGATCGCGCGCGCCCTGGTCGAGGCCGGCTACGTGACCGACACGCGCGACGCCTTCGACCGCTGGCTCGGCACGGACCGTCCGGCCTTCGTGCCGCGGCGGGGCGGCGCCCCGGCGGTGGTGATCCAGGCCATTGCCGACGCGGGCGGCGTCGCCTCCCTGGCGCACCCGGGTCTGCTGGGCCACGACGAGCTGATTCCCGAGCTCGTCGACGCCGGTCTGGGCGCCCTCGAGGCGTACCATTCCGAGCACGGGACTGCGACGACGACCCGCTACCTGGCGATGGCGCGCGATCTCGGACTGGCCGTCAGCGGCGGCTCGGATTTCCACGGCGGCGGCGCGCACGGCGTCGACGCCCCGGGCGCGGTGACGCTGCCGCCCGAACACTTCGCCCGGCTCGCCACGCGCGCGGGCCGGCCGGACCTGGCGGCACGATGGGTCAGTGGTCCGGCTTCCGGGCGATGAGTCGCGCGACCGCGTCGGTGTCCGTCTCGACTTCCTCGGTGAACATGACGGACCAGCCGTCGAACAGCGCCGGCAGCTCGCCCGGCGCGAGCAGGTGCGCCGGCGATCGCGGCCCGGCCGGCCGGAGCCGCTGGCCTTCGGTGAACGTGGCGTAGAGCACGAACCCGCCTGGCGTCACGGCCGCCCGCAGCGCAGGAATCAGGTCGCGCTGCAGATAGCGGGTGCAGAGCACCAGGTCGAACCACCGGGCGGGCAACGGCGAGCGCTCCAGGTCCGCCACCCACGCCCGGAGCGCGCAGCCGGCTGCGGCGACGCGCTTCCTGGCATCGAGTACGGCGTCGAACCGACGATCGACCCCGAACGGGACGAAGCCGGCCCGGCACAGGCAGACGGCATGGCGGCCGCGCCCCATCGCGAGGTCGAGCGCCCGCGGCGCGGGGCGGCCGGCCGTCGCCAGGGCCCCGGCGAGCCGGGGCAGCCAGGCTTCGACGAACGGCAGCGGATCGTCGTGCATGGTCTGCACGATACACGAGCGGACGCCGCCGCGACAGCGGCAGGGCGTCGGGCCAGTCCGGACGGGACCGGCTGAACGGGCGAGTGCGATATGACGGCCGGTGAACCCTCCATTCTCGAGTTACGACAGGTCAGGAAAACGTACGGCGGTCTGCGGCCGCTGCGCGTCGAGGCGCTGCGGCTCCAGGCTGGACAGTCGGTGGCCATTCTCAACGTCGATGCGACGGCGGTGGAGGTGCTCGTCGACCTGGTGACCGGGACCGCGCTGCCGGACGAAGGCGAGGTCGAGCTGTTCGGCCGCAGCACGGCCGAGATCCGAGACGGCGACGAATGGCTCGGCCTGCTGGAACGCTTCGGCATCGTCAGCGCGCGCGTCGTGCTGCTGGATCGGATGTCGGTCGTGCAGAACCTGGCGATGCCGTTCACGCTGGAGCTGGAGCCGATTCCGCCGCCGCTCGCCGATCAGGCCCGGCGGCTGGGGGCCGAAGTCGGCCTGACCGGCCCTGTGCTGGACGCTCCGGCCGGCGCCGTGTCGCCCGAGGCGCGCGCCCGGCTGCGGCTGGCGCGGGCCATTGCGCTCGATCCCAGGCTGCTGCTGCTGGAACACCCCACGGTGGGGCTGCCGCGCGATGCCGTCGACCGGCTGGCGACGGACGTCCGGCGAATCGCGGCCGAGCGGCGGCTGAGCGTCCTGGTGCTCACCGGCGACAGGCCGTTCGCCGACGCGGCGGCCGGCGACGTGCTGACGCTGCGGCCGGCGACCGGCGAGCTGGCGCGGGCGGGCGGGTGGGGGCGCTGGTTCTCACGATCGAGCTCATCGTAATCACACCGCACCCCGCGGCCGGGAGCGTCGTTGCAGTCTTGCGCGGGCTGGCCGACAATTGACGAATCGGCGAACGTCTGGCTGCAAGCGAGGTGTCGGATGCCAAGCGGAACGATCAAGCGTCTGGTGCGGGATCGCGGGTTCGGATTCATCAAGGACGAGGGCGGGCAGGAGTGGTTCTTCCATCGCAGCGCGGTCAGCGACGGCGCGTTCGATCAGTTGAGCGAAGGACAGCGCGTGGCGTTCGACGAAGAGCCGTCGCCCAAGGGGCCGCGGGCCGGCAATGTGAGACCGGCATGATGACGGCCGGGGCGGACCGGTGCGGCAGTGCGCGGCGCGGCGCGCCACGGGCGTGATCGCCGGTATGCCGCGCGTTCTGCTGTTCGACATCGACGGCACGCTCGTGCTCACCGGCGGCGCCGGCGGACGGGCGATGACGCGCGCGTTCGACGAGCTCTTCCACGTGCCGGACGCGTTCCGCGGCGTGGACATGCCCGGCCGGACCGATCCCCTCATTCTCGCCGACGCTGCGGCGCGGGCAGGCGTGCCGCTGGATGCCGCGCGCCGGCTCGCCTTCCGCGAGCGCTACTGCGCGTATCTGACCGGCGAGGTCGCCATCGGCGGCCCGCGCAAGGGTGTCATGCCGGGCGTACGGGCGCTGCTCGACACGCTCGCCGGTCGCGACGACGTGCTGCTGGCCCTGCTGACCGGCAACTACGAGCCGGCGGCGCGCATCAAGCTGGAACATTTCGATCTCTGGCGGTATTTCCGGTGCGGCGCGTACGGCGACGAAGCCCCCGATCGGAACGGGCTCGTGCCGGTCGCCCTGCAGCGGGTCGCCGCGCTCGGCGTTCCGGAGCCCGTACCGTCCGAGGTGCTGGTCATTGGCGACACGCCGTCCGACGTGGCGTGCGCCCGCGCCGCCGGCGCGCGGGCGATCGGCGTGGCCACCGGGTCGCACGACGTGGCGGCGCTCAGCGCCTGCGGCGCCGAGGTCGCCCTGGCCGATCTGGGCGATCTGCCGGCGTTTCTGCAGCTGCTGGAGGAGTGATCGCCGCGCGGGCGCGGCCTGGAAGACCTATTTGTTCCGCGATTTAGCACCAGCGCACTCTCGTCTGCCACCCCACAACGAGCGTTCAGGCTGGGTTCAGACTTCGGTGTCGCCAGCCGATTATTCGGCCAGAACTCCTGCTGGCACGCATGGTGCATATGCAGTGACGGGCGTGCAGATGTGTGACTTTTGAGGATTGGACCACGTCGGATAAAATATAAGATTCAATGACTTCCGGAAGGCCCATCCAATTACGGTAACACTGATGACCACGATCACAGAGAAGCGCGAACTGACGCCGGCTCGTTGGCCGTTGCTGTTCACGTACAAGTCGCGCGTCTTCGGCAAAGGCTACATCGCCGCGATCGAGTTGTGCGGGCGGCTACTCGCGGAACTGGAGATCGAGGGCGTGTGGCTCTACGGGGTCAACCCGGGCGCGCTCGCAGTGGGCGCGAGCAACCTGAAGAACGCGAACGTCGATCTGCACAAGGTGCTGACCGCCGTCTTCGCCGACTTCGCCGAGGTGGCGGCCTCGTTCTCCGATTTCAAGGCGGAAGTCGAGAGGTTCTTCCGCGAGACCGACAAGGAGAGCGCGCTCGAGTGGGACCGTCTTGTGCAGCGTCTGAAGGCGAGCCCCACGGTCGAGGCCCCGGGCGGTCTCCCGATCAAGGACGCGGTCAGAACCAAGCTCAGCGTGTGGGTTTCCGAGCAGGCGCTCGACACCGTCACGCCAGACGACAATCGGGTTCCGGACGGCTCGGCGGAGCGATCGCAACTCGCGGCTGCCGCGTAAACCCGATGCCAGGGTTTGGGCGCGTTCCGCTGAGCGACATCTGGGCGATGCTCGACGAGTGCGCTCCCGGGTTCACGAAGAACGAGCGCATGCACAATTGGTGCATCTATTACGGCGCGCTGACCTATCCAAGCCTTCCGAAAGGCGAGCACGGCAAGAAGAACCCGGAAATCGAGCTTGGCCACCTCAAACGTTTGGCGAGACACTTCGGTATTCTTGACTGCGCTAGGCGATGCATTCCCGCGCTCAAGTGATCGATGCGGGTGGGCCGGCTGGCGCTTCACTGGAGCGGCATGATGATAGACGACACGCGTACGCGCGATGCCATCGAGCGCTCTACGCTTCCTAGTGATGAGCGGGTCTTCGACGCCTTAGCCCGGGCCCGCGATCAGTACGAGGAGTACTTGAGGATCGCTGCAGAATCCTCACTGATCAGAGTCTGTACTGAGGAGCCTGTTCTACCCCCGCCAGCCGATCTACCCCTGAGTCTTACCATCTGGCCCGACAGATAGGTATCGACGCCACACCCATGCCTGCCTGGGACCAACTTCTTGAGGGGCTCGACGCCCGTCCGCAGTCGGCACAGTTGTCATGGCTGAGGTCGCAGGCGCTGGAGCGCCTGCGTGAGATCGGCCGCTTGCGAGGCGATCGCCACGTAATCATCTACTTCTCGGCTTTTCTGCAAAAGCCCCAGGCGCCAGCGGATCGCCTGCAGATCACCTATGAGGATCTGAACGCCTTCATGTCGGTGATGTTCGGGATGACGTGGACGAGGGGGCTGACCCTGATCTTACACACGCCTGGCGGGCTAACGAATGCTGCCGAGACTCTGGTCGCCTACGTTCGTTCCAAGTTCGCTGACATTGAGGTGATCATTCCTACCTACGCCATGTCGGCTGGGACGATGATCAGTCTTGCTGCGAATCGTCTGGTGATGGGGCGTCAGAGCCAGCTCGGCCCGATCGATCCCCAATTCGTCATGGGGCAGCGGGCGCAGTCCGCGCGGGCAATCGTTGATCAGTTCGACGAAGCGAAGAAGGAGATCTTAGCGAACTCTGCAACGGCTGGCGTGTGGTTCCCGGTGCTTCAGGCCATCGGCCCCGCTCTGCTCCAAGAGGCTAGGAACGCCCTCGCGTACGGTGAGCGTATGGTTGGTGACTGGCTGCAGCGCTATATGTTCGTCGGCCGCGAGAACAGCGATCAATTGGCGCGCGCAGCCGCTAGGCACTTCAACGACGCCGCCAACCACAAGAGTCATGGCCGGCGGATAGACCGTGATGAGGCGCGCGCCCAACAGATCGTGGTGGAAGATCTTGAAGCAAACCAAGCGCTGCAGGAGGCGGTGCTAACCCTCTATCACCTGTTCACGATCGCAGTTGAGAGGGGTCCAGCTGGAAAACTCCTTCATTCCGATATGGATCGAATGTTCGTAAAGAACTGGGCCGAACCCCAACTACGACTTCCCGGGCTCCCGATCCAGGTCGGGATCCGTCCGCCGACTGAACGGTAGCAGACGCTAAAACTCGGCTCGGTCCTGATTTCGTCACGGCGGCGCGTCAGGTCGCCCAGCAGCGGCGTCCCGCGCGCCCTCGGGCGGGCCACAGCCCTCGGTGCTGATCTGCCAGGATCGTTCGACGGGAGCGCCGCCGTGATCGCGATCGATGCTCGGTCGCCGACGCGGCGCGAGCGGCGGCCAAGCCCTGTAACAATCGTGCTGTTCATGGGTCTCTTCGGCCAGCCACCTTCGCGATTTGGACGCGGTTCACTTTGATCCACGTCTCGATTTTCTTGGCGGCGGCCTGCGCGGCTAGGTGCCATAAGAGGCCCTTCTCCGTCCCGGTGATGACGGTCGAATACGTGCCCACTTTGAGCCTGACATCTACTCGTGGCTCTGTCTTTGCGGGGCGGACGCCGAAAAGGAGGTGATCCAGGCCTTCGCCCCTCGTCTCCGCCTGTTGGTCGGTCGGGACCATCTCTCGGTCCATGACCTCAACGGTGACATCGGCGTCCTCGGCGGCTGCCACGAGCCGCACGACCTTACTGCCTTTCAGCGCCGCGCGCAGATCATCGGCGGACCCCAGGCGCCCCTTAAAGCCCGTGCCGACGAAGCCGGCGGTGTTCTTCCCTCTCGCGTAGACGTAGACCCGCGCGGGCCCCAGGGCGGCTGCGGCGGCCGCAGCTCTCTCGGCCGCGACGAGTGCGGCGGCTTGGGCCGCCGTCGCGGGTGCCTGCGCATAAGAAAACGGGCCGTAAAGACAAAGGCCGAACCCCGACGCGCACGCGACGATGATCGCACACCGCTTGATCACGATGTCCTCCATGTTTTGGTTCACGTTAGCGTCGCGCGGGCGGTCAGCCTCGTCCTCGTCACCTTCGGTATTCGCGGGAACTGGCGGAAGCGCCTGGGAGTCGAACCCAGCCTCCCCGCCAGAAGCGGGGAGCGACCGATTTTGAAGACCGGGAGGGCCACCGGGCCCCATTCGCTTCCGGACAGGTGACGATCGGCGGCGCGCCGTCTGTGACTTCGAGCGCCGGCCCATCGAGCTTGCGATCGGCTGACCCGCCGAAGGCGAAGGAAGACTCAGATGTCGCGACCGCGGAGAACAAACGCGAGAGCCTGCCGGCCCGATGGGGCCGGCAGAGCGGCG
>Ga0307373_10005038_pt1 | contig 21877 bp, 18 predicted proteins | sample OX2MG_FD_202534 | JGI IMG/M metagenome (GOLD analysis project Ga0307373, IMG submission 202534) | Soil microbial communities from Risofladan, Vaasa, Finland - OX-2 | ecosystem: Environmental > Terrestrial > Soil > Coastal area > Acid sulfate soil | place: Finland: Risofladan, Vaasa | collected...
CGCTGGCCTTCTCCGCCGCCTCCTTTGCAACCGATTCGGCTGCGCCTTGGGCGGCGGCGACCCATCCCGCGTCGATGGAGATTCCAACGCTCGCGACACCGGTCGGGCCTCGGTTGTTGAAGGCGGAGACGATGATCAACTCCGCTCCGACCGCCTTGGCCAGCGCGGTTGCCTTGTTGACCGCGCGCTCGGCGGTGACCGAACCATCGGTTCCTACGACGATTTTGGTGGGGACTCCGCTGTCCGACTGTCCGCTCATGGTCCGGTCCTCCAACTCTCGTTACGTTTCTTAGGATGCTGCCGGTATCGCATTCTTAGCCCACTTGTGGCGCCTTGTGGTCCGGACCCGTCAGCGAGACCGGGGTCCCTCGGACCCCGCGCCGGTATGGCCTCCAAAGATCCCTCGTCTCGACTATGCAACCTTGGCTCGTCATACTGTCGGGCTTGCCGCTCGGGTTGCAGAATGGTTGCAACCGAGCCTTGCTAGGGCCGATACCCGTTCCCGAGCACCGGACCTGACCCGGTATGACAGAAACCCCTCTTGGAGGAGGGGTTTCTGTCACGACACCTTGGGGTGGAGGCGAAGGGACTCGAACCCTCGAACCTCCTGACTGCCAGTCAGGCGCTCTACCAGCTGAGCTACGCCCCCGAAGGCGAGTCACATTATCAGTCCCGCCGCCAGATGCCGCCCGGAGCAGAACGGGGACAGGTGGACGCCGCGCCCGGAGTCGGCGAGGGTGGCTCGCTCCATCAGGCGGGACACGGGGCCAGTTGATGGCCCGGTGTCGGCGTGAGGAGGGGCCTCGTGCTGGGGAGTCCTTTACGGCCATGGATCGGCCATCGCTCAACGCCGCCTCCGGGGCGTCGTTGCCGGTCCGGGTTTGGGTCCCGGTACGATCATCGGCAATGGCACGGGCTTACGACGTCATCGACATCGAGAAGAAATGGCAGCGCCGCTGGGCGGAAGAAGGCACCTACGAGGTGGACAACGACGACCCGCGCCCCCCCTGGTACGTGCTCACCATGTATCCGTACCCATCCGGGCCGGCCCACATGGGCCATGTGCGGAACTACACCTTCGGCGATCTCCTGGTTCGCCATCGGACCATGCTCGGACACTCCGTGTTGTCTCCGTTCGGGTTCGATTCGTTCGGCTTGCCGGCGGAAAACGCCGCCATCAAGACCGGCACCCATCCCCGGATCTTTACCGAGGCCCGGATTGCCGAACTGAAGGAGTCGATCCTCTCCCTTGGGGCCGTGTACGACTGGCGCCGTGAGATCCGCAGCCACGACCCGGAGTACATCAAGTGGAACCAGGTCATCTTCAACAAGCTCCTGGCCGCCGGCCTGGCCTATCGGCACAAGGCCCAGGTCAACTGGTGCCCGGGCTGTCAGACCGTGCTGGCCAATGAGCAGGTGCTGGCCGATGGTACCTGTGAGCGCTCGGGCGACCTGGTCATCAAGCGCGACCTGGAGCAGTGGTTCTTCCGGATCACCCAGTACGCCGACGAGCTGCTGGACGATCTCGATGACCTCGACTGGCCGGATCGGGTCAAGACCATGCAGCGCAACTGGATCGGCCGCTCAGAAGGGGCGGAGTTCGATCTGGTGGTGGAGGGACGAGACGGAAGCGATGGCCAGCCGCCATTGGCGCTCACCGTGTACACCACCCGACCGGACACCTCCTACGGCATGACCTATGCGGTGGTGGCCCCTGAACACCCGCTGGTCGACGAGCTCACCACCCCCGAACACCGGGCCGAGGTCGAAGACGTCCGTTCCCTGGCCGTGGCGAGCTCGGATGTCGAGCGGATGTCGGAAAGCGGCACCGCCGGCTTGGCCAAACGGGGCGCGTTCACCGGCGCATCGGTGATCAACCCGTTTACCGGGCAGCCGGTGCCTGTCTACGTGGCTGACTATGTGCTGATGGGGTACGGCACCGGAGCCATCATGGCCGTCCCGGCCGAGGACGCCCGGGACTGGGATTTCGCCCAGGTTTACGGGCTTCCCTACATCCGCACCGTCCAGCCACCGGAAGGCTGGGACGAGCACGGCGGTCCCGATGGCGGACCCGGAGGTGCGTACACCGGCCCGGGCGAGAAGATCAACAGCGACTGGCTCAACGGGCTCGACATTCCCATTGCCAAAGCAAAGGCCACCGAGTGGCTGGAGTCGAAGGGGATCGGCCGGGCCAAGGTCAACTACCGGTTGCGCGACTGGCTGGTGTCCCGCCAGCGGTTCTGGGGTTGCCCCATCCCCGTCGTCTACTGCCCTGACCACGGGATCGTGCCGGTGCCCGACGACCAGCTACCGGTGCTCGCCCCTGACGACGTCGAGTTCCTTCCCACCGGGCAATCCCCGCTGGCCAACAACGACGGCTTCTTGCAGACCACGTGTCCGGTCTGCGGCGGCCCTGCCGTTCGAGAGACCGACACCATGGATACCTTCGTGGATTCCTCCTGGTATTTCCTGAGGTTCACCGATCCGTGGGACACCGAGAAGCCGTTCGACCCGGGGATGGCCCGCCACTGGATGCCGGTCCGTCAGTACATCGGGGGCATCGAGCACGCCATTCTCCATCTGCTCTATGCCCGCTTCTACACCAAGGCGTTGGCCGACCTCGGGGTGGCTCCCCACGAGCTTCGCGAGCCGTTCGACCAACTGTTCACCCAGGGCATGATCAGGATGGACGGAAAGAAGATGTCCAAGTCGAGAGGGAACCTGATCTCCCCGTCGACCTACTTCAACTCGGTGGGTGCCGACGCGCTCCGCCTGTTCCATCTCTTCGTCGGGCCTCCAGCCGACGACATGGATTGGACCGACCAGACCGACAGCGTCATCGACGGTTGCGGCCGCTATCTCGACCGGGTCTGGCGTCTGGCGGTTCCCTCCGACGGCGAGGCACCCGAGCGCCGGGGCGGCGAGTTGACCCCGGAGGACATGGGCATCCGACGGGCGACCCACCGGTTGATCGAGCGGGTCAGCCGCGACTACGAGCGGTGGTCGTACAACACCTCGGTGGCGGCGTGCATGGAATTCGTCAACGTCGTGCAGCCCTATGCCCGCGGGAATGCCCACGCCGAGGTGGTGGCGGAGGCGGTCGACACCCTGCTGCTGCTGTTGGCGCCGATGACCCCGCACCTGGCCGCGGAGGCGTGGGAGCGGCGGCACGGCGACCACATCCATGTGCACCCCTGGCCGGTCCCGGATCCGGCGTTGGCCATCGAGGAGACCGTCACCCTGGTGGTGCAGGTCAACGGCAAGGTGCGGGACCGGATCGAAGTGGACCCCGACATCGATGAGGATGAGGCCGCCCGGCTGGCGTTGGCGTCCCCCAAGGTGGCCGACGAGCTGGCCGGCGGCGCACCCCGCCGGGTCATCAGCCGTCCCCCCCGGCTGGTCAACATCGTCCCCTGACCCGGTGGTCGAAGGCCCGGGTCAGGCTTTGAACTTGGCCAGCACCTCGGCCCACCGTTCGGGCTCGACATGGTACGGGGTATAGAAGCTGAAGCGATCGACGAGGTCGCCGAAGCGAGCCAGTATCTTCCCGGGGATCTCATCGAGCTCGCCGACCACGGCAAAGGTGTTGAGAACGTCGTCGTCGATGAGGTCGGCCATCTTCGCCCACTCGCCCCGCTTCGAAAGGGTGTTCAACTCGGGCTGGAGATCTCCCCAGCCATGGAGCTCGAGGACCGGCCGGTAGGCGGGCGTGGACCCGTAGAAGGCGAGCTGCCGCTTGACCGCGGTGACCGCGGCGGCGAACTCCTTCTCGTTGGGGCCGGTCACCACCATCCCCGGATAGGAGATCTGGACATCGGTGCGCTTTCTCCCACTCCGGGCCAGGCCACGCTCGAAGGCCGGGATGGAGACTTCCCGGAGATACCGCTCGGTGGTGAAGCCATGGGCCAGCAGACCGTCGGCAACCTCGCCGGCGACTTCGGTCATCACCTCGCCGACTGCGGCCACAAAGACCTTCGGATTGCCGAATTCATTGGGCCCCGGATCGAACATCGGAGTCATCAGCGTGTGCCGGTAGAACTCGCCGCGAAAGGCGAGCCGGCTCCCGTCGGACCAACTGGCCCAAATCGCCCGCATGGCCAGGATCAACTCACGCATGCGCGGTGCCGGGTGTGACCACGTCATCGAGAACCGCTTCTCGATGTGCGGCTTGATCTGCGATCCGAGCCCGAGGATGAACCGACCCCGGGACATGGTCTGGAGGTCGTTGGCCACCACGGCCAGGTTCATCGGATTGCGGGCGAAGGCCACCGCGATTCCCGTCCCCAGCTTGATGCGCTCGGTGTGCTCGGCGGCCAAGGCCAGAGGGAGGAAGGGGTCGTGGCTGGTCTCCGGCACCCAGAACCCGTCATAGCCGACCAGCTCGGCCTGTTTGGCCGCCTCGATGACCCCTTTCGGGTCCATCCCGATTCCACCGTCGATTTCCATGGCGACACGGTAGTGGTTGCGCCGGCCCCGGCGATGACCGACAATCCTCGGGTGGTAGACGATACGGGGGGCGAGGTCCAGCCCCACCAAGCCGCGAGCCCGCTTCCGATCCCCGAGCTCGACGAGCCCGGCACGACGCCGGTCGCCCCGGTGGATCCGCGACCGGCTGATCCGCAATCAGAGGTCACCGATGAGGACCGCCAGACCTACGGTCGCCTCCTCGACAGTGCCACGGAACGCGGGCTGCTCAGCCCCTACGAATATGAGACCAGACTCAGCGATCTGGCCGAGGCGTCGACCATCGACGAGATGAAGAGGATCGTCACCGAGCTTCCGATCTTCACGGCCTCGACCCCGGCGAAGCCCGAGAGGTCTTCGCGGTTCGGTGGGTCTCGGCATCCCGGGCCGCCTGACGGCCTTCCGTTGGTGCCGGGCAGCGCTCAGGCGCGGATGCCGGGAGTTTCCCAAGGCCGATCCAACCGATGGACAAAGCTGATCATCCTGCTCATCGTGGTGATCGCGTTGTTCGTGGCTCTGTCCATCTATGCCGCCCACCTGGCCAACAACCGGAACAACCGCTCGGGTGCCCCGTCGGCCGGGACGACCTTGGTCGTACGGCCGGTCAACCCGGCTGGGACTACGACCCTTCGCCTCTGAGGAACTGCTCGAGTTCGGCGGCGATCTCGTCACCGGTGGGCACGTCGTCCGCCAACCCGAACGGATCTCCCTCTTCGGAGTCGATCGACGATTCGAGCCGTTGGACCATGGCGGTGTGCTCGGTGTTGCCCGAGATGAGCTCGTCCACCTGGTGCCGGGAGGCCTCGCCGGCGGCCCGCAGCGAAGAGGTGTCGAAGACGATGCCGGTGATGGCGCACATGCCTTCGATCAGCGCCGCGCTGGCCTCGGGGAACGGCATGGCCGATACGTAGTGGGGAACCCGGGCCCACAGCCCGATGGTCGGCACCCCGGCATTTCCGAGGGCAACCTCCAAGGCGGCCTGGACGCCGGCCGGAACCTCGAGGGTGCCTTGCACGAATCCGACCCGCCCGGCGAGTTCCGCCGACTGGGGCGGCACGGTGGACGCCAACCGAACCGGTCGGGTGTGGGGGGTCGGTGCCGGGAACGCCCCGAGACCGACAACGGTGCGAACGCCGAGGCGCTGGACCAGATCGACGACCCCGTCGATGAACGTTCGCCACCCGAAGTCGGGCTCCGGCCCGGTCAGGTAGAGAATGTCGGCGCCGACCCGGTCCTTTCCGGCCAGGACCCGAATGTTGGGCCAGCTGAGCTCGGTGGTGATGCCGTCCACGATGCGGGCGATCGGGCGACGGGCCCGTTGATCGATGAGGGCCTCGGTGTCGAAGGAAGCCACCCTCATGGTCGGGGAGGCACTCAGCATCTCGGTGATGGCCGCCGAGGACCCGAGCCCGGCATCGACCCACCCGTCCAGGGCGATGACCAGCACCGGGCGGTCGACCCGGGCACCGGGGGGGTCACCCCAGCCCGGATCGATCTGGTAAATACCTGGCTTGGATTGTTCCGTCATAGGGACTCCACTTCGCGGAGCGCCCGCTCGCCCAGCCTTCCCACGCTGGCGGCGAACTGGTCGACGCCTGACCGGTCACCGGCCGCGGCGCCCCCCGCATAGCGGACGTACACACCCTGCAGAATACAGGCGAGCTTCCAGAGACCGAATGCCATGTAGTAGGAGACGCCGGAAACGTCCAGGCCGGAGGCGTGTGCATACCATTCCAACAGCTCGGCCCGGGTGGCGAATCCCGGCAATGTGGTCGGAGCCACACCGGCCAGCGCCACTTCCTTGTCCCCGGCTTCGGCCCAGTAGACCATCAGCAGTCCCAGGTCGGCGAGCGGGTCGCCCAGGGTGCAGATCTCCCAGTCGAGAATGGCGACCACGTTCCCGTCGTCATCCAGCACCGTGTTGTCGAGCCGATAGTCCCCGTGGACGATGGCGATGGTCTGCTGCTCGGGAATCTGCTTGGCCAGCAGTTCGTGGACCCGGTCGACGACCGCCGGACCCGGGACGCCGTCCACCGTGGATTGTTCGAACTGTCCGTGCCACCGCTTGAGCTGCCGGGCGACATACCCCTCGCGGCGCCCGAACTCGCCCAGGCCGACCGCGTCGACATCCACGGTGTGGAGCTTGGCCAGGGTGTCGATGAGGGAGTGGCTGGCGTGGGCGCGCCCGGCTTCGCTGAGCTCGGCGGCGGCTGCCTCGTCCCGGACGATGTGACCCTCGACGAAAGACATCAGGTAGAAGGGAGCGCCGTTCACCGATTCGTCGACACACAACCCGAGGGTGCTGGGGACCGGGACGTCGGTCGGACCCAAGGCGCTGATGACCGTGTACTCCCGTTTCATGTCGTGGGCGGTCGGGAGGACGTGACTCACCGGGGGCCGCCGCAGGGCCATCGAACGGCCGGCCGCATCGACCACCCGGTAGGTGAGGTTGGAGCGCCCGCCGGCGATGAGCTCGAAGGAGAACGGAGGTGTGGCCCCCGGCACCTCGCTGGCGATCCACTTCGACACCGCGGGGACGTCGATTCCTTCTACGACCTCGGATTTGACCGGGTCGGCGGGCGCTGCGCTCATGAGCAGACGCTACCCGCAGGCGGCACCGAACTCGATTCCGTGGGGTCCCGGTATGGTCATGGCGATGATCGATGTCACCGATGCCACATTCGACCAGGAGGTCCTGGTCCGCTCGGCGGAGGTCCCCGTGGTGGTGGACCTGTGGGCCCCCTGGTGCGGACCCTGCAAGACACTGGGCCCGATCATCGAGCGGGTGGTCGACGCCACCGGTGGCGCGGTGGCCCTGGCCAAAGTCAATGTGGACGAGAACCCGGCTATCTCGGGCAGCTTCCAGGTCCAGTCGATCCCGGCCGTATTCGCCATCAAGGACCGGGCGGTGGTCAACAGCTTCATCGGGGCCCAACCCGAGGCAGCGGTGACCGAGTTCGTGACCGGTCTGCTGGCCGCACCGTCCGAAGTGGACCAGCTGGTGGCCGAAGGGAGCGCCGCCGGCTCCGAGGAAATATTGCGCCAGGCGCTCGAGCTTCAGCCCGATCATGCCGGGGCCGTCACCGGGTTGGCCGGCCTGCTGATCGCCAAAGGGGAGACCGACGATGCCATCGCCCTCCTCGGCCGGATCCCGGAGACTCCCGAGATCCGCCGGTTGCTGGCCGAAGCCCGGTTGGCCTCCCGCCGGGTGGACGTCTCCGAGGTCGGGGTCGACGACCTCCTCTCCGGACTGCTCGACCGGGTGAAGGAGGATCCCGACGCCCGCCAGGAATTCGTCGACCTGCTGGAGACCCTGGGTCCCGAGGACCCCCGGACCTCCGCCTACCGCAAGGCGTTGGCCGCCCGGTTGTTCTGACGCCGATGGGGAGTGCGGCGGAAGGTAGCGTCACGGACGTGTACGCCACCACCGTCTCCCTGGGTGATGAGAAGTTCGACATCACCGACCGGGCGCTGGTGATGGGGATCCTCAACCGGACCCCCGACTCGTTCTTCGACAGGGGAGCCACCTTTGTTCTCGACGATCTGGTCCGGAGGGCGGAACGGTTGGTGGAGGACGGCGCCGACCTGCTCGATATCGGGGGGGTGAAGGCAGGCCCGGGTCCCGAGGTCACCGAGGCCGAGGAACTCGACCGGGTGATTCCTGCCATCCAGGCCATCCATACCCGGTTCGCCGTCCCGTTGTCGGTCGATACCTGGAGAGCGTCGGTGGCCAGGGAGGCCTACGCCGCCGGAGCCGTGGTCGGCAACGACATCAGTGGGTTCGCCGACCCCGACTACCTCAGGGCGGCGGCCGATGCCGGTGCCACCGTGGTGGCCACCCACATCCGGCTGGCTCCCCGGGTGCCGGATCCGGAACCGGTCTACGACGATGTCGTCGAGGTGGTGCGGGCATTCCTACTGGAGCGGGCCGACCGGGCACGGGAATGTGGACTGGGCCCCGATCGGATCGTGTTGGATGCGGGCCTCGACCTCGGGAAGACCGCGCCGCAATCACTCACCCTGTTGCGAGCCTCGGACCGGCTGGCGTCGCTCGGCTACCCGTTGTTGCTCTCGGCGTCGAACAAGACATTCCTGGGGGTCACCCTCGGACTCGAGATCGGGGACCGCGGCGAAGCGTCGTTGGCCGCCACCGCCCTCGGGGTGACGCTCGGCTGCCGCATCGTCCGGGTGCACGACGTCGCCGGGAATCGTCAGGCGTGTGACGCGCTGGAAGCCATCGTACGGACCGGCCGACCGGATTGATGAGCTCGACCACCGCCACCGAGATCCGCGCCGTCTACCTGGTGAAGGGGGACGACGCGTCCCTGGTTGCCCAGGAGGCCCACCGGTTGGTGGCGAGCCTGGTCGACGGGGGCGACCCGACCCTGATGGTCGAGGAGTTCGGCGGGCCGTCCGCTGACGATCTGGACATCGGCGCGCTGATCGACGCCTGCACCACCCCGCCGTTTCTGGTGGAGCGTCGGGTGGTGGTCCTCCGGGATGCCGGACAGCTGTCGGCCGCCGACGGCAAGCGACTGTTGACCTATCTCGACGATCCGCTCCCCACCACCGCGCTGGTCCTGATGGGCGGCGGCGGCGCCGTCCCGACGGCGCTGACCAAACGGGTCGGCGCACTCGGTGAGGTGGTGGACACCGCGGTCGGGAGGGGCAGGGCCAGGACCCAGTGGCTGGAGACCCATCTCAAGGACGCCCCGGTGAGGCTCGATCGCCCGGCCACCGCCCGGCTGGCCGAGCATCTGGGGGAGGACATGGGCCGCCTGTCCGGGTTGCTCGAGTCGCTGGCTTCTGCCTACGGCGAGGGCGCGGCGGTGTCGCTCGGTGACCTCGAGCCGTTCTTGGGGTCGGCAGGATCGGTCCTGCCCTGGGACCTCACCGACGCGCTGGATGCCGGGGACACGGCCAAGGCGATCGGGGTACTTCACCGGATGCTCTCGGCCCCGGGGTCTCATCCGTTGGTGGTGATGAGCGTGCTGCACCGTCACTTCCGGGCCATGTTGCGGCTGGACGGGTCGGGTATCACCTCTCCCGAGGAGGGGGCGGTGGCTCTCGGGGTCCAGAGCTCGTTCATGGCCAAGAAGGCGTTGGCCCAGAGCCGAAGGTTGGGCACCGCCGGCATCGCCCGGGCGGTGCAGCTGTTGGCTGACGCCGACCTCGATCTCCGGGGTGCCACCGCGCTGTCGGGCGAGTTGGCGCTCGAAGTGTTGGTGGCCCGGTTGAGCAAGCTGGTGCGCCGGTCGAGGGGCTGACCGTCGATTGACGTCGGATCGGGCAATTACCCGACAGGAATGGGGCAGCGTCAACGTGAGGCGCTTGAGATCTCTGTGGCCCCGCCGGGCCGGTCAGACTTGAGCGGTGCTTCTCATCGATGCGGCAAATGTGATCGGGTCACGTCCGAACGGCTGGTGGCGAGATCGGCCCGGAGCCGCGCGAACGTTCGTGGAGCGAGTTCGGGCTTTGGCGGGGGCGGGACGACTGGCTCAACCCGTCGTCGTGGTCCTCGAAGGAAAAGCTCGCGGTGGCGTCGAGCCGGGCGTGGCCGACGGTGTCACCGTTGTTCATGCTCCCGGCAGCGGTGACGACACGCTCCTCGCGGTCGCCACCGATGCGACCGGTCAGGTGACACTGGTGTCAGCGGATCGCGCGTTGTGCCAACGGGCCGAGGCCCTGGGGGCGGAGGTGGCTGGACCAAGATGGCTGATCGATCTACTCGACCCTCATCCCCACTGGCCGGGCGTGTAGTCACCGGCGGGCTGCCGGGTGATGACGTTGAGGCGGTTGTAGAGGTTGATGAGGGCGATGAGGCAGACCAGTGCGCCGAGCTGCTCATCGTCGTAGTGCTTGGCCGCGTTGGCCCAGGCTTGGTCGGAGACGCCGCCGCCATCAGCCAGCCGGGTGCCCTGCTCGGTCAGCTCGAGCGCAGCCCTCTCAGCCTCGGTGAAGACGGTCGCCTCTCGCCAGGCGGCGACCAGGTTGAGTCGCACCGAGCTCTCCCCCCGATGCTCGGCGTCCTTGGTGTGCATGTCCAGGCAGCCGGAGCAGCCGTTGATCTGGCTGGCCCGGATCTTGACCAGCTCTTGGGTCACGTCAGGCAAGGTCGAGCCGGTCAGGACCGCGCCGGATGAGTTGATGTACTTGGCGAAGTTTCCAGCAATGGCATTGCCGGAGAAGTCGATTCGAGCGTCCATCGTGATCTCCTTGAGGTTTCGGGGTTTCCAACGGCTATGACCCCGCAGGACAGCAAAATGTGACGGATCGGTCCGATCGGCCGTCGGCGGGTCAGCCCACCCGCGCTCTTGGCCCTCCCCAGCACGGCCGGGGTCAGGACGGGCGTACCTCTTGCCGTTGGAATCGCCCATCGATCACGGATAACGTACGCCCTGTTCATCCAGAGTGACCCGAGGGACCTGGCCCATCGACGGTCCGGCAGCCGGCTTCGGCGCGGTGCCAACGCCAGGATCGATGAGGAGGCCGCTATGACGCCGAGATCAGGCTGTCGCCGGCTCGAACCGGCTCCGGTTGTGCAGTACCGGGAGGCGACAGGGTGTGATGCCCGTGCCATTGCGCTCCTGCACGCTGACAGTTGGCGTCGTCACTATCGAGGCGCCTACCTCGACTCTTACCTCGACGGCGACGTTGTTGCGGAGCGACGAGAAGTCTGGACGGATCGCCTGACACCTCCCCGCGTGAATCTGCACACCGTCTGCGCCGACGTGGACGGCGACGTCATCGGATTTGCTCACACGATCTTTGGTCACGATCCGACATGGGGCGCCCTTCTTGAGAATCTGCACGTCAGAAGCGATCTGAAGGGGATGGGGATCGGCACGCGGCTGCTTTCGGAGGCAGCCCAGGCGCTCGTTCGAACCCGGCCTTCGCAGCCTCTCCACCTATGGGTCCTTGACCAGAATGCGGCGGCGCAGAGCTTCTATGACTCCCGAGGGGGCACCAGAGTGGAAACCACGCGGCGCGGTCCATTCCCCGGAGGCGGGACAGCGGTCGGGCACAGGTATTTCTGGTCAGACCCCCATCGGTTGATCACGGATGGCTCCTGATCGACAAGCGGTCATCCGGGCACCGATCGGTCATCCAGACCCAGGATCAGTGCGAGGGCCGCTTCAATATTTTCCATCGCGACCGGGTCGACCATTCCAATCCGGCGTACGAAACGGGAGGACACGACGGATCTGACGGCCCGGCACATGGCGAGGCTGGGGCGATCGATGCCGGCGATCGGCGCGACTTCGACACGGAGCCCCGAGGGGGCGGCGGAGCTCGAGAGCGGGACGACGACGATCAGGTCCGATGGAGCTCCGGTGCTCAGTTCGTTCCGGGAGACGACGACGCCAGGACGGGTCTTGGCCGGCTCGCCGGCTTGTCCGGCGCCCAGCGCGACGAGCCAGATCTCCCGGCGACCCGGGGTGTCAGTTGAGGCCATCGTCGAGGGTGGCCTCCCATTCCCGGTTTTCGGTCCGAGCGTCGGGATTCTCCGCATCGAGGCGGCTGGCCTCGCGCTCCGAACGCCATATGGCGTCGCGTCGATGCTCCTCGGCGATCTCCCCGAGCATGGCCGCCAGCGATACTCCGCGCTCGCTCGCTTGCTCGGCGAGCAGGTCGCGGGTCGCTCGGGTCACTCGGATGGTGGTGGTTTCGGTAGCCACTATCGCCAAATTATAGCGCTTAGATCTAGCTACGTATAATGTAGATTTTTCGACCAGGTACGGGTTTTCCGCGGAGCACGACGGGGTTGGATGGTCCCGGCACGGGCGCTTACCGGAAATCCCGTGACGCCGGGACCGGGCCCAGCTCGATGGCGTCGATCCTCTCGGCGATGAGGTTGGTCGCCCCCTCGGACCGCTCGAGCCGGCCCCGCACCAGAAGCCCACGGGATGAGCGGGCGACGGACTTCCAGCGGACCCACGCTCCCCGGGAGCACACCACGTTGACCATCCCGGTCTCGTCTTCGAGGTTCAGAAAGACCGCGCCGTGGGCGCTCTCGGGTTGCTGCCGGTGGGTCACCACCCCGCCCACGGTGATCCGGCTGCCGGCCGGGGTGGCGTCCAGCTTGTCCGTCCGGGTCACCCCCAGGACGTCGAGCCTGGACCGCATCAGCTCCATGGCGGTGGTGTCCGGGGCCATGCCCAGCGACCACAGGTCGTCGGCCACGGCCTCGAAGGGGGTGGGGGCCGGGAGCGGTGGCGGCTCCGATCCGGTGACCACCCCCGGGAGCCGGTCGGCGGTGGCCTGGGCCGCCGCCCCCGCCGTCCACACCAGCGATCGCCGGTTCCGGCCCCAGGTGCCCTGCCCGTTTCCGTTTGCGGAGCTGCCGTCGGTGCCGTCGGCCGCGGCGTTGGCGCCGGCGTGGGAGTCTCCCGACGAGTGGCCGGGACGGTCGATGGAGAGGCTGTCGAGGGCCCCGGCGGTGGCCAGGGTCTCCAGCTGGGCCCGGCTGACCCCGGCCCGGCGCACCAGGTCCTCCATCCCCGACCACGGCTGGCCGTCGGCGATCCTCTCCGCCGTCTCGTCACCGATGCCCCGTACCGATGACAACCCGAGCCGGATCGCCGGGGTCTCCCGGTCGCCCTCGGCACCGTCCTCGAGCCAGGCCCCGGCCCGGCTGGTATTCACATCGGGACGGCGGATCTCCACCCCGTGCCGCTTGGCGTCGGCGATCAGGCTCTGGGGCGACCAGAACCCCATGGGCTGGGCGTTCAACAACCCGGCGGTGAACGCGGCCGGGTAGTGCACCTTGCACCAGGCGCTGGAGTACACCAGATAGGCGAACGCCACCGAGTGGCTCTCGGGGAAGCCGAAGTTGGCGAAGGCGGCCAGCGCGGCAAAGACCTGCTCGGCCACGTCCACCCCGACGTCCCGGGCAGCCATGCCGGCGAAGAGGCGGCCGCGGAGCCGCTCCATCCGCTCCCCCGACCGTTTGGCGCTCATGGCTTGGCGCAGCTCGTCGGACTCGGCGGGGGAGAAACCGGCCACGTCGATGGAGATCTGCATCAACTGCTCCTGAAACAGGGGGACGCCGAGGGTCCGCTTCAGCGACGGCTCCAGCAACGGATGCAGATAGGTGATGGGCTCGGTCCCGTTCCGTCGCCGGATGTAGGGGTGCACGGCATTCCCCTGGATCGGCCCGGGTCGGATGAGGGCGACCTCGATGGCCAGGTCGTAGAAGCACCGGGGCTGCACCCGGGGAAGGGTGCCCATCTGGGCCCGGGACTCCACCTGGAACACCCCGACGGTGTCGGCCCGGCACAACAGGTCGTAGACCTCGTCCTCCTGGCCGAGGCGGGCCAGGTCGATCTCGACCCCGTGGTACTCGCGCACCAGGTCGACCATGTGGTGGAGGGCGGTGAGCATGCCCAGTCCCAGGAGGTCGAACTTGACCAGCCCGGCGGCGGCACAGTCGTCCTTGTCCCACTGGAGCACGCTGCGGCCCGGCATCCGGCCCCACTCCACCGGGCAGATCTCCACCACCGGGCGATCGCAGATCACCATGCCCCCCGAGTGGATGCCCAGATGCCGGGGGAAGTCGACCACCTCGCCGGCCAGGTCCCGCACCAGCCGGGGGAGGTCGTCACGGTCGCCGATCGGCTCGCCCCGCTGCACCGACTTCGACCACCCGTCCACCTCTTCCACGGAATGCCCGAGGGCCTTGCCGATGTCTCGGATGGCCGACTTCGACCGGTAGGTGATGACGTTGGCGACCTGGGCGGCGTGCAGCCGGCCGTACCGCTCGTAGACGTACTGGATGGCCTCTTCCCGTCGGCCCGACTCGATGTCCACGTCGATGTCCGGCGGCCCGTCGCGGGCGGGGGAGAGGAAGCGCTCGAACAGCAACCCGAGGGAGACGGCGTCGACGTTGGTGATGCCCAGCGCGTAACAGACCGCGGAGGTGGCCGCCGAGCCCCGGCCCTGGTAGAAGATGTCGTTCTGGCGGCAGAAGGTCACGATGTCCCACACGGTGAGGAAGTAGCCCGGGAACCCGAGGGCATCGATGACCTCGAGCTCATGGTCGAGCTGCTTCCATGCTCCCGCCACCCGCTCGGCGTCCCGCGGGCCGTACCGCTCGGTGGCGCCCCGGCGGACCAGCTCCACCAACCAGGTCTGTTCGGTGTGTCCGGGCGGCACCGGGAAGTCGGGCAGCCGGGGGGCCACCAGGCGCAGGTCGAAGGCGCACTCGGCGGCGATCTCCGCCGCCCGCTCCACCGCCCCGGGCCAGCGGGCGAACCGCCGCCGCTGCTCGGCGTCGCCGCGGAGGCAGGCGCTGGGGGAGGGAGGCAGCCAGCCCTCGAGGTGCTCGAGGGATTCCCGGGCCCGCACCGCGGCCAGGGCGGTGGCCAGGGGGAAGCGGGCGGGGACGGCGTAGTGGACATTGTTGGTGGCCACCGGGGTGACCCCCCGTTCGATGGCCAGCAGGGCCAGGGTGTCGTTGCGGGTGGTGTCGATGGGATCGCCGTGGTCCCACAGCTCCACCGCGATGCGGTCGCGTCCGAACCGGTCGATCAGCTGGTCGAGAACCCGGGCCGCCGCTGCCGGCCCGCCGGTGGTGACCGCGGTGGCCAGCGCTCCCTTCCGGCAGCCGGTGAGGATCTGCCAGTGGCCGTGGTGGCGGTCGGCCAGGTCGTCGAGGGTGATGATGGGCTTCCCCTTCTCGCCCCCGGCCAGGTGGGCCTCGGCGATGCCGCGACTGAGACGGGCATAGCCTCCGGGGTCCCGGGCCAGCACCACCAGATGGGCGCCGTCCGGATCGGGGACCCCGGTGCGGGACGGGGCCGGTGAAGCGGTGTCGGTGACGGTGAGCTCGGCCCCGAACACGGTGGGGAGACCGAAGGCGCGGGCCGCCTCGGCGAACCGGACGGCGCCGTAGAGACCGTCGTGGTCGGTGAGGGCGACCGCGGAGAGCCCCAGCCGGACGGCTTCCGCGGCCAGCTCCTCGGGGTGGCTGGCACCGTCGAGGAACGAGAAGTTGGAGTGGGTGTGCAGTTCGGCGTAGGTCATGGTCTCCGAGGGGCGGCGTCGGGTCAGTCGTAGGTGGCCTCCACCCACCACCGGCCCCGTTCGGCGAGAAGGAGGCGGGCATGGGCGCCGGTCACCACCTGCATGCGGGCACTCCGCCGGCGGGAGCGGGACCACCACCGTTCGTCGGACGGCCACGGCCCGGCCCAGGCCGTCACCGCTGTCCAGGGATGCCGTTCCACCGACAGGCGGTCGGGGATGGCGGTGAGGAGGCCCCGGCCGGAGACGGCCACCGGGGTCCCGTCCCCGTCGACCAGCTCGGCCGGGAGGGGATCGGCATGGACGGTGACCGGGGCCGGAGGCGGGATCCGACCCGGCCAGGGAGCGTGGACGGTGGAGGTGTCGGGTGCCTCATGGGCATTCCAGGTGACGAACCGGGCCTGTTCGGACGGGCTGCGCCCTCCCTGGAGCCGGACGGTGACCACGCTGTCGGGACCGAGAAGATGCTGCACTGCCGCCAGGGCGCGGGCGGCGCGGGCATCGGTGTCGCTCACCCCTCCCCAGAACCCGGACTGGCCGGCCGCCACCGGCCCCCCGTTGCGTAGCCGGTCGACCCGCCGACCGGTGGCCGAGAGGCGCAGCTCGCCCGGCTCGCGGAGCTCGCCGCTCTGCCCGGTGGCCACCAGGTGGCAGACAACGCCGTCGGCCCCGAAGCGGCCGAGGACATGGGGCTCGGGGAGGGAGGCGAAGTCCCCGATGGTACGGAGGCCCAACCGCGCCAACAACTTGGCCAGCTCGGGATTTCCCAGTGCCTCCACCGGGAACGGGGCGAGGAACTCCCGGGTCTTCCCGGCCGGGACGACCCGGCCGACCCGGGCGGCCAGGACCGCGGCGAACAGCCCGTCGGCGATGCCCACCTCGACCGGGGTGACCTCGGCGGCCACCGCGGCGAACAACACCACCAGCGCCTCCTCGCCTCCGAAATAGCGGGCCGGCCCGCGGGCCGGGAGCGAACAGATGCCGGGTCGGACGACGGTGACCCACGGGCAGTAGGCCTCCAGGGCACTGATCACCTGGATGAACTGCCGGAGGGTGGCTCCCCCCTCGTCCTCCTCGAGGAGCTCGGGGCAGCGGACGACGAGCAGGCGGTCCATGCTCGGCTCAGTCCGTGGCCGGTGTCGGGGCGGGAGCAGCATCCTCGACGGTCTCGATCGACCCGGTGGGGGACGGCAGCCACAGCTGCTGGACGACCGGGCGCGTCGCCGAACGACGACCGGTGGCGGTCACCGTCATCCGCCGACGACGGAGGTAGCCCTCACCGCTTCCGATGCCGTCCCAGTGGACGGCATCGATGGTCAGACGCATGTCGGGACACTCGGGCCACCCGGCGCGCCCCGGCAGCACGACGAGGATCGCCCGGCGTTCTTTGGCCCGGGCGATCAGCCGCCGGGCCATGGCCGGCCGCGGCGGGAACGGCGGGCAGAGCACCACCAGGTCCGCCCCGTCGATCATGGCCGCGGTGGCTTCGGCCCACGCCGGACCCGGCCGGGGCACCAGGACGAACCGGACCAGGTCGATCCCGAGGTCGCGGGCGGCCACCGCGCCCACCCCCGGGATCCCGACGGCCGCGCACCACGACCCGGCGTGAGACGCTCGGGCCAGCAGGGCCAGCGCCAGGGTGACCCCGCCGCCGACCGCCTCACCACCGCGGGTCCCATCGGTGCGGCCGACGGTGCCGCCGCCGGTGACGACGACGGTGCCGCCCCGCCGGAGACTCCGGTCGGGGAACAGGCGGTCGAGAGGCGCGGCCACCGGCAACAGGTGGGTCTGGCTCGACGAGGTCGGCCGGGTCCGCTCGGCCAGGATGGCCAGGGATTCCTTGGTCTTCTCCCTGGTCAGAGCGGTGCCAACCGACGGGTTGGCCGATGATACGAACATATGTTCGTACAGTAGTCCGTCGATGGCGGGAGTGCTCCGGCGAGTTCTTCGCGGCCGCCAACGAGGATGCCCACCGGGTCTTCCTGGCCGTGAAGGAACACCCGCCGGAGTTTTTGGCGGCCTTCTGATGACCTTGGTGTGACCTCATCGTGACCGACAGAAGATCCGCAAAAGATCGGCAAGAAAATTCCTCCGGAGTGCACCACATGGGCCGATCGGCTGGATACGATGTGGCCACCAGAGAGAGGAGGTGGTCCAACTGAGCAATCAACGTTTTGGGATCCTGGAGGTGACTGGCCGCTAAGGCGGCCCGCTGTACCACCTGGCGAAATCCAGCCAGCACCCACTGGGCGACTTAGCCGGGCCCCTATCCCACCCGGCGCAGTAGGGAACTCAGTGCCTTACTCAGCAAATATTGCAAGCGACCGGGCGCCCTTCGGGGCGCTCTGTCGCGTCCGGGGACTCAGCCGGCGGGGACCAGCACCGGTTTGATGACCCGGCCGCTGAGCGAAGCCTGCTCGGCTTCGTTGATCTGATCGAGCGGGAAGGTCTCGATCAGCCGGTCGAACGGGAAGCGCCCCTCTCGCCAGAGATCGAGCAAGCGCGGGATGAGATGGCCCGGCTCGGCCCCGCCCTCGAGGATGCCCTTCACGGTCTTACCGACCAGGGCGACGCCGTCGAGGACGAGGTCGCCGGTCTGAATGCCGACCAGGCCGCACACCCCGGCCATTCGCAGCGCGGCAATGGCGTTCGCCATGACCGCGGGGTTCCCGGTGGTGTCGAAACTGAAGTGGGCGCCCCCTCCGGCGATGGCCTGCACCTGGGCGACGACATCGGGATCGGTTCCGTCGACGGCATGGGTGGCGCCGAGCTCCAACGCGAGGTCGAGCCGGTGGCGGTGGATGTCGACGGCCACGATGGTGGACGCACCGGCCACCCGGCCGGCCATGACCGCGGCGAGCCCGACCGCGCCGGTTCCGAAGACGACCAGGCTCGTCTCCGGCTGGACATCCAGAGCCACCAGGATCGATCCGGCGCCGGTGAGGATCCCGCAGCCGAGCGGGCCGAGCAGCTCGAGGGGAAGGTCGGCGTCCACGACCACCGTATTGCGAGCGGTGGCCAGGCAGTGGGAGGCCAGCGACGACTGGGCGAACCAGCGGGACGACACCTCCGCACCGGACCCATCCCGGACCGCGGTGGAACCATCGACCTCGCGGCCGAAGAGGTTCCTCAAGAAGAACGTGTCGCAGTACGCAGAGGCACCTGACGCACAGTTCTCACAGGTGCCACACGAGTCGAAGGAAAGGACGACGTGATCGCCGACCGCGATCCCATCGACGTCCGACCCGATGGCCTCGACGACGCCACTCCCTTCGTGGCCGGTGATGATCGGCAGTGGGGCGAAGTACCCGGGTGTCCGGGGCAACACGTCGGTGTGGCACATGCCGGTACCGGCGATCCGCACCAGCACCTGGTCGGGTCCGGGCGAAGCGAGCTCGACGTCCTCGAGTTCGTAGGGGCGGTCAGGTGCCCGCAGAACCGCCGCGGTGATCTCCATGGTTCCTCCTGGTCGTTGTGGCGAGGTCATTCCTCCCAGTCGACCCGGTCGGAGCGGGCCGGCTGGCGATGGGTCCGGAACGGGCAGAGGGGCGCGTCCACCAGGAGGAACCGCTGGGTCGAGGTGGTCTGCTCGAGATTCCGATCCCGCCACGTGACCAGTGGGGGGTGGGTCCGCCGGGCCTTCTCGAACTCGGCCCACTGTTCCCAGGTCGGGATGGCCCACAACAAGAAGCACTCGGAGTCGTCGATCATCAGGGTCTCCCAGGCGCCGGCCAGCTCCCAGCCGAACTCCTGGTACACGGGGATGGCCTCCTGGCGGACGACCTCCAGGTACTCGGCCGAGGTACCGGGGGGGACCCGGATCCACTCGTGGGCGTAGGTCTCGCCGGTCACGCCATCGGCGCACAGCTCGGTGCTGGTCCGGGTCCAGGGGGCGGGGGCCAACAGGCGATCCATTCCCCCGGACCGGAAGGTGGCGGCGGTGGCCCACCACTTGGCCAATTTCGGGTCCTGCAGCGTGGTGTGGTTGAACTCGTACCGGAACGAGGTTGCCAGCCCGTCGAGACCGTCCTCCTCCCAGAGGTTGACCACCTCCGGCCACTTCCGGGTGCTCCCGACCACTCCCCATACCCCGTAGCAGAGCTGGTTGCGTTCCTCCTGGGCCGAGGGGCTGAAGTTGGCCGTCATGTGGTGCATGTAGTCGGCGCGGTGGTGGCCGATGATGTCGATGAACTCGTGGATGTACACCTTTTCGTTCACGGCCTCACGTCCGGATGCCCGGGGCCCGGCTCCCGAAGATGTCGATGGCCATCAACGCCCCCAGCTTCTCGGCGTCCCAGCGCTTCTCGCCACTGGAGATGGTGGCGGCTTCGTGCCAGCCCTTCATATGGAAGATCTTGTCGTGGATGACCCGGAACACCTGACCGGTGACGTACTGGGCCTCGTCGCTGGCCAGCCAGGCCACCAGGGGCGAGCTGCCGGCCGGATCCATGGGATGGTACTGGTCCTCGGTCAGCTCGTCGGGCTCGAAGGGGTCGCCCTTGCCGCCGATGGTGGCCGTCAGCCGGGTCAACCCGGCGGGGCCGATGGCGTTGACGGTGACCCCGATGCTGGCCAGCTCGAGGCTGGTGGTCTGGGTCAGGCCCACGATGCCCGCCTTGGCGGTGGCGTAGTTGCTCTGACCGAAATTCCCCTGCAGACCGGCACCGGAGGTGGTGTTGATGATGCGGCCGCGGACCGCCTCTCCGGCCTTGGCCCGCTCCCGCCAGTGGATGGCGGCGAAGTGGGACAGCAGCCAGGTGCCGCGGACGTGTACCCGCATGACGACGTCGAAGTCCTCGGGCGACATGTTCCAGATGGCCCGGTCGCGGCCGATGCCGGCGTTGTTGACCAGCACGTCGAGCCGACCGAAGGTGTCGACGGCCTGGTCGACCAGTGCTTTGGTGGCCGCCTCATCGCCGACATCGCCGTAGTTGGCGACTGCGGTACCGCCTTCCTTCTCGATGAGATCCACGGTGAGGTCGGCGTCATTTCCGCGTCCCGTCCCGTCGACCGCGGCGCCGACGTCGTTGACGATCACAGTGGCCCCACGACGGCCCAACTCGAGGGCGTGGCCCCGGCCGATCCCGTGACCGGCGCCGGTCACGATGGCCACCTTTCCTGCCAGGAACTGCTGCATCGAACTTCCTTTGTGCGTCGTTGGGATCCCAGGCCTCGACGAGGCGGGCGGGTCTGAGCCCGGCCAACCCTCGCCGTCGGCCCGTGGGCCGATGGGATATTACATATAAAGGGTCTGCATGGAGTAGAGCAGGGCCGGCCGCTCGGCGCCGACCACCGCGATCTCGATATCGGTGGTGACCAGGGTGCCCTTGGGTCGAGCGGTGGCCTCGACCAGCCGGCTGCGGCTGTGCACCGGGGATCCGGCCGGCACCGGGGCCACGAACCGGAGTTTGTCGGCGCCGTAGTTGGCGGCATTGGTATGACCGGTTATCTCGATGTCGTCGTCAGGCAGAAGGTGGGGGATGAGGCTGAGGGTCAGGAAGCCATGGGCAACCGGTCCGCCGAACGTGCTCTCCTTGAGCGACCGCTCGACGTCCACATGGATCCACTGCCGGTCGCCGGTCAGCTCAGCGAATTGGTCGATCATCTCCTGGGTCACCGTCAACTCGGGTCCCCAGTCGCCGAACTCCTCGGTCGCCGCGGCGTTGAGTGTGTCGACATCGTCGAACCGGATGGTCGTCATGGTCCTGTCCCCTTGTTTGTCGGGCTGCTCGGCGCCGGTTGGCTCTGGGTGCCGGCGCGGACCAACTCCTCGGCGCGGCTTCGGAGCTCGGGCTTCTGGACCTTGCCGGTCGAGGTGGTGGGCAGGGCCTCGACCAGATGGACGTAGCGGGGGGCCTTGAAGTTGGCCATGTGCTCGCGGCACCAGGCGACGACCTCGGCCGGATCGGGCCGCTGGCCGGACCGGGGGACGACGAAGGCGGCTCCGACCTCGCCCATCCGCTCGTCCGGCGCCGCGACCACCGCCACCTGGGCGACGTCGTCCCGGCGCAGGATGATGGACTCCACCTCGGCGGCCGAGACGTTGAACCCGCCCACGATGAGGATGTCCTTCTTACGGTCCACGATGCGCAGGTAGCCGTCCTCACCCAGGTAGCCCACGTCCCCGGTGTGGAGCCAACCCCCGGCGTCAATGGCCGCGGCCGTGGCCTCCGGGGCACCGAAGTACCCGTTCATCACGTTGAACCCCCGCACCAGCACCTCACCGGGTTGGCCGGTCGGCTGGTCATTCCCGTCGTCGTCCACGATCCGGAGGGCCAGACCGTCGAGAGGGTGGCCGACGGTGGTGGCGATCGTCTCGATGGTGTCGGACCGCTCGCAGATGGTCACGGTGCCGTGGGTCTCGGTCAGACCGTAGGCGGTGATCACCGAG
>Ga0307373_10005039_pt1 | contig 21876 bp, 6 predicted proteins | sample OX2MG_FD_202534 | JGI IMG/M metagenome (GOLD analysis project Ga0307373, IMG submission 202534) | Soil microbial communities from Risofladan, Vaasa, Finland - OX-2 | ecosystem: Environmental > Terrestrial > Soil > Coastal area > Acid sulfate soil | place: Finland: Risofladan, Vaasa | collected...
CGCCACGCTGGCCGCGTCGGCTGCTTCGGGCAGCTTCATTACGGCCACGGCAAGTCTGAACGACAAGGAAACGTCGGAGTTTTCGGCCGGCTTGGCGCTGACTCCCGCCAACCCCATGGTGCTCATCGTCAACACCGGCAGCGACACGCCGGATCCCGATTGCGGGGGATTCACGCTGCGTCAGGCGATCTTGGCCGCCAATGCCCATCCTGGCCAGGACATCATCGACTTCGATCTGCCCAATTCGGGCCGGGCTATTCAGCCGCAGTCGGCCTTGCCCGCTATCACCGACCCGGTGATCATCGACGGCACGAGCCAGCCGGGCTACCAGGGCCTGCCACTGGTCGAGATCGATGGTTCAAAGGCGGGCGCGGGCGCCGACGGCCTGCACATCACCGGCGGCGGGACTATCGTCCGTGGGTTGGCGATCCACAGCTTCAGCGGCAACGGCGTTGACCTGTCCGGACCCGGCGGCAATTTGGTCGAGGGCAGCTTCCTGGGCACCGACGTGACCGGCACCAGCGCCATGCGCGATGCGGGTGAGGATGTTTTGATAAACGGCTCGCCCGACAACCTCATCGGCGGCACGACCGCCGCCGCCCGCAACGTCATTCTCGCCGTTGACGTGACCGGCGGGGCCGCGACCGGCAACCGCATCGAGGGAAACTATATTGGCGCCGACCTGACCGGCACGGCGCTCTTGTCGGACCCCGGTCAACTCGGCATCGAAATCTCAGCGTCCTCCAATACCATCGGTGGACTGGCGGGCGGCGCCGGCAACGTCATCGAGCGCGGCCTTACCATCTTCAATGCCAGCAGCAATATCGTACAAGGCAACTTGATCGGCACCGATGTGACGGGCACGGTCTTTCTGTCGGCCAACACGGGCCTCGGAGCAGTGGGCATAAGAGGAGACGATAATACAAGCAATTTCTCCGCCAACAATCTGATCGGCGGCAGGACCGCCGCGGCGAGGAACATCATAGCCGGAGGCGTCAATCTGTCTGGCGCCGACGACCACAACCTGGTGCAGGGGAATTATATCGGCACCGATATTACCGGCACGGAGTCGCTCGGAGAATTCGGCGTCTTCGTCGACCAAACTTCCAGCAACGAAACCCCAGCTTTCAACACCATCGGTGGCGCCGAGCCCGGCGCGGGCAACCTCATCTCCGGCTTAGACGGCAACGGAATCTCGCTCACTGGCGACACCCACAACAACACGATCCAAGGTAACCGCATCGGCACCGACGTCACAGGAACAGAAGCCCTGGACAACATCGGGTACGGCATCGACGACTCCGGCGAGGACAACATCATCGGCGGCGATCTTCCCGGCGAAGGCAATCTCATCTCGGGCAACGAAGAAGGCGGGATCATCTTGAGGTCGAGAATTGCCGGCGGCGATATCGTCGAGGGGAACCTGATCGGAACCGATTACACCGGAACGATCACGATCGGCAACGGTTACGGCTCCAATGCTCCAAGCGGCAACGACGACGGCATCGACGTCGGAGAAAACAACGCGACCATTGGTGGTCCTCAGCCCGGCGCAGGCAATGTGATTTCCGACAGCGCGGCAAGCGGCATCGCGGTCCTAGGGGTCACTCAGACTACCGGCCTCGTGATTCAGGGAAACTTCATCGGCACCGACGTGACAGGGACTTTGCCGCTAGGCAATCGCGGTGACGGTATCACCGTCAACAACGGGCCCATTCTCAACGGTGTTATCGGCGGCACGTCGCCGGGGGCCGGCAACGTGATTGCGGCCAACGGCGGTGACGGGATTCGCATCAGCGATTCGATAGTGTTCGCCGTCGGCGGCGAGATTTCGTCCGGCACCGTCATCCAAGGAAACAAGATCGGCACCGACATGACGGGCGCGCGCAACTTGGGCAACGCGGGTGACGGGGTCTCGCTCATCACCTCGAACCTGCTGGCCAGCGACGAAACCATCGGCGGCATCACCCCCGGCGCGGGCAACACGATCGCCTTCAACGACGGCCGGGGCGTCGATATCCCGTTCGGCAACGGCAACACTGTTCGCTGCAACGACATTTTCAATAACGGCGGGCCGGGGCTGATCACCGATATCAACGCAGCCGCGTCGACCTATGCCGAAAGTCGCGGCATCCAACTGGCCCAAGCGCCCCCGGTCTTAAGCTCGGCCATCTTCGATCCGCAAGGAACCGTCGTGTCAGGCACGCTAAGGGGCACGCCCTTCACACTGTATGACATCGACTTCTTTGCCAACGACAAAGTGAGTGCGACTGGATTCGGCGACGGACAAACCTACTTGCAGTCGATCACCGTGCTTGCCGACGACACCGGCTCGGTCCAATTCCAGGTACCGCTGGACGCGGCCGTGCCGATCGGCCAGTGGGTCACCGCCACGGCAACGCCGGCGCCGTCGCCGTCCGGCCCGCTTCCCATTCCTTTCCCAAACACTTCGCTCTTCTCACAAGGCGTGCCGGTAGTCGCCGCCATCGACGCCAGCGACATCCAGTTCTCGGCCCCGACTTACCTGGTCACCGAGACCGGCGGCTCCGCCGTGATCGTCGTCACGCGCAGCGGCGACACATCCGGCACGGCCAAGGTCGATTATGCCACCCGCGACGGCAGCGCCGTCGCCGGCGTCAACTACAGGGCCGAAACGGGCACACTCACGTTCCTCGTTGGCGTGACCAGCCAGACCATCACCGTTCCCGTCCAAGACGATGGCCTGGCCGACGGCAACAAGGATTTTCAGGTTTTGCTCTCCAACACAACCGGAGCCAATCTGGGTGCCGTCAGCACCGCCGACGTCACGCTCGCTGATAGCGACCCGGCCGGCCAGATTCAGTTTTCCAGCCCAACTTATTACATCGACAAGGTGCTCGCACTTCAATCGCAAGAACAGGGCAGCGCGCCGCCCGCAGGTTTTACGCTCACGCGAACGGGCGGAAGCCAGGGTACGGTCTCCGTCGAATACCGCGTGACTGGCGGCACCGCCGGCAACATGGACTATCAAGACAGCTTCGGCACGGTCGTTTTCGCACCCGGCCAAACGACGGCCCAAATCACTTTCGGTTTTGCTTACAACTTCATCAATAACAATCCTGCGACACCCGTTGATCGCGGCCCACAAACGCTCCAGGTGACGATCGGCAACCCGACCGGCGGCGCCGTGCTGGGACGAGCCACCACCAGCGTACTGACGATCGACGACCCTGAAGACCAGAACGGCGCTTTTGAGATCAAAAGTCAATTGCAGGTGAAAGAAAACGCTGGCCAGGCGGCGATCGAGGTCGACCGTTTGGGCCAATCCAGCACATCCGAGCAAGTGTCGTACACCACCCGCGATGGCACGGCCATGGCCGGCACGAATTACGTCGCCACGAGTGGCACGCTCACCTTCCAGGCGGGCCAGACCCAGGCGGAGATCGACGTCCCCGTCCTCGACGATCACCTGAGCGACAATCCCGGAACGTTCCAGGTGGTGCTTAGCGATCCCACAGGCGGCGCGCTCATCTTGGACGGACTGGGACAGGGAAGTGTAGCCATTTTGAACAGCGACGTTGTTCCGCCTTCCGATATCCTGGTCGTCGAGACGGTTAACAACCAGGGCAGCCTCGGTGGGTTCATCGAAAACTCCGGCAGCGCACTGATCACGGTTGTGCGGGTGAACCCCGTCACGGGCCTGGCCGATGGCGGTGGAACCAGCGGAGTGGTCCAAGTCAATTACGCAACGAGCGACGGGACCGCACAGGCGGGCAGCGATTACACGGCCCAGTCCGGCACGCTTTTCTTCGGACCTGGTCAAGCCTCCGCCCACTTCTCGGTGCCGATCCTGCCAGGACACGACTTCCCGGACACGCGGACGTTCTTGGTCACTTTAAGCAACGTAGTTGGTGACGCCGTCATCGGCGCCGACAATCCGGTGACAGAGACCATCCGCGGGATTCCGGGCCAGATCGACGTCACCTCTTCGACGTACACCGTTGCCGAAAATAAGGCGGCCCTGACGGTCACGATCGCGCTCAATCGCTTGCCCGCTGAAAACGGCGAGGTGCCTCTGAGCAATGTGACCATCGACTACGCCACGCATGACGGCACCGCGACCGCCGGCACGGACTATACGGCAGTCTCCGGCACGCTGAAGTTGCCAGACCTCGGATTTGGCCTGTTGTCGCGGGCCACGATCACCATTCCTATCGTCAACGACCAGTTGCTTGAGAACAACGCGCCCTCTTTTGATTTGACCCTCTCGAATCCCACGGGCGGCCCGACCATTGGAATTGGCACGGCGCAGATTACGATTCTGGAGGATGGAGATGCCCAGCTCTCGCAGGTCCCGTCAACAACCACGGTCACGAGCAGTGCGCCGAGCGGCTCGACCTATGGCCAGACCGTGACGCTCACCGCCAAGGTCAGTGCCGCCATCGGAACTCCCAGCGGTGTCGTCGACTTCGTCGATACGGACACGGGCCAAGATTTAGGATCGGTGCCGCTGACCGTTGTGGACTGCGACGGCGAGGCCAGCCTCAGCGTTACGAGCCTGAACGTCGGTTCGCACACGATTGTCGCCCACTATACGGGCGACACCGCCAACCTGGCGGTGAGCCAAGGTTCGTTCACGCAACTGGTCACGCCGGCCACGCTGACGGTCACGGCCGACAGGAAGACGATGGTTTTCGGGGCGACCGTTCCCGGACTGACCGACACGATCACTGGTTTTGTCAACGGCGACACGGCCAGCGTGGTCAGCGGCGCGCCGAGCCTGAACACGACGGCCACCTCGACCAGCGGAGTCGGCAACTACCCCATCACGGCCGGACAGGGTACGCTCGCCGCGGCAAACTACACGTTCCGCATCCTCGGTGGCACGCTCTCGATCGTGCCCGCAAAATTGACGTTAACGGTCGTGGCCGACAATGAGACGATGGTCTACGGATCAACGGTTCCTGCGCTCACCGACAGGATCGTGGGTTTTGTCAATGGCGACACGGCCGGCGTGGTCAGCGGCGCGCCGAGCATCACCACCACCGCCACTTCGGCCAGCGATGTTGGCACCTACCCGATCGACGTCTCGCTCGGCACGCTCAGCGCCACCAACTATACATTCGCCTTCATCGACGCAGCGCTCACCGTCACGCCCGCCACGCTGACGGTCACGGCGGGCAGCACCACGATGGTCTACGGCACAACCGTTCCAGCGCTGACCGACACGATCAGTGGCTTTGTCAACGGCGATACGGCGAGCGTCGTCACTGGCACGGCGAGCCTGAGCACCGCTGCCACTTCGGCCAGCGGAGTCGGCATTTATGCCAACATGGTGGGGCTTGGCACTCTTAGCACCGCCAATTATACCTTCGCGTTCGCCAATGGAACGACGACCGTTACGCCCGCCGTGGTCACGGTCACCGCCGACGATAAGACGCAGGTCTATGGGGTGGCCACCCCGCCGCTTACCGACACGATAACGGGCTTCGTCAACCGAGACGCGGCGAGCGTCGTAAGCGGCGAGGCCAGTCTGAGCACGTCGGCCACGTCGGCCAGTGGCGTCGGCAGCTACCCCATCACGATCGGACAGGGAACGCTCAGTGCCGCCAACTACACATTCGCCTTCGTCGACGGAACGCTCACCGTCACGCCCGCCACGCTGACGGTCACCGCCGACGATAAGACGATAGTCTTTGGAGCAACCGTTCCAGCACTCACTGACACGATCACGGGCTTCGTCAACGGCGATACGTCGAGCGTCGTCAGCGGCGCGGCGAGCCTGAGTACGACTGCCACTTCGGCCAGTGCCGTCGGCAGCTACCCGATCACGGTCGGGCAGGGAACACTTAACGCCTCCAACTACACGTTCACGTTCGTCAACGGGACGCTCTCGGTCACTCCCGCCACATTGACATTAACGGTTACGGCCGACGACAAAACGATGGTCTACGGAGCAACCGTGCCGGCGCTGACCGACACGATCACTGGGTTCGTCAACGGCGACACGTCGAGCGTGGTCAGCGGCGCGGCCGACATCAGCACCACCGCGACGGCGACAAGTCCGGTTGGAAGTTATCCGATTGTCGTGAGCCAAGGCACTCTCAGCGCCGCGAACTACTCCTTCGTCTTCGTCAACGGCACGCTGACCGTCACTCCCGCCACGTTGACTGTCACGGCCGACAACAAGACCAAGGTCTATGGCTCAACCAACCCGCCGCTTACAGACACAATCAGCGGCTTTGTCAACGGCGACTCATCAAGCGTTGTCAGCGGCGCCGCCAGTCTGAGCACGACTGCCACTTCGGCCAGCGGTGTCGGTAGCTACGGCATTACAGTCGGGGCAGGAACGCTGAGCGCCGCCAACTACACGTTCACCTTTGTCAATGGCACGATAACGGTAACGCCCGCAACGTTGACGGTTACGGCCGACAACAAGACCAAGGTCTACGGCTCAACCAACCCGCCGCTTACAGACACAATCAGCGGCTTTGTCAACGGCGACTCATCAGGCGTTGTCAGCGGCGCCGCCAGTCTGAGCACGACTGCCACTTCGGCCAGCGGTGTCGGGAAAAATGCCATCACGGTCGGACCGGAAACTCTCAGCGCCGCCAACTACACGTTCGACTTCGTCGGCGGCACGCTGTCGGTCACAGCCGCCACGCTGACCGTCACCGCCGACGACAAGACCAAGGTCTACGGCTCGGCCAACCCGCCGCTCACCGATACGATCACGGGCTTCGTCAACGGCGATACGTCGAGCGCCGTCAGCGGCGCGGCAAGCCTGAGCACCGACGCCACCTCGGCCAGTGGAGTCGGCAACTACGCGATCACCGCCGAGTTGGGCACGCTCATCGGGGCCAACTACACCTTCGACTTCGTCGATGGCACACTGGCGATCACGCCCGCCACGCTGACCGTCACCGCGGACGACAAGAGCAAGGTCCTTGGCTCGGCCAACCCGCCGCTCACCGATACGATCACCGGCTTCGTCAACGGCGATTCGCCGAGCGTCGTCAGTGGCACTGCGACCTTGATCACGACAGCCACGGAGGCAAGCGGCGTCGGCAACGATGCGATCAGTGTCGCGCCCGGCACGCTCAGCGCCGCCAATTACACGTTCACCTTCGTCAACGGCACGTTGGCGATCACCGAGGGAACGTCCGAGAGCGCGAGCGCGGCTGCCGGCGTGTCGGTCGCCGGATACGAGCTCACCCCGCTCACCACCGTGCCAGTGGCGACCTTCACCGACGGCGACGGGGCATCGCCCGCCGGCGATTTCAGCGCCACGATCGACTGGGGCGACGGCGTGACAAGCTCCGGCGACGTTTCCCTCTCCAGTGGCACGTCCACGGTCTCAGGCTCCCACACCTACGGTGACGAGGGAACCTATTCCTTGTCGGTGACCATCACGGGCGGAGGACTCACGACGACCGTACCGCAAAAAGTCACGATTCTTGAAGCGTTGCTGCCCGACGGCACGCGCGGCACGGCGAACCAGGACTACGTGCAAGAAATCTACCGCGACGTATTGCACCGCGCGCCGGACCAGGGCGGGCTCGACTACTGGACCGCCAAGCTCGACGCCGGCGAGGGCCACGCCCAGTTGGCGTATGAAATCGTTCGGGTGGCGTTCCCCCGCGAGGAGCAACTCGACGAGGTGCAATCGCTCTATGAGACCTACCTGCACCGCGCGCCGGAGCCGGCGGGCCTGCAATTCTGGGCCGCGTTCCTGTACGACGACGGCACCGACGAGGAAATGGCCCAGGATCTGGCCAGCTCGCCGGAATACCTCCAGGCGCGCGGCAGCGGCACGAACGACGGCTTCCTAGACGCCCTGTTCCACGATGCGCTGGGCCGGGCGGTCGACTCCCAAACGCGAGTCTTTTTCGACACGGCAATGGCCAACGGGGACACGCCGGCGCAAGTGGCGGCGCTGATCTTCGGCAGCGAAGAGTACCGACGCGACCTGGTGAGTGGCTGGTACGAGCAGTTCCTCGACCGGCCCGCCGACCCACGAGGCGTCGATGCCTTCGTCGGAGAGCTTGCCGACGGCCAACGCGATGAGCAAATCATCGCCGAGTTCGCCGCCTCGGACGAGTACTTCACGAAAGCGCAGCGATAGAGCCGCGAAGAAAACCGACTCCGCATCCCCCTTGGCACGCCCGCTCGTCGTTCTGCGAGCCTTGGCGCGTGGCACCTACCACACGGTAAAACGGATCGTTGACGCGCTATTCTCGTTTTCGGTGTTCGCGTTGCGCCAGCCACTCGCCAAAGCGGGTCTCGCCGGGCAATGCTTCCGTGGCGCGGTGACAGGCATCACGGATTTCACTCTCTGGGGCCTTCAGGCGCGCAAGCACTTGGGCGAGGTCGTACCAAGCCCAAGCGCGGCGCACCGGACTGTCGGCCAATTCAATGGCCCTGCGCAGCAACTCGCGCGCTTCGCGGTTCAGCCGGCGTTGAGCGGTCCGACCATGTGTCCCTCGCCGCCCCGCACTCGCGGCGAGTCTCATTTTCGTTTGCGCAAACTCATGCACGGCCTTCGGATCGTTTTGCAATCGCGGATACGCGGCGGCGAAAAGCTTGTGCGACCGCTCGAAATCGCCCGATCGTTTGTGAAGAATCGCCAATTCCAGCTCGTCCGGCGCGGCCGTCGGTTCCGGCACCTGGGCCAGCAGCCGCCGAGCGGCGGCCTGCTCTTGCCGGTCGAGGTAGGCCCGCGACATCGCCAGATACGGAAGGTTCCTGTCGTTGATCGTCGGATCCCCCTCGACCGATGAGAATACTGTCTGCGCCAGGACAAAATCACCGGCCGCGGCGGCGTATTCAATCAGTTGGGCCGCCAGCGCTCCCGAGCGCGGGATGTGCCGACGCGCCACGCTGAGATGCTCAATGGCTCTCTCGCGCTCTCCGGTCGCCGAGAGCCTCGCCGCCTCGCGAAGCGCGTGAAGAACGACGTACTCGGGGTGGGCCGGAAGGGTCACGCGGAAATAGGCGCGTGACTCGTCGTCGAAATCGAATTGCGGGGCCGGCGAACCGTTTTCCTGCATTTTACGTCGGATCGTGGGAATGCCCGTGCTCCTCATCTCCGCGAGTCTCAGCTCCTTCAGAAATTCGCCGATTCGGCGATTACGCATGGGCGCCTGGGGCGGGTGGGCGCCAGCCTGCAAATCCTCGCGCCGCAGCCCAGGTACTGGCCCTGGATAGCTGGTGATCTCAAGCCGATCGGGATAGAGATAAACTTTGATGGGTTCGGGCGGCGCGTCGTAGCCTCGGTGGAGCACTGCGTTGGAGATTGTCTCCTCAAGGGCCTCGTAGGGAAAGGCCACGAATCGCCGCGCTTCCGCCTGGCCCGGCACTTTGCGCACCACGTCAGCGGCGAGATTGTCGAGAAACGCCAAGACCTGGCGGATTTGCCGAGGCAACGGACCACGAAACACTTTCTCCTCGATCAGGTCGCCGCCAACGTCATCGCCGAACTGGACGACCTCGATTCGAGCGCCCGGAAAGTACACTTCCGGGTCGTCGGTGAAGAATAGCAACGAGACGTTGCGCGGCACCTCCATTCCATTGATGCGCGACGTCAATTTCAGCCCCCTCAACAAATCATCGGTCGTCAACGCGACGCCCGGTGCCACGAGTCCGCTGTTGACGTCGGCCAGGAAATGACGCAGCAAGTCGCCCGAGACTGCCGACAACGGCACGTCACCGCGCCGCCGATCGTCATAGGGGATTCTCGCCGTCAACTGAAGGAGTTGCGTCAGTATGTCTCCTTTCGCGGCAGCGGTGCTGCTGGCCAACCGCACGTAGTGGTACTTTGCCGCACCTTTACCACCATGTTCCCTCGCTTGGTACGGCCGTGCGTCCCCCGGCGGCGCCCATATGACAAGGATCCGTTTGCCCTGAAAAACCTCCGGGGCCACAACCGGTTGGTACTCAGGATCGATTCGAGCCAGACAGCCGCCGAAGATCTCCCTTTGGATCAGGTCAACGTCGAGATCGTCCAGTCCATGGGGCGGCAGGATCGGCAGGCCCTCGGACTCATCGACGCCTAGTACCAAGTATCCGCCGTTCAGATTTTGCAAATCGTTGGCGAATGCGCAGACGGTCCGAAACACGGCGTCGGCGATCACGTCGTTCCAGCTTTTCTTGAACTCGCGGCGCGCCGACTCGATTGAACGCGCATGGACCAGATCTTCGAGTGCGATGGGCAGGATGTTCACGCGAATCACCTCGCAGACAGAATCATCCGGATTCAGGGATCCTCGCTCGGCGCATTGCCCGCGGAGGGCGCCGAGAGATCGGCGGCGACGAGCTCGCGGTCGTTACGCGCGAAGACATGGCGGTAGGCGTAGGCCGGGTGCGCCCAGCAAACGCCGCGGTTCAACTGCTCGATGGTCGGATCGATCAGCTTGGCACGGCTGATTTCCTCGTACCCGCCGGGCGACAGCTTGGTAATCAACAGTTCCCCGCGCTCGTTGAACATCCAGACCTTGCCGGCGTTTTCGACCATGTGGATCGTAAACCAGCGGATCTTGGGGCCCGGCTTGCCCGAACCCCGCATCGGTTGGAGGCTTTCCCAGAGCCGGTCTCCCGTCTTCGCGTCGAGACAACGCAGCTCGCCGTAGCTGTCGACCCCATAGACGAAGTCGCCTTGCAAGAGGGGAGTACTGATGATCGAGTGCAGCGCCTCGGTCTGTTTTTCGTTGGGTCCTAGCCGCCGCCAGATTTGCTCGACGGCCAATTCGTCGGGCTTGAGCCTGAGCATCAGCGCGCCGTCGTAGAACGAGCTGACGAACAGCCGCCCGCCCGCGGCCACGGGCGTGGCGATCGAGATCACCATCTCCTTTGGTTGAAATGGGTGTTGCCAATGGACCTGGCCGGAACGCGGATCGAGCCCGACGACGTTGGCGCCGGTCCAACAGGCCAACACGCGGCGGCCGGCTTGCTCAACCATGATCGGCGCGGCATACGAGGCCGCGTCGTCGAGCGCGCGCCAGCGTTCTTCACCCGTTTTCACGTCGAATGCCACCAGGCACGCGCCAGCGGAACCGCCGATCTGCACGATGACTTGGCCCTGCTCGACCAAGGGCGATGCGGCGATGCCCCAGATCGGCATGCGGATCTTGTACTCGATGTTGAGGTCGCGCTTCCAGAGCACGCTTCCGCGGGCGGCGTCGAAGCAGAACAGGTGCCCCATCGCGCCCAGTGCGAACGCGCGGCCGTCGTCGATCGTCACCGAAGCGCGCGGACCGGCTTCGTAACCGACCCCTTTGTACAGGCAGTCGTACTCGTGGCTCCAAAGCCTTTCGCCGCTTTGCCAGTCGAAGCAATGGACGCGCTCGATTTGTTTCGGTTCGGTCACGCGGTCGGTCACATAGACCCGGCCATCGGCCACCGTCGGGCCGCTGTAGCCGCTGGAGATCGGCGCGCGCCAGCGGAGCTTGATTTGCGACTGGGGGAACTTCTCCAGCAGGACGGTTTCGCGCCACACTCCGTCGCGGTTCGGCCCGCGCCACTGCGGCCAATCGTCGGCCCTCGCGGTGGAAACCATCAATGACACGGCCCACAAGCCGAAAAGTACACCATGAACGGTCCGCATGTTCCAACGTCTCCCAGGAGTGCCCTCGGTTCGCCACGAATAGTCGGTCGCGTGTCAAGTATAATGTGGCGAGTGGTTGGGCGTCAGCCCCCCGGTGATTCAGATTACGTGGGTGGCAGTTGCAACCGATGCGGAGCAACGAAGACGGCACGCCCGCCGAATCGGAGCGCCTCGGATCGCGGTTTTCCGCCCCTGACGCTCGACGAGTACCTGGAATTGCTCGACTGGACTGGGTATCTTCACGAGTGATGAGCGAAGTCACCCAAATCCTCAACGCGATTGAATCCGGCGAGCCAAGAGCGGCCAAGGAGTTGCTGCCATTGGTGTATGACGAGTTGCGAAAGCTGGCGGCAGCCAGGCTGGCGCAGGAGAAGCCCGGCCAGACGCTCGACGCCACGGCCTTGATCCACGAAGCTTACCTACGGTTGGTTGGCAACGGGGACGCGCCACAGTGGGACCACCGAGGTCACTTCTTCGCCGCGGCTGCCGAGGCGGTGCGGCGGATTCTTGTCGACCGGGCGCGGCGCAAGCAAAGTGTGAAGCATGGCGGAATGCGCGTCCGGCAAGAGCTTGAAGAGGCTTGCCTCATGGCGCCCGAGCCCAGCGAAGACTTCGTCGCGTTGAGCGACGCATTGGACCGATTGTCGTCGACCGACCCTCAGGCAAGCGAACTCGTCAAGCTGCGGTACTTCGCGGGCCTGACTTCCAGCGACGCCGCCGCGGCTATGGGCATTTCGCCCAGAACCGCCGACCGGCTATGGGTTTATGCGCGCTCTTTCTTGCTGCGGGAGCTCGAAGGGAGTTAGATGGTCGTGCGTGATCCTGGGAGGCACACGTCTCTTTAGGGAACCCCCTCCGTGGCGTTCCGCGTTCCCAGGATCACGCAAGGTCATTTGAAAGGCTGGGAACCGTGGAAACCTGTCTATTTTGTTTGGCGAACTTCGCCGCTGGATTTCGCATTGTTTAGCGGAGGAGAAGAATCATTGGTTCGCGAACCAGGACAGTTCCCATGAACGAACGCGAAATCTTTGACGCCGCGGTCGCGATGGCCGACGCGGCAGAGCAGGCGGCGTTCATTGCTCGGGCCTGCGGCGACGACGCGGCCGGGCGACTTCGGTTGGAAGAGTTATTGGATGCTCAGCGGCGATTGGGCGGCTTCTTGGCGTCGCCCGTGGCTGGCGCGGCGCCGACGGTCGACCCGCCGTCGCCCGTGGGCGCGGGCACGTCGATCGGTCTCTACAAGCTGTTGCAGCAGCTTGGCGAGGGAGGGATGGGCTCGGTTTGGGCGGCCGAGCAAACCGAGCCGGTCAAGCGCCGGGTGGCTCTGAAACTCATCAAGCCCGGCATGGATTCGGCCCAGATCCTGCGCCGCTTCGAGGCGGAAAGGCAGGCCCTGGCCCTGATGGACCACACGCACATTGCCAAAGTGCTCGACGCCGGTACGACCCCCGAGGGCCGCCCCTACTTCGTCATGGAACTGGTCAAAGGCGTGCCGATCACTAAGTACTGTGACGAGGTCCACTCGTCGCTGGACGAACGGCTGCGGCTCTTCGTCCCAGTCTGTCAGGCGATCCAGCACGCCCATCAAAAGGGCGTCATTCATCGCGACGTCAAGGCGTCTAACGTGCTCATCGCGATGCAAGACGGCAAGCCGGTACCGAAGGTGATCGACTTTGGGGTGGCCAAGGCGCTGCACCAGAACCTGACCGAGGGCTCGATGTACACCGAAATCGGCCAGGTCGTGGGCACGCTGGAATACATGAGCCCCGAACAGGCCCAGCTCAGCGCCATGGACATCGACACCCGGACCGACGTCTACTCATTGGGCGTGCTGCTCTACGAGTTACTCACCGGCACCACCCCCTTGGACCACAAGCGGCTCAAGCAGGCGGCGCACGCCGAGATGTTGCGGATGATCCGGGATGAGGAGCCGCCCAAGCCAAGCACTCGGCTTTCGGAGTCGAACGAATCGCTGGCCAGTTTGGCGGCGCAACGACGGACCGAGCCGGCGCGGCTCACCAAGGCGGTGCGCGGCGAGTTGGACTGGATTGTGATGAAGGCCCTGGAAAAGGACCGCACGCGGCGCTACGAAACGGCGAACGGGCTTGCGCGCGACGTCGAGCGGCACCTGCGGGACGAGCCGATCGAGGCCTGCCCGCCGAGCACCAGCTACAAACTGCGAAAGTTCATCCGCCGAAACAAGGGCCGGGTGATCGCCGCGGGGCTGGTGTTGCTGGCTTTGGTCAGCGGCCTGATCGGCACGACGTGGGGTATGATTCGTGTGGAACAGGCGCGCCAAGCCGAGGCCGAGCAGCGAGCCGTCGCCCAGGCGAACGAGCGGAAAGCCGTTGCGGCGGTCGAACGAGAACGGCTGGCATTGCGGCGAGAAACCGAGCAACGAGTTGAGGTGGGCCGAACACGCGCGATCACGATGGCCGACTCGCTCTTGACGGCCGAGGCGGCAGCCGTGCCGTACAGGCTCGAAAATCTGCGGCCCGTGGCTCGGTTGGCCCTGATGCGAATGCGCGAGCATTTCACCGATCAGCATCTGGACGACGTCCAACGCCTGCGCGCCGCCTACGCCTTGGCCGACGTGGGCGAAGCGCCGCGGGACTTCTTGCTTGACGCCGTCGCGACGGCGCCGGCCGACGAGTGCCGCAACGTGGTCGCGGCACTCGCGCACGTTGGCGAGACCGCCCTGCCGGAGTTGGCCCGGCGCGCGGCCAGTGAGACCGGTGCCGCCGCGAAGGCGCGCTACGCGATTGTGGCCTTGCACCTGGGCGACCCGAAGCCCGCAACCGACGCCCTTACGGTGCGCGGCGACCCGATCCACCGCACGGCCCTGATTCACGGCTATGCCACTTGGCACGGCGGCTTGGGCCTTGCGGCCGAACTGCTGCACACCACCTTAGGTCAGGCTTTCCAGCCTGACTCCGTCGTCGGCCATGCCGATGCCCGGGCGTCGGCGAGTCAGGCTGGAAAGCCTGACCTACAGCCGAGCGACAACCCGGCGTTTCGCTCCGGACTCTGCGCGGCGGTGGGTTTGATGGTGCCTGAGACGCTGGAGCAAGGCGAGCGCGAGGCGGCCACTCAAGCGCTCACGGAGCTTTATCTGCGCGACCCGGCCGGAGCAACCCACGCCGCCGCGGGTTGGGCGCTGCGGCAGTGGAGGCAAGATTTACCTGCGATCGCCCCAACGTCACGCCCGCCCTCGGATCGCCGCTGGTTCGTCAACGGGCAGGGAATGACGATGATCGAAGTCGCCGCGGGCAAGTTCACCATGGGGACGGCCGGCGAGGACGCTTTCCCGCACGAGAAGTTTCCCCACGAGGTGACTTTGACGCGGCCGTATTACCTCTGCGACCGCGAGGTCACGGTCGAACAGTTCCAGCGCTTCATGGACGATGCCGCGTACCCTGCCGCCGAAAAGCCCCAAGACTGGCAGGAGGCGTTCCAGCAATGGAAGGAAATCAGCCCAACATCGGATTGCCCCGTGCAGGGCGTAAGTTGGTTCGACGCGGTCTTGTACTGTAACTGGCTGAGCACGCAGGAGGGAAGGAAGCCGTGCTACGAGCGCACGGGCGAAAAAAAGAAACTCATGGACTCTCTACAAAAACCCCCGGGGCAGGAGTACGACGACTGGCGTTGTGACTTCGCGGCCGACGGCTACCGATTGCCGACCGAGGCCGAGTGGGAGTTTGCCTCGCGGGCGGAAAGCTCCGCCGCGTTTTGCTACGGGAGTGACGAGGATCTGTTGCCTCAATACGCCTGGTTCATGGTGAACGGAAAATCGCGAACGTGGCCAGGTGGGGCGAAATTGCCAAACGCCTTCGGGCTATTCGACATGCACGGCAACATCTCGGAGTGGTGTTGGGATTGGCCTTGGATCGGCGGCTACCCGCCCGACGCGGTCAGGGATCCGACCGGCGGCGCCGCTGGGTTTGGCCGCGTGTATCGCGGTGGCACTTTCAACAGCGGCGCGTTCTATTGTCGTTCCGCGTACCGAACTGGCCTCGGGTTCCAACCGATGATCCGCTTCTCCATTGGGTTTCGGGTGTCGTCTGGCCATTAGCCCGTTCGTTCCCGTCGGCTGAATCGCCGGCCTCGTAGGCCCGTGGGCCAGCGACGGTTTTCGTGGTATCATACGTCGTGACGAGGCGCTCATGAACGAACGCGAAATCTTTGACGCCGCCGCCGCGATGGCCGACGCGGCCGAGCAGGCGGCGTTCATTGCTCGGGCCTGCGGCGACGACGCGGCGGGGCGACTTCGGTTGGAAGGGTTATTGGATGCTCAGCGGCGATTGGGCGGCTTCTTGGCGTCGCCCGTGGCTGGCCCGGCGCCGACGGTCGACCCGCCGTCGCCCGTCGGCGCGGGCACATCGATCGGTCCCTACAAGCTGTTGCAGAAGCTCGGCGAGGGAGGGATGGGCTCGGTTTGGGCGGCCGAGCAGACCGAGCCGGTCAAACGCCGGGTGGCCCTGAAACTCATCAAGCCCGGCATGGACTCCGCCCAGATTCTGCGCCGCTTCGAGGCGGAACGGCAGGCCCTGGCCCTGATGGACCACACGCACATTGCCAAAGTGCTCGACGCCGGTACAACCCTGGAGGGCCGCCCCTACTTCGTCATGGAACTGGTCAAGGGCGTGCCGATCACAAAATACTGCGACGAGGTCCACTCGTCGCTGGGCGAAAGGCTGCGGCTCTTCGTCCCGGTCTGTCAGGCGATCCAGCACGCTCATCAAAAGGGCATCATCCATCGCGACATCAAGCCATCCAACGTGCTCATCGCGATGCAAGACGGCAAGACGGTGCCGAAGGTGATCGACTTTGGGGTGGCCAAGGCGCTTCACCAGAACCTAACCGATGGGTCGATGTACACCGAAATCGGCCAGGTCGTGGGCACGCTGGAATACATGAGCCCCGAACAGGCCCAACTCAGCGCCATGGACGTCGACACCCGGACCGACGTCTACTCGTTGGGCGTGCTGCTCTACGAGTTGCTCACCGGAACCACTCCCTTGGACCACAAGCGGCTTAAGCAGGCGGCGCACGCCGAGATGTTGCGGATGATCCGGGAGGAGGAGCCGCCCAAGCCAAGCACTCGACTTTCAGAGTCGAAAGCATCGCTGGCCAGTTTGGCGGCGCAACGACGGACCGAGCCGGCGCGGCTCACCAAGGCGGTGCGGGGCGAGTTGGACTGGATTGTGATGAAGGCCCTGGAAAAGGACCGCACGCGGCGCTACGAAACGGCGAACGGGCTTGCGCGCGACGTCGAGCGGCACCTGCGGGACGAGCCGATCGAGGCGTGCCCGCCGAGCGCCAGCTACAAACTGCGAAAGTTCATCCGCCGAAACAAGGGACGGGCGATCGCCGCGGGGCTGGTGTTGTTGGCTTTGGTCGGCTGCTTGATCGCAACGACCTGGGGTATGATTCGTGTGGAACAGGCGCGCCGAGCCGAGGCCGAGCAGCGGGCCGTGGCCCAGGCGAACGAGCGAAAAGCCATTGCGGCAGTCGAAAAAGAACGGCTGGCAAAGCGGCGAGAAGAGGAGCAACGAGCGGAAGTTGGCCGAACACGCGCGATCACGATGGCCGACTCGCTCTTGACGGCCCAGGCGGTAGCCGTGCCGTACGTGCTCGAAAACCTGCGGACCGCGGCTCCGATGGCCCTGGGGCGAATGCGCGAGCATTTCACCGATCAGCGCCTGGACGACGTCCAACGCCTGCGCGCCGCCTGCGCCTTGGCCGAACTCGGCGAAGCGCCGCGGGACTTCTTACTTGACGCCGTCGCGACGGCGCCGCCCGTCGAGTGCCGCAACGTGATCGCGGCGCTCGCGCGCGTTGGCGAGACCGTCCTGCCAGAGTTGGCCCGGCGCGCGGCCAATGAGAGCGGTGCCGCCGTGAAGGCGCGCTACGAGATTGTGGCCTTGCACCTGGGCGACCCGAAGCCCGCAACCGACGCCCTTACGGTGCGCGGCGACCCGATCCATCGCACGACCCTGATCCACGCCTACGCCCATTGGCACGGCGACCTGGGCGTTGCGGCCGAACTACTGCGTACCACCGTAGGTCAGGCTTTCCAGCCTGACTCCGTCGTCGTCCATGCCGACGCCGCGGCGTCGGCGAGTCAGGCTGGAAAGCCTGTCCTACCGCCGAGCGACAACCCGGCTTTTCGCTCCGGACTTTGTGCGGCAGTGGGTAGGATCGCGCCTGAGACGCTGGAGCGAGGCGAGCGCGAAGCGACCAGCCAAGCGCTCACGGAGCTTTACCTGCGCGACCCGGCGGGAGCGACCCACGCCGCCGCGGGTTGGGCGCTGCGGCAGTGGAAGCAAGATCTGCCTGCGATCGCCCCAACGTCACGCCCGCCATCGGATCACCGCTGGTTCGTCAACGGGCAGGGGATGACGATGATCGAGGTCGCCGCCGGCAATTTCACCATGGGGACCGCTGGCGAGGGCGGTAATGAATACGAGAACCCCCCCCACGACGTGGCCTTGACGCGATCATACTACCTCTGCGACCGCGAAGTCACGGTCGAGCAATTTAAGCGCTTTATGGACGACGCAGAGCACCCCGCCGCCGAAAAGGCCCAAGGCTGGCAGGAATTCGGGCATTTCCAGAAGCAATTCCTGAACTCCAAATACTACAGAAGGCCGACGCCCGATTGCCCGGTGCAAAGCGTAAGTTGGTTCGATGCCGTGCTGTACTGCAACTGGCTGAGCACGCGAGAGGGAAGGAAGCCATGTTACGAGCGGACCGGCGAAAAAGAGAAGATCAAGGACTCTCGGAACAAGGAGCAGGAGTGGGACGTCTGGCGTTGTGACTTCGTGGCCGACGGCTACCGATTGCCGACGGAGGCCGAGTGGGAGTTTGCCGCGCGAGCGGGAAGCTCCGCCGCGTTTTGCTACGGGAGCGACGAGGATCTGTTGTCGCAATACGCCTGGTTTCTCGTGAACGGAAAATCGCAAATGCGAACGTGGCCAGGTGGGGCGAAATTGCCAAACGCCATCGGGCTATTCGACATGCACGGCAACGTCGGAGAGTGGTGTTGGGATTGGAACGGCGGCTACCCCACCGATGCGGTAAACGATCCAACCGGGCCCGCCGCCGGGTCGGCCCGCGTGCTTCGCGGTGGAGGATCACTCAACGTTGCGTCCGGCTGTCGTTCCGCTCTCCGCTTCGGCAAGGCTCCGATGCAACGATTCGACGGGTTTCGGGTGTGTTGCGGCCGTTAGCCCGCGCGTTCCAGTCGTCATTTGAAGTTGGCCCGATGGTGGTGGGAGCCCCGCTGCGCGGGTTCACCTCCAGAGGCGACGATCGGCTATTTGAGGGGCCGGCGGAGCCGGTCATGTGTCGCGGCCAACGTGAGGGCCGCGTAACGTAAATACTTCACGCGGCCGAAAATGAGACATTATTTTCACGAGAAAGTTGGTGGCTGGCGGCAGAGCGTAAGCGATGCCCCACGGCTCTGCCCCGGCCACCGTGAATGTCTCATTCGTGGCCGCGTGCGGTATAACAAGGGCTGGCGCACCCCGCTCGCCAAGTCCGCACCAGTCTAACGCGGGAAGGTGAAACGAGAAAGGAGAGCAAAGGTTGATTCTGGACTGCCGAGCAAGCTAGGGCGGTGCTGCCTCGCCGGCAACCGGCGGAATTCGACAGCAATCGGCCGCGCAGACGTCATGGCTCGGCCCGCATTGGCCGAGGGCCCGGCGATCGGCGAGCCCGTTCATCCGTTCCACGATCAATTCGCGGTACATCGCGATCACCAGCGGGTGCGTTCCCACCGTCGCCGCGCGGACCATGTGGACTCCTAGTTCGCCGCACAACTGCTTGGTTTCGATATCGAGATCGAAGAGTACTTCGAGGTGATCGGAAATGAAGCCGATCGGCGACAGGACAACGTCGCGCACTCCCGTCGCGGCAAGCTCTCTGAGCCTGTCGGCCACGTCGGGCCCAAGCCAGGGCTGCGTCGCCGGGCCGCTTCGGCTTTGGTAAGACAAGTCCCACGCCGTGCGATCGATTCCCCGCGAAACCAGTCGGCATGCTTCGAGCAATTGGGCTTCATAACGGCAGTTGACGGCCATCGACAGCGGGATGCTGTGGGCCGTGTACAGCAACCGCGCCGCCGCGCGGCGGTCGGCCGGCAAACGGTCGATCGCCTCACGCATGCGCTCGGTCATGGCGCCGATGAAGCCGGGGTGGTTGTAGAAGGCGCGCAGCTTGTCGACTCGCGGCGCCGACGGTCCCACTTGGGCCTGGGCCGCCGCGATGTCCTCCAGGTACTGCCGGCAACCCGAGTAGGAGCTGTAGGCCGAAGTGAACAGCCCCAGCGCGCGTCGCACGCCGTCGGCCCCCATTTGCCTGAGCGTGTCGGCCAAGAGCGGGTGCCAATTGCGGTTGCCCCAGTAAATCGGCAGCTTGGGTCCGTGCGAGGCCAGCTCGGCCTCGAGAGCGTGGATCAATGCCCGGTTTTGATCGTTGATCGGGCTCTTGCCGCCGAAATGGTGATAATGATCGGCCACCTCCAGCAGCCGCCGGCGCGGAATGGGTTTGCCACGCGCGACATTTTCCAAAAACGGCAACACGTCCTCAGGCCGCTCCGGTCCGCCGAAGGAGACCAGCAGCACCGCGTCGAAAGGTTGTGAGTCGGTGTCGGGCAGGACCATAGATACATATTATACTGTGAGCGGCCGGGAATGTGATCGTCACGGTGGCTGCCCGCCGCCGACATAGCGATCCACTTGCTAGCATGGGAAAAACCTGGGGGCACTTCCATTGGAACAACTACTTCGCCGAAGCCCTCTCTGCCGCGGTCTGAGCGGCGCCGAAATCAGGACCATCGTCGAATCCCTGCGGACCGTCTCGTTCGCGGCGGGCGAAGTGATCTGCCGCCAAGGAGAACCGGGCGGGAGCATGTACATCGTGGCTCACGGCCGAGTGCGCGTGACGCTCGAAACGCCCGCCGGGACGCCGCGTTTGCTCGAAATCATGGGACGCGGAGACCATTTCGGCGACATGGCCCTCCTCACCAACCAGGTGCGCCCCGCCACGGTAACCGCGGTCGTCGAGACTCAACTGCTGGAGCTCCAAGCTGAGCGATTCAACCGGCTCTTGATCAGCGTGCCGGGGTTCGCGGCAAACCTAAGCCGAGCGCTTGTGCTGCGCCTGCAAGCCGAGATGACGCGGCGGCGGCGCCGCGAACGTCCCACGGTGATCGCCCTGATTAATTCGACCGCACGGACGCGGGGCCTGATTCATCCCTTGGCCGAGGCCCTCGTCGCGCGGGGCGAGTCGCTGGAGGTCTTGACCGATCGGAACGATAAATGGGCCGTCGACGGCCATTACCTCGTCGAACGCATCCCGGGCGAACTCTCCGGAGCGGAACGAACCGCGCGCGTACAGGCCCGTGTGCGCCAAGTTGTCGAACATCACACGCGAATCTTCCTCGATCTCTCTCCCCAGGCGACGCGCGACGAACTGGCGCGGGTTCTCGCGCCGTGCGAGAACATTTGGTGGTTGATCGAACCTCGCTATGCCGAAGTCACGTGCGAAAAGCTGCGCTTGCTGCTGGCCGCCGCGCCGGACCTGGCGCCGCGCGTCCACCTGGTTTGGGTCCTTCTCCCAAGCGAGCGTTTTCCGCCGCCGCCGCCGGCCGACCTGGTGATTTCGACGCTCGATTTCAAGGTCACCTTGGGCGACGACCCGAGTCGGGCGTCCTGGCGCCAACGGCAAGGCATCCGGCGGCTGGTGCATTATTTGCGGGGGACCAGGATGGGAGTGGCGTTGGGGGGCGGAGGAGCGCGAGGCCTGGCCCATCTGGGGGCGTTAAGGGCGTTCAACCGTGAGGAGATCCATTTCGACATGGTCGCCGGCACTAGCTCCGGGGCGCTGATGGGGCTCTCCTACGCGGGTGGTTGGCGTCCCGACGATGCGCTCGAGGAGTTCGCCCGAATGCTGACCGCACCCCGCTGGGTGCGGGCGGTGCCCGGCGGCGGCGTGTCGTACCTGTGGTGGCAGTACCGCCGCGACGCGTGGAACGGGATGCTTCGCCCCTACGTCGGAGACCTGACGCTCGAACAATTCCCGCTCCCATTCTTTGTGGTGGCGGTCGATCTCGTGTCGGGCAGGCAGGTCGTGCGCGAGCGAGGCGACGCAATCCACGCCGTGTTGGAGAGTATCAACGTACCTTATCTTGCCAGGCCCATCGTGCGCGATGGAATGGCATTGATCGACGGTGGCGTGCTGAATAACCTGCCGGCCGACGTGCTCGGCGAGCGTGGCGCCGATTTCGTGGTCGG
>Ga0307373_10005040_pt1 | contig 21871 bp, 14 predicted proteins | sample OX2MG_FD_202534 | JGI IMG/M metagenome (GOLD analysis project Ga0307373, IMG submission 202534) | Soil microbial communities from Risofladan, Vaasa, Finland - OX-2 | ecosystem: Environmental > Terrestrial > Soil > Coastal area > Acid sulfate soil | place: Finland: Risofladan, Vaasa | collected...
CCAACCTGCCATAGCGAGGTGTATGGCAGGTTGGAAACCTGCCCCACGAGCCGGGGCATCGCTGACGCTCTGCCAGCAGCCACCACTCTCATGCAAAGGTCTCATCATCCGCCGCGTGAAGAATAATCCGGGCTGGCCGCGTCGCAATCCGGGTGTTACCGTATGCCGTCAGGAGACCGGAAACGGAATGAATTCCGTTCTACAGTCGGCATTCCCTCCACGGCGACCAATCTTGACGCGACACGTATTCACCTGCCAGCCCGGTTGGGAAGACATCCTGCTCGCGGAATTGCGGGGTGTTTTTCCCGGTGCGAGAGAGGAGCTGATTGCCCATGGCTGGGTCGCCACCGAGCCCTCGTCGGCAGCGGACGCCGGCGTGCCCTGCGTCACATTCGCTGGCCAGTGTCTACCAGACGCCGTGCCCATCTCCGCCTCGTCGATTTCTCAATGGGCGGCGCAAACTACGGAGTGGATGGTCGAATCGCTCGGCGGGCACGACGGCCGATGGCGGCTGCACGTGTTCAACGTGCCTGTGCCCGCTGGGCCGGTTGGACCGGCACGCTGCCGGCTTATCGAAGCGGCCATAGCCGAAACGCTGCGGAAGAAACGTCGGAGGTTATGGCGCGCCTTGGTCGCCGAGCCGAACGCGCCGGCGACCTCGGACGAAGCCTTGGTGCAAGTGGGGTTGGTCACGGCCGGCACGGGCTATGGGTCGTGTTGCCTTCCAGATCGTTGGTCGGCCATGCGGCGCTGTGCCTCTCGGTTTGCCGGGGGTACCGTCACGATTCCGCCCGACCGACGTGCGCCGTCACGCGCATTCGCCAAGCTGGCGGAGGTTGAGATCCGCTTGGGCCGCCGGATCGCGGCGGACGAAACGTGCATCGACCTGGGAAGCAGTCCGGGCAGTTGGGCCTGGCTGGCGCTGGCTCGCGGCGCGAGAGTCACGGCCGTCGATCGCAGCCCGTTGCGCGCGGACCTCGTGCGGCACGCTCGGATGACGTTCATTCGCGGCGATGCGTTCCGCTACCGTCCGGCCGCGCCCGTGGATTGGCTATTGTGCGACGTGATCGCATTTCCCAGCCGGACGATCGAATTGCTGAGGATCTGGCTTACGCAGCGCTGGTGCCGGTGGTTCTGCGTGACAATCAAGTTCCGGGGCGCCGACGAGTACGGGTGCTTGCAGGAGATCAAGAGTTGGCTTGCGGCCCGTGGCGTCGAATTCTTCGTTCGTCGTTTGACGAGCAACAAAAATGAGGCGGTGGTATTTGGGTGTGTGGATTCGTCCATCCAAGCAAGACTCTGATGGACTCAACGATCGACCGGCGACACGATCTCGATCAACTCGACGGCGGGCACGCCGCTAAAATCGATCAACGCCGTACGGCCGTAGGTGACACCGGGCTCCTCAAGCCCGAACAGCCGTGTGAGGTCCGCACCCATCGCGATCCGCCAAAGCGAGCAGAGACGCACTTGGCGCAACACGTCGTGCCGGATCAGAATCCGGCCCAAAGGGGCGGCCTCGCTTTGGATCTCGTCGCGGACCGTGGGCGAAACGCACGCGAAATTGACCCGCATGATACCGAATTGCACGACCCGCCCGTCCGATTGCCGCTCGAGCAGGATTTTCCGCGCGTAATGCGTTGGCGTGATGCGCTTTTCGAGAACGCGCACGCGCACCGGGCCGTCGTGGAACTTCTCGACCGAGACCGTCATGTGAGAATCGTGGGCCAACAACTGCCGATAGGCGTCGGGCAATCCATCGGCGGACACTTCGGTGAAATCGCCGAGTGACTCGGGCGCGTCGTAAAACAAGCGCGACAACGTCGCAAGGTCGGGAGTCGGCATGGTGAGGGGTAAGTGGTGAGTGGTTGCAATTGCGCTCTGCTTGCCTGGCGGGTGAAGCCGATGGCGGGTTGCGGCGGCACCTGCCCCCAACCTCACACCCCTCACCCCTACCTCTTGCCGACCAACTCCAACGTCGTCACGACCACCTGGGGCGCGTCGACTTGCGGCCTTTCCAGCACAGTGTCGACCAGGTAGTAGAGCAAGCGCCGGAGCTCCTCGCCCTGGACCTCGTCGGCCACGGCCTCGGCGCGTTCTTGGTACTTGTCGACCAGCCGCGTGGCCTTGTCGAATACACCCGCGGCTTGATAAAGACGTCGCACGCGGGCAATGGTCTCTTCGTCGATGCGTCCCGAAGCGACCAGGGCCTTCAACTCGGCCCGTTGGGCCTCGCCGAGCGCCTCGAGAGCCAAAGCCCACAGCACGGTGGGCCGTCCGCCTAAGACGTCGCCTCCCGCCAGGAGCTTATTGTGGTCGTCGCCGCGCCAGTCGTTGAGGTCGTTGAGAATCTGGAAGGCAACGCCCAAGTGCCTGGCGAAGGGGCTTACCCAAGCGGCGCCGTCGCCGGAGGGACCCGCCAGCCGCAGTCCCGAGTAGAGCGCCGCTTCGAAGGCCGGGGCGGTCTTCAGGGCATAGATTTTCAAGGCATCGAGAGGCGCCAGCCGCTTGTCGAGTGAATCGCGCCACAGCAATTCGGCCCCTTGACCCTCGGCAAGCTTCATGTGGGCGTCGGCCAGCCGGTCAAGGATGTCGGCGGCGGCGTCCGGTCCGATCGCGGCGGCGTCGCGGCTGATGAGTCGATAGCCCAGGCCGATCAGGTAGTCGCCCACGTTGATCGCCGTCGCCGCGCCGTACTTGCGGTGCAGCGTCGGCTCGCCATAGCGGAACTGGTCGTCGTCTTCGATGTCGTCGTGAACCAGCGAGGCCTTGTGAAACGTTTCGATCGACATCGCGGCCCGTTTCACCGATTGGGAGAGGTCCGCCAGCTTCTCGGCCCCCTCGGGCGACGTGCCGGCGCCGCCCGTCAGCGCGTCGTACACGGCCAAGGTAATGAACGGGCGCGAGTGCTTGCCTCCCTTCGATAGGAAGTCGTAAGCGATGGCTTCGGTGCCGGCGATGGGATCGAGCCCGGCGATCCCCTGGCCGTTGAGCTGGGCCAGCCTTGGGCCGCCGCGCAGTCGCGGGGCGAGACGCTCGAGTTCGGCAGGCTCGAACAGTCCGGCGGCGGAGCGCATCAGGTGTACGTAGGTTTTCGTTTGCAGGCGAGGAGCCGCGTGTTGGAGATTGATCATCTCCATCACCCAATCTTCGTCGACCGAAGTGTTGCGACAATCGCTCGACAGGAGCGGCACCGCCATGCAGGGGATGCCCGCCAGCAAGATCTTGTCGATCGCCTTCTCCAGCACGTTGAGGCAGGCCACGCCGCAGATCGCGTCGATATAACCGCCGACGATGATCTTGAGCACGATCGGCGAGCCTTCCGCCACCAGCACCTTGTATCCCAGGTCCTCGGCCCGGGTACGGAAATCGGCGATACTGCACGCGCCGCAGCGACGGCAATCCAGACCGTAGTCATCGTATTCGGCCGGGCACCCTTCGGCGTGCTTCAGGCAGTGGGGCAAGAGAAACAGCCGCCGCTCGTAGGGGACGCCCGCCACCTGCTCCCTCCAGAACGACGTGGCCAGCGTCACCATCGTCCAGCCCAGAAAGCCTTCGTCAAGACGCGCTTCGCCGAGCGTGCGGCGGGCGATTGATTCCAACTCGTCCTTGCCGATGGGACGCGATTTGTCGAGCCGCGCGGCCACCTCGACGCAGCGGGCGCGGAGAACCTCGCGCTGCGCTTTGGTTTCGGGTACGAGCTTGAGGTGGCTGGTGTTGCGGCGGCGCGGCTTCCGCGAAGACGCCGGCTCCGCGGAAGGGTCAAGCAGTGTTGGTTCGACGGGTGCGGTTGCCAATGTCGTGGTGCTCGATCAGCGTGCGGTGGTGGGTTCGGGACGCAAGGCGGGCCGGCGTTCCGTGAACGGACTCGGGCGAGGCAGCGCACGAGAGAGCGCGGAAACCGTGAAAATCAGCGGGTATAGGGCCTCATAATACCACAACTTCGCGAAGTAGAAACCTATCGGCGAACTTTCGTCGTGCTGGCCGGCTTCGACCGCCTTGACGAGCCAGGCAAGTCCTTTTTCCACAATGCTTTGCGATGCGCCCGCGGGCGCCGCCCCAAGCAGTGCCTCCACCGCCAAAGCCGTCTCTTCGACGCCCGAGCGCCCTCGCTGGTCGAGCGACGCACCGCCCCAACCTCCATCTGAGTTCTGCGACTTCGCCAGCCATGTCAATCCTTGTTGGCCGGCCGGGCAGGCGAATCGGCCATAATCGCGGTAGGCCAACAGCACACGCGCCGTGCCGTACACCGGGTTGGCTTCGCGCGGGTGGTGCTGGTTGCCAAACCAAAGCGGGTGCCAACTTCCATCGGACTGTTGCTGGCGTGCCAAAAACTCAAAGCCGCGATGAACAGCCACGCTCAATCGATGCTCCCATACCGCTTGACCGCCTTGAGCCACCGGGGGGCTTACGCCCCCCGCTCGCCAATCCGGAAGCGCAGGTTCGCCGTGTGCTAGTGGTGCCGCCTCGCCCGCAGTAACGCCGGTCCAGACACGCAATGCCCGCAAGACGTGGGCCGTCAGATCAGTGCCGCTACGGTCGAACGGCAATTTGCCCCAGCCCCGGCAAAACGTTGGCCATCCACCGTTGGAGTTTTGAAGGTCGAGCAACCATCCGACGCCGGCCGCGGCCGCGCTATCCAAGCAGGCAAGCTCGGTGTCGGTTGCGCCGTTGGCGGCGCGCGATTGACGTACCCACTCAAGAGCCAACAGCGCGCCGGCCGTATCGTCGGCGTCGGGCACCGAGCCGCTCAGATCGCTCCACCCCCAGCCGCCCGGGGCAGCGCCCGTGTACGGATGGACGTCACGGCACTGGCAGTTCAAGAGCCAATCGACGCATTCATCGCCGAGTACGGCGTCGAGCCCGTCCGTACCTTCGGCGGCCAGCGCCTGGATCGAGAGTGTCGTGACCCACGTGGCCAGGTTCGTATCGATGGGCCACGACCCATCGGCCCGCACCGAACGGACCAGGAAATCGACACCGCGCCGCGCAACGGGGTGGCGCGACTGGCCGGTGCCGGCCAGGCTCATCACCACGAAGCTCGTCAAAGGTGTCGCTTCCAGGAACCCTCCGCTGGCGGGCTGCAACTCGTCGAGCACTCGAAGACTTTTGTCGATCGATAGCCCGCGCACCAACCGGGCCAGAGGGTTACGCGGCTTGCGGTGGAAGTAGCGCGCCTGCCCGATGGCCACCAAGGCGGGAATCGCGTAGCTGACCACCGGCAGGCGGAGAAACCGGTACAACGATTGCGGCAAACATGCCAATTCGAACGGCAGGGGCGAAACCTCGCGCCAGGGCACCAGCCCGGCCAATGCGCAGTTGGTCAGAATCGGGACGGCAAACGTCTTGTCCTTGCCGTAGCGGCGACGCAAACCGGCAATGCCCCCTTGCGACTTGATGTAGGCATCGGCTCGCTCGAGCATGTTCGGCCGATCGGCCGGCACACAAGTGAGTTGAAACGCCGCACGCACGAGCATCGTCGTGGCGATGTTCGAAAGGCTGCGGTCGGTGTCGCCCCAGCCTCCATCGGCATTCTGCGCATCGGCCAGCCAACTCAGCCCGCCGACGATCAACTCGCTGAGCTTTCCCTCATCGTCGGCGGCGTGCCGCGCGGGACCAATGGTTGCCGGAACATGGCGGCGCACCAGGGCCAGCGCGCTGACGGCGGTGGCGGTGGAAAGGGCGGAACTCGAAAGTTCGCCGACCCAATGCCCCGTGGGCCCGCGACGGGCAAGCAAGTCGCGGCGCGCGGCTTGGGCCGCCCTCTGCAATCTGTCCGATTCGACCATGATGGTTCCAAGTGTACGTGGCCCCAGGGCGCCTGTCGAGCGGCTACCTCGCACAATTCCACCATTTTGACGGGCCTGCCCTGGGAATTCGTTCGCTCATCACGGCTGCCGTGATGCAGTGGGCCGGCATCGAGAAGGATGGCCGAACTCAAGGCGTGCTCCCTTCGTCGCATTCCGCGAAGATGATTCGCTCACCGGTCGCTTTCCGGTTGGCGTTGAGTGCGTGGCATAAATCGTACCCCTCCGGAAACGGCGGTGCAGTCGCCATGACCGCGTACATCTCATCCAGGGACTGGGCTCGCTTGATCCGCGCCGCGTAATCTTGCTCCGCTGGAGTCGGCGGACGCAATGACGGTTTGCCCGGGTTCGTCGTGGCGATCGTCAAATCCACCGTCTCACCCTCGGCAAGGGCGAGCGGCCCAATCGGGCGAAGAACGCCGCCTTCATAGAGGGCCCGGATCATGAGTGTCATCAGAAATTCCTCCCCGATATCGAGTCTGCCTTTGTCGTATCATACGCCCCGTTGGTGGGAGATAGCAGGCGAAAACGAATCTTCCGGGGTAGCGCGGTATCGCCCATTCAGGGCTAACGGCGTTCCATGGCGGCCGGTCCCACGGCTTCGCCCTTTTGATTTTTGGCCCCTTGCTGCAGGTGTCGGCCGGCGCCATGCGCGGACCCCGCTGGCGGTCTCAGCGTAGCCGCAACGCGGCGTCATTCGATCGCCCAGCGGCGCAACCCTGGAAATTCGTTCCCTCAACACCGATGAAAGCCCCAACGGGGAGGCACCGGTCGACCGCCGTCGCGACGTTGTCGATCGGATTGAAGCACGCCGAGTGCGCGACCCCGGCGCGGTCCGCCAACGCCCGACGGTAGCGAAAAATCGGTCGATGATTTTCATTGGGCTCATCGGGCGTCTTCAACAGACGCTCAACAGTCCAACGTCAAAAGTGATCGGATGACTTTGCCCATGGCCAATACGGCTTCCACCGGTAGACGGTCCGGGTCGCGGCAGCCATCGATTTGGACATCGTCCGCCAGTACGAACGGGCAGCCGTGACAAACAACCGCCGATTTGCCCCTTTCGTACTTCCAACGGAGCACGGGATGGTCCCAGCACTGCTCTGCGGACCGATCCGGAGCCGGGAGTCACCGAGCCCTTCCAAGCCAACAGTGCAGTTCGACGCTTTGACCGAGCTGACCAAGTGTTGCCCGGCAGCTCGATCGTGTTCACCGGCGGCTCCGACGTGGCCGGCGTCGCCCAGTCCCTCAATCGGCGTCACAACGGCCGACTGGGCAGAACCGCAGAACGAAAAATGAGTGGAAGACGGGGCGAACAATGGCTACGATTCGCTTTGTGCCGCATCGTCCGACGGTCTACGGGTACTACAACGGGCAGATTGTCCTGTTTTACTCGCAGACGTACCCGGTGCATCCCTACAACCCGTTCCGGCCGTTCGACTACGGATACTACGGCTGGTGATGCTGACCGCTGAAGTCGCCCGGCTCCGACGGCCCGTACTGTCGGAGCCGTTCTTTTGGATGGGCAGCAGCCCGACACGGCGTTTCGTTCAGTTTGATCGTTGTTTAATTCGTGCCTGCCGCGGCCTTTGAGCCGTGACAGGCAGACATCAAGGAGAAAAACGATGGATGCTTTTGCTACTTTGGTCGGTGTGGCATGGGGCGTCTGCGGGGCTGCCGCCGCCTTCATGTCCGGCAAACCCGGGCTTTAGAGAATCACGATTTGGATGGGGCCGCTTGCCTTCCTTCTGTTTCCACCCGGCGGGAATGATTGAAGACGCAAGCCAGCCTCCGGCGGCGTGGCACCGGCAGTCGCGGCCGACTTGGACTCGCTCTCGATCGACGAGCGCGTGGGCGGCAAGAAACTGGCTGGGCAGCACTACGGCCGTTACGGCCAGTGAAAATTGCCCGCTACAACGCCCCGGCTCCGACGTGTTCCTGCTTTCGGAGCCACCACGACGATGAAACGCGAAAACGTCTCATTCCAGGCCGCGTGCAGATTAACTCGCCGCGTCCGGCGGCATATTGTCGCGAACCCATCGGCGGAATTCGCGGAGCAGGGCGTTCTCGCCCATGGCATCGTACTTGGCCAGAAACAAATCGAGGTCGGCGGGTGAAAGACGAGGAAAGTTCCGGCTTCGTGCGATCGGCTGGTATTCGCCGTCGCTCCTCAATGACAAGAATGTCAACCGTTCGCCGTCGCACCGCCAGACTTCGGGGATGCCCAATGTCGCGTAGATGGGTAGCCGCCTGGACGAACTCGCGGAGATATCGATTTCCACGGCCAGGTCGGGGGGAGTGGCCGGATCGAATTCCCGTTGACCGCGCACGGCGGACTCGTGGCGAATGTGGTAGATCTCATCCGCTTCAGCGCCTCGGCGCGACGTTTCGCTGCGCATCGTGGTCGATCCGCCGCTGCGCATCTCCATTCCCAATTCCTCGGTGAGGACTCGAACCAGACCGTGGATGAACCGGCTCAAGAGCTCGTAAAAATAGGAAGGCGCCGTGATTTCAAGCGTCCCTTGGTCGTAGGTCAGTCGGATAGGCCCTTCGCCGTTCGCCTTCGACAGCGACAAGTAGGTCTCCCAAGGGACGTGGTAGAAGACGATCCGTTGCTCGGCATTCGCGGTAGTGTTGCGTTCAGCAGTGGCCATGGCGCGATTTCTGGTCCTTTTTCAGCCCGAACCTGGATTGTATCATAGTTGGGTGAAATATGAACCACGGTTACACGTCGTTCTCCATCAGCCGGAGATCCCCCACAACACGGGCGCCGTGGGTCGCACTTGCGTCGCGGTCGGGGCCAAGCTCTGGCTCGTTCGGCCGCTGGGCTTCCGAATCGACGATTACTACCTCCGACGCGCCGGACTCGATTACTGGGAACACCTCGAATGGGAAGCCGTCGACGATTGGACCGACTTGGTCGCGAAGCTGCCACGACGGCAACCCTGTTTCTTCAGCAAGACCGCCGAGCGGAGCTACACCACGGTTCGCTTCCAACACGGCGACGTGTTCGTGTTCGGCAACGAGTCGAGCGGACTTCCGCCGAGCCTGATCGAGGCCAATCGTCCGCGGTTGCTGCGAATTCCAATCCGGTCCGAAGCCCGCAGCTTGAACCTCTCGAACTCGGTCGCGATCACTGTGTTCGAGGCGATGAGGCAATGGGGAGAGTGGTCGAGTAGTGAGGGGTGAGTGGTGGAGTGGTGAGGTGTGCGGCGTTGGTCAACCCCATGGATCGACTTGATGGACAGCGGTGAAGACAGTCGATACAAACTGAATGACTTCGAGCTGTATACGTACTCGTTCCCACGCTCCGCGTGGGAATGCTTCTTCGGACGCTCCGCGTCCTCGTCGAGCGATCATACCGTTTGGCGCCAAAGGGCCGCGGAGCGGCCAGCAGGACGTTCCCACGCGGAGCGTGTATACGAGACAAACAAATGACAACTGACAAATGACCAAGGACCAAGGACCAAGGACCAGTTCTAATGCCCTCCATTCAGGTCTCGATTTTGACCGATTTCGCAACTGAACTCCTCGCCGCCGGCGGCGTGGGCCGCGACGAAGCGCGGCTGGTGGCCGCCAGCCTGGTGGGCGCCAATCTGCGCGGGCACGACTCGCACGGCGTGATGCGCATCCCCTCTTACCTCGACACCGTCGCCAAGGGCGAGGTCGTCCCGGGCGCCAAGTTCATGGTAGTCCGTGAGTCGACAACGACCCTGGCGGCCGACGGCGGTTGGGGTCTTGGCCAGACGCAGGCGCGGAGGCTGATGGAACAATTGATCGCCAAATGCCGCTTGGCCGGCACCTGCGTCGGAACGCTGATCCACGCGGGCCACATCGGCCGCTTGGGCGAATACTGCGAGCAGGCTGTGGCCGCCGGGCTGGTTTCGATGATCATGGTCAACACCCACGGCCATAACTGCCGTGTCGCCCCGCCCGGCGGCAAGGCGCCGCGGCTTGGCACCAATCCGTTGGCATTTGGTGTGCCTCATGGCGACGAGCCGCTGGTGCTCGATTTCAGCACGAGCGCCACGGCCGAGGGGAAAGTGCGGGTCAAGAAATTCGCCGGCCAGAGTTGCCCTGACGGCTGGCTCCTGGATGCCGATGGCCGACCGACCAACGACCCCAACAGGCTGTATGCGAACCCGCCCGGCACGATACTTCCGATGGGTGGACCGCAGGCGTACAAGGGGTTTGGGTTGGGGCTGATCGTCGAGATTTTCGCGGGGGCGCTGTCGGGCGGGGTTACGATCCGCGAGAAGCCGATCAATCAGAATGGCAACTGCGTGTTCATGCTCGCGCTCGACCCGGCACACCTGGGTGGGGCCTCACATTTTGCCGCCGAGGTCACTCAACTCGTCGCCTTCATGCGCGGCTGCCCACGCGTCGATGGGTGCGACGCCATTCAGCTCCCGGGCGACCCCGAGCGACGCGTAAAGGCCCAGCGTCAAGCGGGGGGAATCCCTCTCGACGAGGGAAACTGGTCGCAGTTAACGGCTTTGGCGAAGAAGCTGGGGGTGGATATTCGCGAACCGACCTGAGCCGCCAGCCGGAAACTGGCGACCCGTTGGTGGGCCGGCGCTCGCTTCGCGATCTTGTCCCACCCTACGGCCCCCTACGGCCTGGGCCCCCACGAACGATCGTTCCGCGTCGATCGTGACTGGACGGTTACGATCCGCTTGCAATTCGTCAATTTCCCGCCACCAATTCCAGCTTCGTCTCCGCCACGACGGGCGGTTCCGATTGCGCGGTGGCCCGCACGACCAACGGCATGTTCAGCGGACCGATCGCGTGAGCGAAATGCAACCGCAACGACGCCCGTTCCTCGCTAGGGGCAAGCAGCACCGGCTCGGCGCTGATGCCGACGATGTGCGAGGGCACGATCAGCTCGATCCGCACCGGAACTCGCACGGTCGCGTCGCGGGCCAGGCGCAGTGCGACCTCAACCTCGCTGTCGGGCCGGGCGACGAGCGAGGCTTCGTCAGGACGCAGCGACAACGGCCCCGGACCGACCAGGGCCACGATCTGCTCGTTCTGGTTCTGCGACGTGAAACTCACCGTGTGCTGGCTGCCGTCGTCGTCGACGATGACGCCCACAGCCATCACGCAGGAACGGCTGGTCCGCGCCAACTCCATCCAAGGGGGCAAGTAGACGGGATAATCGCACTCAGTCGCGCCGGCGGGCACTGTGGTGCTCGAACCGTTCACACCTTGCAGGTGCCGCATCTGACGATCGGCCATCCGCACCACCAGCGGTCCGTCGTAGCCGCCACGATCGATCTTGTAGTGCCGGCGATAAACGCTTCCGCGGGGAACGAACGTGATGTCGTAGCGGCCGACCACCTTGAACGGCGTCGGCATCGACACGGCCAAGAGCACGTTGTCGATTTCCAATTCGTTCGGCGGCGCGGCCAGGCCGCCTGCGGCGGTGGCCATGAGCGCGGTGCGCGTGACCGGCTTTTCGGCGATTTCGGCCGTGCCGCGAACCATGATCCGCGCCGTGCGTATCCTGGCGTTCTTCTCAGCGGCCAGCGTCAGTTCCACTTGCGGCTGATTGGCGGGGACCTCCGCGGTGGCCACGGTCACGCCTTCAGGCAAACCGGCCACGTCGAGCTTGATAGCGCCGGCAAACCCGCCCAACCGCTCGGCCGTCACCCGCAGCTTCGCCTGGACGCCGCGGTAGAGCGTGACCGCGTCGGTCGCGAAGTTCAAACGGAAATCGGGCACCGGCGCGGGAGCGATGCGCAAGCGGTAGGCGAAGGACGGGCCGCCGCGTGATTGAAAAGTATCCGAGACCTGAATTGTGTACGTCGTGTCGGCCGATGCGCCGATTTGCACGCTCGTCGCCTCCTTGGCGCGGGCCAGTTCCTTGCCCGCGGCGTCGAAAACGACCAGCTCCGCCTCGAGCGGCGAGCCGAGACGGCCGGCGCGCAGGTCGACGTCAAGCGGTTGACCTCGTTTCATCGCGATCGCCCAACAATCGACGTCGCCCGGCTTGCCGATACGGCCGTTGAACACGGCGGGCACCGCTTGCGGTGAAACCTGCGCGGCCACGTCGTTTGGCTCCAATTCGAGTTGCTCGGGCAAATCGTCGAGCTCGATCGCAAATGCGTTGGTCGGCCTGCCTGCCAGGTCGAGGCGGTGGCGGTAGTACCGTGGCCCATCGGCCGGCAGGGCGATTGCGACCGGTTCGGCGGGCAATGCCTGGCCCGACAGCTCGAACCGCGTGGGGGCGCCGCGCCGGCCTCCCAAAGGGTAAACCCGTTCGACGTGCGGCCCGTTCGTAACGGTCAGCCGGTAGACGAAATGTTGCAGGCCGCTGAAATTGACGTCGTGAATCCGCAGTGTGTAGGTCCCGTCGGTCGGTGCCGTCACGCGCACCAGGCAGTCGCCCGCCAACGAACCGGTGTCCTCAGCCAAGGGCTTGCCCATCGGATCGACGAGCACCAGCCGGGCTTCGAGCGGGTAGCCGAGCCGGGCCGAGTGGACCTCGGCGCGGATCGCCTCGCCCTTCCGCGCGGCGAACGACCATTCGTCGACGTCTTCGCGTGGAAAGATGCGGCCGTTGATCGTCACCGGTAGTGTGACCGGTACGGGTATGGCCTCCCCCGCGACCTCTTTTTCGATCACTTCGGGCCACTCGCCGACGACGAACCTCATGGCCGGCGTGGCGCCCTGCGACGTCGCCAGTCGCCAATAGCGAAGGCCCGGCGCCGAGTCGGGGGCGATCGCCATGGCGCCGGCGTAGTCCTTGGGGTAGTCTTCCTTCTGCTGCGAGAATGGCAAAGGAATGATCGGGCCTTCGAACCAGACCGTTTCCGTGGGCGTGATCCGCGGCGATGCCGACACACCCGGTCCGATCAGCTCAAACGCCGCTCCGTCGTGCAGGCAGAGACCCCCCACGCGGAACTCGACTTGCGTGCCCCTCTGACCGCCGGCCGGAAAGATATAGCTGGCCGCGGGCTCGTCGGCGCGCGCGGCTCGGGCGGACAGTAGAAAGCAGACGGCGGCAAGACGGAACGTAAATCGGGAAAAGGGGAAGAGGGGAAAAGGGGAAGAGGCGAGCGATCGCGGATCGCGGATTGCGGATTGCGTATTGGGGGGCAGGGTCCGACGTCTGCTGTCACTTGTCGTTCGCATCGGCTTCATCCTTCATCCTTCATCCTTCATCCTTCATCGTCAAATCAACTCATGTATTAGCCGGCCGTCGTTGGCGAGCTTCACCGGACGGCCTTCCGGCGTGTAGAACTCGTCCTGTGGGTCGATGCCCAGCAGGTGGTACATCGTGGCCGAGAGGTCTTCGGGACCGTAGGGGTTTTCGGCTGGCTTTTCCGCCCGCGCGTCCGACTTGCCGACGACCATGCCCCCCTTCAGGCCGCCGCCGCCCAGCGCGACGGTGAATGACGGGCCCCAGTGGTCGCGCCCGGCGTTGCCGTTGATCCGCGGCGTGCGGCCAAATTCGCCTGTGACCATTACCAACGTCGTGTCGAGCAGGCCCCGGTCGGCCAGATCGCGGAACAAAGTCGACAGCGCCGAGTCGAGGTAAGGGAGCAGTTCTTTCTTGAGCGTGGCGAAGTTGTTGTCGTGCGTGTCCCAATTGGTGTGTTCAACGGTCACACAGCGCACGCCGGCCTCGACCAGCCGCCGGGCCATGAGGCACGACTGGCCCAACGTGTGCCTGCCGTATTCATCGCGTAGGGCGGCGGGCTCAGACTGGATGTCGAAAGCCCGCTTGGCCTCGGGCGAGGTCATCAGGTCAAAGGCCCGAGAGCGGAAGGCGTCGACCGTGGCCGCGCGGCGGTTGGCCTTGGCTTCTTCGCCCCGCTGGAAGCGGTCGACCCGCGCCAGCAAATCGCGGCGCGAGGCGACGCGATCGGCCTCGAGCACCAGCGGCGGCACGATGTCGGGCACGGCGAAATCGGGGGCCGCCGGGTCGGCCTCGATCACGAAGGGTTCCGCGGCCGGACCGAGGTAGGCCGCCCCACCGCTCTCGTGCATCCTCGGCACGCAAACGTAAGCCGGCACCGAACCTCGCGGACCCAGCTTGCGCGCGACGATCGAGCCGTGCGACGGCCGTTGGTTGTTCGGCTTGATGCTTGGATTAAAACCGGCCAGCGGATGGTAGCCGGTGAGCATGTAATGATCGGCCGCGCCGTGGTCCGAGTTGCGGTGACCGAACGAGCGAATGAGCGAGAACTTGTCCATCTGTCGCGCGACACGGGGCAAATGCTCGCCGACCTGAATGCCTTCGACGTTGGACGCGATCGGGCTGAATTCGCCGCGGAACTCGGCAGGGGCGTCGGGTTTCATGTCGAAGGTATCGATCGTGCTTAGCCCGCCCTTAAGATAGAGGATCAAGAGCGAGACGTTCCGTTTGTCGGCCGCCGGCCTGGCCGGTTCGGACGCGCCCCGCGCCTGGGCCGCCAGCAGCCCGGCCAACGAAAAACTCGCGCCGAACAGCCCGGCCGAGCCCACGCGGAGCAAATCGCGGCGGTGAATTCCATCGCAGAAGGCATGATTGTGGCCCATCGTCGTCTCCCTTTGGCGTAGGTGGGGCAGGTTTCTAACCTGCCGTAGACTTCTCTCATTCCCACGCTGGAGCGTGGGAACGCCTCTTCGGCCGCCCCGCGGCCCCGACACCCTGGCGTACCTGTTCTCTCGTTCCCACTCTCTGTGTGCGGGAATCACCGGGAGGCTTACGCCCCCCGCTCGCCTTGTTCGCTAACACCCCCGCTCGCCCGTCAATGGTTGAATATGAATTCTAACGAGTTCAGCATGCTCCATGCCAGATCTTCCGCGGCGCGGCGACGCTGGCCTGTCCGAGCGGCCAAGTACGTAACGGCCAATTGCCGCTCGTCGTCGTTGGGGAAACGGTTGTAAAACGTGAGGTAAAGCTCCTCGGCCAATTTCCCGTCGTCGGCATTCGACTCGACCAGCCGTTTGACCTGCCCTCCTTCATGGCTCAGCTTGGCGTGAATCTCGGGCGAATTGAGAAAATGCAGCACCTGGGCCACGCTCGCCTCGCCGTTGCGTTCGCACTCGCATGCCGTTTGCCGCACCGGCCGCCCGAACAGCTTGAGGAAATAGTGCCCCACGCCGCTGTCCCAAAGTTGAATGGCGCGGTAACCCCCGGCCACGCCCATGAATTTCTCGCGCACTCCCGTCGTCTGGCAAACCGCGTCGAGCAGCACTTCGGCGTCGATCCGCTTGAGCAGCGCGCGAGAGTAGTTCTGTTCGTCGCGCTGGTTCGTTTCGTTCGGCTGGCTCGACAATTGGTAGGTTTGCGAGGCGGCGATGGCCCGGATCAAGGCCCGCATGTCGAAGCCGCTTTCCACCAGGCGGCCGGCCAACGCGTCGAGAAGTTCGGGGTTGCTGGGTGGATTGGTGGCCCGCACGTCATCGACCGGCTCGACCAGGCCGCGGCCAAGATAATGGGCCCAAACGCGATTGGCCATGTTCCGCGCGAACCAGGGATTGTCGGGCGAAGCCAGCCATTGCGCCAGCGACTCGCGGCGGTCGCCCGGCGGCAACTCGTCAGGTGCTGCAGTACCCAAGGCATGAGCGCGAACGGTCTCTGCCGTGCGCGGGTGTTTCGTCTCGGGGTTGCCGGCGGCGAAAACCACTTCGCCCCGCGTCGCCGTCTTTCGTGCGAGAGGGGCGAAGAAGTCGACCATGCCGTAGTAATCGGTCTGGCTCCAACGGTCGAACGGATGATGGTGACACTCGGCGCAGGCGATCCGCACGCCCAAAAACACCTGCGACAGGGTGCTCGCCATCTCGCCCGGCTTCTGCACGACCTTGTAGAAATGGGCCTGCGGCGCCTCGGCCAGCGGCCCTTCGGCCAGCACGACCTCGCGAGCGAAGTGGTCGAGCGGCTTGTTGGCCGCCAGCCCGTCGCGAATCCATTTGTAATAGGCGTAAGCGCCGCGGTGCCCCAGTGCCACCCGGTCGACCCGTAACAGGTCGGCCCATTTCAAGGCCCAGTAATCGGCGAATTCGGGCCGTTCGAAAAGCTCGTCGAGCAAACGTGCTCGTCGGTCGGGCCGCGGATCGCCGAGGAACCGCCTCGCCTCGGCCGCCGTGGGGAGCGTACCGATCGTGTCGAGATAAACGCGCCGCATGAACTCGGCGTCGTCGGCAGCCGGCGACGGGGCGATGTTCAGCTTCCGCAGCTTGGCCGACACCAGGCCGTCGATGAAATTCGCTTCCGCCAAAGGCGCATAGCCGTTCGTCGCGCCGTCGCGTGGGACGATTGCCTCGAACCGATCGACTTCTCCCATGAAGCTGGCCATCACGGCCACCTGGCCGGGCACGCCGCCCGCCGTGATCAGCCCCGCTTCGTCGACTGTGGCCAGCGCGTCATTGTTTGTTTGGAAGCGGGTCAGGCGAGTCACATCGACCTCGCGGCCGTCGCTGTAGCGGGCAACGACGCGCAGTTGCTGCCGGCCGCCCATCGGCAGTAGTCGCTCGCGGGGCGTGACCGTAACGCTTGCGACCCGAGGATCGTCGGCGTCGCCAAAGCGCAGGCCCGATTCGATCCAACCTCGCAGGATTTCATACTCGCGCGAATCGAGCGCCAGTCGCACCCCGCCTCCGTGCGGCACGGCACCCGTCGCTTTCCGCAACAACAGGCTGCGTTCAGCCGAGGCCGGAAACACGCGCCGTCCGCGATCGTGCATCGTCAGGGCCTGGTAATCGGCGGCGGGGTCGAAGCCGAACACCGAAAGCTTGAAACCATTTTGCCCCTCGGCCTTGCCGTGACATCCCGACGAGTTACAGCCGAAGCGACTGAGCAGCGGCACCACGTCGTTTTCGAAGTTGAATTGCCGCGTCTGGCCGCTCCCCGCGACGGTGCAAGCCACGCGCCGCGTTTGGCCGGCGACTTCCACCTCCACTTCGCCCTCCCCGTCGGCCAGTCCGCGTACTTCCCCTTGCGATGATACGTCCATGACATCCCCGGCAAGCGAACGGAACGTGGCTTGCTCGGTTAGATCGACTTCGCGGCCGTCGGAGCGGCGCCCATGAACCAGGATCGAATAGATCGCGCCCGGCCCATCCAGTCGGATTGCCGGCGGGTCGGCCACGATCTCGACAATTGCCTCCTCGGCGGCGGCATGGCCCGACAACGACGCCGCAGCAGCGAGCGCGAGGCTCCAGACCAGGGGCATACACGGCGGGCGGGGCATCGGAAGTCCGGCGTCGGTTACTGGGCGGGACCGGAAGGCGGGCACACATCAAAGTATACACATTTGCTGAGCGGTTCGCCAGCACGGTTCGAGGAGGCCAGCCCAAGCCGCGCTGGGCGGCGATTCTTGCCATTGGGACATTTGCGGGGAATATCGAACCCGCTGAGGGCATCTTGTATACTTCGAGCGGCTGAAAATGAGACCTTTGCAACGAGGACGATGCAGCGATGGCCGACAAAACGCCGCCTGATGATGCTGCATTAGCACACGCCGACCAGGCGGTCGCTGCCAGGCCGTGGCAATTCAGCCTGCGGGCAATGATGGCCTTCACGGCGGCCGTGGCTGGCGTCGTGTGGCTGGCGACGATCAAGGGGGCGGGGGTATTGGTGGTCGTTGCAGGGCTAACGGTATCGATGCTCAACTGGCGGGGCGCGCTGGCCGGGTGGCAGCGGCCGGAGCGTTGCGGACGGCCGATCAAATTAGGCTGGCTGCTGCTTGCGATTTCGCTTGTCTTGCCATCCGTGCAAGGTTGCAACGAACAGGTTTTAGGCTGGGAGGTAGCTTGGGTGTGCGCAAGCACAGAAATCGAAGTCATCCGAAACGGCATTACCAACGGGTTCGACACCGATGACAGTAAGGGCGCGCTCAAGGACATGCTTGAAGTCGTCTTCATGACGCTCATCAACCTAACGAATCTTTTGCTATTCGCCTTGCCATGGTTTCTCGTGTTGTTGCGGCGCGGCCGCGGGCAATGTTACGCTGCCATCCTGTCGTGCGGCGCGACGGCCGCGTGGACGGCGCCGGTGCCCGATGCCGGTGGTTTGTTAGTTGGATATTACGTATGGTGTCTCGGGCAGCTCATGGTCCTTTCGGCGGCGCGGCTCGGCCCGCGCACCTTGGCCGCGATGATGTTGGTTGCATTTGTGCGCGTATTCTTGTGGCCTGAACCGTAAATTCATTCCTATGATCATGCTGACAACCACCGTTCTGCTTGGTTCACTATTGTGCGTCACAGTGGAAAACACGACCGTCGCCCAACCGCCACGGGTCGAAAAGGAAGATCAAGATCAGGACGCCGGACCTACGCAAGAGACGCTCGGCAAGCCTCGCTCGCCAAGGAACCCGCCAATGGAAAAGAGTTTCAAAGGGCCGTTGCCGGAGCTGACGACCGAGCAAACCGCGATCAGTGAGGAGCTGCGCCGCGACGTGGATGTTCTGGCCAACAAGATTGGCGAACGTAACTTGGGCAAATACGAGAAACTCGTCGAAGCCGCCGACTTCATCGAGGAATCGTTGCACGAGGCGGGCTACGAGCGGGTCGAGCGGCAGGGCTACGACGTCAAGGGCCGCAACTGCGACAACCTCGTAGTCGAGTTGCCCGGCGGCGAGCATGTCGACGAAATCGTCGTCGTCGGCGCTCATTACGACTCGGTCGTGGGCACGCCCGGCGCCAACGACAACGGCAGCGGAACGGCAGCCATGCTGGCCCTGGCCCGCCGCTTCGCCTCGCGCAAGTGCGGGCGGACGCTGCGATTCGTGGGCTGGGTCAATGAGGAGCCGCCCTACTTTCAGTCGAACACGATGGGGAGCGTGGTCTATGCCCGGCGGTGCCGGCAGCGGAAGGAAAAGATCGTCGCGGCGATAAGTCTGGAGACGATCGGCTACTACAGCGACAAAAGGGGAAGCCAAAAATACCCGCCCCCTTTGAGTCTGCTATTTCCGTCCGAGGGCAATTTCATCGGCTTCGTCAGCGACGTCGCCAGCCGGCCGCTGCTCGACGAATTCGTCTCGTCGTTCAGGCGGCACGCGAAGTTCCCCAGCGAGAAGGCCGCGCTCGACTCGAATCTGCCGGGCGTCGGCTGGTCGGACCACTGGTCGTTCTGGCAGGAAGGATATCCGGGCATGATGGTTACCGACACCGCACCTTACCGCTATCCCCATTATCACAAGCCGACCGACACGCCCGACAAACTCGACTACGACCGCCTGGCGCGCGTCGTCGAAGGCATCGACGCCGCGCTCGTGGAGCAGGTTTCCAAGGGGCCATAACAGTCCGTATGGCAGGTATGGCCCCTTGGAAACCTGCCCCAACGATCTCGTTCCCACGCTCCGACGACCCGCTGCGCGGGTGCCCCGAACGTCTCTTCGGCCGCTCCGCGGCCCCGTTGGTGCGCACGCCTGCCAATCTCACATTCTCGGTCGCGCGCAGCATATCAGGCATCCCCGAACAAGACTTGTTGTGCCGGTCGTCCGATTAGCGTGACCTCGTTCAGTTCGACCGCGGCCAGCTCGATCTCAACCGTCGCGGCGAATTGCGCCGCATCGGTAGCGGTGCGCAACGTCGTCAAGAGTTGGCCGAACAGCACGACCTTTCGGTCATTGCGCGAGAGGGTGAAGCTGGCTTGGCGCAGACGCCGGAGCTTCGAACGTGCGGCGTCGAGTGCTTGCGAGATCGAAGGCATTGCGGACAACAGGTCGGAGTTCACTTTGCGGCAAGGGACGATGATGTCGAACTGGATCGGCTCCTTGGCCTGCGATTTGGGCGTGGCGACCGACATCTCGGCCTTGACCGGCTGCGAATTGACGACGACGAAGCCCGCACCAAGCACCGCCTCGGCGAGCGATTGCCATCCTTCATCGCGCGAATGGTGGTAGGTGAATACCAACAGGCCATCGTCCTTGAGAATCCGATGGCATTCGCGGAATACGCCTTCGAGCTTGCGAGCAAAGTGCGTTGGATCGGAATCCTGCACTTCCGACCCGCTACGCGTCGTTCGGCCGGTGTCCTGGCTTCCACTTGCCCCCAGTTGCTGCCAGGCGAAAAAGAAATCGGCTAACTCGGAGTAGTGAACATTGTCGAAGAATGGGGGATCAGTCACTACCAGGTCAACACTGCCGTCGGGCATGGCGGTATCAGCCGAGTCGCCGCATGAAAGGTAGATGCCGCGCGTGGCGAATTGGCCATTCGCGGGCCAAGTCGGCTCGATACGGCCGCTGAACGCAGCCGCGCATACACGCCCCTGACCGCTCTTGCCGACCACCTCGATCGGAGCGAGCCTGTAGTCGATCGCTCGCAGCAAACGGCCGCGGAATAGGTTCGAGAATGAGCCGGAGCTTCTTGGTGTACCCCAGATGTTGGCCTCGATTGGAGTCCGCTCGGGTTTGAGAATATGGTGCGAAAACATGTGCCGAACCGCCCCCGTCCCTTCGCCTTTATAAGACGCGAACAGGTTGTTGAATTCCAACACGCCCGAGAAAAGCGTTAAGAGGGCTTTTCTCGCCGCCACGTCGTCAAGTTTCAGAATTCCGGCGCGGAGCCAACCCAACGCCAGCAGTTGCCGATCGAGAAAGAAATCGCGCCACGACCGGAAGGCGTAACCCAGGGCCTGACGCGTGTTGTGCCCGTGTTCGAGCTTCAAGTCGGGAAGCTGAATAAGGCCCGACTCAACGTCGCGCAGCAGGTCTGCCGAGCATTGTTCGTATCCGGCCCGATCGGCGGCCGACGCGGGAAGGTACTCCTTGGCTCCGTCACCCGTAAGCACGAGCTTGGCAAAGTGTCGGAATGTCGGGCGGGTTCCGGCCGCGGAAACAGCACCCAAGATCGCGAATTCGCACGTGCAGTGTGGGCAAACGGCCTTGGTTCCCCGCGCCGGGCCGAATGTGGGATCGAATTGGTTCCGGCAGGCAGGACAACTTGCGGTAGTTTGCCCGTGCCGGCCGGGAAAAACGGCACCACACGACGGACAAACGACTTGGACGTCAGGCTTTCGGTTCGGGTAAGCATTGCGCGCGATGACATAGGAGGGGAACAAATCGATCGGACGTTCGCAGCCGGGGCACGCGACCTGCATGACCCAGAAATGATAGAGCACGTCGCACGAGTACCCTTTGGAGTCGACAGTACGGTAAAGCGCGAGAATCCTCTCGCCGACTTCGGCTGAAAGCGACTCGAACGCGGCGAGGATCGTGCGGCGATCGAGGGGCCCCAGCGCCGTCGAGACCGCTTCCACCGCGACAGGATTGATGTCGCGCCCCAAGGCGGTGAAGCCCAGCTTGTGCGCTTCACCCACGGTGGTGCCTGAACCCATGAATGGATCGAAGACGGTGCGGCGGTTGAATTCTTGAAATCTGTAGAACTCGGCCGCAAGGTCACCGTCGTCGCCCAACGTACAGCCGAGGAGGATTCCTCGGAACACGGATCCAAGCCGCTTGGCCCACCACTTATGGACGTGGTAGATCGGGCGGTGGATCTCCTTCCGCCAACTCTCGCGTTCCGCCAATTGCGAGAGGAATTCAAAGGGGAACTCGTCGGACTCGACCAGCCGCACGTCAGCCTCCATTGATCGTAACGTCCGTATCGGGCAAGTCCGCACCTTGTGGTATCTCGCGCATCGAAACGGGCGCAATCGGCGATTTCCGTAGCCGCCAGGCGCGGAAGACGTGCTCACGGCCCGCTCCGGGATTGGGGACCAGCTTGGGAGTAAGTTTATTCGTGCGCAGGTTGAACGAATATCCTACGATCAACTCGCCGGCTTCCCGTCGTCGTAGCTCGCCGACTTGCAAGAAGTCCTTGCCGGCGACAACGTCTTCGGGCAAGAGCAGCGTTTGCTGGTGAGCCACGCCGTCGACGAGTCGAAATGGCGTTGGGACGACATACATCTTGCGGTCGCGGATCATGATGTCGCCGTAACTTCCAAAACCCTTGACGCTTTTGTTCTTGTGAACATATTCATGGTCGGCGTTCAAAAAGTCGCCATGGCACACGACAAGGTCGAGCACGGGGTAGCTGTCCCCATCGGGCTGTTTAGGGTAGCGGCCGAACACGTAGTAGACGGTACGGCCGTTATGGAACCCGGTCGGCACCTGGCTGTTGCTGTCGAA
>Ga0307373_10005046_pt1 | contig 21848 bp, 20 predicted proteins | sample OX2MG_FD_202534 | JGI IMG/M metagenome (GOLD analysis project Ga0307373, IMG submission 202534) | Soil microbial communities from Risofladan, Vaasa, Finland - OX-2 | ecosystem: Environmental > Terrestrial > Soil > Coastal area > Acid sulfate soil | place: Finland: Risofladan, Vaasa | collected...
TGGGCCAGGCGGGCGTAGCGGTGACCGCCGAAGTCGCGCTGGCTGATCAGGCCTTCCTTGGTGCGGTCAAAGAGGGCGCCCCACTCCTCCAGCTCGAGCACCCGGTCGGGCGCCTCCTGGGCGTGGAGCTGGGCCATGCGCCAGTTGTTGAGCATCTTGCCCCCGCGCATGGTGTCGCGGAAGTGGACCTTCCAGTTGTCCTCGGACCACACGTTGCCCATGGAGGCGGCTATGCCGCCTTCGGCCATGACGGTGTGGGCCTTGCCCAAGAGGGACTTGCAGATGACCGCCGTCCTGGCCCCTTGGGCCTGGGCCTCGATGGCGGCCCGCAGACCGGCGCCGCCGGCGCCGACCACGATCACATCGAAGTCGTGCGTTTCCAGATCAGCCATGTCAGAAGAACCTCGGATCGTGGAGGGCGCCGCTGGCCACCAGGCGCACGTAGACATCGGTCAGGCCGACGGCCACCAGGCTCACCCAGGCCAGGCCCATGTGGTGCTCGTTGAGGAAGCTGACCCGCTTCCACAGCCAGTAGCGCGTGGGCCCCTTGGACATGGCATTGAGATGGCCACCGCAGAGGTGCCGGCAGGAGTGGCACGACAGCGTGTAGGTGAGCAGCAGGAGAGCGTTGACGAACAGGATGAGGGTGCCCAGGCCCAGCCCGCGGCTGGTGACCAGGCTCCCGGCCGCCGAGACGGTGATCATGTGGGTGCCCTTCCACGCCTCCCACAGCAGGATGATGGGGAAGGGGATGACCAGGTAAAGGGCGTAGCGGTGCAGGTTCTGCACCAGCAAGGGGAAGCGGCTCTCACCCGTGTACTTGCCATGGGGCTCGGGCACGGCGCAGGCCGGCGGGGAGAACCAGAACGACCGGTAGTAGGCCTTGCGGTAGTAGTAGCAGGTGCCCCGGAACAGGAGGGGGAACGGCAGCATCAGGATGGCGGCCGAGAACGGCCACCAGTTGACCAGGTGCCACGTCGTTCCCGGCCCGCAGCGATTGGTGATGCAGGGCGAGAAGAAGGGCGACAGGTAGTCCCGCCCGACCGTGGCCCCGGCGAAGAATTCATGCGGCGTGAAGGTCGACCACGTCGAATAGATGACGAAGGCGGTCAACCCGGCCGCGGTGAGGGCCGGCTGCAGCCACCACCGGTCCACCCTGAGGTTCTCGGCCGGTCTGGTACTCCGGCCGGCTTGGACGGCTGTAACCGCCAACTTGGCGCCTCCTCGGCTCATTGCGCCGGCCTTCGGTCTCAGTCCTCGGGCCGTCTGTCCCTAGCGGCGGCCGGCCCGTCCGGGCGGGTCGCCGGAGCGAACCCTAAGCCCGGTGCTGCTGATAAGTCAAAGACATGTTGACACTCGCATCCATAGGTAGTACCTATGATGAGGTGGAGCTGCACCAGCTGCGCTACTTCGTGGCCGTGGCCGAGGAGCGCCACTTCACGCGGGCCGCCGCCCGCCTGGGGGTGGCCCAGCCCTCGGTCAGCTCCCAGGTCCGCAAGATGGAGGCCGAACTGGGTGGGCCCCTCTTCGACCGGGCCCCGGCCGGGGTGACCCTCACCCAGGCCGGGGAGGTCCTCCTCCCGCTGGCCCGCCGGGTGCTCGATGACCTGGACGATGCCCTGTCCCAGGTGCGCGAGGTCGGGGCCCTGGGCCGGGGTCGCCTGGCCGTGGGGGCGACACCGAGCCTGTCCACCGGTCTCTTGCCTGCTGCTCTGGCCCGTTTCCACCGGGCCCATCCGGGCGTGGCCGTGAGCCTCTTCGAGGAGGGCTCCGGGGGCTTGGTGGCGCGTTTGGAGTCCGGCCAGGTGGAGCTGGCCCTGGTCATCCTGCCCCTGCATCAGTCCCGGCTCCGGACCCGGGAGCTGGCCAGTGAGGAACTGGTCCTGGTCACGGCGGCGGACCACCCCCTGGCCGGGCGCAACGGGGTGAGCGTGGAGGATCTCCGCAACGTGGCCCTGGTCATGTTCAGGGAGGGCTATGACCTGCGGACGGCCACCTTCGCCGCCTGCAACCAGGCCGGCTTCGACCCAGTGCTGGTCACCGAGGGGGGGGAAATGGACGGCGTCCTGGCCATGGTCGGCGCCGGTATGGGCGCGGCCGTGGTGCCGAGCATCGTGGCCGCCACCCGTCCTGAGCTGCGGACCATCCGCTTCCGCCCGCCCGACCTGCGCCGGACCATCGGTCTGGCCCGGCGGGAGGACAGGGCGCCGTCCCGGGCCGCTACCGCCTTCGAGGCCGAGGTGGAGTCCCTGGTCCGGGGCGGGGCCTGGCCGGGTGTGGCGCCGGCCGGCCTGGTCGTGTTGTGAGGTTGGGTCCGGGGGCCCAACTCCGGGCAGCCCTCAGGGCTGGGCCCATGGCGGCGCCGCCGGCGTGCCCGCAGCCGGAGCCGGGCTCAGCCGGCGGGGGTGGTGGTGAGCCGGCCTTGGAGGGTGGCGCTCAGGCCGATCTGACCGCCCGGGCCCGGGGTCAGGTCTAGGACGTACTGGCCCCCGGTCAGGGTGATGGTCCGGACCGTGGAGTTTCCGTCCCGGGTCCGCACGGTCAGGTTCCCCTGGGCCTGTACCGCCCCGGGACCGATCAGGTGCAGGGCCATCGGCGGGCGGTGGAGGGTGGCGCCCCCCGAGGTCACCAGCACGGTGTCGAGTCCGGCGGTGAAGTCAGCCGAGGGCTCGGCACTGGCCAGCCCGCTGGTGCCCACCGCCACTGGAGTGGCGATCTGATAGGGCCCCGACTCCCATCGGCGCTCGGCCCCGTCCAAGTACCAGGTCGAGCCGGACCCGTCCACCGTGACATTGACCCGCCCGGGCACTAGGCCCCCGTTGCCAAGGATGCTGAGGGGCTCGCCGGCGTACCAGTAGATGGTCTCACCCGACTGGTTCCCGACGGTGGCGTTGTAGATGTAGGCCGAGCCCTGGCCCCGGACCGGGACGGTTATGAGCAGGGGCGTGGCCAGTGCCGGCCCGGTGGCGCTGCCGGCGCTCAGGCTGGTGACGGTGCCACTGACCAGGGCCTGGCCGGGGGCCAATGGCGTGGTGGTGGGAACCGAGGAGGTGGGCGCCGGCCGGGGCTGATGGGTGGTGCGGGGCCCCAGGGCCGCGGCGGATTGGCGCCGGTTGGCGACCACCACCGCGCCGGAGGCGTCGGCGGTGAGTAGGACGACCACGGCCACGGCGGCCAGCACCATGGCTCGGCGCCGCTGGGGGGACTGTGGGGGCTGGGGGGCGGGAGGCCCGGACACGGGCGGGAGCGTAGGCTCGCCGCGATGACCTCACGACCCGCCACCCTCGGTCAGCTGCGCGACGCCGGCTGGCAATCCGTCCCGGTCAAGGAAGAAGTTCGCCGTAACGCGGTCAAGCGGATTGCCGCCGGAGAGCCCATGGTCGAAGGCGTTATGGGCTACGAGGACACCGTTCTGCCGCAGCTCGAGAACGCCCTCCTGGCCGGACACGACATCATCATGTTGGGAGAGCGGGGTCAGGCCAAGACCCGCATGATCCGTTCGCTCACCAGCCTGCTGGACGAATGGCTGCCGATCGTGGCCGGCTCCGAGATCAATGACGACCCCTATCACCCCGTCTCCCGCCACTCCCGGGACCTGGTGGCCGAACGCGGCGATGACACCCCCGTCGAGTGGATCCACCGGGACACCCGCTTCGGGGAGAAGCTGGCCACGCCGGACACCTCCATTGCCGACCTGATCGGTGAGGTCGACCCCATCCGGGTGGCCGAAGGCCGGTATCTGTCCGATGAGCTGACCATCCATTACGGGCTGGTTCCTCGCACCAACCGGGGCATCTTCGCCATGAACGAGCTGCCCGACCTGGCCGAGCGCATCCAGGTGGGCCTGCTCAACGTGTTGGAGGAGCGCGACGTGCAGATCCGCGGGTACAAGCTGCGCCTGCCCCTCGACGTGATGCTGGTGGCCACGGCCAACCCGGAGGACTACACCAACCGGGGCCGGATAATCACGCCGCTCAAAGACCGCTTCGGGTCACAGATCCGCACCCACTATCCCCTCGAGATCGAGACCGAGCTCGAAGTCGTCCGCCAGGAGTCGAACCCCCTGGAGGCCGAGGGCCTGCGGGTGCAGGTGCCCGAGTTCATGGCCGAGATCGTGGCCACCCTCACCCACCTGGCCCGCTCGAGCTCGAAGATCAACCAGCGCTCCGGAGTGTCGGTCCGTCTGTCCATCGCCAACTACGAGACCCTGGTGGCCAACGCGGCCCGCCGGGCCCTGCGGGCGGGCGAGCCGGACGTGGTGCCCCGGATCAGCGACCTCGAGTCCCTGGTGTCCTCCACGGCCGGAAAGGTGGAGATCGAGACTCTGGACGAGGGCCGCGACGAGCACGTCATCGACCAGCTGGTCAAGCAGTCGATCCTCACCGTGTTCAAGAGCCGCTGTCCCATCGAGCGCTTCAAGGACGTGGTCACGGCCTTCGAGGACGGAGTGGTCGTCCACGCCGGTGACGACGTCGGCTCGGCCCGCTACGTGGACTCTCTGGCCTCCATGCCGGTGCTCAAGACCCCGGTCATGGACCTGGCCGGCAGCGAGACCCCCGCCGCGGTGGCCAGCGCCATGGAGTTCGTGCTCGAGGGCCTGCACCTGTCCAAGCGGCTCAACAAGGAGGCCGCCGGCGGGCGGGCCACCTACCGCGGGCGTACGTGATGACGAACGGCCGCCGGTGCGGCAGGGGCCCCCGTCGTTGTGGAGGAGGCCGGACGTGAGCGCGCACGGCCGCCGGTGGGGCAGGGGCCCCCACCGTTGCGGAGGAGGCCGGGGATGGGGCCCCCGGCCGGGGAGAAAACATTGAGCAGGTTCCGGTACTCGCGCTGGGACGGGTCCCAGGTTGGTTTTGAGCTCGATGCCGAGGACGTGCTGTCCGAGATCACCGACGATCTGCTCTACCACGGTGATCTCAACGCCGCCCTGCGCCGGATGATGCAGTCGGGCTTCCAGGACCGCAACGGTGAGCGGGTCGAAGGCATGCGCCAGTTGCTGGAGAAGCTGCGCCGGCGCCGCCGGGACGAGCTCGAGCGCTACGACCTCGGAGGCGTCTACGAGGACATAGCCGAGCAGCTCCGGGAGGTCATGGACACCGAACGGGCCGGCATCGACCAGTTGGTGGAGGAGGCCCGCCAGTCGGGTGACCAGCGTCGTCAGGAGGTAACCGAGGGGGTGGCCCAGGACCGCCGTCTCCAGCTGGATATGGTCCCGCCTGACCTGGCCGGTCAGGTGCGGGCCCTCCAGGAGTACGAGTTCACCTCGTCCGAGGCCCGCGAGCGTTTCGATGAGTTGATGGACAAGCTGCGCCAGCAGCTGATGCAGAGCTACTTCAACCAGATGGCCGGCGCCCTGCAGAACACCTCGCCCGAGCAGATGCAGGCCATGAAGGACATGTTCAACGCCCTCAACCGCATGCTCGAACAGCGGGAGGCGGGCGAGGCGATCGACCCCAGCTTCGAGTCCTTCATGGAGCAGTTCGGCCAGTTCTTCCCAGGCAACCCGCAGAGCTTGGACGAGTTGCTCGAGCAGATGGCCCAGCAGATGGCGGCCATGCAGTCGATGCTCAACTCCATGACCCCCGAGCAGCGGGCCCAGCTCCAGGGCCTGGCCAACCAGCTCCTCGAGGACATGGACCTGCGCTGGCAGATGGACCGGCTGTCCAACAACCTGCAGGCGGCCTTCCCTCAGGCGGGCTGGGACCGGCAGTACAACTTCAGCGGCCAGGACCCGCTGGGCTTTGCCGAGGCGGCCGGGCTGATGGACCGGCTCGGGGACATGGACCAGCTGGAGAACCTGCTGCGTTCAGCCAACAGCCCCGGCGCCCTGGCCGACGTGGACATCGACCGGGCCCGGGAGCTCATGGGCGATGAGTCGGCCCGCTCCCTGGAGCGTCTGTCGGAGCTGGCCAAGATGCTGGAGGAGGCCGGCCTGATCGAACAGCGGGAGGGCCGCTTCGAGCTCACTCCGCGGGGAATGCGCCGCATCGGCCAGAACGCCCTGTCCGACCTGTTCTCCAAGCTGGCCCGGGACCGCCTCGGCCGCCACCAGGCGGATCCGACCGGCGTCGGCCACGAGCGGGCTTATGAGACCAAGCCCTACGAGTTCGGGGACCCTTTCAATCTGAATATCGAACGCACCGTTCGTAACGCCCTGGGCCGTTCCGGTGGGGGGACCCCCATCCGCCTCTCCCCTCAGGATTTCGAGGTGGAGCGGACCGAGACCATCACCCGGGCCGCCACCGTTCTGATGGTCGACCTGTCCCTGTCCATGCCGATGCGGGACAACTTCCTGGCCGCCAAGAAGGTCGCCATGGCCCTGCACTCACTCATCTCCAGCCAGTTCCCGAGGGATTACCTGGGCATCGTCGGCTTCAGTGAGGTGGCCCGCGAGCTCAAGGCCGAGCAGCTCCCCGAGGTCTCCTGGGACTTCGTCTACGGGACCAACATGCAGCACGGCTTCGTCCTGGCCCGCCGGATGCTGGCCCGCCAGAGCGGCACCAAGCAGATCATCATGATCACCGACGGGGAGCCGACGGCCCACATAATGACTGGGGGAGAGGTCTTTTTCCATTACCCCCCCGTCTATGAGACGGTGGAGGCGACCCTCACCGAGGTGGCCCGCTGCACCCGCGAAGGCATCAAGATCAACACCTTCATGCTCGATGCCACCGGCTATCTCAAGGACTTCGTGGAGAAGCTGACCAGGATGAACCAGGGCCGGGCGTTCTTCACCACCCCGGAAACACTGGGTGATTACGTCCTGGTGGACTTCATCGAGCAGCGCCGGGCCATGAGGTCGAGCCGGCCCGCCTGAGCGGTGCCGCTCATAAAAACCAGGTTTTCCGGGAAATCTGGCTTTCCTCTTGCATTAATCCGCGTCCCGGGGGATGATGACAGAGTTGTAATTACATCGGTGAGAGTAGAGGGAGGCACCGGTGGATATGGCTCTTAATCTGAATGGTGCAAACGAGAGGCAGGCCTGGCAGGAACAGGCCAACTGCCTCGGCGTGGATCCGGACCTCTTCTTTCCCGAGCGGGGCGCATCGACCCGGGAGGCGAAAGAAGTCTGCCGGGGCTGCGTCGTGCAGGAGGACTGTCTCGAGTTCGCCCTGGCCAATGGCGAGAAGTTCGGCATTTGGGGCGGGCTGTCCGAGCGTGAGCGTCGCCGCATCCGCCGGGCCCGCGCCCTGGCTCGGCGTGCCCCTGGTGCCTCGGCCACGGCCTAGCCCGAACGGGTCCGTCCTTCCAGGCGGGCTTCGATGGTCGCCTCGGGGCGAAGGTCGAGTTGGGCCCAGCGCCCGCTCGGTATCTGCTCCAGCAGGGCGGCCGGCACCAGGCCGACCACCTCGGCCCGCTCGATTCGGGCCCCGAGTTCGACGGCCCGGTCGTAGACCTCGGCCGGCCCGGTCCGCAATGGATCGATGAGGTTGAAGGACAGTTGAGCCCGGCCGTTCAGATCGAAACCCAGCGCCCGGACCTGGGGGTTGCGTAGTCGGGCGGCCAGGGACCGGGCTGTGTCCGAAGACTGGTCCTCGAGCCACAGGTTGTAGGCCACCATCACCCCTCGGGCCCCCACCGCCACCGCCCCGGCCCGGGGATGGGGTTGCTCCGGGCCGATGTCCGGAGCCAGGTCCCGGAAGGCACGGCGTCGGACCTCAGGCAGGCTCCGTTCCGGCCCGTAGAGGAAACACGGCAGGCCGAGTTCCTCGGCGGCCCAGCTGGCAAATCGGTCCCGGGCTCCGAGGGCGCTTCCCAATCCGGCTGCCCCGTCCCCGCCAACCCTGACTGCCTGTCCGGCTCCATCCGCCGCCCCGGCCCCGACAGCCGGGGGCACGACCGCCAGGGGCACGACAGCCAAGGGCACGAAGGGAACCACATCGATGACACCCAGGCGGGGATGAACCCCGGCATGGGCGGACAGGTCGAGATCGGCCACGGCCAGGCGGGCCAGCGCCCTGATTGCCTCCTCGACATCGGGCCCAGCCAGGGTGAAGACGCTCCGGTGATGGTCGGGATCGGTGTGGACATCCAGGAGTCCGGGACCGGCCACGGCCGCCAGCCTCCCCAGGAGTGAGGGATCCCGTCCCTCGCTCAGGTTGGGCACACACTCAAGCAGGTCATCCCGTGACACCCAGGCGACACCTCCGCCCTTAACGTAGGGGTATGCCCAGGGGCACGGTCAGGGACCCGCTCATCCGCGGGGACGCGGAGTGGCCGGCCGCCTTGTCCCGAGCGGTCGAAAGCGACGTTCCGGGCCGGCGTCTGTGGCTGAGCGACCGCGGGGCCGCAGTGGCCCTGGCCGCCGGTGTGGGCCGGCGCACCCGGTGGTTGCGCCTGGGCCTGGTTATTCAGCCCCACCGCCGGGCCCTGACCGTGCTGGCCAAGCAGCTCACCAGTCTGGATGTCCTCTTGGCCGGCCGGCTGGATGTGGCTCTGGACGAGAGCACGGGTGACTCCGAGGCCGAGGAGGTCACCGAGGCCCTGAGGGATCTGTCTTCCGGACGCCCGGTCAGCCGGGGCGGACCGTTGGTTCCCTCGGACGGGGCCCGCTGCCTGCCCCCCGCCCGCCAGCAGCCGCTGCCCATCTACCGGGTGGCCGGGTCCGGAGTCGACTGGGTGGAGGTGGGGGAGCCGGGGTGAGCGGCCTCGGGCCCGCCGCGGCTTCAGGCCGCGGGCGGACCTGCGTTCAGACCCGCTTGGCCAGTACGGCCAGGCGACGGCTGCGGGCGATACGCCGACGCTCCCGCTCCGAGGCGCCTCCCCAGACCCCGTGGTCGATGTGGTTGGCGAGCGCGTATTCCAGACAAGGGCTCGTCACCGGGCAGCCGGCGCATATCCGCTGGGCGACCTCGACCCCGACGCCGTCGCTGGGGAAGAAAACGGACGGATGGATATCCCGGCACTTGCCCCTCGCCATCCAGTCCGCGTCCATCGCACCTCCGCTTAATCGGCGTTTGCACTATTAACGTTCGGGACACCTCGCAGGTTTCCTCCGGTCGCTCCCAAAACGGACGGTTCGGACGCGACCCGTTGGGAGGCGGCCGCCGGGCTCGGTAGGGTTGGGGCCGGCCAAATTTCCGTAGTGGAGGATCGAATGTCGGTAGCGCCCGAGGTGCAGGGTCCCCCGGAGCCGCCGCGCGGCCACGCCCGGGTCGTCTACCTGGGCCCGGTGGCTCCCCACTGGGAGGTCCACTCCGAGTTCGGGGACCGGGCCCTTATCGAGGAGTTCCGTCAGCGGGCCCTGGCCCGCCTGGTCCTGCTGCCCCCCCACGACCCTCAGTTCAGGCGCAACCGGGAGCGGGTCGTGCGCGACGCCGAGAGGGAGAACATCGCTCTGGAGTGGGATCTGGGTCTGCCCGAGGAGGACTCAGCCGCCGGCTGAGCCGGCTCGTTCGGCCCCATTCGGACCGAAGACAGGGGTTCAGTCGCCCCGACGACGCAGCCGCAGGTCCCGGCGCCGTTCGGTCCGGGACGGCTTGCCCGACCCGATCACGTCGTCATCGCCCCGCCGCCACTGGAGTTCGGTGTGGGTCACGCCTTCCAAGCCGGCAAAGAACCCTTCCCCGACCTCCGTCCCCTCCCTCGCATCGGCCGGAGCGCCGGCGGCATCGCCGCGCAGATCGGCGTACCAGTCCGGCCCGGTGGGGCTGTCCACGATCAACCCGGCCAGCTCATCAGCGGCCATCCGGTGCGCCTCCGCATCACCTGGAGCGGCTGGATGCGAGAGGCTGACTAGGCGTGAATCCTCGATGGTCACCCGGCGCGGAGTCTCGACGACAAGTTCCCTTAGATCCTGGCGAAGATCGGTCACCCTGGATGATCGGCTGATTCGAGCTCGGCCTTTAGGGCCGAAAGACACCAACTGGACCCGCACCCGCTGATCAGTCGTCCCGGGGCAGGTTGATGCGCTCCAGCCACAGGCCGGGGGCGTCCAACTCATTGGGAGTGGGCAGGGCGTGGGAATCCGTCCACAACCGGGACAAGGCGGTGTCCCCGCCGCGCTCGAGCACGCCGGAGACGAAGGCCGTGCCCCGGTCGTACTGGTCCTGCCCCAGGCCCAGGCCGAAGAGGCGCTCGACCATCCTCTCGCCCTGTCCCCGCTCCACCCGGCGCCGGCGCAGGGCTTCGGTCAACGGGCCGTAGGAGGAGATGAGGCGCCGGCCGGCCTGATCGACCACGTGATCGACGTAGCCCTCTATCACCGCCACCAGCGCCTCCAGGCGGGGCAGCACGGAACGCTGACGCTCGGTCTGCATCTCGCCCAGTAGGGCGGTGGGATCGCCTAGGACCGACTGGATGGCTTCGGGATCGCTCGGGTCGAGCTCGGCCAGGCGATCCTCCAGGCCGGCGCCGCCGGGGTCGAAGCCCGACATGTAGGAGAGGAGCAGCTCCTCCATGGCCGCCCGGACGTGGGGACGACCCAGAACGGCATGGTGGGCCACATCGCTGATGCAGACCCACAGGCGCACCTCATCGGGCGGAAGGCCCCAGTCCGAAGTGAAGGCGGTCACGTTGTCGGTCACGACCAGCAACTCGTCACCGACCGGGCGAGGGATGGGTAGGTCGTACTGGCCGAGAGCCCGCTGGGCCACCGAGCCGACCATGGACCCGCACTGCATTCCCATGAAGGCCGACTGCAGCCCGGGAAGGAGCGGGCCGAGCATCTGGCCCAGGCCGGCTCCGAGGTCGGGGCCGCTACCCAGCTCGTCCGGGAGGGTGCCCGGCTCGGTGGTCGCCTGGGGTTGTAGGGCCTCGGCCAGCGCCCCCAGCAGGGGCTTCCAGGCCTCCAGGGTCTCCACGGCAAATCCGAGCCGGGTGACCGGCCGGATCGTCACCGACCGGCCCGAGGCGGAGGTGGACATGCCGGTCACGTGCGAGACGTTGAGGTCGGCCACCCGGACCAACTCCTCCAGCCGGATGCGCTCCAGCGGGTCGACGTTTCCGGGGTCCTGACCCTCAGTGGCTGTCCACTGGGCGAACTGAGCCGCCATCTCCCAGTTGACCGGCCCAGCGGTGGAAAGCATCCGTCCCAGCTGGGAGAACATCATCTCGAAGGGATTGCCCCCGGGGGGCGTCGTCATGGGTGGAATGCTAGGTCGGTCAGTGCCCGGTCAGTGCCCGGTCAGGTCACCGAGGGTTACCTGGACCGGAGCGGCGCCCTGGTGTCGGGACAACCCGACCGAAATGCGGGTACCCGGCTGGCGGAGTTGCACAGCGGCCCAGAGGTCGTCGACGGTGGCGATGCGCTGGCCGTCTATATCGGAGATGACATCGCCATTGGTGAGCCCCGCCTCTTCGGCCGGGGACCCGCTGTCGAGCTGTCGGATCTCGACACCGTCGCCTACCGGGTCGGCCCTTTCCACGCCCATCCATCCGTGGGGCACGGCCCCGGTGGTCAGCAGACTCTCGACCGCCTGGCGGGCGGTGTTGCCCGACACTGCCAGCACCGGCATGCCACCAACCCCCACCGCCCCGGTTACCCCGATGAGCTGGCCGGCCTGATCGACCAGAGGGGCGCCCACCGCGCCGCTGGGCAGAGGAACGTCCGAGGCCAGGGCACCGAGCATCGGATTGTGACCGGGCACGTCGGAGTTGTCCCAGGTCGATTCGATCTGACCCAGGTAAATCTGACTTGGCGCGGTCAGGGCGTTGACGATCTCATGGGCGGTGGGTGACCCTCCGGCCACGGCGATGCCCGACCAGGTGGTTGCTTCGACCCGGAGGACTCCTACGTCCGTCACCGGATCGGTGCCGATCACAGTGGCCATGAGCCGGTTCCCGTAGACGTCGACAACCGATACTTCGTCAACTCCATCGACCAGGCTGTCGGTCGTGAGCACGACGCCGGGGCTGGTCATCTCGACTCCGTAGCCGTCGAGCGCGGCGCCCCCCTTATCCGCCTGGACCTGGACCAGCGACCGCCGGGCCCCGCGGGCCCCAGCCGTCATAGCCGGGGACACCGACGCCGTCTGGCCCGCCCGCCCGGACCCGATGACCCCAGAGGCGTCCGGCCCTGGTCCCGTCGACGGCTGATCCGGCTGCAGGCCCAGGGTCACGACCGTCGGGCCCACGCCGGCCTCCGGCGTGGATTGGGCCGACGCTCCCACTCCGGCGGGGCCGGCCGTCCCGGCTGGTTGGGAAGCGCCGCTGGCCAGCGATGAGCTGCGGTTGCCCGCAGTGGAGGAATCGCTGAGAAGCATGGTGCCGGCCGTCAGCCCGGCACCGAACAAGAGGCCGGTGGCCACGGCCAGCACCGGCCGTCCGAGCCCCCGGCGCCGGGGACCGGCGGATGGGGCACGGCCGGCCGCGCCGGAGCCGCCGAGGACGAGCTCGGACGGATGACGCCACAGCCGGTCGTCAGGAGGCAGCAGAGGACGGGACCGGTCCTCCGGTGCGTCTCCCTCATCGCCCAGGAGGGACATGGGCGGAGGATACCGATATGGCCGGTCTTATAGGCATCGCCCAGCGCCCCAGGGGGTGGTGCGGTGCTGTCGTAGCATTGGGACCGTGAGCCGCGGCGAGGACAGCTGGACCGGCCTGTCGGCCGAGCCGTTGCCGGTAGAGGAGGTCACGGCCTGGGCGACACGGCCGGACTGCGGGGCGGTGGTGACCTTCCTGGGCACCGTGCGCGACCATGCCGAGGGCAGGCCCGGGGTCACCGAGCTCGAGTACGAGGCCTACGAGGAGCACGTGGTCGGCCGTCTCGACGCCATCATCGAGGAGGCCAGGAGCCGCTGGGGACTGGGTCGGGTGGCTCTCCTGCACCGGGTCGGCCGGCTGGTGCCGACCGACAGCGCCGTGGTGGTGGCGGTCAGTGCCGCCCACCGTGGAGTTGCCTTCGAGGCCGCCCGCTTCTGCATCGACACCCTCAAGGCGACCGTTCCCATCTGGAAGGCCGAAGCCTGGGAGGGAGGCCGGGACTGGGGACTGCAGTCCCAACCCCTGGCGAGTCGGACCGTCCCTTTGGACTCACCCTCAGGGGGGGCGGATTGATAAACCTTCTCTACGTGGGATTGGCGGTGGCCGTGACCGGACTGGGATCGCTGATCATGGTCCTGCGCAACCGCCGGCCCCGTTCACTGCAGTCGGGGGTGGAGGAGTTCGCCCGCGAGCTTCGCGCCCTGGCCCCGGAGCCCCCGCCCTCCGCCCGTAGCCGGAGGAGGTGACCGGCTGCCCCGGGACCTGGCCATCGACCTCGGCACGGCCAACACCCTGGTGTACTCGCGCGGCCGGGGCATAGTCCTCAACGAGCCCACCGTCATCGCCCTCAACTCGCGCACCCAGGACGTGCTGGCCATGGGCCACGAGGCCTGGCAGATGATCGGACGTACCCCCGGCTACATCGTTGCCGTCCGGCCACTGCGCAAGGGCGCCATCACCGACTTCGACATAACCCAGCGGATGATCCGCCTGCTGCTGGAGCGCTCGGGGGTCTCGCGTTTCAACCGGCCTCGGGTGCTCATCTGCGTCCCGTCGGCCATCACCGAGGTGGAGCAGCGGGCGGTCGAGGAAGCGGCTCGTCGTGCCGGTGCCGCCGCCGCCTACCTGATCGAACAGCCCATGGCTGCGGCCATCGGCGCCGGGCTACCGATCAACGAGCCACTGGGCAACATGGTCGTGGACATAGGGGGAGGCACCACCGAAACGGCGGTTATTTCCCTCGGCGGCATAGTCGCCCTTCAGGCCATCAGGGTGGGCAGCTTCGACATCGACGGGTCGATCCAGTCATACGTCCGGCGCGAATACGGGATCGCAATCGGGGAGAGGACGGCCGAGGAGATCAAGGTGGCCATCGGCTCGGCCTATCCCGTGGACGACTCCGTCAAGGCCGAGGTTCGGGGCCGGGACCTCATGACCGGGCTGCCCAAGACGGTCATCCTGACCCCGGAGGAGGTGCGCGCCGCCATCGAGGACCAGGTGGGGACCATCGTTGATTCGGTGGTCCGCTGCCTTGGGGACGCCCCGGCCGAGCTGGCCCAGGACCTGATCACCGAGGGCATCCACCTCTCGGGCGGAGGCGGGCTGCTGGCCGGGCTGGATCAGCGCCTGGCCGAGGAGACGTCGCTACCCGTCCGGCGGGTCCAGGCCCCTCTGGAATGCGTGGCCCTGGGTGCCGGAAAGTGCCTGGAGGCCTTTGACTCGTTGAAGGTCATGTTCATGGGGGCCGAGCGCTAGGCCGACTCTGCCGTCCCCGGCGTCCACTCCCCTGGACCTGTCAGTCATCAGGGCCGTCCGGGTCCCCCGGCTCGGTCAGGTCCGGCTCGGTCAGGTCCTCGGCCGCCTGGCGGACCTGCCAGTCCCGGTCGGAACGGGCTCGTTCCAAGGCGGCATCGACCTCCGGCCCCTCAAAGGGAGCCAGTGCGATCACCGCCCGGCGCCTCACGGCTGGTCGGTCGGAGCTGGCGGCCAGGATGGCCGGGAGGCCGTCAGGGTGGCCGATGGCCCCCAGAGCAGCCACGGCGGCCTCCCGGCACAGGGGATCGGCGTGGCCGGTGGCCATGGCCGATAGTGCCGGCACGGCCGATGGGTCGCCCCGCTCACCGAGGGCCCAGGCGGCCATCTCGGCTACCGGTCCGTCATCGTCCAGGCGGGCCAAGAGGTCGGGACCTGGGCGCTGGGCAGCTAGCTCGCAGGCGCGCCGGCGGACATTTGGATGGGGGTCGGACAAGAGCGCCTCCACGTCCGCCGTGGTGAGCTGCCCCATCCGCTCCAGCGCGCCGAGGGCCACCGTCCGCACCTCCGGATCCGGGTGGGAGAGGAACTCCCGGGCGGTCCCGGTGTCCCCGCGGTGGCCGGCAACGGCCGCCGCCCGCATGGCATCTCCGGTCAATTGCCCGAATGGCCGAACACGGCCACCAGCACGATCACGGCGGCGCTGATGGCCAGGGCCGCCACCACCCCGATGGCCACGGCCAGCACCACCAGCTTGGCCAGAGCCCGGGCGGGAGAGGGCTCTTCCGACACCAACCGGGGCCGCGCCATCTCCGGTTCCGGCCGGGGAGCCGGGGCGGCCAGGGCCGGCTCCGGGGCCGAGGGGCCGGTAAGGGCGGGCGCAGCCGAGGCGGTGGGGGCCGTCTCCGGGACCGCTGGGCCGGTAAGGGCGGGCGCCGGCGGGGGAGGGACCATCCCTGGGCCGGTCGGGACGGTGGCCGGGGCGAACGGGTCCAGGTTCAGGATCCACTGCCACCAGTCCCCGGCCGGGCCGGAATCCAGCCGGGTGAAGGGCAGATCACCGGTCCGATCCGGCCCGTCTGCCGGCCCGTCTGCCGGACCCTCTGCCGGACCGTCCATCGGTTCGCCTGCCCGCTCGCCTATCGGTTCGTCCGTCGTCATCGGCCCGACGCGAAGCCAGGGCGCCGATTCGGCATGGCAGGCTGTAGCAGCCGGGTACCGATGGGCCGGCCGACAGCCGACTCACAGGAGCTCTCAACCGCGTTGGACCCGATGAGACAGATGGTACCGGGCGGGTCCCGGTCCTTACGGCGCTCCCGCGCCCTGAACGAGCGACTGTTCCGGTGGACGTTGGGTTCGGTGGTCGCCTTGGCGATCGCGGTAGTGCTGGTGGCCGAGTTCCTCCATGTCCCGTATTACGAGCTTTCCCCGGGCCCGACGGCGCCGGTGTCCGAACTCATCTCCGTGCCGACGTCCCATCGCCACCCCGTGCACGGGTCCCTGCTCCTGGTGACCGTCTACCAGACGCCCCTGACGACGGTCGGGTATCTACGAGCCCAGGTGAGCAGCAACGTGCAGGTCTACAGCGCGGAGCAGATCCTGGGCGGCCTGCCGGCCAGCCAGATGGTGGCCCAGGACCAGGCGGAGATGGCCCAGTCCCAGCAGTATGCAAAGGTGGCTGCCCTGCGGCGCCTCGGATACTCGGTGTCTGAGCATGGCACCGGCGTTCTGGTTGCCTACATCCTCAACAACACACCGGCGGCCCATGCCCTCCGAGTGGGCGACACCATTGTCTCCATCGACGGCAGGGCGACGCCCACCGACAATCAGCTGGTCGCCTCCCTGGCCCAGGACCATCCGGGCCAGCAGGTGAGTCTTTCCGTCCAGGACTCGAAGGGCCAGGACCGGACCGTGAGCCTGACCCTGGGCAAACGTCCGGGTTCCCCATCGGAAGGGTTCCTGGGTATAGGACCCCTGACGAGGGATGACCACTTCGACCTCCCGATCAACATCTCCATCAATGCCGCCGGGATCGGCGGCCCCTCGGCCGGCCTCTCCTTCACCCTGGGTGTCATCGATGTCCTGACCGGGGGAAATCTGACCGGTCGGCACGTGATGGCCGCAACCGGCACCATCGATGCCAGCGGCAATGTCGGGGATGTGGGCGGAGTGGCCGAAAAGACCGTGGCGGTATCCCGAGCGGGGGCCACCCTTTTCATGGTTCCCCCCCAGGAGTACGCCACCGCCCGGGCCCACGCCGGGCCCCACCTCAGGGTGGTGGCCGTCTCCACCCTGCAGCAGGCGCTGACCGCCATCGGCGCCAACGGAGGCGACCTGCGCGACATACCTCCTCCACCTCCGTCCTTTCGGTAGTCTCGGCGGTCCGACGGCGCTTCGGCGCACCGATTGGTGGGACATGGGAGCATCGGCCGCCCAGTTCGAATTCGCCGCTGAAATCGTCACCTTCCTGGTCGCCCTGGCCGGATTCGCACTGGTTCTGCTGAGGGCCCAGCTCTACGGCGCCACTCTGTGGCGATCGGTCATCCTTGGCGCCGCTTTTGCAGCGCTCGCGAGCGCCGCCTTCATCCACGGAGCAGTCAGTCCGCAGGTGCATGCCTCACCGGCGGTGACGGGCCTCCGACTGGGGGCTGCGGTCCTCTTCGCCTTCCTGAGTGTCAGCCGAAGGGGGCGGTCAGGCCCACCCGCTCTGGCCCTACTGGGAGGCGCCGTCTTGGTGGCCGCGGCGGGCGTGGCCGCCTACTGGCTGACCCAGGTGACGGCCGAGAGTCTTCTGCTGGCCGGCTCGCTTGCCATCGGCGGGGCGGTGGCCTACGCCAGCCGCGGCTCGATCGGGGCCAAGCTCACGGCCACCGCCGGCGCCACTCTCCTCCTCATCGTCGTCGTCCTGTCCGTGGCCCTTTCGACCGTCCTGTCCAACACGGTGAGGGACGACGCCATCAAGCGACTGCAGAGCCGGGCCGACCGAGTGGCGGCGTCGACTTCCACGGCCTGGGAGTCCGACCTGCAGGACGCCAAGCTGGTCTCATCATCGGTTCAGGGTCTGGGATTGGCGGCCCCGGCTGCGGCGGGGACTCCCGGCGCCCAAGCCCGGCTGGCCGCCGGGCTCTCGGCCCTGTCGACGCAGTTCTTCAGCAATGTGGCCCTGGAATGGGTGGGGCCGGACGGCAGCGTAGAGGCCGCTTCGCCGCAGTTCGGGGCGCGCTTCGGGCCCTTGGCGGCTTCCGATCTGGCCGGGACCAACCTGGTCCGGAGGGCTCTGTCCGTAAGCCAGCCGGCCGGCACATCCGGTGTGATCGGGCGCTCCGCCCTGGTCGTGGGGGCCTATCCGGATTCGGCCGGCGGATCGGTTCTGGGAGTGGCCCTGGCCGTGAGCCCGCTGGATCCGAGCTTCCTCGACGCACAGGTCGGAGACGACCCGACCCTCTCCGCCATCCTGGTGTCCGACGGGGCAGGGTTGAGCTCCTACCCGCGCACGACGCCTCGACCTGACCCCGCCGAGCTGGCACTGGCCCGCAGCTACCAGTCGGGCCGGCCCGCCGCTCCCATCACCAGCGATGGCCGGTACACGGCGGGGGCCAGCGTCCTGGCCGGAACCGGCAGACCGGTCATGGCGGTACTGGTCGAGACTTCGACGTCGGAGGTCGACGCCACCCGGCAGTCCTTATTCCATGACCTCTTCCTCATCGCCCTGGGCGGCTCGATTATCGCCTTTCTGGTTTCCGTGCTGATAAGTGACCGCATCAACCGGGGACTCGAGCAGCTCACGGCGGCGGCCCGGCGCATCAGTAGCGGGGAGAGCGAGGTGCGTACGGGAGTCGTGGCCAGCGATGAGATCGGGGTGTTGGCCGAGTCCTTCGATTCCATGGCCGCATCCATTGAGGAGAAGACATCCGCCCTGAGCCAGGCCGCCCTCGATGAGGCCGCCCTGCGGGGCCGGTTGGAGTCGGTCGTGTCCGGAATGGGCGAGGCCCTGATGGCCCTTGATCCTTCGGGACGAATCACCGAGTTCAACATCGCCGCCGAGCGGTTGACCGGACGGCCGCGAGCCCGCAGCCTCGGGCGCCCGGCGGCGTCAGTTCTGGAGGTGAGGCTGGACGGAGGTGGGGATCTGATCGCTCGGGTCCTGGCCGGGCTCGAGCGTCCGCTTACCAGCCAAGGGACACTGGTGAGGACCGAGGGACTGGTACCGGTCTCCGTGTCCGCCGCCCCTTACGAGCTCGAGCCCGGGGAAGCTCCAGGGGTGGTGGTGCTCCTGCGCGACCTGCGGCCCGAGCGGGAGCTGGAGCGCATGAAGACCGAGTTTCTCTCCCGGATCGGCCATGAGTTGCGCACGCCCCTGACGGCCATCCTCGGCTTCGCCCGGTTGCTTGCCTCCCGCCCCGTCCCGCCGGCCCAGGCCGGGGTGCTGCACGATCAGATCCTCGAGCAGTCCAATCGGCTGCTCCGCACTGTCGAGATGCTGGAATTCTTCGCCTCGGCTGGCGCCAACCGCTTGGGTCTTGACCCAGTCCGCCTGTCAGCCCGGGAGCTGCTGGACGACGCCTCCGGTCGATGGGCCGGCCGGATCGGACCCGAGCAGGAGTTGCGTTGTCAGGTCGCCCGTGGGCTGCCCGAGGTGGAGGCGGACCGGCGCTGGATAGGACTCGCTCTGGACGAGCTGATCGACAATGCTGTCAAGTTCTCCCCTGACGGCGTGAGGGTCAGAGTGACCGCCACCCGCAGCCCGGAGGGCGGTTTGTCTCTAGCCGTAACAGACCGGGGCCAGGGCATGTCGGAGGAGGGTCTGGCCGGGGTGTTTGATGAGTTCGTACAGGGAGATTCATCCGACACGCGCCGCTTCGGCGGATTGGGGCTGGGCCTGCCTCTGGCCCAGCGGGTGGTCGAGGCGCACGGGGGACGCATCGAGGTTGCCTCCCGCCCGGGACGCGGGTCGAGCTTCACCGTGCTCCTTCCCCCCGCCGATCGGCGTCTTCGTCGGCGCGCCCAGCCGCGTGGGTCACGAGCTTGAGGCTTCCCACGTCGTAATCTCACTCGATGGCCGGTGATCTCCCCCGACCCTCCACCTACCCGGTCCCGTTGTCGCCGGACGAGCTGAGGCGACACTCGTTCACCAACTCGTTCCGGGGCTTCGACCCGGGCCAAGTTCGGGAGCTCCTTGACGCGGTAGCGGTCGAGCTGGAGCGGTTGATCCGAAGCGAGGAGGCGCTGAGGGCAGAACTGCGTGAAGCCAGACAGTCGGCGGCCAGCCCACGCCTGGACGAGGCCACGCTTACCGCGGCCCTCGGAAACGAGGCTGCTCAGATCCTCCACTCGGCCCACGAGGCTTCCGCCGAGTTGCGCAAGAAGGCTGAGGAGAATTCCACCCGGGTCCTGCGGGAGGCCCAACAGGCGGCCGACTCCCTGCGTGCCTCGTCCGAGGGGCTTCTCTCGGAAAGGACCGCCGAGGCAGAATCGTCGGCCGAGGCCATCCGGGCAGGGGCCCAGGCCGAAGCCCAAGCCATCGTCACCCGGGCCCGGGAGCAGGCCGAAGCGGCGCTCATCGAGGCCAGGGCCCGTTTCGACGCTATGTCCGAGGAGGCCGAGGCGCTCAAGGCCAGGGTGCTGGGCGAGTTGACCCGGCGGCGGCGGAATCTGGTTGCCCAGCTGGAGCAGCTGGGGGCGGGCCGCGACAGCATGCTCCAATCGGTGGGGGACGTCCGCCGTCTGATCGATCAGGTCACCGGCTCCGTCGAAGGTCTGGAGCTGGAGGCCAAGGCGGCGGCCGACAACGCTCTGGACCGGGCCCGCCGGTCACCCGATGCGGAGGAGCCGGTTCTGGAGGAACTCGCCCAGACCGGGCTCGGCGCTGCTTCCCTGGGTGCACCTCCGCCCCCGCCTGAGGTCATCGAGGTAACGCTGTCCGACACCGTGCCGCCCGTTCGGATCCATGCCCAGATGGCCGGGACCAGGGAGCTGCCTCCCACTCGAGCGGTGCTGTCTGCCGAGCCTCTCCCACCCGGCCCGGTCCTTCCTCCACCGCCTCCAGGGCACCATGAGGAACCGGTCCCGCCGGCTCCAGCCGTTCTTCCCCGGGGCTGGATCCAGCGTACGGAGAGGGCTCCGGCGCCTGAGTCCCCGCCGGAGCCCGAGCCGGTCCCCGAAAGGCGCATGTCCTCCTTGAGGATCCTCCGCCGACGCGAGGAACGGTTCCATCCTTCCGAGACCGGCCCTCCGGCCGTGCCCGAGGAGGGGATCCGAATAATCCGGCCCAGCCCCGCGGCCGAGGCCACGGCGCCCGACCCAGACGGACCGTCCCCTCTGTCCTCGGTGCCACCGACTGACCCACCCGCGGCAGTCTCAGCCTCACCGGCCCCGGCTCCGCCAGTGTCGGAAGCCGCCGCCCCCAGTGTGTCGGCCGGATCGGTCAGAGAGGACGGAGGGATCGGCCAGGTCGCCTCGGAGCGTCCCTCGGTCGATGAGTTGTTCGCCCGGCTGCGGGCCGAACGGGAGGCGGCCCGCCGCGATGCAGATGCCGTGTTTTCCGAACTGTCGCGCCCAGGCGTCGAGGACGGGACGCCGGTGGCCGAGCCGCGATCGGATCGACCCGAAGCCGAAGGACCCAGGCCCGAGGCGGTGTTGGAACCGCCCCCAGACCCGCTGGACGAGGACGATACCGCCGCCGGTCAGGCGGCTTTGGTAGACGCCGCGGCCCAGGATTCCGGGGCCGCCCCGTCGCTGGAGGGGTCAGCTCTCGAGGAGTCCCAGGAGGACTGGCTGGAGCGCCGCAACCAGATGCTGGGCCCTGTCCATGACCGCTTGGCCCGCAAGCTGAAGCGGACCCTGCAGGACGATCAGAACGATCTCCTTGACCGGGTGCGGAGCAGTGCCAACCATCCCCATCTCGACCCCCTTCCCCCCGAAGCGGAGCACACGGCACGATTCGCGGCGGCAGCCGTGCCCATCCTGGGAGAGGCCTTCGAGCGCGGGTCCGAATTCGCCCGCTCAGCCCTGCCCGGCGTCTCTGGCGGGGACACCGGCGCCGGACACGTCCAGAGCGTCGCTCGGGCGCTGGCGGCCGACCTGGTGGGCGATCTGCGCATCCATCTCGGGCGAGCGGTGGCCGAGCCGGGTTTCGATGAAGCCGGCCTGGCCGACCTGGTGGGTTCCGCCTACCGGTCATGGAAGGGCGCCCGGGTCGAAGCGCTGGCCATGGACCACCTGGTGGCCGCTTTCGAGCGCGCCGTTCTGGCCTCCGTCCCCTCGGGCGCCAGGCTGGTCTGGATAGTCGACGACGACGGAGGGCCCTGCCCGGACTGCGACGACAATGGATTGGCCGGGGCCACACCGGCCGGGTCTGAATACCCGACCGGCCAGACCCATCCGCCCGCTCATCCGGGCTGTCGCTGCCTCTTGGTGCCTGCCCTCACCTAGAGTTCCGCCCCGTGCGGACCATTACCGATCGCCCGTCCCGGGGCCGTCCTTCTCGCGGACGGATCGGCCTGCTGATCCTGGCCGTAGTCGTGATCATCCTCGTCCTCTCCCTGCGTGGGATTGCCGGGTTCTACACGGACTACCTCTGGTTCGGTTCAGTGCACTTCACCTCGGTCTTCCGGGGTGTGGTCGTGACCAAGGTCGTTCTGGCCGTCATCTTCTGTGTGCTGTTCTTCCTGGGG
>Ga0307373_10005047_pt1 | contig 21845 bp, 15 predicted proteins | sample OX2MG_FD_202534 | JGI IMG/M metagenome (GOLD analysis project Ga0307373, IMG submission 202534) | Soil microbial communities from Risofladan, Vaasa, Finland - OX-2 | ecosystem: Environmental > Terrestrial > Soil > Coastal area > Acid sulfate soil | place: Finland: Risofladan, Vaasa | collected...
GCCGACATCGGCGCGGACTTGATGAAAATTGTCTTCAAAATCAAGGAAGACGACGCGCGCAATCCCGGCGTAATTGCCGACTGCACGGGCGACAATGCTGGCGATTCCGTGGGCCCAAGCGCGGATGGCTTCGAAACTTACGGCGTCACCGGCGTGGCGCTGATCACATTCATTTTGCTCGGCGTGAAAGATCCCGTCATTCAAGTGCAATTGCTGGTCTGGATTTTCGTAATTCGCGTGGCCATGCTGGTCGCCAGCGGAGCCGCGTACTTCGTCAACGACGCCATCGCCAAGGCCCGCTTCGGCAATGCGGTAGAAATGAATTTCGAATCCCCGCTGACTTCGCTGGTATGGATCACCTCGCTCACCTCCGTGGCCCTGACGTTCCTGATTTCCTATTTCATTATTCCAGACATTGGCGGTGACCCGTCGCAATGGTGGAAATTGTCGGTCATCATTTCGTGCGGCACGCTGGCCGGAGCGATCATTCCCGAACTCGTGAAAGTCTTCACCTCCACTGAATCGCGGCACGTGCGCGAAGTGGTGCGTTCCGCGCAGGAAGGCGGCGCGTCGCTCGGAATTTTGTCCGGCTTCGTCGCCGGCAACTTCTCCGCGTATTATCTGGGACTCACGATGGTGCTCCTGATGTCCATCGGCTACTTGATCAGCACGCTCGGACTGAGCGCGTTAATGATTGCCGCGCCGGTATTCGCGTTCGGCTTGGTGGCATTCGGATTCCTGGGAATGGGCCCTGTGACGATTGCCGTCGATTCCTACGGGCCTGTCACCGACAACGCGCAATCCATTTACGAGCTCTCGCTGATCGAACAGATCCCCAATATCAAGCAGGAGCTAAAAATCGATTACAACATGGACGTGAATTTCGAGCGCGCCAAGGAAATGCTCGAAGCAAACGACGGCGCGGGCAACACGTTCAAAGCTACAGCCAAACCGGTGCTGATCGGCACGGCCGTCGTCGGCGCAACTACGATGATTTTCTCGATCATCATGGCGCTCACGGATGGCATCACGGTCAACGTCGACAAGCTTTCCCTGCTCCACGCACCGTTTTTGCTCGGCATCGTCAGCGGCGGCGCGATGATTTACTGGTTCACCGGCGCGTCCACGCAGGCCGTCACGACCGGCGCTTACCGTGCTGTCGAGTTCATCAAGGCCAATATCAATCTCGAAAGCGCCAAGAGCGCCTCTATCGCCGACAGCAAGAAAGTGGTCGAGATTTGCACCCAGTACGCGCAAAGAGGAATGCTCAACATCTTCATCGCAGTTTTCTTCGCCGCGCTTTCGTTCGCGTTCCTTGAGCCGTTTTTCTTCATTGGTTACTTGATCTCCATCGCGATGTTCGGCCTCTATCAGGCGATTTTCATGGCTAACGCGGGCGGCGCTTGGGACAACGCCAAGAAAATTGTCGAAGTCGAGCTGAAACAGAAAGGAACTCCGCTGCACGATGCCACAGTCGTGGGCGATACGGTGGGCGATCCTTTCAAGGACACTTCATCCGTCGCGCTCAATCCGGTCATCAAGTTCACTACGCTCTTCGGCCTGCTTGCAGTCGAGTTGGCGGTGCAATTGACGAATGAGATGCAGGGAAGCGGATTGACGCATATTCTTTCGGCGGTGTTTTTCCTCGTATCGTTCTTCTTCGTCTACCGTTCGTTCTACGGCATGCGCATCAAGAGCGGCGTAGCGGAGCGCTAGAAGTTCGTTGCATGGTTTTTAGGGGGTCGGAGCCTTAGCTCCGACAATACGCGCTTGTAAATCAAGAGGTTTTAACCCCTGAAGGCGTCGCGCGCGGCGAGAATTGTATTGACGTGAATGCGCACCGTGTCCGCGACCCGGCGCGCATAGCCGCCGGCAATCGTCACGGCAATCGGTATGCGATGGCGGCGCGCGTAATCGAAAACCATATCGTCGCGCCTCCGCAAGCCTTCCATCGTTAGCGCAAGTCCTCCGAGCTGATCTTCGCGATACGGATCGGCGCCCCCGACATAGAAAATCAGATCCGGATGGAATGCCTCAAACGCGCGAACGAGATGCGCCTCCAGAATCGCAAGGTAATCCGCGTCGGTGATTCCGTCGGGAAGATTCGCGTCGAGATCCGACGGCGATTTCGGATGCGGATAATTATTCTCCTGATGAATTGAAAATGTAAAAACAGATTCATCGTCCGCGAAAATTATCGCCGTACCGTTTCCCTGATGCACGTCTGTGTCGATAGTCATCGCGGTTTTGATCGCGCCCTCGAATTGCAAGTGGCGAATGGCGATGGCCACGTCGTGAATCACGCAGAAGCCTTCGCCGTGATCGGGATACGCGTGATGAAAACCACCGCCGATGTTCGCTGCGCAAGCGTCGGCAAGCGCGCGCTTCCCCGCTTCAATTGAGCCGCCCGCGCCGAGCCAGCACGCGTGGATCAATTCCTTCGAGTAAGCGACTTCCATGCGCAGAATCTCCAGATAATTCAGCGTGCCGGTTTTCAGTTTGTGGACGTACTCCGGCAAATGCACGCGCAGAACATCCTCATCGCTTGCAGGCGCGGGCGAAATGAAATCGCTCTCCTCGGCCAAACCTTCGCGCAGCAAAGTGTCGCGCACCAAACGATATTTCTGCGACGGAAAAACGTGCGCGCCAAGATGCAAATCGTAGCCGCCATCGTAGATGAGTTTGAACGGAAGCATCGCAACACGAGCGTAGCCGGAACAATTCCAAATCGCAATCGGAAGCATCTCAATGTGCGTGCTCGAAGTGAGAACACTGCGCCTTTGTGCTAGCATTGCCGTTCTGGGCGGGCAGATGTACGAAAACGCAGAACCGAAAGTGATGCGGCGAACGCAATCGGTGATCCTGGTCATTGCGCTGCTCGCCGTGCCGCTCGCGCTTTTGGCGCGCGGCTACGCTTGCGCTCCGCACCAATGCGCGATGATGTGCTGCCCCGCGCACAAGGGCGGCGGCCATGCCATGAATATGAATTGCACCGGCCGCGGATCGGCAGGCTCGTCAGCGTGCGCGATGCGGTACAATTCGAACAAAAATATCGATTACGGACTCGCCTCGCCCCTGCCTCCGACTCAATTATCAGCGGCTCTTTCGCTACCAGCGCCTCGAACCGCGGAAACGTCTTTTCGCGGTGATTATCGAGACGCTATTCCCGGTTTTTCCCGCATTCCTTTCGAACCCCCGCGCCTGTAACCCTCCACGTCCAATTTGCCGCAACAAAAATACTCATGGCTCAGGAGGGCCAGAAATGCGCCTATTCCGCGTTGCCTCGTTGTCTCTTCTCTCGTTTCTATGCGTGACCGCTGCGTTCGCAACGATCTTAGGCACGGTGCGTGGCATCGTGCACGACCCCGACCACCGCCCCATTCATGGCGCACAGGTGATGATTCACGCGACTGCATCCGACTGGACAAAAACGGTCGTCACAAACGAAAACGGCGAATTTGAAATCGACGAAGTCCCGATTGGCGAATACACCGTCTCGGCTTCAGCGTCGGGTTTCGAGACTCTTTCCATCACGGTGACGATTCAATCTGGCGCCGCGCCCATCCTGCATTTTCCCCTTACCGTATCGCAAATGAATCAGCGCGTGGAGGTCTCGGGAGCGCCTCAAATTGTGAATCCGCAGTCGTCCACCACTGAAACGCTGGTGAACCACCAATCGATTTTGCGAACGCCTGGCGCGGACCGCACCGATAGTCTGTCGATGATCACGGACTATGTCCCTGGCGCTTACATGGTTCACGACCAGCTTCACATTCGCGGCGGTCATCAAGTGAGCTGGCTGATCGACGGCGTGCCGGTCCCAAATACGAACATCGCCTCCAACGTCGGCCCGCAATTCGATCCGAAAGACGTGGATGAACTCGAAGTGCAGCGTGGCGGCTACACCGCCGATTACGGCGACCGCACCTATGGTGTCTTCAACGTCGTCCCGCGTTCGGGATTCGAAGGCGACAATCAGGGAGAGCTTGTCGCGAGTTACGGAAATTTCCAACAGACGAACGATTACGCGAGTTTCGGAAGCCACACGGAACGGTTCGCATACTTTGCGAGCGTCGACGGCAACAGAACGGACTTGGGCCTCGAGAATCCGACCAGCCAGGTCATTCATGATATGTCCAACGGTGTTGGCGGATTTGGATCACTGCTTTTTAACGCCACGCCAAACGATCAGCTTCGCATCGTCACTTCAAACCGTCACGATTTTTTTCAGGTGCCGAATACTTTTCCGCAGGAGTCGGCCGGCATCCGTGACGCTGAAAGTGAGCATGACAATTTTGTCGCGTTCACGTGGTTGCACACCGCCGGACAAGGCGTAATTCTTACCGTTTCTCCTTTTTACCATTTCAATCGAGCCCATTACGTCGGGGGCGCAAATGACACGCCGGTCATTCCGGATAGCGATCGCGGCTCGCAATATATCGGCGGCCAGGCGTCGCTAGCCGTTGTAAAGGGAAAGCATAATGCTCGCGTTGGCTACATGGCTTTTGATCAGCGCGACAACACGCTCTTCGAAATCACGGCCAATGACGGCAGCGGACTTGCCCTGCAGCAACGAGAGAAACTTTGGGGAAGCGTCGGTTCGTTATTTGCTGAAGACCAGTACAAAGCGACGGATTGGCTCACGTTCAATGGCGGGTTACGCTACACGCATTACTCGGGATCCGTCGTCGAAAATTCAACCGACCCGCGAGCTGGCGTCGCGATTCGCCTGCCAAAGCTCGATTGGGTGCTCCGCGGCTTTTACGGGCGCTATTATCAGCCGCCGCCGCTCTCCACTGTTTCTGGCCCATTGCTGAATTTCGCATTGCAGCAGGGATTTGGTTTTTTGCCGCTGCGCGGCGAACGTGACGAAGAATGGGAAGCGGGTCTCGCGATTCCCTACCGCAGCTGGACGCTCGACACGGATTATTTTCAGACGCGCGCGCGCAATTTCTTCGATCACGACGCGCTCGGCAACTCGAATATATTTTTCCCGCTCACAATTGCAGCCGCTCGTATTCGCGGCTGGGAAACGACTGCACGTTCGCCGCGGCTTTTCAATCGCGCCGAATGGCACCTCGCATTTTCGCATCAGTTCGCGGAAGGAGAAGGCGCGGTCACGGGCGGACTCAGCGATTTTACGCCGCCGTCCCAGGGCTATTTTTTTCTGGACCACGATCAGCGCAACACGCTAAGCACCGGCTTCGACGTTACGCTCCCGCGGCGCGCCTGGGTTTCCGCGGACGTGAGTTACGGATCGGGATTTCTTGACGGAAACGGTCCGGCGCATTTGCCGAGCCACACAGAACTCGATTTTTCGGCGGCCAAACAAATCGGCGAGAATCTGACGCTAAAAGTCAGTTCGTTGAACGTCGCGAACACGCGCTACTTGCTCGATAATAGCAACACTTTTGGCGGAACGCACTTCAACGATCCGCGCCAAATCACCGGCCAAATTACTTGGAGATTCCATTACTGATGCAATGGGGAAATCCGTTAACTCTCGCGGTCGAGGATGAAATCGGGGACCGATAGCAAGGCGCGGCGGTATTCGGAGTCCTTGCAAACATCCAGGCAGGCCTTTGCACGGTTCGCGTATTCGACCGCCAGTTGCCGCGAATGTTCGAGCGCGCCCGAATTGCGCACCAACGAAGTGATTTGCTCGGGATGAACGCTCTGAAATCCCTTTTCGCGCAGCACAGTCGCAACCAGATCGCGCCCGCTTGGATGGCCATCGTGCCCCGCGCCATTTTCCAGCGCAAAAATCAAAGGCAGCGTCACTTTCCCTTCCTTTAAGTCGCTCAGCACGGGCTTTCCAAGTTTTTCGGACGATGCGGTGAAATCCAGCAGATCGTCGACAAGCTGGAACGCGAGCCCCGCTTGCCGGCCATACTCCGCGAGCGCGTTCCGCGTCCGCTCATCATCATCGCCGAGCACCGCGCCAAGCTCAGCGCAACCGCTAAAGAGGCACGCCGTCTTGCGGTACGAAAGGTCAATCGCTTCCGATTCAGTCAAGTCGATGCGACCGAGGCACGTGAGCTGCAACAGTTCGCCTTCGACCATGTTCTGTGTGAGGTCGATCAGAATGTCGAGGACAGAAAAATTGCGCGCCTGTAGCGCGATTTTGAACGACTGCATATAAAGCCAGTCGCCCGCCAGCACGCTCATGTGATTGCCCCAGCGCGCGTTTGTCGAAGGGCGGCCCCGACGCGTGTTTGCGCCGTCAATCACGTCATCGTGAATCAGCGTGGCGCTGTGAATCATCTCGACGACAGCGCCGAGCGGAATCGCGCTCTCTCCTCGGTACCCGCACGCGCCAGCCGCCAGCAGAAGCAGCGCTGGACGCAGGCGCTTGCCCCCGCCTTCGCGCAAGTAGCCGCCAATCTCCGCGATGGGCTGGATGGCTTCGCCCGTCTGCGCGGCAATTTCCTGCTCGACGAGAGCAAGATCGTCACGCACCAGGTCAAAAATCTCGCGAACAGTCAGGACAGCGATGGCGCCCTCCGGCGGCTACGAACGGGTGGAACGCTGCACCCGGTCTGCAAGATGCCCTCTTCGAAGACGAAAGAACCGACGGAAGTTTTCCGCCGTAACTCGCGCAACTTCGTCCGGCGCTAAGTTTCTCACATTCGCCAAGGTCTGCGCTACCTCCACGACGAAGGCCGGCTCGTTGCGCTTTCCGCGGATCCGCTGCGGCGGCAGAAAGGGCGAATCCGTCTCGACGAGAATGCGATCAAAAGGAAGCGCTGCGGCGACGTCGCGCAACGGCGCCATTTTTGGGTATGTGATATTCGCGGAAAACGAAACGACGAAACCCATGTCCATTCCTTGCTGAGCTTCGGCGAGCGTTCCGGTAAAACAGTGAAAAATTCCGCCCAGGCCGCTCGAACGCCAATCCCGTTCGAGAATTTGCAGGCAATCGGGCCACGCATCGCGGCAATGGATGATGACCGGCAAATTCGCTGCGCGAGCCAGAGTTAGCTGCTGGCGAAACACGCTCTGCTGCACGTCGCGCGGAGAATGGTCGTAAAAATAATCGAGGCCGATCTCGCCCCAAGCAATCACGCGAGGATGTTTCGCGAGGCGCGCGAGTTCCTCGTACCACTCATCGGTTGCCAGTTTCGATTCGTGCGGATGAACGCCGACCGTCCCATAAATCCAGTCGTACTTTTCGGCGAGAGGAATCGCGGCGCCGAGACGATCGGACGCCGTGCCGCTGCCAATGGCAAGAATCGTGTTGACGCCGGCTTCGCGCGCGCGTGTCAGCATATCTTCGCGGTCAGCGTCGAATTGCGGAAATTCCAGATGCGCGTGCGAATCGATAATTTCCAAGGGTGATCTCTCTCGATTGCGGCGAAGTTATTTAAGACGCGCGCCCGCCGGAACATCTTCCGTAAATGTGCAAAGAACCGGACGGCCATCGGGTGCAACCGAAGCGGCCACGATCATGCCGTTCGATTCCACTCCACGCAACTTGCGCGGCGCGAGATTCGCCACCACAACGACTTTTTTGCCAATCAAATCCTCGGGCGCGTAAGACGAGGCAATGCCCGCAACGACTTGGCGAACTTCGTCGCCAATGTCCACCAGCAATTTCAAAAGCTTGTCGGCTCCGGCGACGCGTTCCGCGGATTTCACAATGCCGACGCGCATCTCGATTTTCGCGAAGTCCTCGATGCCGATTTTCGCTGGACTAGCCGCCGCTGCGGGTGCGGCTCCGGACGTGCTACCGCTCGCTGCTGCCGTTGTTGATGCGGGGTTGCGCATTTCTTCTTCCATGGCTTCAATCCTTTCGAATGCTTCCTTTTTATCCACGCGCGGAAACACGCCTTCGGGTTTGCCGACATGCGCCGCGCGCTTTTGGCCGGGCGGCAAATTGCGCGACAAGCCTTCACTCGCAAGCGAAGTGGTGTGGCCCAGTTGTTCCCAGATTTTCTGCGTCGCATGCGGCAACACCGGATGCGCAAGCAAAGTCACCACGCGCAACGCGTCGTACGCCGTGTACAAAACCATTTCCAGGCGTCCCCATTTCGATTTTTCCTTCACCAGAACCCACGGTTGAAATTCGACAAGGTATTTGTCGATCTCCGCAATCAGGCCCCAAATCGATTCGAGCGCGCGCGAAAAATCATACGCTTCGTAATAGCGGAAAACCTCTTCGCAAGTCCCTCGCTGAAGTTCCGCGACTTCCCTGTCGCGATCATTTTCCTCTTTCGGATTGCGTGCCGGAACGCGGCCACCGAGATACTGCTCGATCATCGTGATCGTGCGGGTGGTCAGATTGCCGAGACCGTTCGCAAGGTCCGAGTTGTAGCGCGTGAGAAGCGCGTCGCGGCTGAAGTTGCCGTCCTGTCCGAAAACCATGTCCCGCAGGAGAAAATATCGCAGCGCATCGATGCCTAACACGCGCGCTATCGGTTGTGGATATTGCATGTTGCCGCGCGACTTGCTCATTTTTTCATCCGCAAAGAGCCACCAACCGTGCGCGAAAACTCGCTTTGGCAATGCCTCTCCAGCAGCCATCAAAAATGCGGGCCAATAGACAGCGTGAAACCGCAGAATTTCCTTGCCGATCAGGTGCATGTCCGCGGGCCAGTACTTTTCGAATTCCACTTCATCATCTGCGTAACCAACGCCCGTCATGTAGCTCGTCAGGGCGTCCGACCATACGTAAAAAATATGTTTCTCATCGCCGGGCCACGGAATGCCCCATTTGAAAGAAGTCCGGCTTATGGAAAGATCGCGAAGGCCGCCGCGCACAAAAGCCAGCACTTCATTGCGGCGCGTGTCGGGCTGAATGAAAGCAGGCTGCTTTTCGTAAAGTTCGAGCAAGCGATCCTGAAATGCGGAAAGTTTGAAAAAGTAATTTTCTTCGCGCACTCGTTCCGTCGGCCGCTTGCATTCCGGGCAAAGATTCCCTGGCAGCGGCTCGTCGACGTACATTTCATCGTAAACGCAATATTGGCCTTCGTAGCCGCCCTTGTAGACGTAACCCTGATCCTGCGCCTTGCGAAAAAGCATCTGCACCGCGCGTTCGTGACGCGACTCCGTGGTGCGCACGAAGCGATCCACCGGCAAATCGAGTTCCTTCCATAGCGCGCGATACTCCGACGAGATGCGATCTACAAACTCCTGCGGCGAGACGCCAGCCGTTTTCGCGGCGCGCTCCACTTTCTGTCCGTGCTCGTCGGTGCCGGTAAGAAGCAGCGTATCGTATCCGCACATGCGCTTGTATCGCGCGATCGTGTCGGCGACGATGGTGGTGTACGTGTGACCCAGATGCGGGCGCGCGTTCACGTAGTAAATAGGCGTGGTGATGTAAAACTTGGGTTTGGTCATTGGCTATTTTGCCGCTTGGCCCAGTTTCTGAAAGTGAAAGTTGGCTGTCGCAAGAATCTGCTTAAGCGGCAGACCATGTTCCGCGGCGATTCGCCGACAGTCTTCATATTCAGGAGCGGCATTCAGCAGAGTACCGTTAAAGCGGGAAACTTTCATGCGAATCGTGCCCAGCGGAGTTTCCACGGGCACGGATTCGCGCGCCAGCGTCTGCCGGCGAACTTCGTGCGTGCGGATACCAATGGTTGTGGTCTCGCGAAAAATCAAATCGATCAGCCGCTTGAGGTTCGACGGTTCGCATAGCAGCGTGACCAACTGGCCGGGCCGATTTTTCTTCATCTGCACGGCGGTCGAAAAAATATCCAGGGCGCCTGCGGCCAGCGCCTGCTCCGCGAAATATCCGTAAATTTGCGGATTCATGTCGTCGAGATTTGCTTCGATTACCGCGACGGGCGCGTCCCAATGCTGTTCCGCATTACTGCCGGTTGATTCTCCGATCATCAGGCGCAAAACATTCGGCTGCTGCGGCAAATCGGCCGACCCCGCGCCGTAACCAATCGCTTTCAGCTTCATCGCGGGCATTTCCGCGTAGCGTGTCGAAAGCGTTGTCGCAATCGCCGCGCCCGTGGGCGTCACCAGCTCTTTCTCGATGCCGCTCGAAAAAGTCGGTGCGTCGCGAAGTAATTCCGCCGTGGCTGGAGCCGGTACAGGCAAAAGGCCATGGTCGGTTTGCACGCGCCCGCTGCCCACATCCATGATCGAACACGCGAAGTGCTCGATTCCTAGCAACTCAAATCCGATCGCGGAGCCGACAATATCAATAATCGAATCGACTGCGCCGACTTCGTGAAAATGCACTTTCTCGATGGGAATATTGTGAACTTTGGCTTCGGCCTCGCCGAGGCGCTGAAAGATTTGACGCGCGCGTTCCGCGACACGCGGCGCGAGCGCGGCAGCGTCGATCATTTTCAGGATCGGCGACAAATGCCGGTGATGATGCGTTTCCTTCGTCTCGACATTCACCTTCGTCGCGCGGATCGCCTGGCGCTGCACTTTTTCGGCGAAAATGCTCCAGCCGTCGAGGTTCAGCTTGCGCAACTCTGACTCAAGCTCCCGCAAATCCACGCCCGCATCGACCAGCGCGCCGAGAACCATGTCGCCGCTGATCCCCGAAAAACAGTCGAAGTACGCAAGCTTCATTCGATTACCGCCTTCAGATACCCCGATTCAGAGATAACCCGCAGAGCAACTCCGCCGAGAAATCGCGAAAATTAGATACTATGCTGCGCTCCGAACGCTGTCAAACTGCGCCGCCCGCCGTCTTTTTGCGCCGACGCCCTGGCCGCTATTTTGACTGGGCTGCTCGAATTCCCTATAATCACCTACCCTCTTTGTGAAAAGAGAATTCGTGTACCAGCATATAGAACAGACATTTCGCGAAGTACTAACGCGATACATCCACGAAACCTACGCCATCGAAATCAACGTCGTCACCGAACGGCCGCCGGAAATCGAACTGGGAGAGATTGCTTCGCCGGTATGTTTTGAGCTGGCCAAACGACTGAAACGCGCACCACGGCAAATCGCGCAGGAACTCATCGGAGCGATGAATGCGCTCGCCCCCGTTGGCGCAATTCCCGGTGTCCAACACATCGAGATTGCCGGTGCGGGATATTTGAATGCCTATCTGGATCGTGCCGCGTTTTTTCATGAGGCCTCTTCATCCGCGGGCCGAGAAGCCGTTCGTGCGTCGGCTAATTCGCCTAAAGCAATCGTCGAACACACGAACATCAATCCCAACAAAGCGGCGCACATCGGGCATCTGCGAAACGCCGTGCTCGGTGACGCGTTTGTACGCCTGCTGCGATACACCGGGCGGCGCGTCGAAATCCAAAACTACATCGACAACACGGGAGTGCAGGTTGCTGACGTGGTTTTAGGTTTCATCCACCTGGAAAAGAAAACGGCTGCCGATGTCCGCGCACTCGCCGCGCAGCCGCAGTTTGATTATTTGTGCTGGGATTTATATGCGCGCGTCACGCACTTTCTGGAAGAAGACAAAGCGCGGCTGGAGTTACGCGGCGAAATAATCAAGGCACTTGAACATGGCTCCGGTGATGCCGCGGAAACGGCGGAAATCGTTTCCACCGCCATCGTGCGCTGCCATTTGAAGACCATGAGCCGGTTGGAAATTGAGTACGACCTGCTGCCGCGCGAAAGCGAGATCCTGCATTTGAAATTCTGGGACGCGGCATTTCAGATGCTCATCGAGCGTGGCGCAATTCACAAAGCGACCACGGGGAAAAACGCAGGCTGCTGGGTGATGCGCCTTCCGTCGGAGAAAGACGCGAGCGACCTAGACCTGCCGAATGACGAAGCCGCCGCAAAAATAATCGTGCGCTCGAATGGAACCGTCACCTATGTCGGGAAAGACATTGCATATCAGCTTTGGAAATTCGGTTTGCTGGGCAAGGATTTTTTCTACGCCCCGTTTCTCCGGTATCCCGACGGACGTAAACTTTGGATCACGTGCGGCGAGGGCGGCTCGCCGGATGCTCCGGCATTTGGCCGTGGCCAGGAAGTATTCAACGTAATCGATTCGCGGCAGGCGTATCCGCAGCAAGTTGTCGTGGCGGGATTGCGCGCGCTGGGATTCAATTCGGAGGCGGACCGCTCAATTCATTTTTCCTACGAGATGGTCGCGCTGACGCCGCGTTGCGCCGCGGAAATGGGTTATCAACTTTCCGAGGAGGAAGCGAAGAAACCGTACGTGGAAGTCAGCGGGCGCAAAGGCCAAGGCGTGAAGGCCGATGATTTGCTCGATCAACTTGAACAACGAGCGCGCGCGGAAGTGGATTCGCGGCATCGTGATTTCTCCGACGTGGAACGCGCCAGCGTGGCGCACACGATTGCCATCGGATCGCTGCGATATTTTCTGCTGAAATTCACACGTGGCACGATTATTGCGTTCGATTTCAAGGACGCGCTGAGCTTTGAAGGCGAGACTGGCCCCTACGTGCAGTACGCCGTGGTGCGCGCGCGGAATATTTTCCGTAAAGTGCGCGAGCAGGAGCCGGACTTCTCGCTCGAATGCCTGGGCGAAAATATGGATTCAGCAGCAGTCGCGCGGCTCTTGTCGCCTCCCGAGGGCAACGATCTGTGGGAGCTTTTGCTGCTTTCCGGTTCGCTTGGCGCGCAAATTGAAGCCGCCTCGAGCGCGCACGAGCCCGCGTTCGTCGCCAAGTACGCGTTTCAACTTGCGCAGCAATTCAATTTGTTTTATCACAGGCATCACATTCTTTCGGAAGAAGATCGCGCCAAGAAAGCTTTTCTGCTGCTGCTGAGCGCGTTGGTTGAAAAGCAGCTCGTCACCGCGCTCGAACTCCTTGGCGTCAGCGCGCCAGAGAAAATGTAACGTCATCCGAGGCGTGTCCTTCGGAGTGCACGACCTGCCGCAGACTCAAGAACCGCAACCTTCGAAAAACGCGAAGCTCTGCGCTACCGACTATTGACCTCAGGGGCTACCGCCCCAGCAGATGGGCCCTTTCCGGCACGGCTGAAGGCGTGCCCTGACGCGAATCATTCACCGGATTTCTTCGGGTAATCCGATCAGGACACGGGGCATCCGGGGATCGGTGGGCGTCTCGCTGGAGCGAGCGCGTCATTGCATTTTCATTGCGAAGTCGACCAGGGTACGAGTCGCCACACCTGTCGGCCCTTTTGCGGCCCAGGGTTTTGAGTCGTCGAGCCACGCCGTTCCTGCGATGTCGAGATGAATCCACGGCGTGTCGTCCACAAATTCCTTGATGAACCACGCGGCCGTAATTGCGCCTCCCCCTTTGCCGCTGCCCGTGTTGCGAATGTCGGCGATATTGCTCTTGATCATCTCTTCGTATTCGTCGTCGATGGGCATGGGCCACATATTTTCGCCAACGGCGCGCGCACTTTCGAGCAGGCGATCAAGATATTCGCGCGGCGTGCCAAAAGCGCCGACGTGAATGTTAGCAAGCGCGACCACGATGGCGCCCGTCAACGTGGCGGCGTCGACGAGATGCGTGCAACCGAGTTTTTTCGCGTAAGTAATGGCGTCAGCGAGAATCAAGCGGCCTTCGGCGTCCGTATTGATCACTTCGATGGATTTGCCGGACATCGCAATCTGCACATCACCGGGTTTTTGCGCGCGACTGCCGGGCATGTTTTCCGTCGCGGGGACAACAGCCATCACTTCGATGGATGGCTTCAGCCGCGCTAGAGCGCGGAGGACACCGAGCATTGTCGCGCCGCCGCCCATGTCGTATTTCATTTTCTCCATGCCGTCAGCGGGCTTGATGGAAATGCCACCTGTATCGAACGTGACGGCCTTGCCGACCAAAGCGAGGACAGGCGCGCCCGCTTTTTTCTGCCCAGGGCGATAGCGCACCACAATCATGCGCGGCGGCTCATCGCTGCCCTGCGCGACGCCCAGAAGCGCGCCCATTTTCAATTCGGCGATTCGTTTTTCGTCGAGAATATCGATTTCGAGCCCCGCTTCTCTCGCCATGGCTTCCGCGCGCGAAGCCAGCATGCGCGGAGTGAGCCGATTCGAAGGCTCGTTGATCAGGTCGCGCGCGAAATTCTCCGATTCGCCGATGACTGTTGCGCGTGCGATGGCCGCCTCGATTTCCGCGCGCGACGCCGCCGGAAAGCCGAGAAGCGAAACACGGTCGATGGCTTTATTGCTTTTCTTTTGCGTTTGATATTTATCTGATTCGTAGTCTGCGTGCAGCAGACTTTCAGCAATTGCCTGCGCGGCGGCGGGCGTGCGATCTTTCTCGGCTGGGAGAAATCCGAAAGTTTTTACGCCGCGAGCCTTCAGATAGCGGAGAGCAGCTCCCGCGATTTTGCGGAGTTCAGCGTGCGAGAACTTCTCCGGCTTTCCCGCGCCAACCAAAAGCAAGCGCTTGGCGGCGAGTCCGGCGGGATAATGCAGCAAAATCATCTCCAGTGCCTTTCCAGTCAGTTCCCCGCTCTCGGCGAGAGGTTTGATCTTGCCGCCGAGCGCGCGGTCGAGTTCGGCGACAGCTCCCTCGAAGCGCGCGTCTTTGTCACCAAATACATAAGCAACGATCGCATCCACCGCAACGGATGAGAATGGCTGAGCCTCAGATTGAATTTCCATGTTTCCCTTTCAGTTTCGTAAATTAGTGGTGCTTGTAGCGGTACATCGCATCTTTCGCTTCGCGTTTGTCTTCTTTTTCGCGTTCGGCCGCGCGGCGATCCCAATCTTTCTTTCCGCGCGCGAGGGCGAGCTCGCATTTTGCCATGCCATCGCGAAAGTAAATTTTCAGCGGAATCAGAGTAAGGCCTTTTTGCTGAACTTGAATGCTCAACTTGTCGATTTCGCGGCGATTGAGTAACAGCTTGCGCGCCCGCAGAGGGCCGTGATTCCAGGGCCCGCCGGGCTGATATTCGGGAATGTGGCAATTCATCAGCCACAGTTCCCCGCCGCGGGCCTCCGCGTAAGCGTCGCGCAGGCTTCCCTTCCCTTCGCGCAGCGTCTTGACTTCCGTGCCGACCAAAACCATGCCAGCTTCGTATTTGTCGAGGAGTTCGTAATTGTACGAGGCCGCGCGATTCTGAGCGACGATTTTGACGGCGGGAAAGTCTTTCTTCGTCGAAGATTTCGTTGCGGGCTTCACCGTGCTTATGATATCTGGCGCGGGTTGCGGGACGCAAGGTGCGGCGGAAAATCCGCGGAAGTGCAGTCACTGCTACAAATCGTAATCTTGTCGTCGAGCGCGGACCGACGCTTCGTCGAGGAAGCCAAGAAGATCGGCGTTCGAGCTTACGTCGCCAAGACAAAAGCAGGAGAGGCGCTGGTAAAAGCAGTAGAAGCACCGTAAAGGGCGAGGACTTCTACGTAGTAGAGCAGTGTTCCGCACCAGACATTCGATTGTTTTTCTCGATCTTGTCCCCTTCTGTTACCGCCCCATCTGTATCAGGTAAGTGGTCATTTGTTCGTGGCGCCGTCCAGAGCGTCCAGACTTGCCGGCAATTCAACGAACTGTCTGGTTCGCGAGTTCCACACGAGAAACTGGTGCATGGGCTGCTCAGCCTTTAATTTTGCTACCCATCGCAGCGCCTCCTCGCGGCCCTGTACTGCCCTGACCCATATCGGACCGCCCTCGTGGCGGCGAAAAATGTCGAGCGTACCTTCATTATTTAGGTGAGTCATCTCTGACTCCTGGACGCGGCACAAATAGCATGTGTGCGCGCATCTTACGTCAGCATGCCGATAGTGTCTGTCGGTCACCCTACAGACATGTATAGAATTGAACACTTCATGCAGATCTCTTCGCGACGCGCCAGGCGCGGGCCATGCGTGACACTGCGCATGCGAGAGGTGTGTCCTGTGTACCAATCGGCAGTGGCGTCTTTGATAACGACAACGCGCGGTTTGCTTGTTGCATCCTAACCTCGGTGCTAGACTGACCAAGAAATTCAGCCTACGAGGAGAGCCGATTTGCGTCGCGCCTTAATGGTGTCTTTTGTGGCGTTTGCCGTGACGTTTGTGGCGGGCTGCCCCAAGGGAAATCAGGATTACAAAGTCGGTCGCAAGGCGGAACTTGCCGGCGATTACGACACGGCTGTGGTCTCCTTCACCAGGGCACTCAAAAGTGATCCTGGCAATGCTGATTACAAGCTGCATAGCATTCGCGCGCACTTCGAAGCGGGGCAATTCCACGTGGAGCAAGGCGAGAAAGACCTAAAAAACGGACAGCTGGAAATGGCCCTCGCGGAGTTCCAGAAGGCGGAAACGATTGATCCCGCGAGCGCGATCGCCACGCAGGAAGCGCAGAAAACTCTGGACCTGCTTGCCAAAGTGAAGGCGGCTTCACAGCCACGGCCCGTCGGCGTGGCCCCCCCGGAAGACACAGGCTTGATGAGCGCACCGCCCGAATTAAAGCCGCTGTCGCGAGAACCTATCAATCTGAGAATGTCGAATGTAGACGCGCGCGTGGTTTTCAATACGATCGGACAGCTCGCGGGATTGAGCGTGATTTTTGATCCGAGCTACGTGTCGCGGCAAATCTCCGTGGATTTGCCGAATGTGACGCTGGAGCAGGCCCTTGACGCCGTAACGCTGGAGGCCGGCGCTTTCTGGAAGCCGGTGACAAGCAACATCATTTTGGTTGCAACCGATAATGTGCAGAAGCGACGGGATCTGGAAGATGAATCGGTCCAGACATTTTATCTGCGGAATATTTCCTCGCCGGCGGAACTGACGGAGATCGTCAATGGACTCCGGCAATTGCTCGATATTACCAGACTGCAAGGCGTCGCGTCTGACAACGCCATCGTGATGCGGACTACTCCGGACAAACTGATGCTGGCAAGCAAGATTATTGAATCCCTCGACAAGGCGAAGCCAGAGGTGCTGATTCAAGTAGACGTACTCGAGGCGCGGCTCGACCGAGAACATGACCTGGGAATCCAGCCACCGCAGAGCGCTACGGTGTCGTTTACTCCGCGGTCCGCGATTCAACCGGCACAGTCGACGACATCGGGCACCGGAACGACAACCGCGACGGTGCCGGAAGTTACGCTGAATAATCTGAAACATCTATCAACGGCCGACTACAGTTTGACGCTGCCGGGCGCGACATTGAGCGCGCTGCTGACCGACAGCACGACGCGGATTATTCAGGATCCGACGCTCCGCGTCACGGATGGCGCAACAGCGAAACTCGCCATCGGTGACCGCGTGCCGACTGCCACGGGCAGCTTCCAGGCGGGCGTGGGCGTTGGCGCTGCCGGCGGCATAAATCCCTTGGTGAACACACAATTCACGTATCAGGACGTGGGTGTGAATATTGAAGTGACGCCGCGAGTGCATCCGGACGGCGACGTCAGCCTGAAATACTCGATCGAAGTTTCGTCGGTAACCGGGCAGAGCGATATCGGCGGGATTCAGATCCCGATCATCAGCCAGCGAAAAATCGGCCCGGCAGATATTCGCCTGCGAGATGGCGAAGTGAATATTTTGGGCGGACTGATTACGCGAAGCGAATCGAAATCGTTGAGCGGCTGGCCGGGCGTGGCGCACATTCCCTTCCTGCGGTACTTTTTTTCGAGCACGGACACCAAAACGGAGGACGACGAAGTGCTGATCGCGTTGACTCCTCACGTCGTTCGGATGCCGAGTATCACCGCTGATGACTTGCGGACGTTGGCGGCGGGCACGGACACGAATGTGCGTGTGTACGAGAAAGATGTCGACGGGCCGAATGCCGGCGGGACCGCTCCCACTACGGAGAATTCCCCTGCCGCTGCTACGCCGGCGCCTTCGTCGGGTGCGGCGCTGGTTGCGACATCGCTTGAATTCCAACCAGCGGCAATTTCGATGAAGCCCGGTGATACCATGACCGTGGGATTGGCCGTCGATAATGCGCACGACCTGTTCTCGATCCCGTTGCTACTGAAATACAATCCCGCTGTGATTCAGATCGAGGATATCCGCAATGGCGGATTCCTTTCGGGCGGGACACAGGAAATTGCGGTAGTTCATCAGGAGGACCCGCAGCAAGGCCAAGCCGTCGTTTCCGCAACACGCCGGCCGAATACGCCGGGCATCAGCGGAACGGGAACTCTGCTGGGTATTGTGATCAAGGCGATTGCGCCGGGTGCATCGCAATTGCAGGTAGTGCAGGTGAACGCGCGTAATTCGCAACAAAAACCGATTCCGATCACCAGCGGGACGGCCACGATTCAGGTGCAGTAATGCGTGAAACGGCATCGAGAAGGTGGAGAGTGAGAAACCGAGGGTCACGCACGACGGCCGGCATGACGCTACTCGAATTGATCGTGGCGTGCGGGATCCTGGTCGTCCTCTCCGGAATGGCTGTGCCCATGGCGCGCGTGCAGATCAAGCGGCAACGCGAGGCGCAATTGCGTTATGACTTGCTTCAAATGCGTAATGCGATTGACCGCTACAAGGATGCCGCGGATCAGAATTTACTGCGCGTACAAACGGGCACGGAAGGATATCCGCCGGATTTGCAGACATTGGTCGACGGCGTGCAATTGGCGGGAGCGCCGGACCGGCACGTTCGGTTTCTTCGTGAGATTCCCGTAGACCCCATGACGGGGTCAACGGACTGGGGCCTGCGGTCGGTGCAGGATGATGCCGACGCAACGAGTTGGGGCGGGCAGGATGTGTTCGACGTTTACACTAAGTCGACAGGAACGGCGCTCGACGGCACCAAATATGCGGATTGGTAGAGGAATATCGTGTTGATACGCGCACGCATCGCATCATTTGCATCACGACGAACAACGGCTCAGCGGAACCGCAGAAATGCCCGCGGGTTCACGCTGATCGAGTTGATGATCGTGATGACCATCATCGTGATCCTCGCCTCGATGGCGGCCGTACGATACGACCAATCCGTTTCGCGAGCGAAAGAGGCGGCTCTACACCACGATTTGTCCGTGATGCGCGATGCCATCGAGCAATATACACTCGACAAGGAGCAGGCTCCGCAATCGCTGGATGATCTGGTAACCGCCGGTTACCTGCGCGCGATTCCAAATGATCCCATCACGGGCGGAAAAGACTGGACGACGGTCACTTCCGACGTGCTTCTCAGCCCCGACGAAACCTCGAGTGGCGGAATCACGGATGTTCATTCGTCTTCAGACCAAGTATCTTCTTTCGAGAAAACGCCGTACAGTTCGTGGTGAACGAATCTCTTTCTTCTTGGAATATTCACCCGCTGCTCTGAACAGGATTGCTAAACGCCAAATTCAGCTTTTGGTAACTGACGGAAAATTCAACTAAATCCCTTTGCCGGCCGTCAGATAGCGCCGTTTTCAATTTTCTGAGGTTTGCTGATCATTGCCTGTTTTATGCGGTTTAGCCTGAAACCCGAAGTTGAATAGATGTACGCAGGAGCATCTTATTTTGTTTCAATCGCTTGTCGTGGGAAAGTCCAACTTCGCCGAAGTTGGATTTGTGCTCTTTCTCTGCCACGAAAATCGGCCATTTCAAACCGCAGGGACGGCGCTTCTTGCCGTCTCGGAGCGGAGGAATCTCCCTTCAACTTCGGAATTCAGGTTTAGTGTGCCAATTTTGTGACAATCGGCCAATTCTGGCCCCTCGCTCACTTGACTGTCACACGCTCACATGTAGTCGTCGCTGTTGGATCAAAAAGTATAATCCCAGATTTCCAATTTGCACTCCACCGACGTGTCGGCCGAGCCCGGCGTACTGGGCCGCTGCGAGGCGGCGAGGGATCCGGTAACCCGACCCTTCGCCGCCGCGAAACTGCAACTACTTCACGGAATGACTGTGACGGCGACAGAGTTCGACGCGATGCCGTTCGCCACCACCACTGCCGTGGCGGGGCCTGGCAGCACGTCGAACGGCAGATCGAATGTCGCGGACACCACCGTTTTCCTGGTGGCGACGCCCATCGTGCTGACGTTATGCGTGGGAAGGTAGAAGGTGAACCCGAGAACCGACAAGCGGACCAACGGAAAGTTGGTCGCCATTTGCGCATCGTCTCCGTAAGCCGCGCCTTGCGACAGGCCGTTGAACTGGGTTCCCTTGATGGTGTAGTGCTTCCCCAGAGTTATGGTCTTGGGGAAGGAGGTGATGGTGGGTGCCCAAGCACTATTCGCCGCGCCCACGGGGATGTAGATCTCCACGTCTGTCGTGCCATCCGTGTGGAGGATATGCCCGCCGTTCGGCAGCACAAGCATTCTGCCGTCGAAGGATGTCTCATTAGGGGCATTGGGCGGCCCGGGAACTGGGTTTAGGTTTTTGCCGTCGAACTCAAAGTAGTCGCTTGGAGAATGGAAGCACGGGTTGGTGCCGGGCGCGCTGATGCCGGACGCTTGGACCAGCACGTTGCCATCGGGCAAGAGGGCTGCGGGGCCGTCAGGTCCGCCGTCTGGGCCGTTGCCTCCAGAATTAGGCGGGAAGAACGGACCTTTCGACCACGTGTTCGTCGAGGGGTGGTAGATCGCCGTAAAGCCATTCGCTCCGATGGCAAAGACATTACCGTTGGGCCGGAGTACGGCTGGCCCTATCTCGGGAACGATGTTCTTCGTATGGCAGGTAAAAGTAATGCTAATTGGCAGACTTCGGGCGTAAGACCAGGTTCCCTTGCTGGGATTGTACAGCTCGGAATGGAGACCATTCTGAGTGTCTATCGTCAGCACCTTCCCATTGGATAGCAATGTCCAGCCTTCCTCGGAGTTCGGATCGACCTTGCCCTTGCCGGTAATCGTCCACGTCAGGGTCGAGGGATTCAGGAGTGCCTGCTGATAGTTGCAGCAATTCCCCAGCATGAGTGTCTTGTTGGGCAAAATCACCGACTGGGCGTCGCCAATTTGCGCCCAACCTTTGGGGGGATTTAGGGAAGACAAAACCCCAGTCGCGGCTCCGTCGAAGATTATTCCGCCGTTGAATTCGTTCTTAAATTGGTGGTTGAATTCGCCGCCCATGATCACGACCTCACCGTCGGGCAGCACCGCCGAGGCGAAAAACTGCGGAGCGTATCCCGTGGATATCGGGCCGTACCAAACACCAGTGGAGTAATTGCCGAACGCATCGGGGTGCAATACATACCAATTCCCCGTACCATAGCCACCAAATTGCCCAGGCCCCGTTAAGTCTTGTACCAGGACGTTGCCATTCTGAAGTAGTATGGCCGTACCCGCGCCGCTGCCGGGATACGGCACAACCGGTACCCAGTGTTGTGCGCTGGCCAAGCTGCACCAACCCAGCAATACGACCAGCAATATTCCGAATTTCTGAAATCTCTCCCTGATTTGCTGCCGCGTGATTTGCACATGCAATGGCTTCATAGAAAACTCTCCTTGTTGCTTCAAAGTATGTGGCACCAGCGTTTCCCAAGAGACATTGCCCGTTCCTCGCCTGCTCCTTGCCTCCCTCGAGCGGGTCATGGTAAATTGTGCTCCCTCGATGGCTTGAGCACTGGGCCAGTTGGTGCCGGGCGGAGCGCATTCTCTGCTTACTGATCCTCAGAAGTCTTTAGAAACCGCTCAAAGACGTCTCAGAATTCATCAGAGCCGAAGATGAGTAGCCGCGGCAAACACTTCTACGAGTTCGGCCCCTACCGTGTGGATCCCGAAGAGCGGGTATTGTGGCGGGGAAATCGGCCCGTTCCGTTGCAGCCCAAGGCGTTTGATATGTTGCTCGTGTTGGTGCAACAGGGCGAAGGCGTGGTTGCGAAGGACGACCTGATGAACCGCGTCTGGGCGGGCACGTTCGTCGAAGAGTCCAATCTGGCGCAGACCATTTTTGTGCTGCGGAAAGCCCTGGGAGAGTCCGACAGCGAACAGCCCTACATCCTGACCGTACCGGGACGCGGCTACCGATCTTTCCCACTTGGGCACCTCTGATCCAGTTAAGTGTTTTTGAATCATACGAGGTTGTTAAAAGGTCTTCACCACAAACGACCTCCTACCGCACGGGCTGTACCTCGATTTCGTAGTTATCT